>Ga0302135_10000123_pt1 | contig 45168 bp, 51 predicted proteins | sample CBN3_surface_MG_FD_203119 | JGI IMG/M metagenome (GOLD analysis project Ga0302135, IMG submission 203119) | Marine microbial communities from Western Arctic Ocean, Canada - CBN3_32.1 | ecosystem: Environmental > Aquatic > Marine > Oceanic | place: Canada: Western Arctic Ocean | collected...
GAGGAAGAACCTGCTGCTGAGGTAGTCGAGGAAGAACCTGCTGCTGAGGTAGTCGAGGAAGAACCTGCTGCTGAGGTAGTCGAGGAAGAACCTGCTGCTGAGGTAGCTGAGGAAGAACCTGCTGCTGAGGTAGCTGAGGAAGAACCTGCTGCTGAGGACAAGAAAGAATGATTCAAATATATACCAGACTTAGAGTAGCAGACAACTCAGGGGCAAAGGTAATTAGCTGTATAGGAGTTCCGGGTGGAAGTGGAAGAAAGTATGCAGGCTTAGGAGACTTGATAATTGCTTCTGTTAAAGAAGCAATTCCAGCGGCGGGAGTTAAAAAGGGTGAAGTGGTGCGCGCAGTAGTTGTGAGAACGTCAAAAGGATATAGACGGAAAGATGGTTCTCATATTCGATTTGACGACAATGCCGCAGTCTTGATAAATCAAGAGAACCTTCCCCGTGGAACGAGGATATTCGGTCCTGTGGCAAGAGAACTTAGAGATAAAAACTATATGCGCATTATATCGCTCGCGCCTGAGGTTTTATAAATTAAAGGCATTAATTTTTAATTATGAAAATACGTAAAGGTGACAACGTTTTAGTTATTAGGGGCCGTGACAAAGGTAAAAAAGGTCGCGTGGTTCAGTCTTTCCCAAAAGATTATCAAGTTCAGGTTGAGGGAGTTAATGTGGTTAAACGCCATGCTAAAGCAACTTCAACTGTTACACAAGCAGGCATCATTGAAAAGGAAATGCCATTGGCGATTTCAAAAATAGTTTTAATATGCCCCATTTGTAATAAGCCGACTAAGGTAAGAGGTAAATCGATAGCTGATGGCTCGAACGTTCGTTTATGCTCAAAATGTGAGGAAATAATCGAATAATCTAATTATTTTGATTTGGAATTGGAAAAATGACACAAGAAAACAAAGAAAAGAAAAAGACTGTAAAAACAAAAAGCACACCCAAGAAGCCTGTAACTAAAAGGGCTGTTAGGGCTAAAGCTGAGAATCCGACTGTTGCAAAAAAAACGGTACAGTCTAAAAATATTGAATCCACTCAAATTAAACCTAGGCTTAAAGAGTTTTACCAAACAGATGTGCGGGCATTATTGATTAAGGAATTTTCATATAAGTCAGCTATGCAGGCTCCAACGTTGGATAAAATTGTTGTTAATATTGGCCTTGGAGAAGCGCTAACTAACTCAGGTGCAGTTGAGGCGGCCTCAAATGACATAGGGTTGATTACAGGTCAAAAGCCGATTATTAATAAAGCTAAGAAATCTATTGCAAATTTTAAATTGAGAGAAGGCACTCCAATAGGCGTTAGCGTGACTCTACGAAAGACTAGAATGTGGGAATTTTTTGATAGGCTAGTAGCCTCGTCATTGCCTCGTATTAGAGATTTTCGCGGAGTTCCGAGGCAATCCTTTGATGGAAGAGGCAATTATTCTATTGGCCTTCGTGAGCAAGTGATATTTCCAGAGATCGACTATAGCTCTGTTGATAAATTTAGGGGCTTGCAGATTGTTATATGTACTACGGCAATAAATGATCAAGAGGGGCTCAAACTTCTGGAGTTTTTAGGTATGCCATTTGTTCGGTTAGATAACGTCACTGCGGCTTAGAAGGAACACATTATGTCTATTACCGATCCAATATCAGATATGTTAACCCGAATACGTAATGCGATTATGGCTAGGCACGACTTTGTTTTAATCCCAGCATCTAAAACAAAATTAGCAATAGCTGAATTATTTAAAAAAGAAGGATTTATTCAAGGTTATGAGTTGACTGACGTAGATGCTCCTCAAAAGAACATAAAGGTACACCTTTATTATCATGACCGCGATGACCCAGCCATCGTTGGTTTGAAAAGAGTAAGTAGTCCAGGCCTTCGGGTATATGTTAGGAAAGGTGAAATACCAAGATATTTTTCTGGTATTGGGGTGTCAATTCTTTCTACTTCTAAAGGTGTTATGACTGGTAAAGATGCTTGGAAAAATGGTATAGGAGGAGAACTCCTTTGCTATGTTTGGTAAAGGGGGATTTATCTAATGTCTCGTATAGGAAATAAACCAATAGCAGTGCCACAGGGGGTAGAAATATCCATTGACGGATCCGATGTAAAAGTTAAGGGTCCTAAGGGTGAATTGTATATTACAGTAGATCAAAGTATGAAGGTTAATTCTCAAGATGATGCGATTGTTGTTGAAAGGTCGTCTGATGCCAACCATCATAAAGCCATGCATGGACTTACTAGAAGTCTGGTAGCAAATATGGTTATTGGGGTAAGTGAGGGATATACAAAGAAATTGGAATTAGTTGGAGTAGGGTATCGAGCCCAACAACAATCAGAGGGTGTTCAATTAAGCGTCATGTTGAGTCATGGCGTTACCATATTGCCTCCAGCGGGGGTGAAGATTAAAGTTGAAAGTCAGAATTCAATTACGATTACTGGCATAGATAAACAGAAAGTTGGTCAAATTGCCGCGCAAATAAGGAAAGTTAGACCCCCTAATGCTTACACTGGTAAAGGAATTCGATACGAAGGTGAGCAAGTTAAATTAAAAGCAGGTAAATCCGCGCGCAGGGTTTAGTCAACAAAAATAATCAGATAGTGGGAGAAAATTAAATTGGCAGGCCGTAAAACAATAAAGCAACGTGCATCCTTAAGGCATGTTAGATTGAGAAAAAAAATAAAAGGTACTGCAGCAAGGCCAAGGCTAGCAGTTTACCGTAGCTTGAATCATGTGTATGCACAACTTATAGATGATGATTTGGGCGTTACTATTGCTTCTGCATCAAGCGTGGAAGGCGACGTGAAGAAAGATGTATCTAGCCAGAACAAAACTGAAATATCTCGATTAGTTGGCACACTTGTGGCTAAGCGAGCTATAAACCATGGCATATCAAAGATCGTTTTTGATAGAGGTGGTAATAAGTATCATGGAAGAGTAAAGGCATTAGCTGATGCTGCAAGACAAGGAGGGCTAGTTATTTGACTTCAGAAAAACCAAGACGTGAAAGACGTAACAGAGATAGAGGTCCTGATGACGGCATGGAAGAGAGAGTTGTTAAAATTTCCAGAGTCGCTAAGGTAGTTAAAGGTGGTAGGCACTTAAGTTTTAGTGCTATGGTCGTAGTCGGGGATTTCAAAGGTAAAGTGGGTGTTGGACTTGGAAAGGCTGATGCCGTACCTGATGCCGTAAAAAAGGCTGGATATTATGCTAGAAAAAACATGATAAATGTTCCTATGTCTAATACTACTATCAGCCATGAAGCTAAAGTCAAATACTGTGGTTCTGAAGTTATGTTAAGACCGGCATCTAAAGGTACTGGGATAGTAGCTGGGGGCTCAGTTAGAGCTGTTGTTGAGTTGGCAGGAATTAAAGATATATTAACTAAAGCAACACATAGCACCAACCCTATTAATCTAGTCAAAGCAACGTTTAAGGCTCTGTCTACGCTTAGAGACCCACAGGTTGAAAAAGCGAGAAGGCAGGTAGTTATAGACGCAGGGATCGGAGTGGCTAGCAACAACACCAGTACAAAAGTTTCTGTGAGTTAAAAATGTCCAAACTTTCGATTACATTAATTAACAGCGTAATAGGTAATAAACAGGATCAACGAGATACTGTAAGAGTGCTTGGTTTACGTAAATTACATCAAACAGTTGTCAAAGACGATAACCCTTCTATTAGGGGTATGGTTCAAAAAGTTAGGCATCTTGTTAGTGTTCAAGAGATAGTGGATTAGTTTTTTATAAAGGTTTCAAATTGTCTGATAAATCATCTTTAAAATTAGAAAAATTAAGTGCTCCTAAAGGTTCTAAGCATCCAAGAAAAAGATTAGGCCGTGGAGATGGCAGTGGACATGGTAGTTTCTCTGGCAAGGGCATGAAGGGGCAGAAGGGTCGCTCAGGTGGAGGAGTTAGGCCAGGATTTCAAGGTGGGCAAATGGCCCTAATAAAAGGACTTCCAATGGTAAGAGGTTTTACAGCCCGGAGCCATAAATCCTACCAACTTGTAAACTTGGATCAACTTATGCTGTTTGAATCAGGATCTCAGATCAACCCAGCTATGCTTGAGAAAGTAGGCCTGATAAGAGATAGAACAAAGTTAGTAAAGATTTTAGGACGTGGGGATTGCGATAAACCGATCATCGTTGAAGCTACTAGGTTTTCAGATTCTGCTAGAAAAAAAATTGAAGACGCTGGCGGTACAGCCCTTGAGGCGGTTTAGTGACACAGAGGAGTTCTGCTGCAAGACAGCGAGAAGGATCATCGTCTAGGCCGCAATTAATTCAATCAATGATTGATGCGCTGAGAGTTCCAGACCTTAGAGCTAAAATTTTATTTACTTTAGCTATGTTGGTAATATTTAGATTTGTTGCTCATGTCCCTGTTCCTGGAGTTGATGGGGGCGCACTTGACAGGGCATTTGAACAGAACGCACTTCTTGGGTTTCTGGATTTATTTAGTGGAGGCGCATTAGCCAACCTAAGCGTTGCCGCACTTGGCGTGTATCCGTATATTACATCCTCTATAGTGATGCAGATATTAACTCCTGTGATACCTTCGCTCAAAGCTTTGTCTCAAGAAGGTGACTATGGCAGGCAGAGAATTAATCAAATCACTCATTGGTTAACTGTGCCGATTGCGATATTACAGGGTTGGGGACAATTAACCTTGCTACGCCAGTCGGGTGTATTGCCTGGACTAGATTTTGGTTTAAACCTCGGTACAATGGGCATTATAGTGTCTTTTGTGGCAGGCACAATGTTTCTTGTTTGGCTTGGTGAATTAATTACTGAAAAAGGGTTAGGGAATGGAATTTCGCTGATCATATTTGGGGGAATCGTAGCTAATTTACCAAATTTGATTGGGCAAGGATTTTTAGCAAAAGACGACATGGGTGGAATTTTGTTATTAGCTATATTTGGATTGGCAATAATTTATTTAATCGTACTTTTTAATGAAGCACAAAGAAGGGTTCCAGTGCAGTATGGGAAGAGTGTGTTTAGAGGTGGAAGAATGCAAAAGCAGACCGGATCCTCATTTTTGCCATTGCGAGTAAATTCGGCAGGGATGATCCCTTTGATTTTTGCGTTTTCTATTATAATTTTACCCACGACTATTGCTAGTTATTTTAGAAATCCATTGAGTGATGGTTTTGTAGCAGTTGCCGCTCGTTTTATTTCTGATACATTTAGTCCTAATCATTGGCCTTACTGGCTTGTTGTTTTCTTTTTGGTTGTCATATTTGCTTTTTTCTATACTTTAGTTATTTTTCAACAACAGCGTCTTGCCGAAAACCTACAGAGAAATAATGGATTTATACCTGGCATTAGGCCCGGGACTCCGACTCAGGAATATTTAAATAGAGTGATAATGAGAATTACTTGGGGTGGGGCATTATTCTTAGGTATGATTGCAGTTCTGCCATTTTTGATAACACTAATTACGGATATAAGAGCATTAACTATTAGTAGCGTAAGTCTTTTGATAATGGTCGGCGTTGCATTGGATACTATGAGGCAACTTGAATCTCAATTATTAATGCGTAATTATGAAGGATTCATAAAGTGATTGGACGTAAAGCACAACCGAATGAGTTTAGGGTAATCCTATGAATAAGGTTGTTTTAATGGGAGCCCCAGGTGTGGGGAAGGGAACTCAGGCATCTCAAGTTGCGAAATATCTGGACGTTAATTGTATGGCATCTGGAGACCTATTTAGAGACCATTTATCCAGAGAAACTGATCTTGGACTACAAGCAAAGTCATACATGACGGTTGGAGAGCTTGTGCCAGATGAGGTAACAATAGGTATGGTAACTCAATGGTTAAATAAAGGAGAACACTCTAAGGGATTTGTTTTAGACGGCTTTCCTAGGACTATAGTTCAAGCAAAGGCTCTTGATAATGTTCTCAATAATGGAACTGGAAGCTTGGATAGAGTGATACATATTGTGGCTCCGATAAGCGAATTAATTACGCGCTTAAGTGGAAGGTATATTTGTACAAAATGCCAGAAGCCCTATAATTTAGTTTCATCCCCGCCATTAATTGAAAATCAATGTGATGAGTGTAATGCTCCAATTTACCAGAGAGATGATGATCGTTCTGATGCAGTGAAGAAAAGATTAGAAGTGTATGAGGAGCAAACAGCTCCTTTGGTTGAATACTATGTAGGTTCAGGATTGTTAACTGAGGTTGATGGAGTGGGAGAAATTGATGAAGTGAGGACGACAATTCAAGAGGTTCTTGAGTGAATTTCACCTATAATTATATATATGAGGAAAAATAATCGAACACAATATAGGCCTAGCTAGCAAAAAACAAATGGGAATCACAATAAAATCTTCAAGTGAACTTGATTTAATGAGAGAGGCGGGAAGAATTGTGGGGTTAGCAAAGCTAGAGGTTGCAAATGCAATAAAGCCGGGAGTGACAACTAGATCTCTCGACAAAATTGCAGAGGAGGTCATAAGGTCTGAGAATGCCATACCATCTTTTAAAGGGTATGGAGATTCTCAGAATCCATTTCCTGCGTCTATTTGTGCGTCTATTAATGATGAAATAGTTCATGGGATACCTGGAACTAGAATTATATGTGACGGAGATATAATCAGTGTAGATTTTGGGGCAATATGGAAAGGTTTACATGCGGACAGTGCTTTTACAATTGGGGTTGGAAGTATTAGTAATGAAGCAGCTAAGCTAATTGATGCTACTAGATTGTCTTTAGAGAAAGGTATAGAGCAATCGGTAATTGGAAATAGGATCGGAGACGTATGTCATGCCATACAAACATATGCTGAAAACGAAGGATACACATTGGTGCGCCACTATGTTGGACATGGAATTGGGTATAGCATGCATGAGGATCCGCCAGTTCCAAACTGGGGTATGGAGCCAGGCCAAGGACCGTTATTAAAAGTAGGCATGGCGATTGCAATAGAACCGATGTTAAATATTGGAAATTATAGAACAAAAGTATTGAGTGATGGATGGACAGTGTCAACTGATGACGGTGAGTTATCTGCACATTTTGAACATACAGTATTAATAACAACTCATGGGCCTGAAGTAACAACTCGCTCTTAATTTATTATTAATTAATTTAGAGGCATAAGTGACTAATAAAAAAGACTCTATAGAAGTAGAAGGCGTGGTTAAAGAATCCCTGCCTAACGCGACGTTTAAAGTAGAATTAGCAAACGGACATAGAGTCCATGCTTATATATCAGGAAAGATTAGAAAAAATTACATACGTGTTCTCCCTGGAGACAGGGTGTTGGTTGAGTTATCGCCATATGATCTTGCAAGAGGTAGAATCACATATCGATTTAGATGAGATAGGCAATTAAATAACTATTAAAAAGAAGATAAATACACGGTAGATCAGTTAAGGTAAAAAATGAAAGTATCAGCTTCAGTAAAAAAGAGATGTGCAAAGTGCCGAGTGATTCGACGAAAAGGGCGTGTGCACATAATTTGCGAAAATCAAAGACATAAACAAAGGCAGGGTTAATATGGTACTTGTAGCAGGTGTAAATATTCCAGATGATAAGCGTGTTGAATACTCGCTCACTCGTATTTATGGAATCGGACCACAACAAGCGAAAGAAGTATTGTCCCGTGTCGGAGTTGATGATAATCCTCGGGTTAAAGATTTAACTGAAACAGATATAGTAAAAATACGAGAAATTATTGAAAAAGAAAAAATAGTCGAAGGTGACCTGAGAAGAGAAATTAATTCAAACATAAGAAGACTGATAGATATAGGCTCTTACAGAGGGCAAAGGCATAAACGTGGCTTACCTTCAAGAGGGCAAAGGACACGTACTAATGCGCGAGCAAAACGTGGACCTAGAATGCCTGTAGCAGGTAGGGGTCAAAAAGGAAAGACCAAGTAATATGGCTAAAAGATCAAGATCAAGAAGAAAAGACCGACAATCCGTACCTAAGGGTAGGGTTTATATACAATCGACTTTTAACAACACGATAGTAACTATCACAGATTTAGAGGGTGGGGTTATATGCTGGGGTAGTTCTGGAACTGTTGGGTTTAAAGGTTCACGTAAATCGACAGCTTTTGCTGCGCAAAGAGCAGCGGAGGATGCTACCCGCAAAGGTAAAGAACAAGGTTTACGAGAAGTAGACGTATTAGTTTCAGGTTCTGGAGCTGGCAGAGAAGCTGCGATAAGAGCCATGGTTGGGCAAGGCATAACTGTAGCGTCTATAAGAGATGTTACTCCGATACCACACAACGGATGTAGACCTAAAAAAAGGCGTAGAGTTTAGTAAATTGAGTATGATTCAAACGATTATGGAAAACAGAAATTCCCATATATTTAGGGAACAGGACTTGCGAGGTTTAACTTGGCAAGTATTGTCTGTGTATCGAAATAATTTTAGTCAATTTTCGATATTAACATTAGCCGGTATGCTGCCGGTATTTTTAATTTCTTATTTTGTAGCAAATAGCCTTATTGGTATATTAGTGGTTGCATTTATAGAGCTGCTCGTCATAACGGCTATAGCGGGAGCTTTTATATATTCGGTCCCATATTATTATGTAAATGGTAGAGTTGATTTACAAATATCGTTAAGAGCGTCACGAGCTGTGTATTTTAAATTACTAAGCGTTACATTAGGCTTGCAAATTATATTGGGATTATTGTTGACGTTTAGCGTCATATTTCCTCTTTTGTTAGTTCCGTTTGTTGTTGCCCTGCTTTATATGGTTTATTTTGTTGTAACACAACCTGTAGTATTAATTGAGCGACAGAAGCCAATGGATGCATTTAAGAGAAGTTTGAGTTTGGTTCGTGGTAATTGGGGGAGAGTGTTTGGATCTACGTCAATACTGGTGCTCACTGTCTTTGGCATTGGAGTATTAGCATGGCTTCCATTTTTTTTAATCTCTTTGGTTATACCAGAGGGGTCTGAATTACGAGGATTAATTCAGGAAATCAGTGTGTGGCCAGCATCAATGTTGACTATTCCACCGATATATATATTTTTAACAGTTCTTTATTATGATTTAAGATACAGGAAGGAGGATTTCAACTTTAAACAATTATCAGATGAAATTAGTTGCTGATAATTAAAAAATTTAAATGTTGATTTACTAATGGCAAGGTATACAGATGCGAATTGTCGGCAATGCCGAAGAGTAGGGGAAAAACTTTTTCTTAAAGGGGAAAGGTGCTACACACCGAAATGTGCAGTAGAGCGCCGCAAAAATCCTCCAGGAGATAGAAGTTTAAAGAGAAGAAGAGCTTCAGAATGGTCGCTTCAGTTGCGCGAAAAGCAAAAGGCTCGATTTAGCTACGGAGTTTTAGAAAGACAATTCCGTAAATATTATCAATTAGCGAATGAACGCCCTGGCGTCACGGGAGATATATTATTGCAATATCTCGAACGTAGGCTGGATAACGTTGTTTATAGATTGGCATTTGCTGGATCTCGTAAGCAGGCAAGACAACTAGTTACCCATGGCCATATTACAGTTAACGATAAAAAGATGGATATACCGTCTTATCTTGTTTCGACTGGTGATGTCGTTAAATGGAAAGGTGCAAACGGGAGTGTCCCAGAGTTTGCAAAGTCTATGATGGAATCAGGAGGCAGGTTATCTACCCCTGGTTGGTTAAAGGTTGGATCTGAAAAAGGGCAGGCCGAAGTCTTAGGAGAACCAACATTGGAAACTATCCAAAGTAATATTGATGTTAGGTTAATTGTTGAGTTCTATTCGAAGTAAACATTTTTGAAATTGAAAGATAACGTATAGGAGATAAAGAATCATGGTGCTTGAATTCCAAACATTGGTTCCGGAAGAATTACCAATACAGGAAAAAGAAGTTATACCTGATGCTTCCGTAAAGGTTCTAGAAGAAGAAGGAAACTATGGCAAATTTGTGACAGAGCCTCTTGAAAGAGGGTATGGCACTACGCTAGGAAATTCACTCCGTAGAGTTTTATATGAATCACTTACTGGTACAGCGGTTACATGGGTAAAAATCGATGGAGCTATGCATGAGTACACAACATTACCTCATATAAGGGAAGAAATTTCAGAACTTCTTTTGAATATAAAAGGTATTCGACTTAAATCAGATGTTAACAGAACGGGAAAGCTAAGATTAGAAGTTGTGGGACAAGGCAAAGTCTGTGGTGGCGACATAATGGCCTCATCAGATTTTCATGTAGTGAACCCAGAGTCTCACATCGCTACATTAGATTCTGACCAAGCATCTTTAAATATTGAGTTCAATGTAGAGAGAGGAAGTGGTTTTAGGCCAGGAGTCAATGATAGTGATACGCCTATCGGTGTATTACCTGTTGATGCAATTTTTACTCCGATACGTAAAGTTAATTTCGCTGTAGAGCCTACTCGAGTCGGTGGTAGAACCGATTTCGAGAAGTTGACTATAGAAATATGGACTGATGGATCTATTTCTCCGTTAAAATCTTTAAAAGCAGCGGGAGATATATTAGTAAATAAGTTTTTTATGTTTGCAAATGTTCAAGAAGGTGACGTTGATAGCATCGAAGCATCATCAACTGCTTTAAATATAAGCCCAGAACAATACAACATGACTGTGGAAAGCCTCGACCTTTCTTCGAGGACACTTAACTGCTTGAAGCGCGCAGCGATACATAAAGTTGGAGAGGCTCTTCAGTATGAAAAATCTGATTTATTGAAAATACGGAATTTTGGTGAAAAGTCTATGCGAGAACTTTATGATAAGTTTGCTGAATTAGGGTTGCCTATTGAAGGTAGTACAGGTGAAAAGTCTGTAGATGATGATAATCAAATAGAATCTCAAGAGGATGAATCATAATGAGACATCGCGTTGCAGGGTCAGGATTAGGCCGTCCGACAGCTCATAGAATGTTAATGTTGCGTGGTGCAGTCACGGATTTACTTCGTTACGGCCGTATAAAAACAACTCAAGCTAAGGCTAAAGAGATTCGACGTTTAGCCGAGAAGACAATATCACGTGGTAAAAAAGGTACTTTGCATCAACGGAGACAGGCATCGGCATTTCTTACGGATGAAGGCGTGGTTAAAAAATTGTTTGATGAAATAGCTCCTCGATACTCTGAAAGGGCTGGGGGATATACGCGTTTAGTAAAAACTGGACAACGTCAAGGTGATGCTGCTCAGATGGCTTTATTAGAATTAGTAGAATAGCGGTGAGTATATGGCCTGCCTAAAGAGGTTGGCCTTAATAATAGAATATGACGGTAGTTGCTACAGAGGTTTTCAGTATCAAAAAAAATTCCCTTCTATTCAAGAAGAGATTGAAACGGCGATACATAAATTAACTAATCAAAAGATAAAGGTTAGAGGCGCCGGAAGAACCGATGCTGGAGTACATGCCCTGGGTCAAGTGGTAGCTCTTGATTTAAAATCCGGTTTGCCTTCAAATCAGATTTTAACAGGACTTAATCATTATTTACCTAGAGATATTGTTGTAAAAGCTGCTTATGAGGTACAGACAGATTTCGATCCGAGACGTATGGCGGTCAGCCGTACTTATAAGTACTCAATTATAAATCGAAAAGTCAGAGCACCTCTGCAATTACAATATGCTGCTTTGGTTAGAGAGAACCTTAATATCGACAATATGAGAGCAGTAGCGAAAGTAATGACAGGAATACATGATTTCTGGGCGTTTTCCGGAGCACTGCCAAGGATTACTGATAGTACAGTTCGTAGTGTCAGTAAAATAGATATATTAATAATAGGAGACAAGATAGAGATTGAGGTTGAAGGTAATGCCTTTCTTCCTCATCAAGTTAGGAGAATGGTTGGATCAATAGTTGAGGTTGGTCTTGGGAAAGTATCGCTTGATTATATTAAAATGGTGCTGAGCACTGATAAGAATAAAATAAAGGTAAAGACGAAAAGTATGCCACCTCAGGGTTTATGCCTTGTGAAAGTGTCTTACGAAGAATTTCCTCCACAAATAAAATTAAAATGACTACACATATAAAAAACTACAACATAAAAAAGGCTGACCTTAATCCGAAATGGCATGTAATTGATGCAAAAGATCGAACACTTGGTAGACTTTCAACTGAAATAGCCATCTTACTCCAAGGCAAGCATAAGCCATCTTACACACATAATTTATTAACTGGAGATTTTGTTGTAATCCTTAATGCTGACAAATTTAAAGTTACTGGAAATAAGCTTTTATCAAAAAAATACTACCGTCACAGTGGTTATATCGGCGGCTTAACTGAAAAGACATTGGAAGAGATGTTAGCTCGATTTCCAGAAAGAATAATAACCCAAGCAGTAAAAGGAATGCTTCCCAAAAATAAGTTGGGAAGAAAGATGTTGCTGAGACTTAAGGTCTACACTGGTGATCAACATCCACATGAAGCTCAAATCAAAGAAAGTATTAATGAAGTAGAAGCAGTAGTAGAGACGATTCCAGCAGCCGAAAATCATACAGCTGTTGCTGAAATAGAAGCCAAGTCTGAGCCTAAGATAGAAAAGATAGAGGAAATTAATTTGACGGATCTAACGGTCTCTGAGTTAAAAGAATTAGCAAGTAACAAAGGGCTTATTATTCCAAGTAAAGCTCGTAAAGCCGACATTATTGAAATGATCAACAGTAAAACAGATTAGTGAAATGAAGTATGGATTGAGGAGGACAGCATGGTAGAACAACAGCAATATTATTACGGAACAGGTCGACGAAAATCGGCTGTAGCAAGGGTTCGCTTGTTTAAAGAGAGAGGCCCTATAGTAGTGAACGGTAAACCCAGCCAAGAAATTTATACTGTGGATGAATTACAGAGAGCTATAAATGAACCGCTGAAAGTTGCCGGTGTACCCAATGAATATAGGGTGGTGGCGAAAGTTTCCGGTGGGGGCCTTGTTGGACAAGCCGGAGCATTGAGCCATGGAATATCTAGAGCGTTAATTGTTGCAAATCCAGATTTTAGAGCTTCGTTGAAAAAAGCAGGACTTTTAACTAGAGATTCTAGGGTCAAGGAAAGCAAGAAATATGGCTTGAAAAAGGCACGTAAAGCGCCACAATATACTAAACGCTAAATTGATTTAGCTGAGAATAAAAAGGGTCCTTATCCAAAAGGACCCTTTTTCTTTTTCTTTTGAGTGTGTTACTCTCCGACTTATTTGGCCATCATCAAGAATAAGGGTGAGTTAAAAGTGAAAAGCATAAATCAATTAGATTTCAGAATCATCTGCTCCAAAGTAGGGTACGATCTTACCGACAGCGAGCTGATAAGTTTGAAATCCGGATTTGAGGATGCCTGTAGGATGATTCAACCACTTTACGAAATTGATCTTACAGACACAGAAATAGTTCTTAAGTTTCACCCTGCAATTGGGATTGATAGATAAATTTAAATGCATGATAACTCGAACTCTTTATATAACCTTTCAATTCTAGAAGCCTCAAAACTTATAGAAGGTCGTGAGATTTCTCCTGTTGAATTGACTGAAGTATTCTTGGATCGTATAAGAGATCAAAATCCTTCTTTAAATGCATATATTACTGTTACAGAAGAGATGGCTTTAAGGCAGGCAGGTAAGGCTGAACAAGAAATTCAGTCAGGACTTTACAAAGGCTATTTACATGGAATCCCAATCGCTTTAAAAGATTTATTTGACACCAAGGGGATCAAAACGACTTCTGGATCTATGCTGTATAAAGATAGGGTTCCAGTTAAAGATTCAACAGTCACTGCACGATTAAACCAGTCTGGAGCTGTTCTTTTAGGCAAACTAGCCATGAGTGAAAATGCTATTGCTGGAACAGGAATAGGTTTTGAAAACCCAAAGAACCCTTGGGATATTTCAAGAACTGCGGGTGGGTCAAGCAATGGTTCGGCAGTTGCAGTTGCAGCAGGAATGGCTATGGGTGCTATGGGCTCATGTACAAGAGGTTCAATTCGGGCACCGGCATCATTTTGCAATGTCGTAGGATTAAAGCCGACATACGGGCGTGTTCCTAGGCAGGGGGTACTACCTTTAAGTTGGACTTTGGATCATGTTGGGCCAATGACATATAGAGTTGAAGACGCAGCGATTATGCTGGATGCGATTTCAGGATATGATAAAAATGACCTTACAAGCTCTCAACATAGTTTAAAGAAGTTTGAGATACCGTCAAAGCATCGTTTAGATGGGATAAAAATTGCTGTAGCGAAACATTACTTTTTTGATAAAACACGTCCAGATGTTGATCCCCAAGTTATAAAAATAGCTGAAGAGGCGTTAGTAAAATTAGAGCAGCTTGGTGCAATTATTGAAGAGATTAACATTCCTGCATTGGAATACGCAGATGCAGCTGCTTTGGTGATACTTCTAGGTGAGGGCTATGCGGTACATCAAAGTAATATTTTAACAAAACCAGAACTATATGGAGAACTTAACCTCCTTGAATTGAGGGTAGGTGGTTTATTTTCGAATACCGAATATATTTCTGCACAAAGGATCCGAACTGTATTGATACAGCAATATGCAGAAGCGTTTAAATCATATGACTTTTTTGCATCTCCTACATTTGCGATGGTGGCTCCATCTAATTTAGTTCCGGTGGCTAGCGCAATATCCCAGATGCCTAGTTTTACTGGCCCATATAATCTGACTGGCTTACCTGCCATATCAGTACCTGCGGGATTTACAGCTGAGGGTTTGCCCGTAGGTTTGCAATTGGCAGCAAACGCTTTCAAGGAACATGATTTGTTGCAGCTGGCATATATTTATGAACGAGAGACTTGTTTTTATAAGTCCAGACCAAACCTTTAGACTATAAATCAGGTATCCAGAATTATTTAGTATGTAAATTTTTATCTAAAAAAACCAGATTCTTGGTAAACAATATCTACAATATTTTTGATTACCTGTTTATAATCAAATTTGGAGACGTGTGGTGTGGTTTATTTTGTATAGGTGGCAGGATGAATTCTCCAAAAAGGAGGTTATGCGAATTGGACATTAACAGTAGTTGGAGGTGTTCCGTTTAGGTGTTCAAGGGAACACCTCTCATCATAGGCCTCACTTTGTGGTGGGGCCTATTTGTTTTTTATGAAACCGTTTTGAATCACACTACGGATTAAGTTTAATGCTTCGAAGCTTGTCCTAACTCTGTCTGGATGTCCTCTTCCAGAAACATTTAGATTTCTGCTTTTAAAACTTTTGCCGTCGGTAACAGTAATAAAAGTGCGCCCCTTAGCTAAATTTTCAGCTTTATCTGACATGTCTGGTACTCCATGTAAAACTACACTTAAGTCAGAGTTGCAGTCCTTAAGAATTTTTAAGGCTAATGTTTCTATCGTATTTTGCGTAGTGTTTATAAGTTTCGGATTGGCTTTGTCTCCGCTAGATTGAGTTAATCGACCTATCGTTTCAATTCCATTACCTACTATCCCTTTTACAAAATGATCGAGTGAGGCTTGTTGTAATCTGTCACATAGCATTCCTTGAGTAACGTCTTCATATGAACATATAGTGATATTATTTTTTTTAATCAGTTTGCCCAAAAGCGTTTCCATAGTTTCATCATCTGTAGCAAAGATATGTTTGCCTAATAATGACCGAATCTCTTTTTCGACTGGTTTGATTAAAACATCTGCTTCCTTTATAGAACCGGCTTTCGCGGTGATGCGGACGTCGACTTGTCCAGGATGAGCTAATACTCCAACCGTTGGGTTACTTGAATTTGCAATTAAATCCCCAATTAAATGATCGACGTTACTTTCTCCTAATTCCGCTACTTTGAGTATTTTGTAACTTATTACATCTGAAAGGGTAAATTTTTCTTTTAAATAAGGCGTGACCTCATTGGTAAATAGCCATTTAAGTTCGAAAGGAACTCCTGGCAAAGCAAATATAACTCCCCTAGGACCTTCTACCGCAAAAGATGGCGCTGTGCCATTAGGGTTATGTATCTTGATTGAACCTTCAGGAATATATGCTTGTCGTTCGTTGTTTTTTGTCATAAGAAATCCACGACTACGGAACATCGTGTCGATAGTATCTAATAACCCTTTGTCCAAGATTAGTTTTCTATTTGTGACTTCTGCTATAACTTCTCGGGTTATATCGTCTTGAGTAGGGCCAAGTCCTCCACCACAAATCACAATATCAGAACGATCAAGTGCCTGATTTATTACATCAAACATTCGCGATTTGTTATCTCCAACAACTGATTTTCTATACAGATCAACCCCTATTTCAGTCAAACGTTGCGCCATCCAAGTGGCGTTAGTGTCCACTATCTGTCCTAGCAAAAGTTCTGAGCCTATTGAAATGATTTCAGCACTAGGCATTTTTATTCCTTAACCTTTGTTGATTAACAAAATGAATATCTAAATTTTGTTAATCAACTCAGTGTTTTTCATTTTTATTTTCAATCTTCACGTAGTCAACTACATAATGCTAAACTGCTGTTATGGATAAAGATAGTAATACTAAGTCCAAAGAAAATAGAACGCCTCAAGGCCCACTAAGCGGAATTAAAGTAATTGATTGGACGTTATGGCAATTTGGGCCAGTTGCAGCAATGATGCTCGGTGATCTAGGAGCGGATGTAATTAAAGTTGAGCCATTAACGGGTGAGCAAGGAAGAGCCATGTTTACTCTCAGTGGTATTGATCGAAGCTTGCCAGGCGGTCGAAATTCATATTTTGAAGCTAACCAACGTAATAAGCGATCGATAGCTTTAGATTTAAAACAACCTGAAGGAGTTGATGTAGTACGTAATTTGGTTAGTGAATCTGATATTTTCTTACAAAATTATAGAAAGGGCGTGGCTGAAAGACTCGGGCTGGGTTACGAAGATCTGAAACTGGTTAACGATAAAATAATTTACGGCTCTGGTAGCGGATATGGTCCAGAAGGCCCTGATGCTTATAAACCTGCTTTAGACACTGTTGGTCAAGCAAGGTCAGGTTTAATGTACGCAACTGGGCCCGATGGAGACGACCCGTACCCAATACAGGGTGTTGTAGCTGATCAAATAGGTGGCATTATGCTTAGCTGGGGTATCTTAGCGGCTCTTTATGCGCGCCAGGCTACAGGTGTAGGTCAACGCGTTGATGCATCACACTTAGGTAGCTCTATTTGGCTTCAGGGACTAGGGGTATCAATGAGCATGCTGACTGCTCATAAACCGTCTTCAGAAACAAATTTAACAGCGAAGCCTTCCAGAGATAAAGCCTATAATCCGATTTCGAACTATTATCGATGTAAGGATGGACGATGGTTGATGTTGGCCAACTTGGAAGCAGATAGATATTGGCCAACATTTTCTAGAGCAGTAGGAATCGAAGGATTAGCTAAAGATAAAAAATTCATTGATACCGTATCAAGGGCAAAAAATAATCGAGAGTTGATTAAGTTGCTTGATGAAGTTTTTGCATCTAAAACATATAAAGAGTGGGACGACATATTGTCTTCTGCAGGAGATTTTATATATGCTCCGGTTCAACAGCTAATGGAGCTTTGGGATGACCCACAAGTACAAGCAAATAAATATATCGTAGAAACTGACCACCCCACTTTAGGAAAAATAAAATTGGCTAATCATCCTATTCAATATAGCGAAACTCCTAGCTCAATCCGTAGGGTAGCACCAGAGATAGGTGAACATACTGAGGAAATATTGCTAGAGGTTGGTTATTCTTGGGATGATATTTCTAATTTACAAGATAAGGGCGTGATATTGTGAATCAGTAATTATTGGCTTGTTACGCCACCATCAATAATTATTTCACTACCTGTAACGTATGATGACTCATCAGATGCCAAGAATAAAATTAATTTTGCGATTTCTTTTGAGTTAGCTACTCGACCCAAAGGAATCCTGGATATTCTTGGGTCAGGAGATCCATCAGCCATGATTTCTTTAACTAATTTCCGAGACAAAGGTGTGTCTGTGTATCCTGGATGAATTGAGTTCACTCGTATGTTATCTTTTGCAAGCTGAATCGCAGCAACCTTAGCAAAAGTTCTACTGGACCCTTTGGCTGCTGAGTATGCAATTCCAGATCCACCGATATGGGAGTCTATTGAAGAAACAATTATGATAGATCCACCTTTTGACTGCTTCATCACTGGAACTACATGTTTAGTGCCAAAGAAAACGCCTTTGCTATGTATGTTCATCATATCATTCCATTGATTAAGACTTGTTTTTTCTATGATGCCTGGTGTAGCTTTCCCTGCAGCATGCACAAGAATATCGATCTGGCCAAATAGTTGTTGTGCATCCCTAACTAACGTCGCCCATTCTGATTCGACTGTTACGTCTAATTTCATGAAGATTGCGGAATTGTTCGTTCCTGTTTGGTTATTGATTTGGGTAGCCGTGACGCAACCAGACTTATCGTTGATGTCTGCAATTATTACTTTAGCTCCCTCATCAATAAAATCCCAAGCTGTGGATCCTCCGATACCCATTACGTCATCCAGCACTCCTGTAGCTCCACCTGTAATAATTGCCACTTTACCTTCAAGTCTTTTCTTTCTCATTCGTTATGGACACACCTATGAAAATCATAAAATATTGCTGAGATGTATCATGTTATCGATTGGACATTTGTTTTGTACAGAAAATACATAAGATTACTTAGTTTTTAATAAGATTGGCCTAAAGATTTTCATATAGAGTGGTTTTTTTTAAGAACCCACCTTATAATGTCTCCCTACATGTAAAAACACCGAAGGGAATAAAATAAGATTATTTTCCCAAACTGTTTTAGGTTTTATAGTGTTATTTTACATTGGTTAAGAACACTCGGGAGGAGTGGCATTAATGGCTAATAAGTTACTTGAAGTAAACGATTTAGCAACCTACTTTTTTACAGCTGATGGCGTAGTAAAGGCGGTTGATGGGATTACCTATCACGTAGATGAAGGTGAATCAGTAGCAATTGTTGGAGAATCTGGTTGCGGTAAAAGCGTTAGTGCTTTATCGATAATGCGACTTATAGCGAGCCCTCCAGGTAGAGTTGTGCATGGTGAAGTCATTTTTGAAGGTAATGACATTCTCAAAATATCAGAAACAGAAATGAGACATGTTCGTGGTAATGAGATATCGATGGTATTTCAGGAGCCCATGACATCACTTAATCCTGTTTTGACGATTGGATATCAATTATCGGAAGCATTGAAGCTTCATATGGGCATGACGACTAAACAAGCTCTTCAAAGAGCGGGCGACCTTCTTGAGCAAGTCGGCATTCCTGATGCTCATAATAGACTCAAGGACTATCCGCATCAATTTAGCGGAGGCATGAGACAAAGGGTCATGATTGCACTTGCAGTGAGTTGTAATCCTAGAATGATAATAGCAGATGAACCTACAACAGCTTTAGATGTAACTATTCAGGCTCAGGTATTAGAAGTAATGCGTGATATGGCAAAAGAATATGGGACAGCTTTAGTTATGATTACTCATAACTTAGGTGTTGTTGCAAGGTATGCTGAGCGAGTTATTGTCATGTATGCAGGAAAAATAATAGAAACTGGCACAGCAAAGGCAGTTTATGGTGATCCTAAGCATCCGTACACTCTGGGCTTGCTCAGGTCAGTACCTAGGCTAGATGAAAGGAACCCTGAAAAACTCGAAGCAATTGAAGGACTTCCTCCTTTGGTTATCGACTTGCCGGATGAATGTGCATTCGCACCTAGATGTAAATATTCTATAGACAAATGTACTGAGAAAATGCCAGAACTGGAAGAAGTTTCTCCTGGTCATTTCTCACGGTGCATCAGGGCATTAGAGTTGACCGAGATTTCAAAAAAATAGCAAAGATATTGAAACTGCTGAGTTCAAATCAGTGGATGAGGTAATAGATGGTTCAAGAAACTAAAACAACTAAAGAAACAAAAGATAATGCAACTTCTGATAAGTATGACAATATATTAGAGGTTAAAAACCTTAAGCAGTATTTCCCAATAACTTCTGGGATATTGCTACAACGGCATGTTAATGACGTGAAAGCCGTTGATGATATAAGTTTCACTATTCGTCGAGGGGAAACATTAGGATTAGTTGGTGAATCCGGTTGTGGTAAATCAACTACTGGAAGATCTATTTTGCAATTAAATAGCCCCACTGAAGGTGAAATAATATTTAATGGCGAAAATATATCTGGCTGGGGTGTGAACCAAATGAGGCCATTAAGACGGGAAATGCAACTTATATTTCAGGACCCTTATAGCTCACTTAATCCTCGTATGACTTGTGGTTCAATTGTTGGGGAACCATTAATTGTTCATGGGTTGACGGGATCAAAAAATGAGTATAGAGAAAAGGTAGCAGATTTACTTGAAAATGTGGGACTCAGTCCTTTTATGGCAGATCGTTACCCCCATGAATTTAGTGGAGGACAGCGTCAAAGAATCGGTATTGCTCGCGCAATAGCGGTTAAACCGAGTTTCATAGTTTGTGACGAACCAGTGTCAGCTCTCGATGTTTCTATCCAAGCTCAAGTTATAAACTTAATGGAAGATCTACAAGAAAAATTCGATCTCACTTATTTATTTATTGCCCATGATTTGTCGGTTGTTCGTCATATATCAGATCGTATAGCTGTAATGTATCTCGGCCATATTGTTGAGATAGCAGATAGAATAGAGCTTTATGACAACCCGCAACATCCATACACTAAGGCTTTGTTATCCGCTATTCCTATTCCTGACCCAGTTATAGAGGCAACAAGAGATAGGATAGTGTTGCAAGGAGATGTCCCAAGCCCTACAAACCCGCCCACTGGATGTGTGTTTAAAACCAGGTGTCCTAGTCCAAGTGATAATTGCACAGAATCGGAAGAGCCGATGCACTTAATAGAAGTAAGTCCCGAGCATTGGGTCGATGCATGTTGTGTTAACTGCGGATAGAAATAATCTTTTCTAGATGATTTAAAGGTACAATAACCGATGGATTTAGGCTATTTTGTGGATCCTCTGCACCCTGCAGGTAGCGATTTTACAAAGACTATCCATCATGATTTAGGGCAGCTAAAAGTTCTGGATCAACTTGGTTATTCCGAAGCATGGGTTGCAGAACACTACACCGCAGCTTGGGAAAACATTCCTGCACCTGATATTTTCATAGCCCAAGCTTTAGCTATGACAAAAAATATTAAACTTGGCACTGGAGTGCATTGCTTACCTAATCACAATCCATTTCATATAGCTCATAGAATTGCGCAACTTGACCATCAAGCCCAAGGTAGATTCATGTGGGGTGTTGGAAGCGGAGCCACTCCCCTTGATTTCCAGGCATTTGGTATCGATGCTTCAAGTAACGAGCAACGCCAATTGACATGGGAAACATTAGACATGGTGCTTAGGATATGGGATGGCCTTAAACCGGGCACGTATGAGAATAAATTTTGGAAATTTACCATACCTGAGCCCATAGATGAGCTTGGCTTCTATGTACACATGCAACCCTACCAAAAGCCACACCCGCCAATCGCTGTTGCCGGTCTTGGGGCTCGTTCTGATTCGCTAATAAAAGCTGGGCAACGTGGTTGGTGGCCATTGAGTATTGATTTTGTGCCCTCTAATACTCTTAGATCCCAGTGGGATGTATATGAAGAAGCTGCTTTCAGTTCTGGGCGTTTACCTAATCGAGATGACTGGAGAATCTGTAGAAATATTTTTATAGCTGATACTACCAAGGAGGCTAGAGATTTCGCGCTTAACGGTGTAATGGCGCGCGATTTTGTTTCCTATTTTCGATTGGTAATGGAGAATCTTGGATTTCTAAGTCTCATGAAAATGGATCCAGACATGCCAGACGATGATATAGATTTGGAATATATGGTAGATAACATATGGATAGTAGGGGATCGTGAAGAAGTAAGCCAAAAGATACGTCAGCTATACAGTGATGTTGGAGGCTTTGGGACTTTACTTGCTTACTCACATGAATGGGAACCACGTGACCAGTGGATTAAATCAATGACTATCCTTGTAGAGGAAGTGATTCCAAGTTTATCTGATCTTTAATGAACTTTGTTACAAAACGTTTAAGAATTAAGTTGTATAAAAATTAAAATTTAGCGGTATCTAATTCGATTCTTAGATAGTCTTGAAACTTACTTTCGAGTTCAGGTTTGGTTAAAAATACCCCTCTTCTAGATGTGGAAGTAGTTGATGTAGATGTTTGTTCTACTCCTCTTTGAACCATACAATAGTGGGTAGCTTGGGTCACCGCGATCACTCCAGCAGGATTAAGATAGTCCTCAATGGATTTTGTGATTTGTTGAGTCATGCGCTCTTGAACTTGAAGACGCTTGGCAAACAGCTCAACAACTCTAGATAGCTTTGAAAGTCCGGTTATTTTCTTGCTTTCGGAGTTTGGTATGTAAGCTATATGTGCAGCTCCTCTGAATGGAGCTAAATGATGTTCGCAAGTGGATGTAAACTGAATGTTGTGAACAATAATCATATCTTGAGCGTCACTTGGATAATTCTCTTCATCAAGTTTGAAAATAACTTGTAAGTGTTGCTTAGGATCTTCTTCCATTCCTTTGGTATAGTCTAGAAGGGCTTTTGCCCAACGTTCAGGTGTTTTGATGAGACCGTCACGATTAATATCTTCACCTAGAAGTTCCAACACATTTTTCAAAATAGGGGCAATTGCCTGTACTCTGTTTTCGTGTAACTCAGGATCTCTACTGGGATAATTGTTACTCATGAATTCTCCTCGTAATTGTATTTAGTTTTATCTTCAACACATGCCTGTGTAAAGGCATCACGACGTTCTTTGCATTTATTGCATGCATTACAGTGAATCATACCGACCGGTTGCATACACGTCATAGTTTTGTTTAATGGCAGGTATTTAAAATCTCGAATTAATTCAATTTTGTTTTTCCCTCTATACGGTGCATGGATGGAAATATCTTTATTGAGGCCGCATTTTAAAATTCCAGAGTAGTCATTAATAAATTGATCAGTCGCATCGGGAAAAGGATTATCTTTCAAAGATCCTAAAAATATTGATGATATATTACGGGAACTACACCAAATTGCAGCTAAACCAATTAGTATGATGTTTCTACCCGGCAAGTATACTTGTTCATCTGGTGCATCATACTGGGGTACTTTTCCTTCTATGCTCCAATGTTTTTGACCATATAATGAGGGGCCGTCTATCGCTAAAGTCACCATTTTAGATATAAGAGGGTTATTAATATCATCAATAAAATTATGTAAAGAGTCAATCTCTTCATTTTCCCACCTTAGACCAGATCTAATATATATTGGATGGGTTTTATTGGTTCTTGCAAGGTCTGCTAACAATATAGAGCTATCTAAGCCCCCACTAGTTAATACAGCTATTTCATTCAAGATTACACTCAGGTTACTTCACAATAAGAAGCATAGCTGGTTGGAGTTTCCCATAAGCGTATTTCTTTCACATCAATTCCTTGAGACTTAACTTTATTGAATATAAGTTTGGTTATATTTTCAGCTGTAGGGTTATCTTCCATGATATACATTGGCTGTTCAGCTTTTTTTAAAATTGGTATTAATGAGTCTTGTTTGGACAAGATCATTTTGTGGTCCATGTTTGAGTCGATCCATGTTTTTACAGTTTTATTTATTATATTAAAATCAATTACCATGCCCTTTTCATCTAATCTGTTTGACTCAACGGTTATTTCTAATCTTCCGTTATGTCCATGAAGATATTTACATTTCCCATCGTAGTTGAGTAATCGATGGCCATAACAGAAGTCTATGATTTTTGTTACGGAATGCATTTAGTTACTACCTGGTCCGGCTAGGTGTCTTCCGGAATCTATTCTAATAGTTTCTCCAGTTATGGTTTCACTCTTTAATAAAGTAACCACCATTTCTCCTATGTCGCTTGCTGAAGATTCTCTTTTCAAAGGTGCCTTGGACACCACATTTTTGTTCCACGATGATTCAGATATATCTGGCGGTCGCATTGTAGGTCCAGGAGCAATTGCATTAACCAATATGCCACTATCAGAGAGTTCAACTGCAAAGGCTCTAGTCATAAAATCTATTGAGGCCTTTGAGGCCATATATGGCAGGTAGTTTTTATACGGAGAATGAATTGCGGCCCAATCTGAGAAAAACACTAAATGACCTTTGGTAGGTCCAGGATTAGACATCATTTCTCTGGCTAAATGAACTCCAAACAAGAATGTGCCTTTGGCATCACCGATAGAATTATCCCAAGAATCTGAGTTCAGTTTCATGAATGGGTCACGAGGAAAACCAGAGGCTAGGTTAACTCCGAAATCTATTGTACCGAGTTCTTTTTTAGCTCCATGCAACATATTTAAAACTTGGTCTTCGTTTGTTAAGTCACACTTAATTGTTATGGCATTAACTTTCTTAAGTAGTAGGTCGTTAACTAATGCTTCAGCTTCAGCTTTTGAATTTCGATAGACCACGGCAACGTTGATTCCATCCGCAGCCATTCGGCTAGCGACTATGGCGCCGATTCTGCGTGCTCCAACAATTATCGCCCCTTTACCTTCTAGATTTATCAATAAACTTGCTCTCAATGATTAGTTGCTATAGTTCGATTGTAACATGACCAACAAATCCATATGTTAAAGGAATTTTAAAAACATCGACCAACGAAATGCTGATAAAATTTTCTGGAGGTATTAAAAATGTCAGATTATGATCCAGAGTGGTACAAGTCTTTTTTTGGCCCAGAATATTTAAACATTTATGCACATGTCTTTGGTGAAGAAGAGTCTGAGAAACAGTCACGATTTGTGCAAAAAGCTCTAAAGCTTAAAAAAGGTAATGAGGTTTTAGATTTATGTTGTGGCCAAGGTCGGATATCTATCCCCCTGGCACGAAACGGTATCGTCGTCACAGGCTTAGATTTTTCAAACGATTTGTTGTCTATTGCCCGATCAAAAGCTTCAGATTCAGGGGTGCAAATCAAAACTGTCGAAGCTGATATGAGAGACATACCATTTGATAATAAGTTTGATGCAGTCATAAATATTTTTACTGCATTAGGTTATTTTGAATCAGATGCTGAAGATCAAAAAGTTCTTAACGCAGTAGCTAAAAGCCTCAAAAAAGGTGGTTTAGCTTTATTCGATTTGCTTAATCGAGACTGGGTAGTAGCTAATCATATGCCAAGAGAATGGAGAAAAAACGACAAACAGGTCATATACCTTGAGGAAAGAAAATGGGATCCTTTGGAAGGTAGAAGTCATATTAATTTTAAAATCATTTCTCCTGATGGCTCAGTAACTGAAACAGGACATCACATACGCCTATATGTCGCTACAGAATTTAACAAGATGCTGCAACAGGCAGGATTGTCTTTTGAGCGTGCTTATGGCGGGTACGATGAAAGTCAGTTTGACATATCTGGTAAACGCATGATTATTATCGCTAAGAAAGATTAATCAAATGAGTTCATGATGCGATATTTTTTAATTGTAGTGATTGGGTTCATATAAATGTATTTTAATACTAGGCTTTGGGAATTTACTTCAGGGTTTAGGCTAAGAATTCTGCTAGGGATATTTTTTGGAGTATTAACCGCGGTTGCTGGTGTAAGTAGGTTGGTTATGTCAGGGTACGTAGTTGCTCTTGTATTTCAAGGCGAACCTTTTGATAAAGTTATAGTGTCAATTTTAGGTGTGATTTTAGCAATCATATCAAGATCTGTTTTTCAGTACTTCAAAGAAATGACTGGGCATAGGACTGCTTTGAAAATACAGCAAAGACTACGACTTCGTTTGTTTGCAAAAACTCTTGAATTGGGACCAGCTGTTCTACTTCGTAAAAGAACCGGAGATGTACTAATTTCGCTCGTTGAAGGGATAGAGGTCTTGGAGAGTTATTTTGGGGAATATTTACCACAAATGTTTGTAGGCTTGATCACCCCCATAGGGTTATTCCTTTTCATGATGTTCCTTGATGTTTATACCGCTTTAATATATTTGATTTTTGCTTTAATTACCCTCATCGCTCCTTTGGCATTTCATAGATGGAATAAAAAAAGTTCTATTTACCGTAGAGAAACTTATGGAGATTTAAGTGCGGAGTTTCTAGATTCTGTTCAAGGTCTTGCAACTCTTAAATCTTTTGGGCAAAGTGAAGCTAAAGGAATAGATTTAGCCGAAAAAGCCAGAAGGGTTTTTCGGTCAACCATGGCTATTTTAGCGATTAACCAAGCAACTATAGGAGTTACATGGTTTGGTATATCAGGAGGAGCTGCACTAGCTTTGGGATTAGGCGCGTTAAGAGTAATTTCTGGCGAACTTGATTTATCGACATTATTAATTGTGGTGATGATGGGAGTAGAAGTATTTCGACCATTACGTGAACTTACTTTGCTATACCATCACGGTATGCTTGGTATGGCATCTGCAAGTTCAGTTTTAGAGATAATCGATTCTGAACCATTAGTTAGTGATAAACCATCTACGTCCCGCCCAGATGGTTTTTTGAAACCAACATTAACTTTTCAAAATGTTTCGTTTTCTTACCCTGATCGTAAGGAAAATGTATTAGATGATATATCTTTTTATGTATCAACTGGTGAACGCGTTGCAATTGTAGGGCAAAGTGGAGCCGGTAAGACAACTATTGTTTCATTATTAATGAGGTTCTACGACCCAAATATAGGATCAGTTAAGCTAGGATCAACTGACCTCCGGAACATTCCATTAGATTATTCAAGGGAGCATATAAGTGTTGTCTCTCAAGATACGTATATTTTTTTTGGTACAGTAGCGGAAAATTTACGATATGGGAAATTAGATGCAACCAATGAGGAACTCGAGGCAGCAGCTAAATCAGCAAATGTGTTGGAACTTATCAAATCATTGCCACATGGATTTGATACTTTATTAGGAGAGCGCGGAGTCAAGCTTTCTGGAGGACAAAAACAACGGATTGCTATAGCGAGAGCTCTTCTGAAAGATTCTCCAATATTGATATTGGATGAAGCGCTATCTAGTGTAGACGCAGAGAATGAATCTTTGATTCAAGTGTCACTGGATAAATTAATGACCAACCGAACTACACTGATTATCGCGCATAGACTTTCTAGTGTTATAGGAGCAGATCGAATTCTGGTAATTGATGAAGGTAAGGTTGTAGAAGAAGGTAGACACGAAGAACTAATTTTAATTGATGGCATATACTCTAGCCTTATGATGGGTCAGGTGGAAAGCAACGAAATCATTGTTAAGCCTGTGAGAAGAGATACTAAACTAGAAAGTAACCTCTCCAATAAATTTAAGAGAGATATTGCATTAACATCAGCTAAGATCAATGAATCAAATTTAAAATTGAACGACGTATTCTTACGACTGTTTAATTTAATTGAGCCATGGAGGACTGAACTTATACTGACGTTTTTATTAGGCGTAGGTAGAGTTACGGTTCTGCTCGGATTAGGTGTTGTAAGTGCATATTTGGTAGCTGAAGTTGCAAATGGAAATATGAATTCAACTTTATTAGTAGCTCTGGGAATACTTGCTGTTATGACTCCAGTATTTCAATGGGCTGAGTCTTGGATTGCACATGATTTAGCATTTCGGTTACTAGCTGAAATGCGAATTGATCTATACAAAAAATTAGATAAACTTGCGCCGGCATATTTGGTTAAACATAGGTCAGGAGACATAGTGTCTGCTGTGACAACTGACGTAGAAACCGTTGAACTTTTCTTTGCACATACCGTGGCTCCAGGTTTTGTTGCGATAGCAGTGCCTTTATCAGTTCTATTGATCATAGGCTCAATAGAATGGTTATTAGCGTTGATTCTTACGCCTTTACTATTATTGATAGCCTATTTGCCATTTCGAGTCCGAGATCGTTTAGATGGATTGGGATTTGATTCAAGAGAGCAATTAGGTGAAGTTAATGCGCATATGGTTGATGGCATACAAGGCATAAAAGAGATTGTTTCTTTTGGGCGTTCATCTCTAAGGTTGGAAGAAGTAGATATGAACCAACAAAGATACGCATCTTTAAGGGTAAAATTTTTTCATATATTAACTGCTCAGAGAGCATTAATTGAGTGTGTTATGGGCTTGGGTGGTATTTTAGTCCTTGGTTTGGGAGCTTATTTGGTGACAAATGGTGATTTGTCAGTGTCATTTTTACCTCTTGTAGCGATTATTGCTTACACAGCGTTTATACCAGTTTCAGAAGTTGCACAGGTGGGCCGTCAATTATCAGACACAATTGGGAGTGCCCGTCGGATATTTAAAATACAGGATGAGCCGGTAACAATATTAGATGGCCCAGGAGACATAAGAGCTAAAACTAAAACTTCTAAATCTCATAACCGAGGTGGATTGGAATTTAAAAACGTCACATTTAGTTATGTTCCTGAAATGGACCCTGTTTTAGAAGATGTCAATTTTGTGCTAAACCCAGGCGAGAGTTTAGCATTAATTGGTAGGTCTGGTGCTGGTAAAACTACAGCTGCAAATCTAATTTTGCGTTTTTGGGACCCTCAAGCTGGTGCAATATATTTAGATGATGTGGACATACGTAGCTACGGATTAAATAACCTGCGAGATCAAATCGCATTAGTATCTCAAGACACATATTTGTTTAACACTTCGATAAAAGAAAATTTGATTATGGCTCAGCCAGATGCTTTAGAGAAAGATATAATTCAAGCTGCAAAAAGCGCTTCCGCACATGAATTCATAATGAATTTACCTGATGGATATAATACTAATACTGGTGAAAGAGGATTTCAGTTGTCCGGGGGCCAGCGCCAGCGTATCGCTATAGCCAGGGCCTTCTTAAAGAACGCCCCAGTACTAATTCTGGATGAAGCTACATCTCACCTAGACGCAGAAAGTGAATCTTTGATTCACCGTTCGCTTGACACCTTAATGTCAGGCAGGTCAACAATAATAATCGCTCATAGATTGTCTACAATTAAATCTGCTGACAATATAATTGTTCTTGATGACGGAGGTGTGGTAGAACAAGGAACTCATAATGTCCTGCTAAACCGAAGCGGCCTATATGCCAGCTTGGTATCTAAGCAAACTCAGTATACAACTCGCTAAAACATATAAAAATTAAATACAATTCTGAGTTTAAGACAATTGATAAAAACAAATTTTGAAGGAAGATTTATGGATAATAAATATTTATTTATGGCTAGTATGGATGTCGAAACAGATAAAGAGCAGGCTTTTAATAATGTCTATGATGCTGAACATGTTCCTTATTTATCTGATGTTCCAGGAGTTATATCGATTGCTCGTTTTCAAACTGAGCCATTAAGGTTGGCAATTGGAGGGGAGATCAAAAATATTGTTATTAATAACCAAGCTAGACATACAGCAATTTATGAAATTGAGAGCCCAGAAGTTTTGGTTAGTACAGAATGGAGTGAGGCGGTGGAAAGAGGGAGTTGGTCTACTGAAGTAAGGCCATTTACGATGAATCGCAGACATGTTCTGTTGCGTAGCAATGAAAAGAAGTAGATTAGTCTATTATCGTTTTTGGATCGACATGTTTTTTTGAAGTTGATGAGATATAAGGGGCTAACGTTAACTGTAATGTGTGTTTTGCCATTTCTGCATCCATAAGTTCTTGTTTGCCTTCAATTATTGAATCTATAAATGCAGCAGCAGCGCCATTGAACCCTTCCAGCCAATCAGAAGGCACGTTAAAACTGTGAGTCTCATTTCCTTTAAACAGTATAACCGGAGGCAGGTCATACATTTCTCCGGTGCTACGAGTTACCCATATAGATCCTTTAGATCCTTGGAATTCAAAGAAATCATCAACCGGGTAGTACTTGCCTCTAATTTTCATTTCTGATGCATAAACAGATTCTAGAATGCCGATGCAATCCTGGTTTTTATGTTTCCATATAACGGCAGCAGGAGCTTCGAGGTAAAAATCATCTGTTTCAGATATTATTGCACTCACAGATTCTGCTTCACCAGCGATCCATATTGCAGTTGCAAACTTGTGCCATCCACTGTCGTAAATTAATCCTCCAGGATTATCGTTAGGACTTCCTCTCCATTTCATTGCATCTTCTGTTGGTAATATTAATGAGTTCGGGTCAAGTTTACCTAAAAAAGTCCTCATTCTTATAGAACTTAATTCGCCAATAGACCCAGAGTCAATTAGTTCTTTAGCCTTAATTAAAGGTGGGTAATAAAGGAAGTTTTCAGTGACTCTGAACATAGCGGTTGAACTATCTGCTACCTTGCTGACTGCATCGGCATCGGAGACTTTAGGGCCAATAGGTTTTTGAGTAGATACGTGTTTGCCTGCGTTCAATGCATCGATGCTTTGTTGAGGATGTAAGTGTGTGGGGGTCAGTAGTTCAACTGCATCTATTTTTGGGTCATTTAACACATCTTCGTAACTTGAATAAATAATAGGGTCTATGCCAATACTTTTAGCAGCAGCCCTAGCACGTTCTGGCAAAGGATCACAGAGAGCATAAATCTCGCTTGAAGGGTGTTTCAGATAACCTGGAAACGTCACATATGAGATTGCTCCGCATCCTACTATAGCTATATTGATTTTTTTCATTTTAGACTAAGTCAAACTATATTATTTTGGAAAGTTAAATTCTGTTGTTTCATTTCATATATATTTGATAACAGTAAGTAAGTTTAATTAAGGTTTAAACATTTCTGCTGAAGCGGTCATCCCGTCAACACTATTCCCTCCAGCTACTATAACTGTTCCATCAGGCAAGGTTGTTGCTCCAAATTCGTATCTTCCAATTTCCATTTCTCCTGACATCATCCATTCACCGGTGTTGGAATCCCACAATTCGCCTGAATCACGGTTACCAATACCGCCAATGACTAAGACCCTACCGTCTTTTAGTAGTACCGCTGCATGGTTTGCTCTCGGGATGTTAAGAGATCCTGATTTAGTGAATGACATATCAGCTGGATCCCAGATTTCAGCAATCATTCGTTTTCCTCTACCACCTGATATTAGTACCCGACCATCCTCCAGTAAACTTGCTGTGTGAGATCTTCGACTTAAATTCATTTCTCCGCCAGATGACCATTTTCCGGTAGATGGATCATATATTTCTGCTGATTTAAGGTAAGGACCATCAACTTTGCCTCCTCCAGTAACCAGTACACGTCCATCTTGAAGCAAGGTTGTTGTATGGCCAATTCTAGCTTCAGCCATTGGGTTTATTAAAGTCCATTCATTACTAGATAGGTCGAATAATTCAACTGAATTCATAAGACTGTATGCTTCACTACGACCACCTGCTACCAATACGGTCCCATCATTTAGTAATACACCATCCGTTGTGTCGCGCTCTTCGTTTAGGGGTCCTACTTCAGACCATTTTCCGGTTTCAGAATCCCAAAGCTCAGTCGAACCTATCGCTTTGTTTTGTTCACCTTCTCCTCCTGCAGCTAGCACACTTCCGTTCTCAAAAACTATCCCGATTGCACCTGCGCGAGCAGTATTCATCTCGCCGCTTAATGTCCACGAAGCTGTGTTGGAACTAAAAATTTCTGTGCTGAAGTTGTAGTTCAACCAAAATCCGCCGCTTCCGTCAGTTCTTCCACCAAATATCATAGCTGTTCCGTCATTAAGTAAAACTGATGTTAGGCCTGCTCTTTTGGCTTTAGTATCTTCCACCCTAACAAATTCACCTGGTGACATGCTTACAGCTGCATCCGTTGGTTCATCTTTAAACCGATCTGCTGATGTTTCTACTGAGCCATTATCATCAACTGAAGCATCGTTTGTATTAGTAGAGTCTGTGCCACCGCAATTTATAATTGTGAGCATAGATACAATCAATATTGTTAAAAGTAAAATTTGTCGCATGAATTAAAATCCCTCAACCAACGTTTAGTATTCTATTTGAACTTAAATTCTACAACAGAACGACATATATATTAAATTTTATTAGCACTTTAAAACGTAGCCCAATTTTTTAGGTTTGTATTATCGGCAGTATAATGTGCGATAACATGCCCGATTCATGATAAATAGTTTGATTTGCAATTTTTAAATCACTGTCACTATTTATGTTGTTTCCCGTATTAGTATTTCTGTCAAACCTTGGGAAATTTGACGAAGATATGTCTACTCTAATTTTGTGGCCAGGCTTAAATACGTTAGAAGTTGGCCATAAGTCGATAGTAAATTCGTATATTTTATTCGGCTTAAGTAGTTCCTCTTTTGCTGTGCTGTTTCGATACCGTGCTCTTACAATACCATCGCATAAATTCAACGCTCGTCCATCAGGATAAACGTCTACAAGTTTTGCAGTAAAATCTGTGTCGAGGCAATCTGTAGACGCAAAAAGTTTAACTGTTATTGGTCCTGTGACCTCAATAGGTTTGTCTAATTCCTCTGAAGTATATACAAGCACATCAGACCTTGCTTCAACCTCTCTCTGGTCGTACGAACCCCATGGGATAATGTGTGGGTCGCAACAGTTGCACCCCCCTTTAGTCGGTACAGGAAACATGGGGTTATATGTAAATTGATCAGGACTTTCTTTATTTGGATTTGCCGTAGATAAAGTGCCGCAACCTGCAACCGAATTAGCATCGCCATTCGAATGGAAATACCAGGGTGTGTAATCTGTGCGCTTCAATGGCCATTCGTACTCATCGCGCCATTTATTTGCCCCCATAATAAAAAGTTTAAGAGGGGGTTCAAGTTCGGCATCATTTTGTACTCCTTTTAACCAGTGATCAAACCAAGCCAATTCTATTTCTAAAATATCTATCGAAGCGGTTGAACTATAGTCAGTATTACCCGCGTAGGTTAGTTTTCCTACAAAACTATGGGTCCAAGGGCCAATTATTGCTCGTTGATATTTGCGTGCAAGTTTTGAACCACCTTTCTCTTTCATGCCAACGAAATTATTAAACGTTCCAGCAGTGAAAAAATCATACCAACCTCCAATTTGCAATATGGGTATTTCGATATCGGAATATCTTTCTTTTATTGCAAGCTTTTTCCAATATTCATCGTAACTGGGGTGCTTCATCCAATCGTCGTAAAAATCAAGCTTCTTCCCTGCAACTTTTGGGAGGTCTTCTACGGGAAGAGTATGAAAAACTTGCGTCCAGTCATATATATCTATATCTTGAGCTGTTCTTCCTCCCATGCGAAATGACCAAGTAGCAGTCCAACCAAGTTGTAAAGCACCACCTTGATAATGCGGAGCTTCGTGCAAGTTATCTCCAATGACACGTGGAACAATAGCTTTAAGATATTTACTGTTCATTGCAGCAGCCTGCCACTGAACATTGCCAACGTACGATGGACCATGCATACCAACATTACCATCACACCAAGTTTGCTTTCCTATCCACTCTATAGTGTCATATCCATCGTTAAATTCATTTACCCAAGGTTCAAATTTGCCGTCTGAATCGAATCTTCCTCTTACATCTTGGGATACCACCACATATCCGTTTTGCACAAAGTATGTTGCGCTTTCAATAATTAGTTCTGGCATTTGATTATTGTAAGGAGTTCTTATAAGAATTACGGGCCATGGACCAGTCCCAATTGGAAAATATATGTCTGATGACAGGTTCACCTGATCCCGCATTGTTGTTTTGACGTCATACTCAACCCTTAAGTTGGCTGGTTTAAATACTTGTATCATGATTGTTTACTCCTAAGATGATTTATTTGATTAATATACCGCCATCGATAGTAAGCTCAGCACCAGTAATATAACTCGAGTCATCTGATGCTAAAAACACAACACCCTTAGCAATATCTTCTGAAGTGCCCATTCTCCCTAGAGGAATAAGTTGCAGATATTCAGGCTGCCTCTCAACCCCGTATGCATCTCTGATCATATCTGTGTCTATAGCTCCTGGGTGAATAGAATTGACCCTTATATTGTCTTTGGCAAATTCAAGAGCAGCTTCTTTTGTGTGAATTCTAACCGCACCTTTTGATGCGTGATATGCAGCTGCCCATGGTTGTGCAATCATAGCTGAGAGAGAAGAGATGTTGACGATAGATCCTCCTCCAGCTTTACGCATTTGAGGTAAAACGGCTTTAGTCCCTAGAACGATTCCCCACATATTAATGTCCATAACCTTATCCCACTCTTCTTTGGTGGTTTCTTCTATGGTGCTTAATGTCAGAATTGCTGCGTTATTAATCAATATATCCAATTTGCCGTATCTCTTAACGGCAATGTTTACAGCGTTTGCCCAATCGGCTTCATTCCGCACGTCTAACCTAACATAGATAGCTGAACCGCCTTTATCTTCTATTTCATTTGCAACTTTTTTGCCCTCATCGTCTAATATATCTCCTATAATTACTGACGCCCCTTCTTCTGCGAAAATCTTTGCTTCAGCAGCGCCTTGTCCACGAGATCCACCAGTAATTATTGCAACTTTACCTTCCAGTTTCATTTATCTATTCTCCTGTTGTGAAAGAATTTATTTTGATGATTGCATAAGAAAGTTAATTTAAACATTATTCGAAACGCTATTCATATACAATTAAAATAATCCATGGGTGAATAATAAAGGAAGTAAATTTAAAATGTCTATTTTATTGGGTGACTTTACAATGCCTCTTCACCGTCCAGGGATGTCAACTTGGAGTGAGACGTTGGATATGGATATTCAGCGTCTGGCAATGTTAGATGACTTGGGGTATAGCGAAACTTGGCTGGGAGAACATTACACTTCGAGATGGGAGAATATCCCGGCCCCAGACTTGATTATTGCTAGACTTATACCAGAGACAAAGTCAATGAAGTTATGTACAGGTGTTACTTGCATGCCCAATCATAACCCTTTTCATCTTGCTCATCGAATAGCTCAACTAGATCAGATGTTAAAGGGAAGGTTTATGTGGGGCGTAGGCCCTGGTGGATTTCCAGGAGACATTCAAGCAGCTGGGTTTGATTTAGATTCTGGAGACCATCGTAAAATGACTACCCAGGCTATAGATATGGTGTTGAAACTTTGGGATAATCCTGATCCAGGTCGTTACAAAAATGAATTTTGGGACTTTACTATCACTGAGCCAATGAAAGATATAGGAATGTCATTTCATATAAAGCCATATCAAACACCTCACCCACCAATCGCTGTCGCTGGATCTAGGCCAGACTCTAAAACATTAGAAATGGCTGGCAGAAGGGGTTGGATTCCTATGTCGATCAATTTTTTACCAACTTCAGCGCTAAAATCGCAGTGGCTATCTGTTGAGAAAGGTGCTCGCGATGCAGGGAAAGAACCGCCTAGTAGATCCACCTGGCGTATAGCTCGTGACGTTCTCGTTGCAGACACAACAAAAGAAGCCAGAAAAGAGGCCTTAAAAGGTTCAATCGGCTTAGCCTATGAGGAATATTTTCTACGCATACTGTCTAAAATTCCAGGTCGTCTACAGCAACTAAAAATAGACCCAGAAATGTCTGATAGAGATGTCACTCTAGAATATTTGGTAGAAAATATATGGATAGTTGGTAGTGTAGATGAAGTGGAAGAAAAAATCCGACAACTATATTCTGACGTCGGAGGTTTTGGAGTTTTAGTTACTATAGGCCATGAATGGAACCCGAAGAAATTGTGGGAAAATTCTCATGAAGTTCTTTCGAAGGAAATTATTCCACGACTTTCTAATCTTTAATCGATCCCGTTCGGATTGTAGCTCAATCAATTGATATTTGAGTTTACATAAATAGTATTTATTTTTAGTAGAACTTTATTAATAGCTAATCAAAATTGTTTCAAGAAATAAAATTAATTAAAACTTTATATGACATTTTTCTTCGTAAACCAGTTGATGTCGATAGAATACAGACGCATGGCCTTTTGTCCATGAAAATCGCTCAAACGTTTGCACTTCGACCTGATGTTCTTTCACTTGAGAGATGTAAAAAGCTATCAGAGCTATTCTCTAACACGAAACCGGTAGACAAAGATTCATTTATGGCCCTGCTTAAACATAACGTGAGGCCAGGCTGGCATGATAGTTTCGAATATATTAGTGACGTACCTATGGCATCCGCATCTATTGGCCAGGTTCACGAGGCGAGGCTTAAAACAGGAGAGAAAGTAGTAATTAAGTTAGTACGTGAAGATTGGGATAAGACTTTCAGGAGGGACATCCTCGCAGCTGAAAGAATATTAAAAAGCATTTTATTTATTAAACCTCGATTACAACAGGTAGCAGATCCATTAGGTGCATTGAAAGTAATAGAACTGAACACGTTATCGGAACTCAACTTAAATAATGAAATAGATGGACAGGACAGTTTGATAGCACAAGCTAATACCTTAAAAAAATATGTAAATCTAGATCATGTAGCATTCCCGCATATATATAGAGATCTGTCTAATACCAGAGTTATGGTTTCGGAGAAAATCGAGGGCATGACGGTAGAGCAATTGATTAGAGCTGGAAAACTAGAATATGAAGATATGCTTAAAGTATTTCAAGCTGTAGGATCCTTTATATTTGGAGCAGGAGTTTTTCATGGTGATCCTCATAGTGGGAATATCATGTTGAGTAAAAACAAAATTTGGTTTCTTGATACAGGTGTTATTGGTACAGTAGATAAAGTTGTAAGTAATGGTCTTTTGAAATTCTTCGACTCGATTAGTCAATACGATTATGACAAAGCAGTTAACTCGTTGGCTGGCATGTCATCGATCAAAATAGACACGATTGAATTGAGAAATAAATTAGAACAGATCTATTTTGGATTTGAAACTGCTACAGCAAAAGAAGCTAGCTTCACAAAAAAAATGATGGAAACTATAAAAGAATCGGTTAATGCTGGAATGAGTTTCCCAAAAGGTATGTACCCGATCATTAAGAGTATGATGTATCTAGATGGCATGGTTCTGCGGTCTCATCCGAGGGCGAATTTGATGGAGGATATAAGGCCCTTTATAAAGGACTTCATAAAACTAGAGGCAGAATCTACTTTAGCTTGATATCTTTAGTTACTAGCTTGCTTGTAATTCCAGCAGATTCGAATATTACTGGTAAGCCACTCCCTGGGTGTGTTCCTCCACCTACAAGGTAAATGCCTTCACAGTCCTCAAACCTGTTTCTGGGCCTAAGATACAACATTTGTTTTAAATTATGAGATAAATTAAAAGTTGAACCCAAATGAATGTTGTACTGATTTGACCAGTCCGCAGGTGTGATTATTTTTTCATAGATTATTCTGTCTTCCAAATTGGTAAAACCAACTTTTACCAATTCTTTTATAATGAGATTTCTATAATCCTTTTCATTTTTCGACCAGTCAATATTTTCGTGTTCGTGAGACACAGGGACCAAAACATACAAAGTGCTATTACCTTTCGGAGCTAGTGAGGGGTCAGTAACGCATGCATTTTGCACATAAAATGAAGGCAATTTACTGAGTACATGACGACGTTCAATATCTTGAAGATTGCTTTGGTAATCCTCGGAAATGTATACATTATGATGAGGCACATCATAGTTACCTTTTATTCCAAGATATAACATGAATGTTGAACACGAGAATTTCTTTGTGTCTATTTTATGATCTTTCCATCTACTTCTTCGATCGTTTGGGATTAGAGTTTTTGCTGCCCTCGCAAAATCTGCATTTACAACAATTGCATCTGTTTTATAGTCACCATTTTTTGTTCTTATTCCAGTTGCTCTTTTGTTGTCGAATAGTATTTTTTCAACTGGCTCATTTAGTTTAATTTTGACACCATTGTCCTGAGCTACCCTAGCCATAACTTTGGTGATTTCGTTACAACCGCCGATAGGGTGATAAATACCATACTCATATTCGATAAATGAAAGTATAGAAAATAAACTTGGACATACGAATGGAGACATTCCTAAATATTTAGATTGAAAACTAAAAGCTAGACGTATACGCGGATCTTTGAAAAAGCGCTTTAGGTAGCTATCAAGGCTCTGATGCGGTTTAACCATCGGCAGTAGTTTTAGAAGGCGTGGAGAAATTAATGAAAAAATGTTTAAAAATGGATTAACTAGGCAAGGTTCCATTTTTCTTAGCTTCTCGCGGTTCTCGTCCATGAATTTGCTAAACCCTTGTGCATCTTCAGGAGCAAACCTCTTAATTTGATCGCTCATTACTTTTATGTCATTTGTCGCATCAATGTACCCTCCCGATTTAAAAATAACTCTGTACTGGGGGTCAAGACGTTTCATCTCTATTTCATCCCATAAATCAAGACCAACAGATTCAAAAATCTTTTCCAGAGCTTGCGGATAAAGAAAAAAAGTAGGCCCAAGGTCAAATTTAAAACCATTTTCGGATATAGATGAAGTCCTACCGCCAACTTGGTCTGACCGCTCTAATATTGTGACATCGGCTCCGGATTTGGCGAGTAGAATGCTCGTAGCTAGGCCACCTGGGCCGGCACCGATGATATATATTTGTTTATTTGATACCATGAGTTAAATTTATAGATTAATTAATAGTGGTCTTTTTGATTATATATAATCTTTCAAAATAAATTTGTATCGACCCTTTGAAATATGCAATGAATAATTTACTTACGATACGATTAGCTCGCCTAGAAGATGCGAAAAAACTTGCCGAGTTTTGTGAGGCAAGATTGGGTGTGGATAATGAGCCAGTGTTGCGAGAAAAATTGCTACCTGGGGTCACTGCTCCAATTAAAGATTTGTCTAAGGGCATGTATTTAGTTGCAACAGAAACACATAAAAGCGAGCTAATTGGATGTTTAATGATTACATATGAATGGGATACAGGTAACAATGCGTTCATTTGGTGGATACAAGATGTGTTTGTTGATAGTAACTGGAGGAGAAAAGGGGTGTTCCAGGCCCTATACAAACATACTATCAAGATGGCTAAAGACAAAGGTAATGTTTGCACTATAAAGCTACATGTAAATCATAATAATTTAAATGCGCAAAAAACTTATAAAAGCATGGGGATGACAGATACTCCAAATTTCATGTATGAATTTATACTGTGATTTTTGTTAAGGATAGAATTCAAAAATTTTGCAATGAATAATTTACTTACGATACGATTAGCTCGCCTAGAAGATGCGAAAAAACTTGCAGAGTTTTGTGAACTACTCAGAGAATCATTAGGAATGCCCATTCAGCCAGAGAAACTGTTGTCTGGAGTATCTGCTCCTATCAAAGATTTGTCTAAAGGCATGTATTTAGTTGCAACAGAAACACATAAAAGCGAACTAATTGGATGTTTAATGATTACATATGAATGGGATCCAGGTAACAATGCGTTCACCTGGTGGATACAAGAGGTGTTTGTTGATAGTAACTGGAGGAGAAAAGGGGTATTCCAAGCCCTATACAAACATACTATCAAGATGGCTAAAGACAAAGGTAATGTTTGTACTATAAAGATCCATGTAAATGACAACAATCTAAATGCGCAAAAAATTTACAAAAGAATGGGCATGACAGACACTTCGAATTTTATGTATGAATTTATATTGTGATGATTACTACAGATAAAATTCGAAAATTTTGTGAGGAGCTTCGTTCATACCCATGGTCCTATAAGTAGTCTGTGCCCTTGTATTTGTTTCATGGACATATAGCTTTATTCTGCTGACGTTTTTAGATGACTTGGCTAAGTTCACAACGTGCTTATGTAAAGCAGAATATACTCCCATGCGCCGCAATGTCGGATCAACATAAACACTTTGAATCCACCAGTAAAAGCCATTATTTACATCACTCCATTCAAAGGTGATCATCAAGCATCCTATAGGATCTAAATTGTCTTGTTGTGAGGCAACCAAATAAAAGCCCTTTGTTTCATCTTTGAGAACTGCTTCGATTCCCGGTTTAACATGTTCTGAAGGTACAGAAATCCCATCACCTTCCTTGATTACTGCTAGTGAAAAAACCGAGAGTATACCTATGTCTTCATAGGTAGCTTTTCTTATTTTGAATTGTGATTGTAACTTATTCATAATGGCTTCAAATAAATGTATTTATATCGGTCCAAACACTCGTTTTGTGTAATCATTTTCAAATATACCCTTTGGATCAAGTATACGACGGGCTTTTTGAAACTCGTCCCATTTGGGGTACAGTGGAGCGAGAGTAGCGCTAGTTTGAAAGTGCATTTTGCCCCAATGAGGGCGACCATCATAATCCATCATGATTGTTTCAACTGGAACAAAATAATTTTCATATCGTTCCCCCATCTCGACATGAACCGCTATTGAGGTAGTTTCTCTTCCATAACACATGCTTATAGGAAACTCATCTGCTCCACTCCACCTCACTTCTATGGGCATTGAAATTTTAAGACCCGACTTCTTAATAAAATCCAACACTCTTTCTAAAGCTTCTTTTGCATTTTCTCTAGGTATGAAATATTCCATTTCACAGCCGTATTGCTTTCTTTCAGATGTAAAGACTAAGTAAGATCGATCTATGTAGTTGTCCCTAGCAACCAACATAATTTCGTGCGTTAGATACTTACTTAGTTGTGGAAAGGCTTGTTTAGCTAACCTTGTTAATTTAGGCAAATATCCAGCAATAAACTCATCGTGATACCACCTGCCAAAAGACGATAATGATTTTCCCGGTTGGGATGTGCGGTTATTCCTTTTCGTCAAAGCAACGTTCAGATCTGGATGACAGAAATATTCGAAGTGCTCATTGTCTGCCACAAATTGATCTTGGTTGTCTATGACAAATTCAAAAGGCATCGGCATTTCTAAAGCATGTAAATTAAATGCATCTTCAAGTTGTAATGTTACAGTTGAAAGGATTCCAGCAGAGCCTACTCCAATTACAGCAGCACCAAACAGGTCAGGATCTTTTCCGGGGGAACAATCAATTATTTCCCCTTCTCCTGAAATGACTCGAGCCGCGATTACTTGAGTGGCAAGGCATCCAAACCCAATGCCTGTACCATGAGTTCCGGTTGAAATAGCGCCAGCAACTGATTGATATGCTATGTCACTTAAATCTGACATAGCAAGTCCATGGTTCCAAATTTCTGTGTTTAAGTCTTCTAGTTTCTTTCCTACTTGAACTGTCACTTGTCGATTATCAGTATCTAGGTTAAGTATTTGGTTGTATTTTGATAGATCAATTAATAATCCGTCTGTAAGCGCAGCTCCTACAAAAGAGTGCCCAGAACCTACAACTTTTATGTTTATTTTTGATTTTATTGCAGATAAAACACAATCGATCAAATCTTTTTCTGTAGAGGGGAATGCGATTTGCTTTGGCGAACAAGACTGAGTCTCTGACCAATTTACCCAACGATTTGCAGCGTTAACCATGTTTTAATACCTCTGGCATATAACTTATTAGGTAATAATTTAGTTTAAGTTTTAGCTCTTGTCGAGATTTACCTGATCAATCGTATATTTGTGTTACTGGTGATAGAGCTTGCCTGGCGATACCGTTTAACATTCCTCTAAACATCACAGAATGAATTGGATACAGGCAATACCAATATGCCAAACCTAGCAAGCCAACTGGTTGAAATGCAGCAGTTTGGATAATTTGGCTCCCTTTGTTTGTTTGTTTAACTTCGAAGCTTAACCAGGCACGCCCCGGGGTTTTCATTTCAGCCTCTAAAACTAGTCGGTGATCTTTCTCATAAAGATTTACTCTCCACCAGTCAAGGTAGTCTCCCGTAGTTATCTTGACTGGATCTCTTCTTCCTCTCCGTAAACCGACTCCACCGACGAGGAGATCCATCCATCCTCTAAGTCGCCACAGCCAGTTGCCGTAGTACCATCCTGAATCTCCACCGATTAGCCTAATGGGTCGAAAAACTTGTTTTTGAGAAGCATTTACATGGATTGAGCGCATATCTACTAGTCTGGATCCGAGGCGTACCCCTCCCCAACGGATTGGAATTCCGGATGATGAGACAGCATCTGCCCAGTTTCTTTTTTCTATTTCTTCTCGCTCATGTTTTAATGCAAGATGAATAGCCTCTTTAGGTGACATTGGTTCTATGTCAAATATCGATCTAGCTGCATGATTACTAACTATTGTCGGGTGTTTTATGCTATCGATAAGAGTTCGCCCTATACGAGCGTACAATGGAGTAACTAAACCAAGCCACAGACTGGATATCCTTGGAGTTAGAACTGGCACAGGAATCATAATTCTACGCAATCCACGTTGTAACCCGTACTCCTGCATCATGTTTAGGTATGACAAAGCTTGCGAGCCACCAATCTCAAAAATATTGTGTTCTTTCGGATCAATAGTGATGGATTCTTCAAGGTAATCTAGAACGTCTTTAATTGCAATTGGTTGATTTGGTGTTGAAACCCATTTAGGTGTGAGCATAACTGGCAGGCGCTCAACCAAAGCCCTTATCATGTCAAATGAAGCACTTCCTGCTCCGATTATCACAGAAGCTCTTAGTTCTATAGTTTCAATTCCAGATTCCCTAAGAGCTTCTCCAACAGCCTTACGACTTCTCAGGTGTGGTGACAGTTGCTGCCCCTGGTTTATGATGCCCCCAAGATATATGATTCGCTTGACTCCCGCTTGTTTTGCTGCGCATCCAAAGTTACGAGCTCCTAAAAGTTCATCATGTTCGAAGTTTTTTGATTTCCCCATAGCGTGAATCAAGTAGAAAGCTGTTTTGACACCTTGCATCACTATTTGAAGAGATTGTGGGTCTAACACATCTCCTGCAATCACTTCGGTTTTTGAGCTGACCCGCGGAACAAGATACTGAGGATTACGAGCAATACAACGAATTGGCATCCTTCCACCCTCCAGCCTTTTTAAAAGTTTTCCGCCTACATATCCGGTGGCACCCGTAATCAACACAACTTGTTTTGATTTAGTTGTATCTACGCTGTTTTTCCTATTACCCATATCAAAACCTGTTTTTAAGGATATTTGATAGACTTCGAAGCCACCAAGTTGAGTTGTTGATTGCCATATTTGGTTTAATTAACATGTGATCTTGTTTTTCGTTATTAACGTGAGATCCCATCGATACAATTGCTGTTTTCCTATAATTAATGTTAACTGTAATGCCTAGGTTTTCGAGCAATAAAGGTAAAGATTTTATTTGGGATAATATTTTTAATTTAGGTGATCTGAGTAACGGGATCCAATGAAAAAGGTTATTCAATTCAATCGTAATTAAGTTTCCCTTTGCTTGAAGACTTGCCTGGGCTTTACCACTCTGCACATTGATTGTTCCATGTATAGCTATCTTTGGCAGTTCATAGGGTAAATTACTCTGATGCATCGGCTTCCCATGTGTTTAATTGTATTGTTCCATCTATGTGCCATTTTGCAGATGGCGCATTATCGTCAGTTCCCTGGGGAATGGCAACTGTCATGTCTTTGAATGTATATTGAATTGTGGTTTTATTACGATTTAAAAATTGATATAAGCCTTCCGCAATGTCTATCCAACTTGTTTTGTTATTATCCATTTTAGATCTCCTTTGTAAATTGTTTTAAATTAATTGCTAACTCTTAGTGTTAGTAAAGTTGATTGATATGCATCAAGTGTTATTGTTCATTGCATGTCAAAGCCTCTATTTTTTGTAATTTGACGGTGGTTTAATTGTTGTTTTAATCAGATCAAAGATTTCGACATTAGTGTTTAACTAATGAAACGCAACCCTTTTAAGGTCTTGTGGGTGCTAGACTGCAACAAAATCGGTAGGTTTAAACAATCTTCGACGTGAATTGCTGTGACGGAAATTAATCTCTTTCATAGTTTCGAGGTACTTTACACGGCTACACATTAAACACTGGAGGTACTTTCCATGAATATCTCCTCGCATTATGATATCTCCGTTACACCTGCCGCATCCCTTTAAAAGCATCATTATGATTTCTCCATACTAGTTTGTCGTTAATATTTGACATCTGATATGCTTATGTGTAGCTTATTTATAGCTAACATGAATATTTATGTCTGATATAATCTACATTAAGATGGTATAAATATAACATATTAATAGATTGGTGTCAACTATATTCTACAAAGTAGATAATTTACAAATGGAGTCCTTTTATGGTTACAGTCCAAGATTTGGAAACATTGAGAAAGCGGTATGTTAGTGCATTACTAGCAGGAGATGCGGGCAAGGCCAGGCAGGCAGTCTCAGATGCTCAGAATAGGGGGCTTGGAATTCATTCCGTATACGTAGATATACTGTCCTGTGCTCAGTCTAATATTGGTGAAATGTGGCATAACGGAGAAATTAATATTGGAGTGGAGCACCTAGCTACAGGCATCACTCTAGACATAATGAATGAACTGAGATCAAAGGTCAGTACATATCGTAAATCCAATGGATGCAGGGCTGTAATCACACCAGTGGAAGGCGATACTCACATACTGGGCTCAAGGATGCTGAGTGATTTTTTGATTATCGATGGCTGGGAAGTTGACTTTATGGGAGGACCTATTCCGATTGAAGACCTTGTTAAATTTGTGAAGAATAGGTCTGTAGATATGGTAGGGATTTCGATCACAAATGCGGCTCATATAACAAATGTTCAGTCGACAATACGAGCTTTGAAATCAATAATCCCTAACCCTAAGATATTAATCGGTGGGCTAGCGATGGACGACTCAAAGATTGACCTTAAGTCCTTTAGAGGTGATGCAGTAGCATTAAATATTTTCGAAGGAGTTGCGGTGGCTAGAAATTTGGTCGGTCTTACGGACAAAGGGTTTACTTTAGAAGAGCATTTGGCTGCACTTGGATCAAGAATAAGGACAGAAAGATTAGAGAACCAGATGACTCAACAAGATTTGGCAACTGCTTCAGAATTAGATCGCACTTATATTAGTGCATTAGAACAAGGTAAGCAGAATGTAACCTTCGGAGCTGTCTTAAGAATAGCGAAAGCTTTAAATATATCCCTGCCGCTACTAGGAATTCCTTTAGAGTTAGATATATCGACCTCTATTGATCGTGATTAGTGTACTGTGTCGGTTTACTCGGTTAACTTGGCACCATTGATAACTCAATAAAATAGATCGGAAGACATTGCGTCTTCCGATCTATTTTTCGGCAATTGTGTGCCGAGGATACTGACATCCAGGCTATCCAGCTGGAGGCAGAAGTACGGTATCAATCACATGAATTGTACCGTTGACACCCTGGATGTCAGTAATTATGATTTGGGAATCATTGATTTTCACAACGTCTCCCATTACAGATAT
>Ga0302135_10000124_pt1 | contig 45085 bp, 42 predicted proteins | sample CBN3_surface_MG_FD_203119 | JGI IMG/M metagenome (GOLD analysis project Ga0302135, IMG submission 203119) | Marine microbial communities from Western Arctic Ocean, Canada - CBN3_32.1 | ecosystem: Environmental > Aquatic > Marine > Oceanic | place: Canada: Western Arctic Ocean | collected...
CGTGGAGAGGACGAAGTTATGACGAACCCCATCGGCGCCCTGCGGACATGGATCCTGCTGTCGGCCAATTTGGCGATCTTCGCTGCGCTTGCCGCCGGCGCCGGCCCGGCGCGCGGGCAGATCGAGATCGACATCGTCCGCGGCTCGGTGGAGCCGATGCCCGTTGCGGTGACGGATTTGTACGGCGAACATCCGGAAGCCGCCCGGCTGGGTGCCGAAATCAGCCGTGTCGTCGCTGCCGACCTCGAACGCTCAGGTCTATTCAAGCCGATCGACCCGCGGGCGTTTATCCAGAGTTCGGTCGGGGTCCAGACCGGTTTGCGCTTCGCCGACTGGCGGGTGCTCAACGCCCAGGCCTTGATGACTGGCAAGACGGAATTCGGCAACGACGGGCGGCTCAAGGTCGAATTTCACCTCTGGGATGTGTTTGCCGAGGAACAGCTTGTCGCCATCGGGCTGGGCAGTCCGCCGGAGCTCTGGCGACGCATCGCCCACAAGATCGCCGATGCGATCTACGAGCGCCTGACCGGGGAGATGGGCTATTTCGATTCGCGGATCATCTATGTCGCCGAGACCGGTACGATTATCGAGCCGATCAAGCGCCTCGCGATCATGGACCAGGACGGTGCCAATCTTCGCTACCTGACCAACGGCGACAATTTGGTGCTTACCCCGCGCTATTCGCCGAGCGTGCAGGAGATCACCTATCTGCTCTATCTGCGTGGTCAGCCGCGAGTCTATCTGTACAACGTCGATACCGGACAACAGGAGGTGCTGGGCAACTTTCCCGGCATGACCTTCGCGCCGCGTTTTTCGCCCGACGGCAACAAGGTGGTCATGACTTACGCGCAAGACGGTAATTCGGAAATCTATGAGATGGATTTGCGCACCCGCGAGATTGAACGGCTGACCAACAATCCCGCGATCGACACTGCGCCGACCTATTCGCCCGATGCCGAGTTTGTCACCTTCGAATCCGACCGGGGCGGCACCCAGCAGATTTACGTCATGCGTAGCGACGGGCGCGATGTCCGGCGCATCAGTTTCGGCATAGGGCGGTACGGCACCCCGGTCTGGTCGCCGCGCGGCGACCAGATTGCGTTTACGAAGAGCAACAAGGGCGTATTCTATATCGGCGTGATGCATCCCGACGGCTCGGGCGAAAGATTGCTGGCGGAAGGCTTTCTCGTCGAGGGGCCGAGCTGGGCGCCGAACGGCCGGGTGCTGATTTTCACCCGCCAACACATTGTCGGCGACGGGCATCGCAACGAACTGGTCTCAATCGACCTGACGGGTCACAACCAGCGCGTGCTTGTGACCCCGACGGGGGCCTCGGACCCGGCCTGGTCGCCGGTCATTCCCTAGCTGTGGGTTGTAGCCGCCGACAGGGGAGGATCGGGCAAATTCAAGGTGATTTGTTTAAAAATTTTAAACGATAAAGAGAATATCTATAGATCGTGATCGGTCGGGATCGAACCCGTGGCGCCCGTAACCGGGTGCCGGTGAATGTATTAACGGGCTTGGAAAATGAGCGGTATCACAGTACTCTAATATTGACTTGGTTAATTAGATCGCAGATCGACCTGTCTAAACGATTAGCGTTTGAGCGAGGCGTTTCTCGGTTCAACCTGTTCTGCGAAATGACCGTAACCCATAACCCGTTAAGACTCCGGCGGAGGGAGTGTATCTATGCGATTGAAAATTATTGGCCTCTTTGCGGCCCTGTTACTCGTTGCAGCCTGTCAGGCGCCATCCGATGATTCGGCTTCGGGCGAAGGCGAGGGCGGCACCGATGGCGGCGCCAGCGTCGGCTCGTCCGATACGGGCGATGTCTCGACGGGCGATGTCTCGACGGGCCCCGAGGTCGGCTCCGTCGACGAGTGGATGCAGGACGTCGGCTATATGGTTCAATTCGGCTTCGATAAGTCGAACTTGATGTCGGAGGCGCGGGCGATCCTCGATCGTCAGGCCGAGTGGCTGATGATGTACAGCGGCTACAGCATGACCGTCGAAGGCCATTGCGACGAGCGCGGCACCCGCGAGTACAACCTCGCATTGGGCGAGCGCCGGGCGGCCTCGGTCAAGAATTACCTCGTGGCGTTGGGCGTCGATCCGAGTCGGATCTCGACCATCAGCTATGGCAAGGAACGGCCGCTCGCCATGGGTCATGACGAAGGCGCGTGGAGCCAGAACCGGCGCGGCGTGTCAATCCTGAACTAGATTGCGGGCGGCGGCGCCGCTCGGGTCACTTCTATTTCGCCCGGCGGCCCGCCGGGCGAACGCTTGGGGGAGGCACCGGCGCGGCACCGGTGTGCGCAGCCGGAAACAGGCCATTTTGGCCAGGGTCCAAATTGAAGGTTGCGACATACGCGATGACAAAACGCTGGCCTCCCCTCGTTCTTCTCTCGATCCTTTGTGTCGTGACGGGCCTTGGCGGGCCCGTTAGCGCGCAATCGGGCGACGTCAGTCAGCTCTATCACGAGATTGATCGGTTGCGCCAAGACCTGCGCGATTTGCAGGCCTATGTCCTTTTGCCCGACCAGGCGGGCGCCGCACCCGAGATGGCGGCGGGCGCGCCGGCCGAAGGCCAGAGCCCCGCACGGTTGGCCGCCGACCTCGAATACCGCATGGGGCTGGTCGACGAGCAGTTCCGCATGATGACCGGCCAGTTCGAAGAGCTTGGCCACCGCGTTCTGCTGCTCGAGCAACGCATCGAGAAGCTGGTTGCCGATATGGATTTCCGTCTCGGGGAGCTTGAGCAGGCAGCGAGCGCCGGCGCCGCGAGTGCGCCCGTGCCCGGTAGCGAGACGGCCTACCCCTCGGTCGACGATCTGGTCGAGGGCAGCCCCGCGCTGTCCGCTGAGCCGGCGTCACTCCTGCCGGCGGGTACCGACCAGGAACAGTACGAGTTCGCTCTCGCCCAGGTGCGGACCATGCAGCAGAGCGCAGGCACGCAAGCGCTCGATCAAGCGGTCGGCGCGGCGCGGCGCAGCCTCGAGGAGTTCCTCGCCCGTAACCCCGACAGTGCGCTGGCCGTCAACGCGTCCTACTGGCTTGGTGAAGTGCATTACTTCGCCCAGGATTACGAACGCGCCATGGTCATCTTTGCGCGCAATTACGAAAAACGCCCGAGTGGGCGGAAGGCGCCGGAGAACCTTCTCAAATTGGCCATGTCATTGAGCAATCTGGGGCGCGCAACCGATGCCTGTCAGGCGCTTCGCGAAATACGGACCAAATTCCCCGATTCCACCGAGAATCTCGCCCAGAAGGCCGACGCTCAGTGGTCGGCCAACGCCTGCGAGTAGCTCTCGCAACGGCGGGTATTGATTCTCGTGGTTGAACGCCCCATCACGGCCTCGGACTTTGCGCTCCGGTTTAATCTTCTGGGCCCCTTCGAGCCTCGTCCCGCGCTCGCAGTGGCGGTGTCCGGCGGCGCCGACAGCCTGGCGTTGTGCCTGCTCGCGGCTCGTTGGGCGACGCGGCGCGGCGGCACGGCGGTCGGTCTAGTCGTTGATCATGGACTGCGTCCCGAGGCGCGCTTCGAAGCCCGTCAGGTAACACGCTGGCTCGCGGCCCGTGGGGTGGCCTGCCGGGTACTACGCTGGCGCGGGTCCAAGCCGGCGACGGGACTTGCCGCCGCCGCCCGCGAAGCACGCTACGCCCTGCTGGCCGATTGGTGCCGGCGCCACGGCCGGCTTCATTTGCTGCTCGCCCATCACCGCGAGGACCAGGCCGAGACCCTGCTTTTCCGCCTTGGGCGGGGCAGTGGCCTCGATGGTCTCGCCGCTATGGCCGCCGTCTCCGAACGCGGCGGCGTGCGCTTGCTCCGTCCGTTGCTTGATCTGCCCAAGGCACGGCTTGCGGCCACGCTCCAAGCGGTGGATCAGCCCTGGGTGGAAGATCCCAGCAACCGCGATGAGCGCTACGCCCGGGTGCGGCTGCGCGCGCTGGCGCCTGTGCTGGCGGACGAAGGCGTGACCCCGGTAGCGGTTGCCGAAACCGCGACGCGGCTGGGGATTGTCCGCGCGGGCCTCGAAGCCGCAGTCGCCGATTTGCTTGCTTTAAGCGCCGAGCTTGACGCGGCTGGTTACGTCCGCCTCGACGTCGCGCTCCTGGCCCGTGCGCCCGATGAGATCGTGCGCCGCGTTCTGGGGAGCGTGTTGGCCTGCGTCGGCGGGGCCCAACATCCGCCGCGCCGCGCCGCGCTCGAACGCCTGCTTACGCGGCTGCGCGCGGGCGCCTGGCGCAGGTCGTGTACCTTGGGCGGCTGCCAAATGAGCTTCGAGGACGACGGCTTGCGCGCCTGCCGCGAATTGCGCGCGGCCCGAGAGTATCTCCCCCTTGCGCCGGGTGGCACGGCGCTATGGGACGGGCGCTTTGCCGTAAAATTGAGCCGCTCGGGGAGCGCGCCGCCGCGGCGCCGGGTGGCCTCGCTTGAGGTCCGGGCGTTAGGGGCGGCGGGCTGGCGGGCGCTTCGCGACACCGAGGCCGAGGCGGCAGGGCGGGCGCTGCCGAACGCGGCGCGGCTTACTTTACCCGCCCTGTGGGACCTTGAAGGGGTCTGTTCAGTGCCCCATCTTAAGTTCTTGCGTCCCGGTCTTCCTGCTGTACCGGCCGTGGCGCTCGATGCTGTGTTTCGTCCCCGCCGGCCGCTCTGCCCGCTGCCTTTTGCAGCTGTGCGGGCCGGCTGACGGCGAAGACCGAGAAGAACATGGTTAAGCGGTTGACACAGCGTAATTATAGCGGTTTTAACGAACGGCTGGTCTGATGTAGACTAAGTGATGGCGGGTCGACGCTCCGGGGTCGGTCCGCACTCCCAAGTCGAAAGGAGCTATCGGGTTTTGCGCAAGAATCTTGCACTGTGGATTATTATCGGCCTGCTGCTGATTGCCCTGTTCAACCTGTTCCAGGGGTCGTCTAAGCAGGACGACGCGAGCGCAGAGCTGGCATTTTCCGACTTCTTGGGTGAAGTGGAGAGTGGCCAGATTCGCGACGTTACCATCGCGGGCCGCCAGATCCAGGGCCATTACGCCGACGGCCGGACCTTCAGCACCTACTCGCCCGACGACCCCGCGCTGGTCGATCGTTTGCGCGCCGCTAACGTGCGAATCAGCGCCAAGCCTTCCGAGGAAGGCATGCCGTCCCTGTTCAGCGTCCTGCTGTCCTGGTTTCCCATGCTGCTGCTGATCGGCGTCTGGATTTTCTTCATGCGCCAGATGCAAACGGGCGGCGGCAAGGCAATGGGCTTCGGCAAGTCCAAGGCGCGCATGATGACCGAGCGCCAGGGCCGGGTTACTTTCGACGACGTCGCCGGCATCGACGAGGCCAAGCAGGAGCTTGAAGAGGTCGTCGAATATCTGCGCGACCCGCAGAAGTTCCAGCGCCTCGGCGGCAAGATCCCCAAAGGCGTGCTGCTGATCGGCCCGCCCGGCACCGGCAAGACGCTGCTCGCGCGCGCCATCGCGGGCGAAGCCAGCGTGCCGTTCTTCACAATTTCGGGTTCGGACTTTGTCGAAATGTTCGTCGGCGTCGGCGCGAGCCGCGTGCGCGACATGTTCGTGCAGGGCAAGAAGAGCGCGCCCTGCATCATTTTCATCGACGAGATCGACGCGGTTGGCCGTCACCGCGGCGCGGGCCTCGGCGGCGGCAACGACGAGCGCGAACAGACGCTCAATCAGTTGCTCGTCGAGATGGACGGATTCGAGTCGAACGAGGGCGTCATTCTGATCGCTGCGACCAACCGGCCCGACGTGCTCGATCCGGCGTTGCTTCGCCCTGGCCGTTTCGATCGCCAGGTAGTGGTGCCCAACCCGGACATCCTGGGCCGTGAGAAAATTCTCAAGGTCCATATGCGCAAGGTGCCCCTCGCACCCGATGTCGATCCGCGGATCGTCGCGCGCGGCACGCCCGGCTTTTCCGGCGCGGACCTCGCCAACCTGGTCAACGAGGCGGCGTTGCTCGCCGCGCGCATGGGCCGTCGCGTCGTCACCATGGCTGAGTTTGAGTCGGCGAAGGACAAGGTCATGATGGGCGCCGAACGGCGCTCGATGGTCATGACCGACGACGAGAAAAAATTGACCGCCTATCACGAGGGTGGCCACGCCATCGTTGCGCTGCGCGAACCGGCATCCGACCCGGTGCACAAGGCGACCATCATCCCGCGCGGCAGTGCGCTGGGTATGGTCATGCGTCTGCCCGAGCGTGATCGTTATTCGGTCTCGCGCGAGAAACTGCTCGCCGACATCCGCGTCGCCATGGGCGGGCGGATCGCCGAAGAGCTGATCTTCGGCCACGACAAGGTCACCAGCGGCGCCTCGCAAGATATTAAGATGGCGACCCAGCTCGCGCGGGGCATGGTCACCCAGTTCGGCATGAGCGACGAGTTGGGACCCCAGAGTTTTGGCGAGAATGAGCAGGAGGTCTTCCTTGGCCATTCGGTCACTCAGACCAAGAACGTCTCGGAGGCGACCGCCCAGAAAATTGACGAGGAGATTTCCAAGATCATCAACGGCTCCTACGAAGGGGCACGCAAGGTCCTGACCGATAACATCGACGAGCTGCACACTCTCGCCAAGGCGTTGATCGAATACGAGACTCTGACCGGCGACGAGATCAAGGCGATCCTGTGCGGCGAGACCATCCACCGCGAGGACGACGAGCCCGACGACGCCGAGCCGCACGCGTCGTCGGTGCCCGAATCTGGCCTGCGACCCGACGATGGTCGCCCCGGCGGCGGGCCCGGCCTGGAGCCTAAGCCGCAGCCCGGTTTGTAACCGCCTCCGCGGTGATCCGTGACGACCCCCACCCCAAGCCCCGCCTCCGCGCGGGGCTTGTCGTCTCAACCTGCCCGCCTGTGCCCGTTGGGTCTCAATTCGGCGGGCGAGGGCGAGCCGCTGGCCGGTGGCCCGCTCGCGTTTTCCGCCTGCGAGGTCCTGACCCGCAAGCTCGGCGGGCGGCGGGTGAAACGCCTCGCGCTCACGCAATTCGCCGGCGATGGCCGGGACCTGGCGGCTGGTCTCGCGACTGTGCTGGGCCCCCAGTATGATGCGCTTAGCGCACCCCGTGCGCCCCTCGCCGGCATCGTGCTGGACCGGCCGCGGCTTATGGGCATCGTCAACGTCACGCCCGACAGCTTCTCCGACGGCGGTGAGGCACTGGCTGCCGAGGCCGCGATCGCGCGGGGCCGGGCGATCGCGGCGGCTGGAGCGGCGATAGTCGATGTCGGCGGCGAATCGACCCGGCCAGGCTCCGAGCCGGTGCCCGCAATGGTCCAGATCGACCGGGTCCGGCCGGTGATTGAGGCGCTGGCAAGTGACGGCCTTGTGGTTTCCATCGACAGCCGCTCAGCCGAAGTCATGGCCGCCGCGCTCGATGCCGGGGCGCGGATCGTCAACGATGTCAGTGCGTTGAGTTTCGACCCCGAGAGCGCGGCGCTGGTGGCGGCCCGGGACGTGCCCGCGGTGCTGATGCATATGCAGGGCACGCCGCAATCTATGCAGCAGAACCCGAGCTACGACGACGTGGTCCTCGACCTGCTCGATTACTTTAGCGAGCGTCTTGAGGCCTGCGTCACCGCTGGGATCGAGCCGGCGCGGCTGGTTCTTGACCCGGGCATCGGGTTCGGTAAGACGGTCGAGCACAATGTTGACCTGATGAGCCATATCGCGGCGTTTCACGCGCTCGGCTGTGCTTTGCTCGTGGGGATTTCGCGAAAGAGCACGATTGCGCGGCTGTCCGACGATGCAACCGTCGAACGCCGCCTCGGTGGCTCGATCGCGGCGGCGCTGTTTTGTGCCGCGCGCGGGGTCCAGCTGATCCGGGTTCACGACGTTGCCGAAACCCTTCAGGCCCTCGACGTCTGGACGGCGTTCGCGCAAGGGGCCAAATAACCCCCTTCGCAGCTTTATCCATGTGGTAAGAATAACCCCGAGAAACCGGAGTTATTCCGTCCGGGCAAGAGGATACGCCATGACGCGCACGCTGTTCGGCACCGATGGCATTCGGGGCACGGCCAACGTCGACCCCATGACCGCCGAGGTGGCGCTCCGGGTCGGCATGGCCGCAGGCCTGCGGTTTCTCCGCGGCGATCATCGCCACCGGGTCGTCATCGGCAAGGACACCCGGCTTTCGGGCTACCTGCTCGAGCCGGCGCTGACCGCGGGTTTCGTCTCGGTGGGTATGGACGTGGTACTGGTCGGACCGATGCCGACGCCCGCGGTGGCCATGTTGACCCGATCCTTGCGCGCCGATCTGGGGGTCATGATCTCGGCGTCTCACAACCCCTTCGAAGACAACGGTATCAAGCTCTTTGCCCCCGACGGCTACAAGCTCTCGGACGAGGTCGAGGCCGAGATTGAAGCCCGCCTCGCATCGGGCCTCGACGACGGCCGCGCCGCGCCGGGTGCGCTGGGCCGGGCGCGGCGCCTCGATGACGCGGAAGGCCGCTACATCGAGTTCGTCAAGAACACATTTCCCAAGGGCCGCAGCCTTGAGGGCCGGAAGATCGTCGTCGATTGCGCCAACGGGGCGGCCTACAAGGTGGCGCCCACGGTGCTGTGGGAACTGGGTGCCGAAGTCGTGCCGATCGGCGTCAAGCCTGACGGCTACAACATCAACAAGGATTGCGGCTCGACCGCGTCCGAACTGCTGTGCAGTCAGGTGGTCGTGCATGGCGCTGATCTCGGCATCGCGCTCGACGGCGACGCCGACCGCATGGTGTTGTGCGACGAGAAGGGTGCGCTGATCGATGGCGATCAGGTGATGGCCCTGGTCGCCGGCTACTGGCAGAGCCGTGGTCGCCTCAAGGGCGGCGGCGTTGTGGCGACCGTGATGTCGAATCTCGGGCTCGAGCGCCATCTCGAAGCGGCGGGCCTTTCGCTTGTGCGCACCCAGGTGGGGGATCGCTACGTCGTTGATCACATGCGCCAGCACGGCTTCAACGTCGGTGGCGAACAATCAGGTCATATCGTGCTGAGCGACTATTCCACCACCGGCGACGGCCTAATCGCCGCCCTCCAGGCCCTGGCCGTCTTGGCCGACGATGACCGGCCGGTGAGCGCGGCCGGGCGACTGTTCGAGCCGATGCCTCAAATCCTGCGCAAGGTCCCGTTCGGCAATGGTGCCCAGCCGCTCGACGACGACCGGGTCAAGCAGTCGATTGCCGAAGGCGAGGCCCGTCTGGGCAAAACCGGCCGGCTGGTCATCCGCAAATCGGGCACGGAGCCCGTCGTTCGTGTCATGGCCGAGGGCGAGGACGCGGACCTCATCGACGACGTCGCGAACACGATCGTCGAGGAACTGACCCGGGCCCAAGGTTGAGATGAGAGATCTTGAGACGAGCCTGCGCGGACGCGTGCTAATCGTCGCCGGCTCGGATCCGAGCGGCGGTGCGGGCGTCCAGGCCGACATCAAAACAGTTACGGCGCTGGGCGGCTATGCTGCGACGGCGATCACGGCGATTACCGTTCAGGACACCACCAGCGTCTCAGCCATTGCTGAGGTTACGCCCGATATCGTAGCCGGCCAGATGCGCGCCGTTCTCGATGACATCGGCGCCGACGCCATCAAGATAGGCATGGTCCACAAGGCGGAAATCATCGAGGCGGTGGGCGACGTGCTCGACGGCGCGGCGCGGGATATTCCCACCGTCGTCGACCCTGTGATGGTCGCGAAAAGCGGTGACGCCTTGCTGGAGGACAGCGCCTCACAGGCGTTCCGGGCCCGCCTGCTGCTGCGTGCGACACTGATCACGCCGAATATTCCCGAGGCGGAGGCTCTGACCGGTTTCAAAATCGGCGACGTCGACGATATGGTCCATGCCGCCCAGATGCTCATCACTTACGGTGTCCCGGCGGTGCTGTTGACCGGTGGCCACGGTAAAAGCGACACGGTCACCGACGTTCTGGTCAGCGACGCGGGCACCGAACAGCTCGTGGGCCCGCGTCTCAAGACGGTGCACACCCACGGCACCGGCTGCACCCTGGCCTCGGCCATCGCGACGGGGTTGGCTCAGGGGCTTGATTTACCAGTCGCAGTTCTCCGTGCGCGAGCCTATGTCCTTGAGGCGATTCGCACGGCGCCCGGGTTGGGCCGCGGCCACGGCCCGCTCAACCACGGCCACACCGTCGGCTCCTTCACGGGCTAATTTTTCTCGGCGCAAGAGACGTCTGGTCCAGGCGACCGGGCGCTTCTATCTTGTGTTTCATGACAGAGCGGAACGCTCTTTTCACCGCCGATTACGAACGGATCGAGGCGGCGATCCGCTTCCTTGACGCTCACGCGGACGAGCAACCCGAGTTGAGTTGGTGGCCAGCGCCGCGGGGATTTCGGAGTTTCACTTCCAGTGACTGTTCACGCGCTATGTCGGGATCAGCCCAAAGCGTTATCTCCAGTACCTGACTCTGGAATACGCCAAGACGTTGCTTGCACGTTCGCGCCCGGTGCTCGACGCGGCGTTCGAAGCCGGCCTCTCGGGGCCGGGTCGGTTGCACGACCTGTTCGTTACCTACGCGGCGATGATGCCAGGCGAGTAGAGCCGCCGGGGCGTCGATCTCGAGATCGCTTACGGGGTTCGCCCCAGCCCGTTCGGCGAGTGCCTTCTATTGCTGACCGAGCGCGGTCTGTGTGGCCTGGGATTTACGGACCGGGATGGGTAAGCGGACGCGCTCGACAAATTTCGCCGCCGTTGGCCCGCAGCCCGTTATGTCGCGGCGCCTGAGCGTACCGCACCCCTGATGGAAAAGATTGTTGCCCGGGTGCCCGGTGCCGATCCCCTGCGTCTGCTGGTTCGGGGCACCGCCTTCCAGCTCAAAGTGTGGGAGGCCTTGCTGCGTATCCCACCTGGCGCGGTCACGAGCTACGCCGCCCCTGCATCCGCCGTCGGCCGCCCCGGTTCGGCCCGCGCGGTGGGCGCCAACCCGGTCTCGTTTTCGGCTCCTTGCCATCGTGTTATCCGCGACAACGGCACCATTCACGGCTATGAATGGGGGGTTGCCCGCAAGCGGGCAATCCTCGCCTGGGAAGCCGCGCAGTTCGGCCCGGCCGAGGGGCCTGGAGATAGCGAAAGGAGCCACGTGGCGTGATCGGACGGCATTTTGAAGATTTTGCGGTCGGCGATCGATTCGAGACGGCGGGCAAGACGTTCAGCGAAAGCGAGATAATGGATTTCGCCTTCCAATACGACCCCCAGCGTTTTCATATCGACGTCGAAGCGGCCAAAGACACGATCTATGGCGGGCTGATCGCGAGCGGCATCCAGACCCTCGCCGTCACGCTCCGCATGGTCATGCAGACCGGGATTTACGAGGACACCGGGCTGGGTTCGTCGGGGATCGACGGTCTCAAATGGTTCAAGCCCGTCTATCCGGGCGATACGCTTCATGGGGTGGTCGAAGTGCTGGAAACCCGCACCTCAGGCTCCAAGCCTGACCGCGGCTACGTCACCGCGCGCACGGACGCGCTCAACCAGAACGACGAGAAGGTCATGACCTTTATCTGCATGCAAATCATCAAGCGGCGCGACTGACAGATACCGAACCGGACCGCCATCGGAGGCGCATATGGACGTCTATCACATCTGGTTCAATCCGAAGCTGGTCGAGTCCGACCTTGAGTTTGCGGGCCATATGAAGACTTTCCTGGACGACATGAAAGAGCGCGGCCTGATTGCGGGCTGGCGCCTGAACCGGCAAAAACTGGGGTTCTATCCCGACGTCTTGCGCAAATTCCACGTCATGATCGAAACCGACGGCGTGGTGCAGCTCGATGCGGCGTTATAACCTCATATCCGAGCGAGCCGAGCCCTCGGAGGGCAAGCACTTTGCCGTCAACAGCCGGGTCGTCGACGTTTACGCCGTGCTCTACCGCGATTCTCCCGACGCTCACCGGGTCGCCGGGCAGGAAAAATTCTAGCGTCTTATTCGTTTTTTTGTGACACCTAAGCGAAACGGCGCTTAGTCGCCACGCAGACTTACGCCGCATGAGCGGCGGTCCGCAGTCGGAGGCTCGCAAAATCCTATGAACCCAATTTGCCGGATTTTACGCTAACCCTCGTCCGGGCGTTTGCGGATCACTCTCACCTGGTCGAGATCGTGGGCGATCTAGGCGTTGTGAAAATGAACCTACGCTTCCACCAGGATGTTGGCTTCGTCGTAGCGCCCCGAGACATGGTTGAGGTGGAGCGCCTGGACCCCGGCGTCCGCAGCCAGGCGTGCCGCATCGCCCGCGGTGATATGGCCGTGGCTGTCGGCTAACGCCCGGTCGGCCTCGAGATAGGTCGCCTCGACGACCAGCGTGCCGGCGTCGCGTAGCGGCTCGATCAGGCCCTCTGTGCCGTCCGTATCGCCCAGCACGACGAGCTTCGTGCCGGGACCCATCACGTCTTCGGGCGCGACGCGCCGGCCGCCGTGGAAAGTGCTTGCCTCGCTGTGAGCCAGACGGTGGTGGGCGCGGCCTTCGGGAATGCCCAGGCGCTGCGCCGCGTCGGAGTCGAAATGGCGCTGCGGCTTGACTTCGAAGATAAAGCCGTAAGCGTCGTCCCGGGCGCGGCACAGCGGCATGGCACTTAGCCGGAAGCGTTGATCCTCTATCACCGGGCCCGGCGAGAGCGGGGCAAAATCTAGCGCAAGCCGGTTCCCGGCCCGGGATAGGACGACGTCTTTGAGCAGGTCGCGCGTCGCCGAAAGGGCGCTTGCACCACCATGGATGGTGAGATGGTCCATCGGTTCCCATTCGCTCAAGGTTGCGGCCAACCCGCCCAGGCCCAGCACGTGATCGAGGTGGCCGCGGGTGAGTAGAACCGAATCGAGGCGGTGAAAGCCTGCGCCGCTTCGGATCAGCTGGCGCTGGGTGTCTTCGCCGCAATCGACCAGGAAGCGGTGGCTCTCGTGGAACACGAGCAGCGCCGAAACGCTCCGTGTCGCGGTGGGCACGCTGGCCGCGGTACCCAGAAAGGTGATCTCGAACATGGCCGTCGAGCGGCTTCCGTCGTTGCGCGCACCCTGTTCTTTGGGCTGGTGTCGGGACGCCTCGGGCTATTATAAAGCGGCCGGGCCGGGTGGGTCCCGGAAAATTCGCGAGATCGGAGACGGCATGATCCACGGCGGCCGCGATGTCATCAGACCTAGCAGGTTTTCGCACGAGCGCGACCCGGTTCTCGTCTGGCTGCTCACCTGCTGCACCGTCATCTTCGCCATGGTCGTACTCGGTGGGATTACGAGGCTGACCGAATCGGGCCTCTCGATGGTCAACTGGCACCCGGTGATGGGCATCCTGCCGCCGCTCGGCGAGCAGGCCTGGCAGACTGCATTCGCCGAGTATCAGAAATATCCCGAATATCAGATGATCAATCTCGGCATGACCCTGGAGGCTTTCAAGGGGATCTACTGGATGGAGTACGCCCACCGTATGCTGGGTCGCGCCATCGGTGTCGTGTTCTTCGTACCCTACGTCTATTTTCTGGTCACCCACCGGCTCGGAGGCGCGCTCGCCGCGCGGCTGGCCATCGTCTTCCTGCTGGGCGCGCTTCAGGGCCTGCTTGGCTGGTATATGGTCAAGTCCGGCCTTGTGTCGGACCCCGATGTCAGCCCCTATCGATTGACCGCCCATCTCGGTCTCGCCGTGGTGATCTACGCGATCCTGCTGTGGCTGGCGCTGGGCCGTGCGGCCCGTCCCCATGCCTTCGCCGGCGGCCTGACGCCCGCGGGCCTGCGCCGGCTGGCCGCGATCGTCGCGGGGCTCGTCTTCCTGACCCTGCTGTCCGGCGGTTTCGTGGCGGGCAACGACGCGGGCCTTGCCTATAACAGCTTTCCCCTGATGGACGGCCGTCTGGTGCCGCGCGATTACCTGCTGATCGAGCCGGCCTGGCGCAATATCTTCGAAAACGTGCCCTCGGTGCAGTTCGACCACAGGGTGCTTGCGGTGACCACGGTCGCTTTCGCTCTCCTGCTCTGGGCTCGCTCGCTCCGCATCCTGCTCGAGGCGGGAGCACGCTCAGCCCTGCACGGCCTGGCTCTCGCGGCGCTGGTTCAGTTTGGGCTGGGCATTGCGACACTGCTCGCCTTCGTGCCGGTCTCGCTTGGCGCGTTGCACCAGGCGGGGGCTTTGCTGCTGCTAAGCGCCGCGCTCTGGGTCAACCGCGCCCTTCGCCCGCTTTGAGAGCACGCTCGGCGCGCTCGCCGCGCCACGGCCGGCAAAGCAGCGTGTAAATCATCAGGACCATGAAGACGATGGCAAGCAGAACCGGCAGGCCGTGGGGGTCCCACGCCGCCATCGCGCTGCCGCTCGCGAACGAGCCGCCCGCCGCGCCGGCAGAAAAGCACATCACAAACAGCGCATTGGCCTGGGCAAGCTCGGAGGCGGGAAAGCGCTGACCGAGCAGGGTGACCCCGATCGAATGGATGCCGACCAGCATGCCGCCCCACAAGAAGAGGTCCACCCACAGGCCGACCGGGCTCTGGACCGCGAAGGGCAGGAGAGCGGGGCCGAAGATGCCGCAGGCGATACAGGCGATCATCAACATCCAGCGATTCATATGGTCGGCGGCCCAGCCGACCGGCACCTGCAGGACGACGCCGCCGATCGTGAGAACCGCGATCATGATTACGGCGTCTTCAACACCGAGCCCGCTATGCAGCCCGTAAATGGGCAGCATGGCGCCCAGCCCGGTTTCTCCGAAGCCGCCGACGAAAGCGATGATCATGATGACCGGCGCAACTTTGAAGGCATGCCCGACATGGCGCGTGGCCTTGATCTCGATGTCAGGCACGGCGCGGCGAAAAACGAGAAGCAGGGCGACGGAGCCGACGATGACTGCGCCGCTGGTCAGGAACGGCGTAAAGCCGTCGATCCCGATCAAATTGAGCAGTACCGGGCCGGCGGCGTAGCCCAGCCCCCACAAGGCGCCGTTGACACCGAGCGCGAAGCCCCGGTTTTTCTCGGTCACGATGGCGTTGAGCCAGGTCATGATCAAGGTCCAGTGGATCACCATGCCGAGGCCGAGCAGGAAGCGGAAGGCGAACCAAGCCTCGAGCTGGCGGAAGATGGGTAGCAGCAGCATGCCCGCGAGCAGCAGGGCGAGACCCAACAGCATGCAGTTGCGCAGTCCCATCCAGCGGGCAAGGCGCGGCACGAAGGGGCCAAACAGCACCGCTGCAATCATGGCCATCGAAGCGTTGAGCCCGATCAGGGTCGTGCTTACCCCGTCCTGCTCGAGCATCACCGACAGGATGGGAATCACGACGCCGAAAAAAAAACCCGAGGCGAACACGCTGACCTGCACGAGGATAATGCTGCGCCAAAGCTGGCCTTGGGACAGGGGCGAGGCGTCGGTGATGGCCATGCGGGCCTAGACCGCGATGTGTACGGGTATGTCGTCTGGCTTGGCCGTACACAGCACGCCGCGCGCGCAGACCGGCGTGCGCAACTGCCAGGACAGCGTTTCGGCGGCGTCGGCATCGAGGCCGTCGATCTGCAGATCGAAGTTTAGCGTCTCGCCGTCTTGGGTGGTGTAAAGGCGGCGCGGCACCAGCGCGGGCGCGGCGAACAGGCCGAGAATTCGCGGCAAGGCCGAGGGCTCGGCGTTGGCGATGACGGCGAAACAGGTTACGGACGAGGTGGGGGCGGCGCTTTGGCGATCAGCGGGAAAAGACATGACACTCAAACCCCGGACGGACGAGACAAGGATGCACGCAACGCTCCCGGCCCTCGATGAGGACCGGGCCGCCAATTCGCGCGCTCGTAAGTCGCAGAGGAGTTCGCAGCGCCATGGATCCGGTTATAGACCCGCGCCGAGGCCGCTGTCAAAGCCGCCGGTTACGTGTGCGCCGGGGCTACCAGACCATGCGGGCGATGGCCGCGCTGGGCAGGGTGCCGACGGCCCGGGCGAGGGCTTCGAGTTCATTCGCCGAGGGCCGGGCGCCGGGTGCTGTGGACAGCTGTTGGCCCAGTAGCCCGCCGGTCACCAGCAAGGCGTCGATACCTGCATCCCGCGCGCCCCGGATGTCGGTCTCCAGACCGTCGCCGATCGCCAGGACTTTGCCGCGGTCAGGGATCCCAAGCGCGTCGAGGCAGAGGTCGTAGACGTCGGCGTAGGGCTTACCGAACGCGTGGACGATGCCGCCAAGCTCAGTGTAGCGGGCGGCGAGCGCCCCGGCGCACAGCTCAACCCGGCCGTGGCGGGCCACCGTCTTGTCGGGATTAGCGCAGATCATGGGCAGGCCGTGCTTGGCGCCTGCGGTCAGCACGGCCTCGTAGTCGGTAATGCTCTCTTCGGCCCCGTCGAGCCCGGTGCACAGGATGAAGTCGCTGGCGTCGAGGTCGTCGGTTTCGGTGTAATCGAGCCCGTCGAGCAGGCCGCCGTCGCGTGCCGGCCCCAGGTGATAGACGCGCTGACCCAGCGCGCCGGCCCAGGGTTCGTTACGCGCTGCCAGCGCCGCCCGGACGGCATCGCCCGAAGTCAGGATGGTGCGCACGAGGCCGGGGCTAAGGCCCTTTTCAGCCAGGATCTCCGCAACCCGGTCGCTGCGCCGCGGCGCGTTCGAGAGCAACACGACGGGGATGGCGGCGTCGCGCAGGCCGGCCAGGGCCTCTGCCGCCTCGGCAAAGATCGCGCCGCCGTCATGCAGGCAGCCCCAGACATCGAGAATCACCCCGTCATAGGGGGCCACGGCGTCGGCCAGATCGTCAAAAACCTTGATGCTCACGGACGCCCTTGTCTCATGGCCGGGTCTCCTTGTGGGGCCGGGAGGGAAATGCCGTCCCCGTCTCCGACGTTACGGAGCCGGCGTGGTGGCGGGCGAAAGCGGCGAGACCGTGATCGTTACGATGGCGCCCGAGAGGGTTTTGCTCTCGATGGTCAGGGTCGCGACCCGGTCAATCCGCGAGAAGCTGAGCAGGCTCACGCCGCTGCGCAGCGACGTGAGCTCGATCCATTGCTGGTTGGGCATTTCGCGCTGGAAGTACTCGAACGCGGTGCTGGCCGAAACCTCGGTCTCGATCACCAGCCGTCCGGTCCATTTGTCGTCGCGCCCGAAGATCAGAGATTCGTCGAGCACCATGGCGCTGCCCGCGGGGATGGGAATATCGGGGAACTGGCTGAACGAGGGAATCGGGTTGCCGGCAGGATCCTCCAGCGGACCCGACGAGACATCGATGGATTCGCCCATGCAGGCGCTAAGACCCAAGGCCAGCGCGACACCCAGCGTCGGGATCAGGCGGTTCAGGCGGTGGCTCCATCGAGCGGGATTCGTCATAGGGGGACTCTAGCCCACGCGGAGTCGCGCGCACAAGCCCGGAGCCAAAGCTCAGACGGCGGCGTCCCGGCCCACCGCATCGGCGATATGTCCAAGGCCGTCGACGGCGAGGCGCCGCGCGAGGCCGGATTTGATGCGCTCGATCAACGCCGGCCCCCGGTAGATCAACGCGGTGTAAAGCTGGACCAGCGAGGCGCCGGCTCGGATCTTGGCGTAGGCGTCCGCGCCCGACGCAATACCGCCGACCCCGATCAACGGCACGGTGCCGCCGGTCATGCGGTAGACCGTGGCCAGCATCCGGGTCGAGGGTTCGAACAGCGGCCGCCCGCTCAGGCCGCCGGTCTCGGCGCGGTGGCGGCTCTGTAGGCCCCCGGGCCGCGCAGTCGTCGTGTTGCTCACGACCAGCCCGTCGACGTTTCGGGCGAGCGCTGTCTCGACGATGCCCGCCAACGCTGCCTCGTCGAGGTCCGGCGCAATCTTGATCAGCAGGGCCAGAGGCTTGGGCCGTGCGGGGAGGCGGTCACGAGCCTCCATCACCCGCCCGAGCAAGGCATCGAGCGCGGAGCGTTCCTGCAGGTCGCGCAGGCCCGGCGTGTTGGGCGACGAGACGTTGAGCGTCGCATAATCGACGTGGGGGCCGAGGCGTTCGACACCGGCGACGAAGTCGGCGGCCGGGTCGGAGGCGTCCTTGTTCATGCCGAGATTAGCGCCGAGCGGGCAGGGCAGGGGATCCGCCGCCATGATCTGCCGCGTCACCGCATCCAATCCCTTGTTGTTGAAGCCGAGCCGGTTGACCACGGCCTTGTCCTCGACCAGCCGGAAGACCCGCGGGCGCGGATTTCCGGGCTGGGGCCGGGGTGTGACGCCGCCGATTTCGACCAGGCCGAACCCGAGCGCCGCAAGCGCGCCCATTGCCACGGCGTTCTTGTCGAAGCCGGGCGCGAGGCCGACGGGGTTAGTGAAATTGAGCCCGAAAACGGAGCTCGCAAGCTCGGGCCCATCCGCGCCGCCCGCGCGGCCTGCGAAACCGGCCCGCAAACCCGCCAGCGTCACCCGGTGGGCGGCCTCGGGGCTAAGACAGCGAAGCAAGGGTGCGGCCAGGGGGAAGAGGTCCATTACGCCCGCTCCACGCACTCTCTTAGCGAAAGCGAATCCGCGCTTGGACAGGCGGTGTACCGGGTTGGGTAAAAGTTAGAACCATCAGCTCCCAGTCATGTGCGCGAGCGTACCGGGATTGTCAACCGGTTGAACCTTGATGGGGCAGGAAGGGGTTTGCGTGGGTAGCCGGCTTCGGGTCTCCGGTCAGACGGCTGCCCGCCGGTCTCCGGCTGGGCGATATGCCGTGTGGGAGGCGGCTTGCCGGACGATCGATCGGTCGACGAGGCCGGGAATCAGGCGCTGGATAGCCACGAAAATATGCTCGGGCCCCTTGGGGTAAAGGCCCCGCCGGGTCCTCCCGGACGGCCTGCACGATGCCGCGCGCGACATGCTCCGGCGTATCGAGCTTCATGGCGAAGGGCTCGATCAAGTTTCGCAAGTAGAGCATCCTGATACTCCTTGGGTTCGATCGGCCCGACCGTCCGCCGGCCGGGTCTGACGATCCGGAGGCTATGTAAGTTTGCTTACGGTAGGCTTACGGGGCGCGGGCCCCCTCTCGCGTCACGTCGCCAGGTCGTCGCCCGCCAGCGCCCGGCGGATTAGGGCGGCGCTTTCCGCGACGCCGTAGAGTGCGATGAACGAGCCCATGCGGGGGCCTTCGCTCTGGCCGAGCAGGACCTCGTAGAGCGCCTTGAACCAGGCGCGCAGGTTCTCGAACTCATGGCGCTTACCGACCTCGTAGATTTCGGTCTGGATGGCTTTCCCATCCGCGCCCGCGGGCAGCGCCTCGAGGCTGGTGACGAGTTCTTCCAGGGCGGGACGCTCGATCTCGTCGGGCGCGCGGTAGTTTTTCGCGGGCTTGACGAAATCGCGGTAGTAGTTGATTGCGTAGCCCACCAGCTCGTCAAGAATTGGCGTCGCCTTGGGTGAGGCGTCGGGCGCGTAGCGCGAAATAAAGCCCCACAGCACCGCACGGTCCTCGGTGTTGCAGACGCTGGCGAGATTGAGCAGGACGGAGAAAGACAATCCCGTCTCGGGCGCGGGCGGGGCGCGGGTGTGGATATGCCAGGCCGGGTTGGCAAGTTGCGTCTCGCGGCTCTCGCCCGGGTAGGCGGCGAGGCGGGCGAGGTAGTCGTCCACATGGCGCGGGATGACGTCGAAATAGAGCCGCTTTGCCTTGCGCGGGTGCATAAACATGTAGTGCGACAGGCTTTCGCGCGAGCCGTAGAGCAGCCATTCGTCGATGGTCAGCCCGTTGCCTCTCGATTTCGAGATCTTCTGGCCCTGTTCGTCGAGGAACAGCTCGTAGGTAAAGCCCGCGGGAGGCGAACTGCCCAGCGTCTTGCAGATGCGCCCCGAGAGGCGGACCGAATCGATCAGGTCCTTGCCCGACATCTCGTAATCGACGGCAAACGCCCGCCAACGCATCGCCCAGTCAGTCTTCCAGCCCAGCTTGCACTGCCCGCCGGTGACCGGCTGCTCGACTTCCCTGCCCGCCTCGTTGACGTAGCGGATCGTGCCCGCATCCGCATCGACCGCGCTGAGCGGCACCTGGAGCACGATGCCCGTGTCGGGACAGACCGGGAGCACGGGGCTGAAGGTCGCCTGGCGCTCCGGACCGAGTGAGGGCAACATGATTGCCATGATCTCGTCGTAATGGCCAAGTACCTCGATCAGCGTCGCGTCGAAGCGGCCGCTCGTGTAGCACTCGGTGGAACTGACGAACTCGTAATCGAAACCGAAGGCGTCGAGAAAGCCGCGCAGCCGCGCGTTGTTGTGATGGCCGAAGCTTTCATGGGTCCCGAAGGGGTCGGGAATTTGGGACAGCGGCTTGCCCAGGTGCTGGGCCACCGCTTCCGGGTTGGGGATGTTGACGGGCACCTTGCGCAAGCCGTCCATATCGTCGGAAAACGCCCACAGCCGGGTCGGAATGTCCGAGAGCAGGGCAAACGCGTGGCGGATCATGCCGGTCCGCGCGACCTCAGCGAAGGTGCCGATATGGGGCAGGCCCGAGGGGCCGTAGCCGGTCTCGAACAGCGCGTAGCCCTTCTCGGGCGGCGTGTTGCCGAGCCGGTCGAGCAGCGCACGCGCCTCGGCGAAGGGCCAGGCGTTGCACGCGAGGGCAAGCTGTCGGTCGTCGGTCATGCTCGGTTTTCGTCTTGCGAGGTGCGTCGGCGTCGCGAGGCGGACAATGCGCGAATCCGCGTCGGGCGTCAAATCCCGCAAGCTCCCCACGGGCAAGCGTCTCGCGCGCACCGAACCTGCGCCCTATAGTGCGGGCCATGGCCGATTCGATTCCGCCCCCGACAGCTTCGCCCCCTCCACCCACCGCTCTCGTCGCCGGCCCGCGCGGCGCGGTGCTGGTGAGCGGCGAGGGCGAGGTCGAATCCTTAAGCCTCGCGGACGCGGGCGCCCGCGCGCAAGGTGGCCCGCCGTTGCTGGTTTGCCACGCCAAGGCGCTGGCCACGCGCTTCTCTGTGAACGCCTTCCCCGCGCTAGATCTGCTCGAGCTCTTTGCCTTTGTCCGCCCCGCGGCCTTCTGCCTGCCCACGCCGCGCGGCCTCGCCCGCGCCCTCGGCCTGGCCTTGCCCGAAAGTCACGAGGACGAGGCTCTCGCCCTGCTCGACGCCGCCCGCGCCCTGCTCGACGAGCTGGTCGCACCCGGCCTCGCCGACGCCGAGTGGGCGCCCACCGTGGCCGAGGCCATGCGCAAGGGCGGCTGGCTGTGGGCGGACGCGGTGCTCGACGCGCTGGCCGGGGCCGGTCGGCTGCCCGACGAGGCTAAGACGACCACGGCGCTGGCGCCCTGGCTGCGCCTCGAGGAATGGGGCGAGGTCGCGCCCCCACCGCCGCCGGGCGGCTTTCCCGTGAGCGACGCGGAGGCGCGCGGGCGCCTTGCCGAGCTGCTCGGGCTCGACGCCGAGGCCCGGCCCCAGCAGGCTGACTACGCTTCGGCCACGGCGGGCGCGTTTGCGCCGCGCGAGGAAGTGGACGCGCCCCAGCTTGTGTTGGCCGAGGCGGGCACCGGCGTGGGCAAGACCCTGGGCTATATCGCGCCCGCCAGTGTCTGGGCCGAGAAGAACGACGGCGCGGTATGGCTCTCGACCTTCACCCGCAACCTGCAGCGCCAGCTCGACCGCGAGCTTGACCGGCTCTACCCCGATCCCGCGGTCAAGGCGCGCAAGGTGGTGGTGCGCAAGGGCCGCGAGAATTATCTCTGCCTGCTCAACTTCGAGGAGGCCGCAAACCGCGCTGCCCTGCTGCCGGCGGACCGCGTCGGATTGGGGCTGATGACGCGTTGGGCCGCAGCCAGCCGCGACGGTGATATGGTGGGCGGCGACTTTCCCGCTTGGCTGGTCGGGCTGGTCGGGCGAGCGCGGACGCTTAACCTGACCGACCGGCGCGGCGAATGCGTCTATTCCGCCTGCCCCCACTACCGCAAATGCTTTATCGAAAGCAGCCAGCGCAACGCCCGGCGCGCCGACATCGTGATCGCGAATCATGCCCTCGTCATGGTCCAGGCGGCGCTCGGCGCGGCCGACGAGGCGGGCGAACGCACGCTCCCCATTCGTTACGTGTTCGACGAGGGCCATCACCTGTTCAACGCCGCAGATTCCGCCTTCTCGTCGTATTTGAGCGGCATGGAGACGGCCGAATTGCGCCGCTGGGTGCGCGGCGCGGAGCGTGAGCGGAGCGGCGCCCGGGCGACCAGCCGGGCGCGCGGCCTCGAACGCCGGGCGGGCGACCTGCTGCCGCTCGAGGGCGATCTGCGCGAGGCGCTTGACGAGGCGCTCAAGGCCGCGGGCGGATTGCCCGGCGAGGGTTGGCGCGAGCGCCTGGCCGGTGGTGCGCCGCGCGGCCCCGCGGAAGGCTTTCTCGCCGCCGTGCGCGCCCAGGTCGTGGCTCGCGCCGAGGGTGTCGACGGACCCTACAGCCTCGAGGCCGAGGCGCTGCCCCTGGTCTCCGGCGTGGCCGACGCGGCCGCCGAACTCGACGCCGCGCTGGCCAGGCTTGGCCAGCCGCTGGTGCGCATCGCGGGCGGTCTCGCCAAGCGCCTCGACGCCGAGGCCGACAGCCTCGATTCACCCACGCGTCTACGGATTGAGGCGGTCTCGCGCGGCCTCTTGCGGCGCGAGCGGGAGCAGATCGCGAGTTGGCGGGCGATGCTCCGGAGCCTGGGCGCAGTGGTCGTTGCCGACGACGCGGCACCCGCGGGCGCGGCGGACGGTGTGGTCGACTGGTTTGCGCTTGAGCGTATCGAGGGTCGCGATTTCGACGTCGGCATGCGCCGCCACGCGCTCGATCCCACCGTGCCCTTCGCCCGCTTCGTCCTTGCCCCCGCCCACGGCGCGCTGATCACCTCGGCGAGCCTGCGAGACGGCACCGGCGATGTCGACGCCGACTGGCGCGCGGCGGAGGCCCGCACCGGGGCGCTTCACCTGGCCCGCCCCGCGGTGCGCGCCGCGGTACCCTCGCCGTTCGACTACGCCGCCCAGACCCGCCTCTTCGTGGTCACCGACCTGGCGCGGAACAATCCTGACGCCATTGCCTCGGCCTATCGCACGCTGTTTCTTGCCGCGGGCGGCGGCGCGCTCGGCCTGTTCACGGCGATCGCGCGCTTGCGCAACGTCCACGGCCGCATCGCGAGCGCGCTCGACGAGGCGGGCCTGCCGCTGCTGGCCCAGCATATCGACGGGCTTGATACGACGACCTTGGTCGAGATATTCCGTGCCGAGCGCGACGCCTGCCTGCTCGGTACGGACGCCGTGCGCGACGGGGTCGACGTGCCTGGCCGCTCGCTTCGCCTTATCGTGTTCGACCGGGTGCCCTGGCCACGCCCCGACATCTTGCACAAGGCGCGGCGCAACCTGTTCGGGGCGGCGCGCTACGACGACATGCTCACCCGGCTGCGCCTCAAGCAGGCGTTCGGCCGTCTGATCCGCAGCGCAACCGACGTCGGCTGCTTCGTGCTGCTCGATTCCCGGTTGCCCTCGCGGCTTGCCGGCGCCTTTCCCGACGGTGTCGAGGTTCACCGCGTCGGCCTCGCCGAAGCCGTCGAGGGGGTGCGCGAGTTCGTCGGGACCCAAGAGGATGCCGGGGAGGGGGTCTGAGCCCTTGTGCCGGGGCGGCATAATCCGTATCTCTCGGGTCAGCTTGCGGGCGGCATCACCCACGATTTCAACAACATCCTCACGGCGATTTTGGGGTTCTCCGACTTATTGCTGATGCGCTATTAGGCGGGTGATCAGTCCTTCTCCGATATTATGCAGGTCAAGCAAAACGCCAACCGCGCGACCAATCTCGTACGATAGCTTCTTGCCTTCTCGCGCCAGCAGACTCTGATCCCGTGGGGGCTCGCAATTATCGACGTGCTGGCCGAGTTGACCAGCCTGCGGAGCCGCCTGACCGGCGAGAGCATAGAACTCCGTTTGGTCCACGAACGCGACCTGTGGCAGGTCAAGGTCGATCAGGGGCGGTTCGAGCAGGTCATCATCAACCTCGCGGTCAGCGCGCGCGATGCCATGGACGGCGCCGGCGCCCTAACCATCCGTACCGAGAACATGCACGGTGCCGAGTGGAAGGGAACCGGCAGCGAACTGCTCCCCGACGCCGAGTTCGTCCTGATCGAGGTCAAGGATGCCGGCAAGATCTTCGAGCCGTTCTTCACGACCAAGGACGCCGGTGCGGGCACCGGGCTCGGGCTGTCGACCGCCTACGGCATCGTCAAGCAGTTTAACGGCTTCATTTTCGTCGATAGCCAGGTCGGTGAGGGCAGGATGTTTTTATGTCTTCCTGCCGCGCTATCGGCCGGCCGACGATGCCGAGGCCAGTACCGCCGCCGATGCCGCCGCCGAATCGGACCCCGATCAGGCGGGCGGCGAGGATGCGGTGCCGCGCGACCTGACGGGCAAAGGGGCACGATCCTGCTCGTCAAAGACGAAGAGGTGGTCCGCTTATTCGGTGTGGGCGCGCTGCGCAACAAGGGTTACACCGTGCTCGAAGCGGGCAGCGGCGATTCGGCCCTCAAGCTGCGTGGCTCGTGCGAGGAGCGCATCGATATGCTGGTCACGGACGTGGTAATGCCGCGGATGGACGGGCCAACGTACGCCGCTCCAATTCCGATATTCGGGTCGTCTTCATCTCCGGCTATGCCGAGGATATCTTCCGGGACGAGAATGAAAACGACGAGACCATCAACTTCCTCGACGAGCTATTTTCGATCTGCGAACTGGCCGCCAGGGTGAAGGAAGTCATGGCCGCCGAGTCTCCTTAAACGCCTTGCCCCATCCAGCCAAAAATTTCGGCCATATCCCACTCTTCCGGTCGGGATTACCAGAATATTAGGCGAACGAATTACAATTTTCTCTTTGTTTAACAACGTATTACAATTTATGTTGCGAATCGGAACAAAGCATGTACACATAGCCAGATCAGAGGTACGTTGAAACGCCCGAGGGGCTGTGGAATAAGAAGGAGGGTCTAGCTATGGCGAAAGCTGCACTTCGGTTGGTCGAAAAGGAAGATATGAACAAGCAGAAAGCGCTGGACGCCGCGATCGGCCAGATCGAGCGCTCCTTCGGCAAAGGCTCGGTGATGAAACTGGGCCAGCGCGATGCCTCGTTTGAGATCGCTGCGATCTCCACCGGCTCTCTCGGCCTAGATATCGCGCTCGGCATCGGCGGCTTGCCCCGCGGCCGGGTCATCGAAATTTACGGCCCCGAAAGCTCGGGTAAGACCACCCTCGCACTCCATGTCGTCGCCGAGGCCCAGAAGTCCGGTGGCATCTGTGCCTTCGTCGATGCGGAACATGCACTCGATCCGGGCTATGCCAAGAAGCTGGGCGTCGACACCGACGAGCTGCTGATTTCCCAGCCCGACGGGGGCGAACAGGCCCTTGAAATCACCGACACCCTGGTTCGCTCCGGCGCCGTGGATGTTGTCGTCGTCGACAGCGTCGCCGCCCTGGTGCCCCGGGCCGAGCTCGAGGGCGAGATGGGCGATACCCATGTCGGTCTGCAGGCCCGGCTGATGAGCCAAGCGCTGCGCAAGTTGACCGCCTCGATTTCTAAGTCCAACTGCATGGTTATCTTCATCAACCAGATTCGTATGAAGATCGGCGTCATGTTCGGCAGCCCCGAAACCACCAGCGGCGGCAACGCGCTCAAGTTCTACGCCTCCGTGCGGCTCGACATCCGGCGCATCGGCGCGCTCAAGGACCGCGACGAAATCATCGGCAACCAGACCCGAGTCAAGGTGGTCAAGAACAAGGTCGCACCGCCTTTCCGCATCGTCGAGTTCGACATCCTCTACGGCAGAGGAATTTCGCGCGTCGGTGAACTGATCGACCTCGGCGTGGCCGCCGGAATGGTCGAGAAGTCCGGCTCGTGGTTCTCTTATGCTGGCGAACGGATCGGCCAGGGCCGTGAGAACGCCAAGCAGTTCATGCTCGACAACCCCTCGCTCGCGGAATCGCTCGATCGCTCTATCCGCGAGAACGCGGGCGTCGTGGTCGATGCCATCATCGATCCTCCCGATACGGCGAGCGACGAAGACGACGAAGGTCCCGAGGCCCCCGAGGCGGTTGCGGCCCCCGCCAAAGACTGAGCTCTTCCATAAGGGCTCGTGACTCGCTGCGAGCCCGATCCGTCGCTCTTCCTTGTGGCGTACCGTCCCGGCGCGGGGCGCTCCTTATCTTCGGCTCCCGCTGCCCGCCCTGCGCTGGACAGCGCTCTGGGGCCACGGTAAAAGCGGGCGATGTCCCGGGACGGGTCGGCCGGACGGTCCGGCCGACCGGAATCGCGTGGGGACGAACGGAACCTATGTCCAGCGTCAACGATATTCGCACGCAGTTTCTAGATTATTTCGCCGCGCACGGGCACGAGCCCGTGGCGTCGGGGCCGCTCGTTCCCCACAACGACCCGAGCCTGATGTTTACCAACGCGGGCATGGTCCAGTTCAAGAACGTCTTCACCGGGGCGGAAAGCCGAGACTACAACCGCGCGGTCACGAGCCAGAAATGCGTGCGCGCAGGCGGCAAGCACAACGATCTCGACAATGTCGGCTACACCACCCGCCACCACACCTTCTTCGAGATGTTGGGTAATTTTTCGTTCGGGGACTATTTCAAGGAACTCGCGATCGAGCTCGCCTGGAAACTGATTACCGTGGAAATGGGCCTGCCTGCGGACCGGCTCATGGTCACGGTTTATGCCGAGGATGACGTGGCGTTCGATCTGTGGCGCAAGATCGCAGGTCTGCCCGAATCGAAGATCGTGCGCATCTCGACCAGCGACAATTTCTGGGCCATGGGTGATACCGGGCCCTGCGGCCCCTGTTCTGAGATCTTCTACGACCACGGCGACGAAATTCCCGGCGGTCCCCCGGGCAGTCTCGACGAGAATGGCGACCGCTTTGTCGAAATTTGGAACCTCGTTTTCATGCAGTATGAGCAGGTCACGCCCGACGAGCGTGTCGAGCTGCCGAGCCCTTCGATCGACACGGGCATGGGGCTCGAGCGCGTCGCGGCGGTGCTCCAGGGCGTGCACGATAATTATGAGACGGATTTGTTCCGCCGTCTGATCGAAGCCTCGGCGGAGGCCTCGGGCGCGGAGCCGCATGGACCCCACGGTATCTCGCACCGGGTAGTGGCCGATCACTTGCGGGCATCCTGCTTCCTGATCGCCGACGGGGTAATGCCGTCGAACGAGGGGCGGGGCTACGTGCTGCGCCGGATTATGCGCCGCGCAATGCGTCACGCGCATCTGATGGGCTGCGCCGAGCCGCTGATGTGGCGCCTCGTGCCCGCGTTGGTCGGCGAAATGGGCCAGGCCTTTCCTGAGCTGGGCCGCGCCCAGGCCCTGATGACCGAGACGCTGAAGCTTGAAGAAGGACGCTTCCGCCAGACGCTCGCTCGGGGCCTTTCGTTGCTCGAGGACGAGACCACACGGCTGGGCGAGGGCGAAGCGCTGTCCGGCGAGGTGGCGTTCAAGCTCTACGACACCTTTGGCTTTCCCTACGACCTCACCGAGGACGCGTTGCGCGCCGAGGGCCGGGGCGTCGACAAGGCCGGGTTCGAGACGGCCATGGAAGTGCAGCGCACCAAGGCCCGGGCCGCCTGGACGGGCTCAGGAGAGGCGGCAACCGACCAGGTTTGGTTCGAGACCCGTGAGGCTGCGGGGGGCACGGAATTTCTGGGCTATGGGGTCGAACATGCCGAGGCTCGCATCGTCGCCCTGGTTGCCGATGGCGAGCCGGTCGAGACGGTAGAGGCACCGGGCGAAATTGTGGTGATCTTCAACCAAACGCCGTTCTATGGCGAATCGGGCGGCCAGATGGGTGATACCGGCGCCGTCCTCAGTGCCGAAGGCGCGGAGCTCGAGGTCACCGATACCCAGAAGAAACTGGGCGAGCTGCACGTCCATCTCTGCCGGCTGAACAAGGGGCGCGTGGTGGTAGGCGACGCTGCCACCCTGATCGTCGATCGCACGCGGCGCGCGCGCCTGTGCGCCAATCATTCCGCGACCCATCTGCTCCACGCCGCGCTGCGCAACCGGTTGGGCGAGCACGTCACCCAGAAAGGCTCGCTTGTCGCACCCGACCGTCTGCGTCTCGATATCAGCCATCCCGCACCGGTCGAGGCTGCTGACATGGTGGCCGTGGAATCTGCGGTCAACGCCCAGATCCGGGCCAACCACGAGGTCGCGACTCATCTGATGGGCCCGGACGAGGCCACCGCCCACGGTGCGCTCGCCCTGTTCGGTGAAAAATACGGCGACGAGGTCCGGGTCGTCGAGATGGGGCGCGAGGACGAGCGCGCCTATTCCGTCGAGTTGTGCGGTGGCACCCATGTCGGACGCACCGGCGATATCGGCCTCTTCACCGTGGTTGGCGAAAGCGCGCTGGCATCCGGCGTGCGCCGGATCGAGGCGCTCACCGGCGAGGCAGCGCTCGATTATCTGCGCGAGCAGGACGTCCGGTTGCGCGCCGCCGCCGCCACGCTCAAGACCGTGCCGGGCGAGCTGACCGCGCGCATCGAGGCCTTGGTTGAGGAACGCAAGAAGCTCACGCGCGAACTGAGCGAGGCGCGTAAGCAGCTCACCGCTGGCGGGGGCGGAATCGCAGGCGGCGAGGCGCGCGACGTGGCGGGTATCCGCTTCGTCGCCCAACGGCTCGAGAATTTCGCGGCCAAGGAGCTCAAGGGTTTAGTCGACGAGATGAAGAAGCAGGGCTCGGGCGTCTTTGCGGTCGCCACCGAAGTCGAGGGCAAAGCCTCACTAGTGGTCGGGGTCAGCGACGATCTCGCCGGCCGGCTTGATGCTGTGGCCCTGGTTCGCGCCGGCGTCGCGGAACTTGGCGGTAAGGGCGGGGGCGGGCGGCCCGACATGGCCCAAGGTGGCGGCCCGGATGCGTCGAAGCTCGACGCGGCTTTTACCGCTATCGAAAAAGCGATCGGCGAGGCCGCCGGCCCAAAATATAAAAGGTTGAGGGTCTAGCCGCCCGCCAATGCCGAGTTCAGCCCCTCGTCGATGGCGGTAAAGAAATCGGCGGTGTTCAGCCAGGGCTGCTCGGGGCCGATCAGCAGCGCCAGGTCCTTCGTCATCTTACCCTGCTCGACGCACTCGACGCAGACCCGCTCCAGGGTTTCGGCGAAGCGCTGGAGCTCCGCGTTGTCGTCAAATTGGCCGCGGTAATAGAGCCCGCGGCTCCAGGCGAAGATCGAGGCGATCGGGTTAGTCGAGGTTTCTTTGCCTTGCTGGTATTGGCGGTAGTGACGGGTGACCGTGCCGTGGGCGGCTTCCGCCTCGACCGTTTTGCCGTCGGGCGTGAGCAGAACCGAGGTCATCAACCCGAGCGAGCCGAAGCCCTGGGCCAGGGTGTCCGACTGCACGTCGCCATCGTAGTTCTTGCACGCCCAGACGAAGCCGCCATTCCATTTCAGCGCGGCGGCGACCATGTCGTCGATCAGTCGGTGCTCGTAGGTGATCCCGGCGGCTTCGAACTTGGCCGAAAATTCGGCGTCGTAGACCTCCTGGAAAAGGTCCTTGAAGCGCCCGTCATAGGCCTTGAGGATCGTATTTTTGGTCGAAAGGTAGACCGGCCAGCCGCGTTGCAGGCCGAAACTGAGGCAGGAGCGGGAAAACCCCCGGATCGATTCGTCGAGGTTGTACATGCCCAGTGCAACGCCTGAATCGGGAAAGTCGAAGACCTCGTATTCCACCGCCTGGCCACCGTCAGCGGGCGTAAAGGTCATGCTCAGCCGGCCGGGGCCCGGAACCCGGAAATCAGTCGCCCGGTATTGGTCGCCGAACGCGTGGCGCCCGATCACGATGGGCTCGGTCCAGCCCGGCACCAGGCGCGGCACGTTGGCGCAGACGATGGGCTCGCGAAATACCGTGCCGCCAAGGATGTTGCGGATCGTGCCGTTGGGCGAGCGCCACATTCTCTTGAGGCCGAATTCCGCGACCCGCGCTTCGTCGGGCGTGATGGTCGCGCATTTCACGCCCACGCCGTGGCGTTGGATCGCCTCGGCCGCGTCGATCGTCACCTGGTCGTCGGTAGCGTCGCGGTTTTCGACCGAGAGGTCGTAATATTCCAGGTCGATATCGAGGTGGGGCAGGACCAGGCGTTCGCGGATCCACTGCCAGATGATCCGCGTCATCTCGTCGCCGTCCAGCTCGACCACCGGCGTGGCGACCTTGATCTTCGGCATTCCGTCTCTCCTCGTTCACGCGTGGCGCGCAGCGCAGGCTCCCGACGGCGCGCACCATAGCATTGCGCTGCGCCGACGCAAGCGGCGCGGGGTGGCGCGATTAGAGCCGCTCCGGGTGGCTTTCGTGCCCGGATTGCGCGGCGGCGCTCAGGGCGGCGAACAGGCCGTCGAGGTCGCCGGCCACCTGGTAGAGCGCGCGGGCCTCTTCGCCCGTAAACCCAGCGCTCATGGTGTGTTCGATGAGATCGAGCAGCGGTGCCCAATAGCCCTCGTTGTCGAGCAGCACAAGCGGCTTGTCGTGCAGATCGAGCAGCTTCCAGGTCATGATCTCAATGGTCTCGTCAAGCGTGCCCAGGCCGCCGGGCAGGACCGCGAAGCCGTCCGCAAGCTCGAACATGCGCTGTTTGCGCTCGTGCATCGAGGCCACCGTGATAAGCTCGCTTAAGCCTTCATGGGTGACCTCGAGCCGGTGCAGATGCCCGGGGATCACGCCGATCACTTCGCCGCCCGCCGCCAGCGCCGCATCCGCGACCACACCCATCAGACCGATTCGACCGCCGCCATAAACCAGGCGGATGCCGCGCGTCGCCAGGGCGCCGCCGAGGGTATGGGCGAGCGCGTGGTGGGTCTGTGCGTCGCCGTTCCGCGAGCCGCAGAACACGGCGAGTGAAGTGATGGCGGCCATGGTTGCCTCTGGGAATGGGCGAGCAGCATACACGGCGTGACAATTCAAATCCATGAACCGACCCTGTGCCTGGCTTTGACCACACGCGTCGGGCGTTCTAGCCTGTCGGGGTCCGCCGTAAACGGCGCTACTCAGGAGATATGCGATGATACGCCCCCTAGCTACCCTACTGTTGGCCTGCGCCTTGTTGGCGGTGCCGCTGGCGGCCTCCGGCCCCGTTCGGGCTGACGACACCGGCCCCGTTCTGGCCTATCGCGCTCAAGTCATGAAGGCGCTGGGCAGCCATATCACCGCGCTCTTCGCGGTGCTCGACGGCGAGGTTGCCTACGACGCTCATCTCGCCGGGCACGCGGCGGCGATGGCCGCGCTCGCGGAGATGATCCCTGACGTCTTTCCTGAGGGCAGTCTCGGCGGCGAGAGCCGGGCCAAGCCCGAGATCTGGCAGCAATGGGATAAATTCACTGCCGCCGCCGACACTCTCGCTGCGGCCGCCGGCCGCCTCGAGGGGGCGGCCCGGGCGGGTGATGCGGCGGCCATCGGCGCCGAGGCGGGCGCGGTGGGTGACGCCTGTGGCGGCTGTCACAAGCCGTTCCGGGTCAAGAAGAACTGAGGTCGCCGCGTGCGGCGTCGGCTCGCGGCCGGCCCCCGTTTCGGAGTTATTCCTGCCGCGTTGCTCGGGGCGGCGCTGTTGACATCGGCTGCGGCGGCACAGGATGACACCGCAATTGTGCGCGGCGAGTACGTCTTTCGCGCCGCCGGTTGCGAATCCTGCCACACGGATCGGGAGGGCGGCGGCGCCTGGCTCTCGGGCGGGCGCGTGCTCGAGACCCCCGTTGGCCGCTTCATATCGCCCAACCTCACGCCCGATTCCGAGACCGGTATCGGCGGCTGGAGCGAGGGCGATCTCGCCCGGGCGCTGCGCCACGGCATTGCGCCCGACGGCTCGAACTACTACCCCGCGTTTCCCTATCCCGCCTACAGTGGCATGACCGATGCCGACATTGGCGACCTCAAGGCATTCCTCGACAGCGTCCCCCCGGTGCACAACCCGACCGACCGGCACGAACTTGCCTGGCCCTACAGCTGGCGAATCCTGCTTGGGCTGTGGAAACTGATCGGCTTCTCGCCCGGGCCCTTCGAGCGCGATCCGGCGCGCTCCGAGGCATGGAACCGGGGCGCCTACCTGGTCACAGTGCTCGGTCATTGCGGCGAATGCCATACGCCCCGAGGCGGGTTCGGCCTGACCGACGAGGATAGCGCGCTGGCCGGTACCGCGAAGGGGCCTGACGGCAAGCGCGTGCCCAACATCACGCCCGATCCTGAGACTGGGATTGGCGGCTGGTCAGCGCGTGATATCGTGCGTTTGCTGCGCCGCGGATTTGACCCCGAAGGCGACGACGTCCAGGGCGCCATGGCCGAGGTCGTCGAACACGGCACCCGCCATCTGCACGCCGACGACCTGGAAGCGATCGCGGTTTATCTGCTCGAGCTCGCCCCGATTCGTCACGCAACCTCCCCGCCGTCACCCACCCTCTCGCCGTGAACCGCCGTCAGAGGTGGCGAAAGCCCGCTGATTCTGCCGCATGCGCGCGGGATGTCTTGGCGGCCTCGGAAGTGGTGGTGTATGCTTTTCTAGGACTGTTTGGTGAGGGCCGGTGATCTCGAGCCGCAACATCACGATTTTAGTTGGACTGGTCGCCCTCGCGGGGCTGGGTCTCGGACTCGGTCTTGGGCTCAGCGGTTCCGAAGAGAAGGCCGAGATCCCGCCCGCCGCCGAGACCGGTGCCGCCGACGAGGCGCCGGGCGCAAAGAGCGCCGTCGAGGCCTCGGATGAGGTTGTTTCAGGGACCGAGCCGGACGTCCCGGGAGAGCTGGCGCCCGATGAGGCCGCCGATACCATCAAGCCCACCTTCGACGTGGTACGGATCAGCCCCAGCGGCGATGCGGTCATCGCGGGCCGCGCTGCGCCGGGTGCCGAGATCACGGTGATGCTCGACGGGGAAAAGGAAATCGGTACCGTGCGCGCGGACGAACGGGGCGAATGGGTTCTCTTGCCCAGCGAGCCGCTGCCGCCCGGCACCCATGAATTCACCCTGTCCTCTCGTCTGCCGAACGGCGCGGTGATCGAGTCCGATCAGGCCGTGGTGCTCGTGGCGCCTGATCCCGGCAAGGCGTTGGCAGAGGGCGAGACCGGTGAGCAGGCCATGGCGGTGATCGTGCCGCGCGAAGGCGAGGGCGCGAGTACCGTCCTGCAGCATCCGGGCGAGGCCGAAGGCACCGGCCCCGCGGCAAGCGTCGTGCTCGATACCCTTGATTACGATGAGAGCGGCACCTTGATCCTGTCCGGGCGCGGACGGCCCGATGGTTCGGTGCGCGCCTATCTCGACAACAATTTCATCGGCGGTGCGCCGATCGATGCGGACGGGCGCTGGCGGATCGTGCCGGAAGCACCCCTGGCGCCGGGCCTTTACACCCTGCGGCTTGATGAGTTGGGGTCCGACGGATCGGTTGTCGCGCGGATCGAGACGCCGCTCTCGCGCGCTCGTCTGGAGGAAACCGAACTCGCGCCGGGACAGGCCCTGGTGGTGGTCCAGCCAGGCAACAGCCTGTGGCGCATTGCCCGGCGTATCTATGGCGGCGGGGTTCACTACACGTTGATCTTTGAGGCCAACAGCGACCAGATTAGGGACGTCGACCTGATCTATCCCGGCCAGATTCTCGCTCTGCCCAAGGGCGACTGAACGCCGTTCAGATTTGGTCCGAGCGCCTCAGGTGCCGATCACGCTCGGTTCCGTCTTCGGGTCGGGCGGGCCGATTTGGCCGGAAACGACCCAGGCGGCGATGCCCGCGAGGATCACGACGGCGATCAGGACAGAGCGCTTCATGGGAAAGACCTTGCCGCGCCGGGCGTTTCCAGAAAATCCAATATCAGATAAATATGATGCTTTGGGCGCGCAATCAAAGCCCTAAAACGCCGCGCCGGTGTATCCTTGCCCGCGGCGGCGCGTGGCGGGAATTCAGGCCAGTCGGGCAATCATATAGCGCAGCAGGCTCACGGCGCGGGCCTTGTCATCGCTCGAGAGGCCGTGGGTGGCCCGGGCATTGATTTCCTGGGCACAGGGGATCAGATCGTCGCGCAGTTCACGGCCCCGCTCCGTCAGACGCACGTTGATCTCGCGTCGGTCCCGCTGGCTCCGCTCACGACGCACCAAGCCGTCGCGTTCCATGCGGTCGAGGGTTCGCGCGGTGGTCGGCTCTTCGATCTGGATACGGCGGCTCAACTCCTTCTGGGTCAGCCCGTCTTCCTCCCAGAGATGCAGCAGGAGCGGCCATTGTCCGGCGCTGACCCCGTAATCGGCGAGGCGCGCGCCCAACGCCTTGCCGAACAGGCGGGCGGCGAGCGCGCTCAGATGACTGATGTTCTGATCGATGATGAACGCCGTGCCTTCGCCGACGGGCGCACCCGGCGGTGTCGTTCGAGTGACATCATAGGTCATGGGTTAGCCCGTTCCCCCTCCACAAGACCCTGACACTTGCCGAAGGCTAAAGCTTTGAAAACATAATGTTAACCATGACCGCTTGGCTTGGCAATCATCGCCCGGTTGGCCTCTTGGGCGGGCTTGCTTTAGCACCGTTCTCGGCGATGCTACTGTGTCTGGCCACGAGCCGGAGGAAGCGCCAACATGAACGAAAATAATCGCGTCAAGCAACGCCTGCAGGCCGGCGAGCGCGCGCTCGTCTGCTGGCTTCACCTGTCCAGCCCTATTGCGGCCGAGATCGTCGCTCAGGCGGGATATGACGGCGTCTTGATCGATCACGAGCACGGTCCCGGCGATTTCCTCAACGCCACCGCCCTGATGCAGGCGAGTGGGGCTGGCGGCTGTACGCCGATCATGCGCGTGCCCTGGAACGACCCGATCTATATCAAGCGGGCGCTCGACAGTGGCGTGCAGGGCGTAATGGTGCCTAATGTTCAGAGCGCTGAGGAAGCGGCCGCCGCGGTGGCCGCGTGTCGCTATCCCCCCCAGGGCATCCGCGGCATGGCAACCCAGATCGCTCGCTGCGCCGATTACGGGGCTATGAGCGACGAATATATCCGGGGCTGGAACGAGCAGCTTCTCGTGATCTGCCAGATAGAAACGCCGCTTGCCGTGGACAATGTGGGCTCTATCGCGGCGGTCGAGGGGGTCGACATGCTGTTCGTCGGGCCGTCCGATCTCTCGGCCAGCGCTGGGCATACCAGCGATCTTGGCCATCCCGAAGTCTCCGCGTTGATCGCTGAAGTCGAGACCCGCACCCGGGTCGCGGGAAAATGGCTGGGTTCGATACCGTTACCCGGACGCGACGCCCGCGCCCTGTTCGCCGACGGCTACGATCTCGTGATCTCGGCCAGCGACGTCTCCCTGCTACGCCTCGCCGCCGCCGCCGACCGGCTCGAATCCAGCCTCTAAAGGTTCCAAATTTCGCTAACCTTTCAGTTTCTTAGGCCGCCCATCCTCTAAATCCTTGTTAAACCTCTAATCCTAATATCTAAGCAAATTTTAGGGTGCCGATGAACGACCTCGAAGCACTATTCGAAACCGCCGTTGAACACCATCAGGATGGCAGCCTGGTGGTGGCAAAGGCGCTGTATAAGCAGATTCTGCGTAAGGATCCGCAGCGTGTCGGCGTGCTCAACAACCTGGGCTCGGCTTGTTCAACGAGGTGATCGACGCCTACCGCGGGGTGCTCAAGATCGAGCCCCACAACGCCAGCCTGCACAACAATCTGGGCAACGTGCTTAAGGAACTAGGCTCGCTCGACGCTGTGGTGGAGCATTACGAGGCTTCGCTCGCGCTCGATCTTTCCAATTCCGATGCCCATAACAACCTTGGCGGTACGCTCCACGTGGTCGACCGTCTCGAGGAAGCCGGCAATTGTTTCCGCCGCGCCTTCGAGTTAGCGCCTGTTTGTCGTGTCTGCGATTTCTGGCTCATCTTCGTTCCCTTCGGTCACTACGATGAGCCAGAAATCCTACCTTATGCAATCAGCCTAATTTGTCTCATAGGCGCTGACGTCAAATAGTTGATCTTCCACCTGCTCCGGCCCGACGTGCTGCCGCTCGCCGACATCGGCGTGCAGCGCGCCGCCGCGCTCGCCTACGGCCGCGAGGACCGCTTCAGCCACGCCGAGCTCGCTGCCGTCGGTGAAGCCTGGCGCGCCTACCGCTCGGTCGCGAGATCGCACCTCTGGCACAGCCTGGATCCCATGCCAGTAGTGTATTAGGGCGCCGAGCGAGAAGCCGGCCCCGGGTTATACCTGAAGATAGCGGCTGCGGCTGTCGCGGCCTATTTTGACCGCGCCGTACCCCGCCTCGCTCCGGCGAATTGCCTGGATTTGGCGCTCGCGCCCGGCCCTTTTATCGAGCCTGATCCCGGATCGAACTGCCCCGGCCGGATTGCCGGGCCGGATTGGGTCGCGTTGGCGTTGGCCTCTCGCTTTTCGGTCTTCTGCGCCGCTTTCGCCTTTGCCCGTTGACGGGCCTTCGCTTTGGTCATGTCTTCTTTGCCGTTCTCGGTTGCTGTTACGCCAAAATGCCAATCCGTGGTCCACCCGTCCCGGTGGCCACGGTAAGTGTAACATGACGGGCGGCGCAACGAGTAGCGCCGCCGCCGTCCCCGTTAGGGGGCGCCCAGCAGCCGGCCGACCAGCCAGAAGCCGAGTAGCCCTACCACTGCGGCGCGCAGCCTGTGCGGCGTCTGCGCGCGTCAACAAAAACCGCGCGTCAACCCAACCTAATCCCGAAAATTCACGTACTGGAGCGGCTGGTCGACGTCGAGGTCCTTGACCAGCGCGATGGCGTCTTGCAGGTTGTCGCGCTTCTTGCCCGAGATGCGCAGCTCGTCGCCCTGGATCGCGGCCTGAATTTTTATCTTCGAGCTCTTGAGGTCCTTGACGATACGCTTGGCGACCTCCTGGCCGATCCCGGTGCGGATCGTCACGGGTTGGCGCACCATGTTGCCTGACGCTTTCTCCTCCTTGCCGAAATCCAGCGAGCGGGCGTCGAGCTTGCGCCGGGTGATGTGCACCTTCAAAAGCTCCTGCATCTGGCCCAGCTTGTAGTCGTCGTCGGCGAGCACGGTGATTAATTCGTCCGCGCGCTCGACGGTGCAGCCCGAGCCCTTGAAGTCGTAGCGCTGCGCGACCTCGCGCATTACGCCGTTGATAGCGTTATCGACCTCGGCCAGGTCCACCTTGGAAACAATATCGAATGAAGGCATGACGTTTTCTCCTACCTCTCCCGGAACGCTTCTTCGCGCACCTTGAGTACGGGCTTGAGCAGGAACTGCATCACGCTCTTCTGGCCCGTATGAATTTCTACTATTGTCTGCATGCCCGGCGCGATGGGCAGGTTGCCGGGCTCGGCGCCGAGATAGGCTTTCTCGGTTTCCACCACCATCCGGTACCAGGTGTTGCCCGCATCGTCCGAGAAGGCGTCGGGCGAAATCAGCGTCACTCTGCCCTCCAGCCCGCCGTAGCGCGAAAAATCGTAGGTCGAGACCTTGATCACCGCGCGTTGGCCGACCTTCACATAGCCCACGTCCGTGGCATCGAGCCGCGCCTCGATCACGAGGTAGGCCCCGGTCGGTACGATCTCCATGATCGCCTCGCCGCCGCCCACCACGCCGCCGATGGTGTGATAGCGCAAGCTTTGCACCACGCCGTCAATCGGGCTCTTGATCTCCGTGCGCAGCGCCTGGCTCTCCGCTTTATGCAGTAGCTCGCTGGTGCGCACGATAGTCAGCTCCACCTGGCCCAGCTCCTCGCGCGCCTCGCGGCGGAACGAGAGGGTCCCCTCGCGCATCCGCTCGCGCGATTCCTGGAGTGCCGCTTCCGCCCGCGGGATCGACGGGCGGAGCGCGGCCAGCTCGCCATCCAGCGCCTCGACCTCGCGCTGGAGCTGAAGGTGATCCATCTTCGAGGTCAGCCCTTCCTCGACCAGCTCGCTCGACATCTCGAAATTGACCCGCGATAGTTCCAGGTCGGTGGTCTTCGAGCGAAGCTGGGCTTTGAGCTGCTTGAGGTCCTGCTCGCGCTGATGCATCTGCTCCGAAAGCAGGCTCTGGGTTGCCGAGAGTTCGGCGGCACGGGCCTCGAAGGCGCGCCTCTCGGCTTCCACCAGGCTTGGCTGGCGCGCTGAGATCTCGTCGGGAAACGCCAGCGCCGTGCCCCGCGCCTCCGCTTCCAGTCGGGCACGGCGCAGGCCCAGCCCATCGAGCTCGATGCGCAGCTCTTCCTTGCTCGCGATGGTCTGGCCGAGGTCGAGCTGGACCAGCGGATCGCCCGCCGCGACCGTATCGCCCTCGCGCACGTAAATCGCCTCGATGATGCCACCCTCGAGATGCTGGATCACCTTGCTCTGGCCCTGGGGTACCACCGCGCCGTTGGCGGTGGCGACCTCCTCAAGCTCGGCGAAGCCCGCCCAGATCAGCCCGCCGGCCAGGGTCAGCAACACCAGGAAGCCCGCCGTTCGCCAGTTCGAAACCTTGGTCTTGGCAAGCTCGTCGAGCCGGCTCATGACGCGTCCTCCGCATCATTGCCGGGCGTGTCGTCCGGCCCCGCCTTACCTGCGGCGGGTAGGCGGGCGAGCAGCTTGGGCAGCAGGTCCTTGGCCGGGCCGCCCATGGCGATTCGCCCGCGCTCGAGCACCATGATGCTGTTGCACGCCGAGAGCAGGTTTGGGCTGTGGGTCACCAGCACGATGGTGTGGTCGTTGGCCAGCCGGGCCAAGGTCGTCTTGAGCTCGTTCTCCGCCGCCATGTCGAGGTTGGCGCCCGCCTCGTCGAGTAACAGGATGCGCGGCGCGGGCAACAGCGCGCGGGCGATGGCGATCCGTTGGCGCTGGCCGCTCGAAAGCCGCATACCCGCCTCGCCCACGGGTGTCGCGTAGCCCTCGGGCATGTCGACCACGTAATCGTGTACGCCCGCCGTCTGCGCGGCAGCGAGCACCGCGTCGTCGTCAGCGTCGGGCCGGGTGATTGCGATATTCTCGCGGATCGTGCCCGAGAACAGCGTGCCGTCCTGGGGCACGTAACCGATCCAGCCGGCGATCTCGGCGCGGGTGAACTGGGCGATGTCGGCGCCGTCGAGCAGGACCCGGCCGTGGTCCGGGGTATAGAGCCCCTGCATCAGCTTGAGCACGGTCGTCTTGCCCGAGCCGTTCGGCCCGATGATGCCCAGCATGCCCGGCGGCTCGAAGCGCAGGCCGAGGTTCTCGGTCACCGGCGGGCCGTTCTCGTCGTAGCTGAAGGTGACCTGCTCGAAGACCAGTTCGCCCTTGGGCGTTTTCAGCTTCACCCCGCTGGTTTCGCGGTCCGAGGCCGAGGCGAACAGCTCGTCGAGCCGGCTCACCGCCTGGCGGTAACCCGCATAGGCGCGCCAGGTGTTTACCAGCTGATTGAGCGGCTGGATGATGCGGTTGGTCAGCATGGTCGCCGCGATCAGCGAGCCGATGGTGAGTTGCTGGTCGATGATCGCGAGCGCACCGGCCGAAACGATGGCGACGGTGGTGAGCATACTCAGGCCCATCCCGATATTGCCGAAGCTGTCGTTCCAGCCGCCCCGGTGCATCGCCTGCTCGACGGTAGCGGCGTGCTTGTCCTCCCAGCCCGGGCGGAAGGTGCCTTCCAGCGCCAGCGCCTTGATCGTGGTACGCGATTGCAATATTTCCGCGATGTAGCCATCGCGGCTCTGGCCCGCGCCGCGTTCCGCACGGGTCGCCTTATCGAGCGTACGGCCCGAGAGCAGGGCCAGAAGCACGAACAGCGGCAGGGCGACGAGTAGAACCCAGATTACCGGGCCCGCGATGATCCAGATCAGCCCGAGGAAAATCAGCGCGAAAGGCAGATCGGTGACCAGAACCGCCGTGGGGCCGGAGAAGACGTTGCGCACCACTTCCGAATCGCGGAACAGGCTTTGCCAGTAGCCCGCGGGGCGACCCTCCAGGGTGCGCAAGGGCAGCGAGGTCAGCTTGGCGAACAGCCGGCGTCCAATCTCGACATCGATCTTGAGCGCGACCCGCTGCAGGATCCGGCTGCGCGCCTGGCGCAGCGTGAAGTCGAAGGCCAACGCCAGGCCGACGCCCACGAGGAGCGCAAAAAGGGTCGACATCCCGGCGTGAAAGACCACCCGGTCGTAGACCTGGAGAATGAAGATCGGCACCGCGAGGGCGAGCAGGTTGACGAACAGCGAGATCGAGAAGGCCTCGCGAAAGCCCTGGCGTGCCGGGCGCACCACCTCGCGCAGCCAGCCGCGCGCGCTGCGCGTCGAGCCGCTACTGGGCGCGGAAGGGGCGATCTGGACCATGGCGCCGATTGTCGCTATTGGGCCGCAACTTGGCAAACGCTTATCGGGTCCGTCAGTCCCAGGTGACCTCGTAGATCAGCGTGACCGAAGCTTCCGCGGCCACCCGGAGCGTCCCGTTCGTGTCGGGCGCAGGCATCGTACCGACCAGCCGGGCCGTGCCGGGCAGCACGTTGAGCGGACCGCTCAAACGCAGGTTCATGTTGGCCGCGTAGGCGGCGGCCTTGGCTTGCGCGTTCTCCAGCGCCGCGCGCCGGGCCCGGGCGAACAGGTCGTCCGTTTTGGCCATGCTGTGACGCAAGGCCAGCACTTCGATCCCGTCCAGGTGCCCGAGCCGGGCGAGCGCATCATCGAGCACCTCAACGTGCCGGAGCGTGAGCGTGACGGCGCTGTCGACCCGGTAGCTCTTGGGCGGGCCGCAGGCCACGGTCGGCTCGTCGCTGCCGCTGAGATCAGCGGGGGCCGGATCGGGATCGAGCAACACGACCTCGACCTCGCCCGGCGGGTTGGCCATGGGGTTATCGGGCTGCTTGGTGGTGGCAAAGCGAAAGTCGCTGGTCTCGATATCGGGCTCGGTGACGCCCAGATCGTGGAGTGCGACGGCGAGCCGGCCGGCGAGGCCCGTATCGGCGGCCAGTGCGTCGCAGGCATTCGCCGCCTCGCTCCGTGCGGCAAGCTCGATTTGCACCAAGTCGGCGGGCGCCTCGATCACCGCGCGCCCGGTCATCTCCATGGTCGAGGTCAGCGCTTGCGCGCGCGCATCCGCGGCGCCGAGGGCGACGGCGAGAATGAGGAGGGCGGCGTGGCGTGGCATGGCGCGCCCAATATAGCGCGAAGTGAGCAAACGGGGGTTGGCGCCGTGCAGCCTTTTATATAACGGGTATTAATGCGGCCGGCGGGCTGCGCCGGTCGTCAGAAGGCCGCGCTAAAATTAACGATGTTGACGTCGGCGGCCGCAACGGAATCCCCGGTAATCGTTCCCAGCACTGTGTAGCCGCCTGCCCCGAGATCGACCGAACCATCGAAATTGTTCGATACGAAAAGTTCGTATTTAGCGTCAGCGTCCCGTTGTCGATAAAGCCAAAGGCGTCGCCGTTGATATGAAACTTGTCGGTGCCCGAGACGAAATCCGTCACGAAGTCGCCGGTGATCCCGGTGGGTAGGACGCCGTCGGTGCCGGCTTCGCCGTCGGTTGCCGCAGCGAAGTCGAAAATGTTGCCGCCGTCGCCGCCGGTCAGCGAATCGCCGCCGCCGCCGCTACTCAGCACATCGTCGCTGGTGCCGCCGTCGAGGGTGTCGTTGTCCGCGCCGCCGAACATGAAGTCGTCGCCATCGTCGCTGGTCAGCGTGTCGGCGCCGCTTGTGCTCGCGATCAGATCGTCGCCGATGGTGCCCGTCGTGCTCACGGCAACCTGAAGCAGTTCATTGTCTCCGTCGAGGGTCACGAATCCTACGGGCGCGGCGTTGAACTGGTTCTCGATGGTGACGGTCCCATTGTCCGTCGAATTGACCATGGTATAGGGCAGCATCAAATAGTTGCCCGAGCGCATCGGTGAGGTCGAGGCCGGAGAGCAGCTCAAGAACGTCCCTAGCCCGCGGTATAGCCGCCGTCGATGATCAGCGAGGCGCCAGTGACGAAGCGGGCTCGCTCGGAGGCGAGGTAGAGAATGGCCTCGGCCACGTCGCGCGGCTCGCCCACCATATTGAGCGGGTTTTCGGCCGCGAAGAAGTCGTGGCCCTCTTGGGGCGTCATGCCGGCCTGGGCATAGAGGTCCTGGAGCATGGGCGTTTCGATCACGTTGGGGCAGACCGCGTTGACGCGGATGCCCTCGCGGGCGTGGTCGAGCGCCATGGACTTGGTCAGCAGCGCCACCCCACCCTTGCTGGCGCAATAGGCGGCAAGATCGCGCACGCCGACGATCGCCGCGTCGGACGCGACCGAGACGATGGCGCCCTTGCCCGTCTCGCGCATGGGACGCAGCGCCGCGCGGCTCATATAGAAGATTGCGTCGAGGTTGACTGCCATGGTCTCGCGCCACTGGGCGTCGGTGGTCTCGGGCACGGTCGCGCTATGGGCGACGCCCGCGTTGTTGACCAGCACGTCGAGCTTTCCGAAGGCGGCGAGCGTCGCCTCGACCAGCGCGTCGCAGGCTACCGAATCGGTGAGGTCGGCCGCGAACGCCCGGGCCTTGCCGCCTGCCGCGGCGGCTTCGGTCTTGGCGCGGACCGCTTCGGTGCGCTCGGGGTTGCGTCCGGAGACCATAACCCAGGCACCTTGTTCGGCGAACGCGATCGCCGTGCCCTCGCCGATGCCCGATGAGGCGCCCGTGACCAGCACCGCCTTGCCCTCGAATTCCCCTGACATGCCGCTCGTCTCCCCTTGTTATCCGCGCGTGGTATGGTCGCGAATGTTAGGCTTAAGGCTACACCAGCGCCTCGCTTGTGGCGAGGTGGAACAGCGAGCCGGAAGAGGGAAATCATCATGGCATTGCCCAACAGTTTCCTGACGGAAACCAACCTGATTTGCCTGGTCTGCCCGGACATCGAGACCTCGGTCCGTCGGAGCGTCGATGAGTTGGGGATCGGACCGTGGGAGTTTTACGACTTCGTGCCGCCGGGCCAGAAAGACGAGACCATCGACAGTAAACCGGTGCCCTACACCATGCGCGTCGCTTTTACGCAACTGGGCGCGGTGGGCTGGGCGTTTCTCGAACCCCTTGAGGGCCCGACGATCTACGCGGATTTTCTGGCGCGCAAGGGCGCGGGGATACACCACGCCGCGTTCGACCATGACGGGCTCGACTACGACGGCTGCATTGCCGAATTCGTGCGCCGGGGGCTGGCGGTCACCCAGTCGGGCTTCTTCGGCGGGCGCTACTGCTATTTCCCGACCCGGGAGAGCGCGCACATCATCTTCGAGCTGGTCGACGAAGCGGGCGGCGAGATGCCCGACCGGCTCAAGATCGCACCCGAAGCGGGCGAGGCGATGCCGGCGGGCTTCGCGAAGACGGTCTCGCTGGGGCTGGTCTGCGCCAACCTCGACGAGACGGTGGCAGTCTACGCCGACCAACTCGGGATCGGGCCTTGGTCGATTGCGGAAGTCGGGGACGGCGCCTATGGCACGGTGCGCCGGGCCTCGGCCAGTGTCGGCGGATTTAGCTGGGAGCTCATCGAGCCCGGCGCGGGCGCTTCCGCCTATCGCGAGTTCTTCGACCGGCGCGGGCCCGGGGTGCACCATGTCGGGGTTGCGGCCTGGCCGGGGCATTATGGCGCCCGGCGCGCCGAGTTGGCCGCGCAGGGCTTCGCGGTCGTGGGCGAAGAGGCGCTTGCGGTCTATTTCGCGACCGACGATTTACTCGGCGCCCGGCTCAAATTGATCGACGGCGGGGGCTAAAGAGGGGCTAACCGGGCGCCCTAGAGGCGGTCTCGGACGGGGCTGAGACCGGGTTCCGCTGCAATGCAAAATAATTCTCCGCAAGGCGCTGAATTCGCTTGCAACGCGCGAACCCACAGGTATATATTCCGCCTTTCCACGGAGTGCTCATTTTCCGTTGCTACGCGTGCCGCTGACCTTTAGCGGTTTGGTGTGGTCGGGGGCGCTCTGTGTTCTGCGCTGTTTGATTAGTGAATAGGAAGAGATGCGTGGGCGGCGGTGCTTGCAAGCAACGCTGTCCACGAACGACCATGCCGTGTCCGGCAGGCTTCACGCCGGACGCGGAATGTGACGTTTGTGCGCAGGAACAAGTCATCGGCCGTGTTCGAAGGGTTCGCCCAACTGGCACGACCGGTACAGTATCAAACTTGAGAGTTTGATCCTGGCTCAGAATGAACGCTGGCGGCATGCCTAACACATGCAAGTCGAACGAGAACCCGCCCTTCGGGGCGGCGGACAGTGGCGAACGGGTGAGTAACGCGTGGGAACCTGCCCCTTGGTTCGGGACAACAGAGGGAAACTTCTGCTAATACCGGATAAGCCCTTCGGGGGAAAGATTTATCGCCGAGGGAGGGGCCCGCGTCGGATTAGCTTGTTGGTGGGGTAATGGCCTACCAAGGCTACGATCTGTAGCTGGTTTGAGAGGATGATCAGCCACACTGGGACTGAGACACGGCCCAGACTCCTACGGGAGGCAGCAGTGGGGAATATTGGACAATGGGGGAAACCCTGATCCAGCAATGCCGCGTGAGTGAAGAAGGCCTTAGGGTTGTAAAACTCTTTCAGTGGGGAAGATAATGACTGTACCCACAGAAGAAGCCCCGGCTAACTCCGTGCCAGCAGCCGCGGTAATACGGAGGGGGCTAGCGTTATTCGGATTTACTGGGCGTAAAGCGCGTGTAGGCGGTTTTTCAAGTTGGGCGTGAAATCCCGGGGCTCAACCCCGGAACTGCGTTCAAAACTGGATTACTTGAGGCCGGGAGAGGGTAGTGGAATTCCCAGTGTAGAGGTGAAATTCGTAGATATTGGGAAGAACACCAGTGGCGAAGGCGGCTACCTGGACCGGATCTGACGCTGAGGCGCGAAAGCGTGGGGAGCAAACAGGATTAGATACCCTGGTAGTCCACGCCGTAAACGATGAGTGCTAGACGTCGGGGGGCTTGCCCTTCGGTGTCGCAGCTAACGCATTAAGCACTCCGCCTGGGGAGTACGGCCGCAAGGCTAAAACTCAAAGGAATTGACGGGGGCCCGCACAAGCGGTGGAGCATGTGGTTTAATTCGACGCAACGCGAAGAACCTTACCAGCCCTTGACATGGGGGTCGCGGGATCCAGAGATGGATTCCTTCAGTTCGGCTGGACCCCACACAGGTGCTGCATGGCTGTCGTCAGCTCGTGTCGTGAGATGTTGGGTTAAGTCCCGCAACGAGCGCAACCCTCGTCTTCAGTTGCCAGCGGTTCGGCCGGGCACTCTGGAGAAACTGCCGGTGACAAGCCGGAGGAAGGTGGGGATGACGTCAAGTCCTCATGGCCCTTACGGGCTGGGCTACACACGTGCTACAATGGCGGT
>Ga0302135_10000125_pt1 | contig 45027 bp, 38 predicted proteins | sample CBN3_surface_MG_FD_203119 | JGI IMG/M metagenome (GOLD analysis project Ga0302135, IMG submission 203119) | Marine microbial communities from Western Arctic Ocean, Canada - CBN3_32.1 | ecosystem: Environmental > Aquatic > Marine > Oceanic | place: Canada: Western Arctic Ocean | collected...
TAGTGCGGATTGATCCAGAGAGTGGTGAAGTGAACTCTATTATTGATTTGACTGGGTTGTCTGAGAGGACGCAGCTAGGTAGCTCCGAAGCAGTCCTCAATGGTATTGCATGGGACAGTCAAAACCGCAGACTCTTCGTAACCGGCAAGCACTGGGCTAATCTGTTCGAGATCGAACTGGTAGAGAACTAATCTGGCATGTGGTTGCAGAAAACAGCCTTGCGCAATGGCCTCAAATTTGTCGGCGTCGTTGCTGTCTCCATCCTACTATTGTCCTGTGAAACGATTAGCTATTACTCTCAGGCTGCACGTGGTCAGATGCAAATCCTGTTTCAAAGAGAAGACATTCAGCGTCTCCTAGAGCGTGATGATATTGACGCTTCAGTGCGTTCAAAATTAGATATGATTTTAGCCATACGGAATTTTGCTGATGAGGAATTATTGTTACCAGTGGGGGGCAACTACCTTACCTATGTTGATCTTGAGCGAGAGCATGTGGTTTGGAATGTATTTGCGGCACCGGAATTCTCTGTTGATCCGGTAATTTGGTGTTATCCAGTTGCCGGTTGTGTTACGTATCGGGGTTATTTTTCAGAAGCAGCGGCAAGTAATTTTGCTGAACAGATGGGGTTGGATGGGTTCGATGTTTATATCGGAGGGGTTGATGCCTATTCCACACTGGGTTGGTTCGATGATTCGCTCTTAAGCACGGTTATCTCCAGAACGGACCACCAACTTGCAGCTCTTGTTTTTCATGAGTTATCCCATCAGTTATTGTACGTGCCAGGTGACACCAAATTTAATGAGAGTTTTGCCACTGCAGTGGAGAGGGAAGGACTCAATCGTTGGTTGGAATATAATAATCAAAGCACTGTTGTTACGCAGGCACAATTGGAAAATGCAAGACAAAGTGAATTTGTGCAGCTGGTGACTGCTTTCAGAAACAAGTTTGATCAGCTCTATGCACAAGAATTGAGTGATGTGGATAAAAGACAAAGAAAGCATGCTTTACAAGGAGAGTTACGCAAGGAATATCAAACGTTGAAGAGTGACTGGGAAGGTAATATTTCCTATGACGGTTGGTTCTCCCGTTCTTTGAATAATGCACAATTATCTACCGTTTCAACTTACAACGATCTGGTGCCAGTATTTGATAAACTACTGGAGAATGTGGGCGGTGATCTTACTGAATTCTATGATTCGGTCATAAAAATATCGAATTTATCAGAAGAAGCGCGGAGTAAAGCTTTAGAAGAGATTGAGTGAGGAATTGTCTGACGCCGTGTGGTGCTTTGTGCAGAAAATTCTACTTTAAAATTATGGCCGGTAGGCCTGCGTTGATATTGGACACCCTGCCGATCGCTTTAGCATGTGGATAGCCACTTTTTTGTAACTCGCGCAGGCAATCAGCAGCACTAGCTTCTGGCAGACTTACCAACAATCCTCCCGCAGTCTGTGGATCGAATAGTAATTCATACAGGGGGTTTTTACTGAACGTCTCACTGTTGTGAATGGCCACTGCAACCTGACTGTTGTCCTGGTGTAGTGAGCTGAAGATTTTTTTCTCAATACACTCAACTGCGCCATCCAGAATTGGCAAATCCTCAAGCCTCAGATCTACTTCAATTTGTTCTGCCTCCAGCATCTCCAGCAAATGCCCCGCCAAGCCAAATCCGGTTACATCCGTACAGGCATTCACATCATGCTTGACGATAATAGCGGCGGCATCTTGGCTGGAGGTCAACATCTGTTCAAGTGCCGTTTCCATCCATCGATTTCTAGCTTTGTAGCGCATATTCGCTGCTAGTAAAGTGCCAGTACCCAGGGGCTTGGTCAATATGAGAATGTCGCCACTGGCCATGCCATTCTTATTTATTATTTTCTTTGGATCTGAAAACCCATTTACCACCAAGCCAAAACTAAGCTCGGATGACTCAGCTGAGTGACCACCAATAAGCGCACAGTTACTTTTGGTGAGTATCTCGGTACAGCCTTGCATAATTTCATGGAGTTGCTCTCGCATAAGGTTTGTAGCTGCAAATGGTATTCCAATAATTGCCAAAGCGGAATGGGGCTCGGCTCCCATTGCATAGATATCACTCAGACAATGGTTGGTGGCTATTTTTGCAAATACCCAGGGATCATTAATGAATGCGCGGATTTCATCTACCGTCTGCAGCAAAAGACGCCCGGGGTCTATCTGAATCATCGCTGCGTCCTCTACTCGCGATGCAGGGCTTAGCACATCCTTATTTGGCACTTGGGGAAGTTGCTGCAGTACGTCGCTTAATATTGAACTAGCGACCTTACCGCCACAACCGGCACATCGCATGGCATGCTGCTTCAACCTGATTTCGGTTGCTTTGTCGACCAGGCCTTTGGATACCTGAAAGGAGAGAGCCATTTCAGGTAGTTCGGAATACTTCTTCAAGAAATCCCTATCAATCTTGTTTTTCAGGTGCCAAACCCAACCACCTTGGAAAAATAGCTTGTTGCGGGAGGCTATAGCGTTCTTGTCTCCCAAGCTAATTAGTGCCAATGACTGCTTCTGCGGGCTATGTATTTGTAATTTTTTTCCGGTTGCAAACCGCACCAGGTTTTCTGCTAGTGGCTTACCTTGCCGAACTGCATAAACTCCAGATTTTGGTCGGGGGTGGCCCGAAATCGTTGCGGCATCCCCAGCAACAAATACAAATGGATGGCTAGTTGACTGCAGGTAATTGTTTACTTCAATAAACCCATCTGCTCCGTGTTTCAGGCCAGAATCGGCCGGCCATTGTGGGATACTTGCCCCGGTTGCAAAAACTATGGCATTGGCAGAGATAGGCTCTTGATCTTCGAAAGAGATAGAGTTCTTCTTGAATTTCACGACTCGGTGCTTGAAAATAGTTTGGATGTGGCGCTCATCAGCTTTTGCCTGCGCCGCCAGGCGTACTTTTTTATTATGTGCTTGAAGCAGTTTGTCATCGGCGCTGATAATTTTTATTTGCAGAGGAGAGTCTGGCTCATGTTTCAGATTCAACTCTTTATGTATTCGGTATTGAGCCGCCAGTGCAAATTCAAAACTTGCGGGACCGCCACCAACAATGGCGATAGTGTAGGATTTAGATTTGTCCCTGATAGTTGTTATTGCTTCTTCTACGACACCGGCCCACTTTTGCAGAAATATATCTATTGGTTTGATCCCGATAGCAAACTTGGATGCGCCAGGGATTTTAATCGCATCAGGCTTTGACCCGATATTTATAGAGAGCAGGTCAAAGCTTATAGCCGGCCGGTTTTTTGGTCGGATCAACTTCTGTTCGAGGTCGATTAGCTCTATTTCCTCACGGATAAGCCTGGCACCGGCAAATTGGGCCAATGGCCTCAAGTCAATGTGAAGGTCGTCTGCAGTACAAAATCCGGAAATATAGCTTGGTAGAGAGCCAGAGTAGGGAGTGTCTATATCCCGGGTGATGAGTGTAATGGCAAGACCGGGCACCGGTTTCATGCCCAGACGCATTAATACTGCCAGGTGACTGTGACCGCCACCTAGCAGCACCAGATGTTTGACTATGGGAACAACGCCCGAGCTATTCATATACACTACACTGTAAAATTACAGCGAGTAGTGTACCTCAAATCGCTAGTTAAATTTCCCCGGATTGGAAAAAACCTTCGAGCCTGCTTCTAGAATCTGAATTTGAAACCTGCGCCTTCGCCATATTCGGCATCGATATTAACCGTAAGAGAAAAATCCTTGTTGAATTCGTACTCCAGTTCGTAATGGTGCTCTGCATCATTGTTCCACCACCAATGGAAGCTGTAGTTTTTGGATAGCTGTAATTCTGATTCGAATTGCAGACGATACTCACCTTCATCATCAAGCCTTACTTCCGCTTCTATAAACATTGGCAGAGTATAGCGGAAACCCGTTACCGCAACAGTTTCTCGTTTTTTACGGGCGCGATTCTTGGTTTCCATTCCAACAAAAGGGGCAAAAAAACGTGATGCATAGTAGCTGTATGAAGCCTCCATTTCATTGGTATCATCAAAATTATTGTCAAGCTCAATTGCAAACACATTACGTTCGTCAGAAATTTCATATTCTGCGGCTAGGAAATTACTGTAAAGCGTTAGGTTGCTGCGGTCGTACCAACGATTATCCTGATTGAGGGCTGCAAGGATAGAGTCGCTAAATATGGAAGACTCTTCATAACTGATGACGCGATTCATTCCCGTTTTCATATGATAAAGGTTATGACAGTGAAATAGCCAATCCTTATCTTCGTTGGCTTTGAATTCGATAACGGCAGCCGCCATGGGTGCAACATCGACGGTATGTTTCAATGGACTGCGACTACCATGTTGGTTGACCACCCTGAAGAAATGCCCATGTAAGTGCATGGGATGGTACATCATGGTGTTATTAACCAAGATGAAGCGGACGTTTTCACCTTTACGAATAACTATCTGAGCATCCTTTGCCAGGGTTTTGTCATTCATACTCCAGATGTATCGCTCCATGTTTCCAGTCAGTTCCAATCTGATTTCTCGCCACTCTTTTACATCGGAGAATTCTGTGTCTTCTCGCGATATAAGGGATTCATAATCATCCATATACTCAATGACCGCGCCCTCATTCATGGCCATCATCATGGAGGTAGTGCCGGTGCCTTCATGTTGATTGTTATTATGTTCATGATCGCCGGTCGAGTGGTCTACTGTTGTCTGTTCCAGGTTTTCGCGATTTAATGTTTTAGGCATGGGCATGTCGTTTGCAGTTTGAGGCATGTTCATTTGGCTCATGCCGTCAGACATATCCATTTCGTGCATCGAGTTGTCCAGGTACAGATTTGGCTTAGGTATATCGGGTGCCAGCACCCGTTCACCGTTACCAACAAACAAGCTACTGAAGCCGGTGCCATCGATTGAGCTGGCACGAAATTCGAATGCCTTCCCTGGTGTTGTTGCCACCTCAATGTCGTAAGTTTCAGCGGTTGCCATGCGCAATCTCTGCACCTGAATTGGCTCGATATCTACGCCATCAGCAGAAAGGAGTGTCATTGGACCACCGGCATATTCAACGTTGAAATAGCTGGAGGCAGAGCTATTTACCACACGTAATACAATGCGGTCAGGGGTGGTGGAATTGTCTAGCAGCAGAGTCGCTTGCTGCTGTCCATTCACCAGAAATTCATCGTATCCAATGTCGGAAAGATCCATCGGCCCCATGCGAGTCCAGGACTGATTGATTCGGTTGCTAATAGCCGTTGCCCCGTTTGCAAGTACTCCATCCCAGGCTTGAACATTGTCTTTCTTAAACGCATAGTAGGCGCCGTTTCGCTTGAGGTTGGACAGCATTGAATCCGGGTCTTCGTCATTCCAGTCTGAGAGCATGACCACTTCTTCCTGATAGTCGTAAGTTTCTCCTTGCTCTGGTTCGAAAATTAAGGCGCCATAAATACCGCGCTGTTCTTGCAGTTCTGAATGGGAGTGATACCAGTAAGTGCCTTTATGCAGAATCGGGAATTCAAAAGTAAAACTGCTATTGGGCGCTATGTTCCTGGTGTTTAGAAAGGGGACTCCATCCTGATCGTGGGGAAGTAAGACTCCGTGCCAATGAACAATAGAGTCAACCGGTAAATTGTTGTTGAAGGTAACCCGAAGTGTGTCGCCAACACGACCCGTTAATGTTGGGGCAGGAATAGAATCCCCGATTGCCATTGCGCGAACAGGATTGCCCGTAATATTGATTTCCTTGAAATCGATATCAAATTCGTAGGTCACCAACTCAGCGTGGAGCAGAGCGGGGACAAGCAATACTAGTGTCAGTAAAAAGAAACGAGTGGTCATAAGACCCTCCACATTTATTAATTCGGGATTAAACGCGTGTGGTGGATCAGTTTTCGGGGGGTGGCCGGGGAAGGTCTAAATCTTTGGATTGGTAGAGACTGCTTAGAGACCTGTTTACATCACTGGAGTGGGCGATCACGGAATCGCCTAGGTCAACAAAAGCACTTGAGGTAGTACAGCAAACATCCTGGCAGCCACATTCATCGTGGGAATCGTTTAGCTGCAGAGCGAGGTTCAGGACGGTGTCACTCTCTGTAGTCTGGGTTTCACAATGTGCATCAGACATACTGTTTGAGCTGCCGCTTACCTCATGATCACTGTGCATAACCAGCGAGTAGTTATCCACATCAGAGTGATTGTGGCCAGCGTGCGATGTGGATTCAACAGCAACAGCAGCATTTGCACTCAGTAGGAATAACACAAGAATACAGGCGAGGCGTTTTGAGTTTTTAATGGCTTTCACAGCTTTCGGAACCAATGTTTTCGCGTTGATGTTCGCACGATAAAAATACAAGATAGCGTCAAGTCTGCCGGATAGCAACTAATGAGTGCCCATTCAGACCACACTCGTTACGATGTACTTTATGGATGGGCGCTCATTAAGCTGGGGTGTTTTGCATAAGTCTGTGGTGTCCCAACAGTAGGATAGTTACACTTGCCTGTAACTGACACAGAGAGGAGGGTGTATGAAATTAACCAGAGTTTATGTTTTGCTGCCACTTATCGGCATATTAGCGGGTTGTACCCAGCTAGGTTTTGATATCAGCGGCGGCCCGGAAGAAGAGCCCAGAATTGTTGCTGAGTCGGACATTCCTGCGGACATCCATCGTGACTCATGGGCAAGGCTGCCCACGGTGCAAAGGGAGAATCTGGACGCGGCGGGCAGGGAGGCTTTCGATACCTTTGTCAGCCCTGGCACGGGCTATGAGACTGGCCTACGCGGTCCCATTGGCATGTGGATGAATAGTCCGGAACTAGCCAAGGCGATGTTTCCACTTAGACTGCGGGTTCGCTATGGCACAGAGAAAGATCAGCGGCTTACTGAATTGATAATCATTTCCACAGCGAGAGAGATCAATAATCAGTATGAATATTCCGCCCATGAACCACTGGCAAGACAGGCGGGTCTGGAAGAAGAAATTCTGGAGATAGTTAAATACCGTAGAGCAATTGATATTACAGGAGTGCCTGGGCTTGGAAGAACCGAGAAGCTGCTGATTCAGTTTGCACGGGAATTGGTGAGTGAGCCCAAAGTGAGTGCAGAAACGTTTGCCAGTGCCATAGAAATTTTTGGCAACGAAGGTGTGACAGATATTGTTGGATTAATAGGTTACTACAGTTTTGTTGCTATGACGCTGAAGGCCTTCGATGTGCAGCGACAGCCCGGTAGCGAGTTATATCTGCCAACGCTTGCCAACTAGTTAATACAAATTACAGGCCAGAAATGAAAAAGCCGATTTCTTTAAAAAAAGAAATCGGCTTTTAATGGTTTAGACAAAGCTTGCCTTAGAAAGTATTCAGCTTAAGCGCTTGCGGGCCATAGCCATTCTGCGCCACATGATTAATTATCATGTCTGGTGTAATTGGCGCGCGGTTGAATACGTGTCCGTCCAATGCATCGGAAATCGCACTAACCAAGGCCGCCGCCGCGCAGCCCATGGAGGGCTCGCCGATTCCCCTTGCACCGATTGGGTTAATCGGATCAGGAATGCCAACCGAAGTAGTCGCCATGTTGGCAGGCACATCAAGCATGGTGCAAGGTTTGCTTTGATGAAACCCCACATTTGCGGGAAGACCATTTTGCGGGTCGTAGACATGGCGCTCAAGACCTGCCATACCAAAACCCCAAACACCACCCCCATGCATTTGTTGGGAAAAACTTTGCGGATGAACTACAGTCCCGCAATCAGCGACGGACAGATAGTCGAGTATCTCGTACTTTCCGGTATCCAGGTCGAGTTCAATTTCAATAAATCCGATATTAATTCCCGGAGGAGTGCCGCGCCGTGGAAGGTTATCTTTCGCCACGCCTATCAGCCCAGTGCCTGCAATACCCTGCACTGCACGCTGGGTCATGGGGTGAATATCATCTGGGTACTCAGCGCCACTATATCGGCCACCCATATCGATGGCTTTTTGTGCGGCTTCGCCATAGCTCATTCCCACCGTAGATTCGCTGATCTTAAAAACCCGCTCATCAGCAATGTCATAGTCGTCCACTGAACCACCCAGCTCGGCGGCTGCGATCTGTTTGAGTTTATCAACCGCATCCATAGCTGCTGCATAATTTGTACGCGTATGGGTAAAGATTGTATTGCTACCACCCTGTGCGGAGCTGTAAGGTAAGTGGAGGTCGGTGCTGCCGCGAACAATATCGCAGTTTTCCCAGCTACACTTTAAGACTTCCGCCGCTGCGCGCACGCTACCGGCATAGGAATAGGTTCCGAGGTTGCCCACGCCGGAGTGCAGTACAATTCGCCCGCTGGGAAGAATGCGCAACAGACCATCATAGCCGTAACCGCCGGCGCCGTGGTAACCCTGACCAATACCAACACCAATTACCTTATTACCGCGGCGTTTGGGCTGGTTGGTTTTAGCCTGCCAGTCGAATTGTTGAGCTCCCTTGGTAATCGCTTCAGCCCCGAAGGCACTAGTCATCGGACTCTGGTCCGCATAGATGCCTGAGTCGCTATGGGGGGCATTGACCCGGCGAAACTCAACCCGATCCATATTCACTGCCCTGGCAATCTTGTCCATAATTGGAGACAGGGCTACTGCCATTTCATTCTGCCCGGGACCACGCTGTGCTCCCTTTGGCGCAGTATTGGTAAAAATCGGGATATTACGCAGGCGCATTGCGCTGGGTTGAAATAATACCGAGATGTGGCCGGCAGAAGAGGACGCGCTGTCACGGCCGGTGGGGCCGCCATCGCTTATAATGGCCAGGTCGACAGCAGCAACCGTGCCATCGTTTTTCACACCAATTTTAATCCAACCCTGCATGCCTGGGCGGCTAACACCTATATAGAATTCTTCTTCACGAGTAATACGTAATTGTATGGGGCGATTTAACAGTCTGGAAAAGTAACCGGCCACAGCCATGGTTGGGTAGGCTCGGCCCTTTGAGCCAAATCCGCCGCCACAGTTTTCACCGATAAAACACAGATTTGCCGGATCGATACCCAACATTCGTGCCAAATCTTCATTTACAGCAGCCTGGCTTTGACTGGAGCCATAAAAATAGCATTTGCCATTTTCCCAATACACCAAGCTGGATCTTGGCTCCATAGAATGGTTTGGGGTGCCAGCGGTAACAAATGATTCTTCGATGATGACATCGGCCTCAGCAAATTGGGCATCAATATCACCGTATTCCCAACCACCGGTAAAGGTAACGCCTTCAGGCTCTTGCCCGTTGCGTAATTTTTCTACTTCAGCCGCTGGCCATTTGACCGGCGTGATACTTCCTTCTACCTCGGCATTTTCGTCATAGATTTCCTGCACGACTGCCACCATGGCGTTGCCTTGAGGATAGGCGTCCGGGCCTCCTTCAGTCAGGCTTACCAAGGGATCAGTCACGAAATCACGGCGCTCATAATCTATTGTGATACGGTCCAGCGCATTGTCTGCAATATCATCAGAAATAGCGGCGATAGCCAGGATGGGCTGGCCGACATAAGTGACATACTCCAGCGCCAGCATGGGATTATCGGGCGGTGCTGAGGGGGGTAAATCCTCTGCTGTTATGATGCCGAGAACGCCATCCATTCTGAGCGCTTCGGAGGCATCTATATTGATTATACGGGCGCTCGCCATGGGGCTGGTCAATAATCTGGCAAACACCATGCCTTCTTTGCGAATATCTTCTACATACTTAGCCTCACCTGTGACTTTGCCTTCAACATCAGGTGGAACGAAATCCTGTCCTATATGTGTAGTCATGCTATTAGCTCCGCGGCGCGCATCACGCCGTTCAAGTAATGATCATAGGCTCCACAGCGACAGAGGTTTCCTGACAGTGCCTGGCGGGCTTCTTCTCTTGTTGGGTTGGGGTTCGCTTTAAGCAAGGCGGCGGCAGAAATAACCTGGCCGGGTGTGCAGAATCCACATTGAGGACTCAATTCCTCGATAAAAGCTTGTTGTACCGGGTGCAACGTCCCATTTGCAGCGCGTAGACCCTCAACGGTGGTAATAGACTTCCCTTTAACTTGCTGGGTAAGCAGTGAGCAGGAATAGAGGGGGACGTCATCGACCATTACAGTGCAGGCGCCACATTCTCCGCGATTACACGCGACTTTCGCCCCGGTAAGATTCAAGCGGTTGCGCAAAGTAGAGGATAAGGTCTCCTGCGGCATCACGTCTACACGACGCATGCGGCCATTAACCTCAATTGATATAAGGCGTTCAGCAGCCCCTGGTGGGGTTGTGGATTGGGCGTTTGCAAGGTAATAGCCGGTGCCGGAAGCCAGCGCCGTGCTTGAGTAGATCACCCCTTTGATGAAGCGTCTTCGGGTAAGTTGGGTATTCACTGATTAACCCCCTGTTTGTTGTGTAGGGCTGCGTGCTGCTGCATATAACACACGCGATGATGAATGACTGTAGCTCGTTATTCTTTGGTACGAAGTCTAACACGAGCCTACGTCTTTGTATTAGGAAAATCAAACGGCGTTTAGCTATTTTTGCCACCGATTGAAACAAAATCAATTATTCTAATCTTCGATCTTTTCGCTACTAGCAATATGTGCGGTCATGTAATGGCTTGTTCTAGCCGCATACCCACTGACACAACACATGTTATATGCGTTGGTGGCTAGTTTAGTTGGACATCCCAGGTACGGCAAATTAAGCTGGGTATTACTTATATGAAGTTTGTGGTTTAGCAGCCCGAACATAAATTATTAATAATAAAAACAATGAGTTATAATATTAAATCTATCTTTTCTTCTGTAATTCCGCTTTTTTCATCATCGACGCTTGCGCAGGTTGCAGCGGTTAATGTGTTTGTGCCCCCACCAGGTAAAGCGCAATTAACGGTTTAGTACTTCTTAGAGGCAAAAGGAATACATCAAGCCCTAGGTGCTCAAGTTGCATTAAGCAACGATTTGAAATGAAATTTTCGTTACACCATGCTGCTCTAAAACTGGGAAGCTTACGGAGAATTCGCACAGTCTCTACGAGACAGTGAGGTCTGGCAGGCATTCCAGGCTAAGAGAACAAGGTTTCCAGCTGCAATGCAAGTTGATAACCTGCTATTAAATCAGGTGGCTGCACCATCCGTAAATGTTGGAGGCCCCGGCTCTGCCACTCAGGTTATTGTTTGGGAGGCCACTGCCGGTAATATGGGTGCATTGATAGAGGGTGCATTGGGTGCCAAACCCATCCATGAGAGAGCAGGTGCTAATGTTTCTATCTATGCGGGCCCTGGAAGCAGGATGTGGATGTACTACCTCCAGCAGTTTGAAAATAAGGTAGCTTGGGGAAAATTTCGCGACACGCCAAATCCGGAGTTCAATGCCTATATGCAATCGCTCGGCTTTACAGGGAATGCAGCTCCTGTTGGGGCAATAGTTGATACAATTACACAGATCGCTTTTTAAGCGCGGTATGGGGTATTAATTAAACCTCAGCGGTACCATGTTATTGGCTATCAGTCCCTAGGCTACGTCGAAACGGTCTTGGAGAGGCGGGTTTCAAAGCGAACCCTGGGCTGGTCGGGAATTAGCTGGCTTAAAATTAAGGACAGGGCAGCAATGCCAGCTCCCACCAAAAAAACAGCGCTGTGGTTAACCACCCAAAGCAGGCCTAGGACCGCAGGTAAAAAGACCGCAGCAATGTGATTGATAGTAAAGCTGATGCTGGAAGTTGCGGCGATATCAGCCGGGTCCGCAATTTTCTGAAAGTAAGTCTTGATGGCGATAGCCATGCCAAAGAACAGATGATCGACTAAGTAGAGCCCTATCGCCACGGCAGCACTATCGACGAAGGCGTAGCTGGTGAATACGATGATGAGACCGACGTACTCCAGGCTCAAGGCGCGGCGCTCTCCAATAAAACTGATCAAGCGACCAATTTTGGGAGCCAACCAGAAAGTTAATGCGGCGTTGACCAAGGTAAGTAGCACCACATTCTCAATTGGGAAACCGAATTTTTCAACCAGCAGGAAGCCGGCAAATACCACAAAAATTTGTCTGCGGGCACCGGCTAAAAACGTAAGTAAGTAATAAAGCCAATATTCTTTACGCAGGAATAATTCCTTCTTCTGGGGCACATGGTCCTCAAAGTGGGGAATTGCTATCCAGCAGTAAATGCCAATAGCGAGCGCAGTACCACCGGCAAGCATATAGATCAGCAAGTAATTGGCGGCAAAAAACATCAGGTAAATATAGAGCGCGCCCAAAACAGCGAAATTGCAAAACGCCTTCAGGCTTAGTAGTTCACCTAGCACCTGTGGCGCTTCCAACTTACTAAGCCACTGCAGGCTGAGTGAGCTATGCAGTGTTTCCAAATAGTGGAATCCAATCGACATGAGGACTGTGGCGAAGTAAAGCCAGCCTACACTCGGGTAGAGTGCTGTAATCGCTGTACCTACACCAAGAATTAGCAAAGCCAGAATTGCAAAGCTTTGTTGTCTGATATACAACATGACCAGGATCGCGGTAAACGCAAGAAAACCCGGCACCTCGCGAAGACTTTGTAGGATGCCAATTTCCTCTCCGGTGAAGGCGACTTCTTCAACCACGAAATTGTTTAGCAGCACCTGCCATGTAGCGAAGGCAATGGTATTGCCAATAGCCAATAAATACAGAAAGGTTTTGCGCTGGTTCGGTTGACCGGAAAGCATTGATATACTCAAAGTGTTTGCCGTGGATGGCGCATTATAGAGGCACTGCTTCCTGAATTGTGCTTAATAAGCAGTTGTGGATTGTAATCGAAGTCGATTATATCATCCTCTGACTACAATCAGGCAGTTACCAGGGAAATGGGCGAAGCGATGACATTTGATGCAGCAGAGTACGATATTCCTTCAAGCTACCAACATTGGGTGGGCGATAAGGCTGAGGATTACATTGGACCTTTCTTCTTCTCTATGGATGGGGAAAATCCTCAGACGGCTTTCCGAATTCAGGAGCACAACTGCAATGCCCACGACTCAGTGCATGGCGGTGTGTTGATGGCATTTGCCGACTATACCCTTTGTCTTTGTGCTAATGGTGGTACGAATGAATCAGTGGCTACGGTGAGTTGTAATAATGAATTTACCGCACCAGCTTATCTCGGAGATTTACTACAGGGCAGCGGGGAAATGATGAAACGTGGTGGTTCGATAGTATTTGCCCGTTGTGTTCTTCGTGTTGGTGATACGGTGGTATTGACAAGTAGTGCGGTGATTAAACGCATAAGATTGCAGAAGTAGCAGGGCAATGGCTGTCCGTCTTCCCCGTACCGAAGCCAGGAAAATAGCTCTGCATAGCCAGCGATTGTATGTTCAACCAGGGTTTGGTGAGGGTGCAGCAGCCACTCTGGACGCCATAACTCATTTAGGCTATGTGCAGATCGATACACTGTCGGTAGTCCCCCGGGCCCACCTCCATACGCTCTGGAATAGAGTGAGAAATTTCAATAGGTCGCACATTGATCAGCTACAGCGTGACCGAGAAATATATGAACATTGGGCTCACGCGCTGGCCTACCTGCCGATGAAGGAATATCGCTTTTCCCTACCTATGATGCATCGCATAGCCAGTGGAGATACCCACTGGTATCCCAAAAATGCCAAGCAGACTGCAATGGCGCTAAAACGTATTCGGGAAGAAGGCCCCTTATTAGCTAAAGATTTTAACGATAAAAAGACGAGTACGGCTATGTGGGCAAGATCTCCTTCCAAACGTGCGCTGGAACAATTGTTCATGGAAGGGGAGTTGATGGTTCCCCATCGGTTAAATTTCCATAAAGTATATGATTTGAGAGAGAGGGTTTTGCCTGATCATATTGACACCCGGATTCCTGATATAAAAGAACAGACTCGACACTTGATCTGCACTTTTCTGCGGGCTCACGGACTGGGGCAAACTGTAGAGATAGCCTATCTCAGAAAAGGCATGGCTCCCGTAATTCGTGAAGTTGTCAGTGAAATGTTAGAAGATAATCTGTTGTTGGCGGTGCAGTTCGATGGCAGGGAATACTATTGCTTACCCGGTTCGCTGAAGTTTATAGATAAGAATTTGCCAGCAAGAAAAATCAAAATACTTTCCCCATTTGATAATTCGATTATTCAGCGCAAACGGGTCAAAGAGTTGTTTGGATTTGATTACCAATTGGAATGTTACGTGCCAAAGGCTAAGCGGAAATTTGGTTATTTTTGCCTGCCCGTATTATGGAATAATAAGCTGGTAGCACGCATGGATGCTAAAGCAGATAGGAAGGAAGGCGTGTTCCATGTACAGCATTTGCACTTGGAAGAATCCCTGAAAAGAACTGATTCATTCATGTCTTCACTGCATCGTGAATTGGAAAAATTTGCGAAATTCGACAACTGTGAGCGGGTTTTGATACATAAAATTTCAGGGGCGAGTGCCTAAGGGAAGTGAGGTGCGGTTACGGGTTACGGCTTAACTTGTGAGACGATAAACCTTTTCTGCCGTGCCATAAAATAAGGCATGTTTTTCTGCTTCGCTGAAGTCGGCGACCATCTTTTTGAAGCCATTCCATACCACCTGGTAGTTAAGGGACAATCGATCAACCGGGAAGTTGCTCTCAAACATGCAGCGCTCGGGCCCAAAGCAATCGATGGTATGTAAATAATACTTTTTCTGTGTGGCTACGAATTCATCAGAAGTGGGAGGGCAGTCCTGCAGATGCCACTCAAAGCCATTGTCAGGCATGGCGAGTCCGCCAAGTTTGGCGTATACGTTGTCACATTTGGCGATGGCGGCAATATCCTCTTTCCATTGTTGGAAGATTTCATCCTTGCAGCGTTTATAAATTCCAATACCCAGCGGTGTGCCAAAATGATCCAGCACCATATCGCATTCGGGTACGGCTCGGGCAAGGTCCAGATAGTCCAGATTTTGGTGGTGGTAGTGCCATGTGTCATAGGTCAGGCCCTGGCTTGCCAACAGCCGCAGCCCCTTTCGAAATGACTCTTTTCCATACAAGTAAGCCGGTGCCGAGATTGGGATAAATAAGTCCTCCGGACGCTTGTCGCGGGCTCCGGAGTGGCGGATGCCACGGAACAGGCCATTCCCAGCTTTGCGGTGCTGTTCAAGAACTTGCAACAACAGTTCTTCCGATTCACCTGCCAATGTTAGGTTTGCGTGCGCTACGATTCCGGCAATAACAGCATTGCCTTCTGTATTTTGCAGGCTTTGGCCTGCAATTTCACTAACCTGGGTTGTTTCACCAGTCGGTCTTAAATGCTCCGGGCCCTCTTTGTGATAGAAGGAGCGGCATTCCATATACACCGTTTTCAGAACGTTGTGACCTGAGCCAGTGTCAGCCCATAACTGTGGCAATAGGTAGTCGAAATTTATTCGATTTTTCCAGAGATGATGATGGGGATCTATGATGGGTCGATCCGGGTCGATTATGTCCTCTTCAACCTGTGACAACCAACTATCCGAACCCAGTTCATGACTTATCATTTCTTATCTTCCCTTCCCTTCCCTAGTGTAGAACGTGAATTGACTGGCCGCCAGAGTGCAGCTACATGCTACCGCCCCTCCGCTGGTAGTTCCCATGGCGCGTAGTGTAGTATGCGAAATGCAGTAAAATATTGAGCCAGGTCAGGGCCGGAACATTTGAGGACTGTGTATGAATATAACCGCAGTTGTAATACTTAGCTACCTGGTGTTTTTTGCTGGTGTTGGTATCTATATCAGCAGAAGTAATCGCAATGCGGCTGACTGGGCAATTGGTGGTGGCACGCTTGGTGTGGCGATGTTGGCAGCAGGTATTGCAGGCACGCGAATTGGCGGAGCTGGTACCTACGGTGTAGCAGGCGATGTGATGGCTACGGGGATTGGTAACCTTTGGTACAGTGTGAATTCCTTTGCTGCACTTTTCATGGTGGGTTTATTTTTCGCGATTCCCTACCGTCGCCTTAAACTGTCCAGCGTGGGTGAAGTGTTCGATCAGCGCTTTGGTTCCCGTCGTTGCCAGTGGCTAACTAGTCTTTGTGTTCAGGCCGAGTACCTGGTGGTGAATATTATTGAGCCCTATGTGATTGCCACCATTGTGAGTGGTGTTACCGGTTTGCCGTTTGTGGTTGGTGTGATTATCGGTGGCTTTGTCATTATCTTGTTTACCGTTACCGGCGGTCTTAAAGGCACTGCAATTACTAATATAGTGCATTGTGCTGTCATCATTTTAGGTCTTGCTCTGGTTGGCTATGTGGCCATGGACAATTTGGGTGGTTGGAGCGAAGTGGTTTCGCAGGCTGATACTGTTCTGGCAAATTCAGGAAGAGAGTCTGCTACCTGGTGGAGTTTCACCGGCATTGGATGGGCCACCATCATCGCCTTGTTTATAGCCGCTACTATCCATACACCGGCGGCTTCTGTTTATGCTAACTATGCCAGTTCAGCGGCTAAACAGGACTACCTCATTCCAGGATTCTTTTTTGCTGGTTGTCTTGCTGCCCTGATGCCGCTGGTGGCCGGATTCATCGGCATACTCACCCTAGCCAATTACGGCGCAGAGAGCGGTTTATCGGGCTATCTCAATATTGCCCAGATGGCTATTGATTCAGGTCCAATATTGGGTGGTATAGCACTTGCTGCTGTGCTGGCGGCTGTTATCTCATCTGGGGCTCCGATCTTGTTGGGAAGTGCAACTATGCTGGTTAATGACTGGATTCCTGGCTCAAAAAACTATTCCAGTGATAAAAAACTGCGCGCCTATAAAATCGTCACAGTGATCTACGGCATGGTTGCTGCCACCATCGCCTGGCTAGGCGATATCAGTTCGGTATTACAATTACTGTTACTGGGTTTCGCCATGGTGGTGCCACCTGCCATCGCGATTACGTTTGTTTTTTATTGGAAGAAGACGACAGAACGCGCTGCTTTTTGGGGCATGCTTGCAGGTTTCGTTGGTGGTTTAGGCATGTGGTTGTTGAACTACTTGTTTACCGGTGCAGAGAGTGCAACAGCGGGAGGCTTTGCACAATACTGGTATGAATTGACACTGCCTCTTGGCGAGTGGCGTGACCCGTCATTCCTAACCCTGCTGTTGCCGGTGATTGTGATTCCTCTTATGGTTTTCTTGGATCCTAATAAAGAAGTTGATGATTCACAATCGAATGAATTTTATACCAAGTTGGGGAGGATTCAGCGTAATCTGACTTGGGCATAGGCTTTGGGGGTAACCGCCTGGATCGCACTGGGTGAACGGTACCTATTGTCTCAGCAGCTTGCACCCCTCCGGGGTTCCCTCAGTCGGTCGGAAGCCAAAAAACCGGTTTTCCTCCGCTCCCTCGGTGCTACGCTTTAATTGCTGAGGCAATAGGTACCGCTCACCCAATGCTTGCAGTTCCCATTTAGCTACCGCTGAAATTCTCCCTGTGCCTGTATTAGAAATGGGCCAGGTGTCTCATAACTTTGCTCCAGTAGCCGGCACAACTCCTCCGCTGTATTTGCCACCGCCCCAGGCACGCCAAAGCTCTTTGCCATATCGACCCAATTAATGTCCGGGTTGCCAATATTAAAAAGGCTGGTTGCTATATCACCCATTTCAGAAATGCCAAGTTTGGCGTATTCCACATTCAGTATATTGTAGGAACCGTTGGCAAATATAACCGTTGTTACATCGAGGTTTTCTCTGGCCTGGGTCCAGAGATGCTGATTTGTATAAGCAGCACCACCGTCACCCAATAGTGCTAGCACACGCCGGTCCGGACAGGCTAAAGCGGCCCCGGTAGCACAGGGTCCGCCTTGACCGATGGCTCCACCAGTTAAACTTAGCCAAGAGTTGGTAGCTGCGTTTTGACAAAGGCCATAGGCCGCGTTGCCGCCACCGGAATCAGTTGCCACGATGGCATCTTCTGGCAGGGTGGCCGCCAGAGATTGCACAATGGATCTGGTAGTGAGTTCCCCCGTCGGTTTGTCGACGGCAACTTTCTCAAAATATTTAATTAACTCGGAGCCAGCCCCCAATCTATCGGCGACACGGGACAGCGCATCTATTGCGTCTTCTTCCACCCGGGACAATCTATGGACAGTACAACCCTCAGGTAGCAGTTGGCCCGGTAGCCCCTGATACGCGAAAAAACTGGCAGGGATTTGTCCGCCGACTAGAATCAGGTTTTCCGTACCATCCAGAGCTGCCAATACGTGTTCAGGGAAATAAGGTAGGCGTTCTACGGCAACTTTGCCCGGACCACCATCGATACGTGCTGGAAAGGTTCCTGTCATCAGCCGGCACCCGGTTTTCCCGGCGATACGGCCGGCGGCAGCCAGCGCCTCGGATTTGATTGCATGATGCTCAAGCAGCAATACAGTTTTTCCACCTGAAGAGAGCAGGTCGCCAATTTTTGTGATGGTAGCCTCCTCAACAGTGCTTCGCGATGGAAGGCTATTTGGTACGACGGGCCCGCTACTGGGCCCCCAGGCTGCGTCCGACCCCATTATCAGCGTGGCAATTTGACCTTGTGACTCGATGGATTGGCGCAGCGTGGCGGTATAGGCATCTGCTCCATGTTGTGCCAGTGTCTTGGAAGTGCTGCAGGAATTTATCCAGGCGGAGTAATTTTGTGCCAGTGGCTCAATGTCGGATGTTAAGGGGGTGTCAAAACCGATATGGAAATTAGCGTGATTTCCAACGATGTTGATCATCGGCGAGTTAGCGCGCCTGGCGTTATGCAAATTGGCAATGCCATTGGCCAAACCCGGGCCGAGGTGCAGCAGCGTCGCAGCGGGCTTCCCTGTCATTCGGGCAAAGCCATCGGCAGCTCCGGTACAAACACCTTCAAAAAGCGCCAGGACTGAGCGAATTCTCGGTTCGCCGTCGAGAGCCTGCACCAGATGCATCTCCGAGGTGCCCGGGTTAGCAAGACAAAGCTCAACGCCGCAATCGGCCAGTGTTTCGATAAGCGCAGCTGCACCATTCATCGTATCTTCCATTCTGTATCCTTCCTACCCTGCGCTGATTCGAGAACCTGAGATGATACCATTTAATCTCACATCTACTTACACAAGCGCAGTCACGCCATCGGATAGTCAGGATAAAGATTCGAGTTAGATACCCGTTCAGAATCAGTTCAGGGAAAGCTAGGTAAGCTACGCCCATTAACGGAACCGTCGTGCAATTGGGTTACCTTACAAAACCCACAATGTTTTTGTGTGAACGCGCATGATATATGCTGCCGTAAATCCTTACTCAACAGCTTGGCGGATGAAGAGTAGGGTTTTTTTTGTCTTTAAATTAACCCTCTATATGACCGGGTTGTGAAACTGGCGTTTACTATGCGGAAGCAATTCACAAATACTAGTTCAGCTTTCAGGTAGTTTGGTGTTTGATCAAAAGCGTATCTTTGTTAAGGTTACTGTTTCGCGACCTCGCTAACAATTGCGATGCCTTTATTCAAATGTGGCCTAACGACGCCTAGTGTGAAATTTATCTTATTGTTCAGTAAGCGATTTTGTTGTTTTAGCCTGCTACTCCTTGTCAGCATCATCGGTGTATCAAATCCCCACGCACAAATAGCACCAATCCCAGCCTCGGGTAGCTATCAAATTGAGGCAGATCTGGGCCGAATCCATTTTTATTTAATTACTGTCGACGTGGGCGATCAGGTTTGGGATAACTTTGGCCACACCGCATTGCGCGTGGTCGACGAGGCCAATAATTCAGATACGGTCTTCAACTGGGGACTATTTGATGCCAGCGGTGGCGTCGTAAATTTCTCCTATAATTTCTTCAAAGGGGTCATGAATTATAGACTCGGGACCACCTCCCCCGCGCGAGAGTTCGCCCAGTATGCAGGGCAAGAGCGCACAGTCTGGCAGGACAAGCTAAATCTTACCAACCAGCAGAAAGAAATATTGTATAGGCGTTTGTTGTGGAATATCGAACCTAGGAATGTGGAGTATCCCTACAACTACTTTTTCGACAACTGTACCACCCGGATTCGAGACTATCTGAATGAGGCCCTGTTTGGCAAAATCGCGAATTCAAATACAGGAGTAACTGGCTACAGCTTTAGAGATCAAGTGCAATCTCACTATAAATCTGTCGGGCTGGTCTCAATTTCTCTGGATATCCTGATGAATAGCAATATCGATCGCGAGGTGTCCGAATGGGAGGAAATGTTTCTGCCTCTCAGTTTGCGTACAAGATTATTGGGTCTAAGCTCGGATGTGGCAATAAACGGACAACGGCAGAATTTGCTTACTGAAACTGAAGTAGTGAGGGCGTTTCCTACCCCCTCCGCGCAGACAGATCCCTATCGGTTAGCGGCAATGATTCTGCTCGGGCCAACCTTGTTGCTTTATTTGCTGCTTAAGAAGAATTCCAGGCCTTTTTTTGCTACCCAATTCAAAATTGGCTTCAAAATACCGGGCATTAGCTTCAGGCTGCTAGGAGCTCTTGGTCTACTTACTGGTTTGTTTAGCGGAATATACGGTTTGTTGATGCTAGGTAGTTGGTTTGTGTCCGATCATCTGGATTTGCATCACAATGTAAATCTGCTCTTGTTCTGGCCAACAGACCTATTTGTCATTATTGTTTCTTTGCGCTGGCTGTTCATTTGCAAACCTTGGCCCATGACAATCAATCACAAACCATTCATTGATTATTATTTGCTCGCCCACGTAGTGGGCATGGTTATCTATAGCTTGGTTTGGTTACTAGGTTACTCGGCGCAATTGATTGACAGTATTTATTATTATGTCGTACCTGGATTCTTTCTGTTCACCGTGTTGGTCTGGCTGGTCGGATTTAAAGCTGCTAGGCCTAAGGGAGTACTCTATTGATTGTTTAGCAAGCTAGATAAGAAAGCGCTATGATTCGCAGATCTGTGCCCTAGATCGACAGAACCCCTGCGGTTACGCGTGCATAAGAAAAGGCCGATATCTCTCGATACCGGCCTTTCTTGAATGGGTTATTCTACTCAGTGACTATTTCAACTCTACGATTGAGTTGATAGGCATTTTCGCCCTGGCCACGATTGGCCGGTTGCTCTTCCCCGTAACTGACAGTTTCTATTTGTGAGCGTGCTGCTCCATTTACGATCAGGTAGTTCTGAATCGCTTCTGCCCGGCGTTCGCCTAGCGCGATATTGTATTCCCTTGTGCCGCGCTCATCGGCATGACCTTCCAGCCGAATGCCCTTGTTGCGATTCGCTGCGAGATCCTGAGCGTGGTAGGTAAGTACATCCCGGTCCGCGCTGCGAAATTCAGCTATATCAAAATCGAAGTAGAACACAGTGGTAGATAGAGCTGCGCTTGCGATCCGTGCTTCAGCTTCAGCTGCACGGCGACGGGCTTCTGCAGCCAATTCCTCAGCTCTACGAGTATTATTGTCGGCGCCTTCGCTCGAAACCGCAGATTCAGGGGTTTCGGCCTCTTCACTCGTTGAACTGCAGGCAATGACGCTCAATAGTGTCGTAAGCACTAGGGCAGTTTTTGCAATATGACCGATTTTCATGGTTGCTCCTTGGGTTCTTTTTTTGTGTAGATATGGATCAAAAATGTGGTCTAGTAAATCGAGAGCGAAGGATAACGCATTTGTAGCATCAAATCCATTGAGCTAGATCAATTATTGAACATTGTTTTGATCAGGAAAACAAAGGGTGCGGGTGAGATTCAGGCTTAATCAGTAAGCTGTATTTTAGTTTATCTCACCAGAGATGGAATCGACTGATTGTTGTGAAAATCCCATAGAGCAGTTGCTCGATATTTGTTTATCTGCGCCCTGAAATGGTGTTATTGTTTGTCGATTTCGGAAATTGAGGTGGATGACTTGACTCGCTTTGCGCAGGATTCGAGACACTTGGTCTTTGACGTCGTCAATCGAGTTAACATGGGGCTATGGGGCAGTATTTAGGAGAATTATTGTGAATGTAGATTTAACCGCCGACGAGTTGGCGTTCCAGGAAGAGGCAAAAGCCTTTCTGCAAGCGGAGTTTCCTGCGGAATTTCGCGTAAAAGTGGATGCTAATATTCGCTTAAGCAGTGATGAGTTGATTCAATGGCAAAAGATACTCTACAAGCAAGGCTGGGCAGCACCAAGTTGGCCGGCCGAATATGGTGGAACGGGTTGGTCACCTACTGAAAAACACATCTTTGCTACCGCAATGGGTGCAATAGGAGCGCCTGAGCCGGTTCCCTTTGGAATGAAAATGGTGGCACCAGTGATAATGGCTTATGGGAATGATGAGCAAAAGCAGCGATTTCTGCCAGACATATTGCAAAGTAATGTCTGGTGGTGTCAGGGCTATTCTGAGCCAAATTCCGGATCTGACTTGGCCTCCCTCAAAACTTCCGCCGTGCGTGATGGGGACGAATACATCGTTAATGGTTGCAAGACCTGGAATACCTATGGGCAGTATGCCGATTGGATTTTTTGCCTGGTGCGCACAGACAGTACGGTTAAAAAACAGGAAGGTATCAGTTTCCTTCTGATCGATATGAAGTCCCCTGGAATTACTCTAAAACCCATCGTGTTGCTGGATGGCCATCCGGAGGTGAACGAAATATTTTTCGATGATGTTCGAGTACCAATTAATAATTTAGTAGGGGAAGAGAACAGAGGCTGGACCTACGCCAAAGTGCTGCTAACCCATGAACGCACCAATATTGCAGGTGTGCCACGGGGTAAACGCAGGCTAATCGAATTAGGAAAAGCGGCTGCCAACACCCAGGATGGTAGCGGTAGTTCGCTGCTTGACAATGCGGCCTTTAGACAGAAAATTGCAGAAGCAGAAATAGAGCTGCAAGCGCTGGAATACGCCGAACTTAGAACGTTGGCATCGGTTACCGTTGGCAAGGCGCCTGGCCCAGAATCCTCTATACTTAAAATAGTTGGTACCGAACTGGCTCAGCAAATAGATGAGTTATTTGTCGAATTAGCAGGCTATAACAGTCTGCCATTTGTCCCGGAGCAGTTTGAAAATGGGTTTGCCGGCGAGTCGGTGGGTCCGGGCAATTTGGCCGGGTCGGCGCTCACCTATTTTAATAATAGAAAAGCTTCTATCTATGGTGGTTCCAACGAAGTACAGCGCAATATAATTTGCAAGGCTGTATTGGGGCTTTAAAAAGTCAGTTAAATCGGGAAACGAGGTTATACAGTGGATTTTTCTTTTACCGAAGAGCAACAGATGCTGCAGGAAAGTGTGCAGAAATTTGTGCAAAAAAATTACAATTTTGAAGCACGTCGAACGCTGGTTGCCAGCGAAAAAGGCTATAGCGAAGATAACTGGGCTTTATTTGCAGAACTGGGCTGGCTGACAGTACCCTTCACTGAAGAAGACGGTGGTTTCGGTGGGTCGGCGGTTGATCTAATGGTTATGATGGAAGAATTTGGCAAGGCTTTGTTGATCGAACCATTTTTACCTACTACTGTTTTGGCTGGTGGTCTCATTAGTCTGTTAGGAAGCGACGAACAAAAGGCCGAGCTACTGCCGCAGATAATGACAGGCACGCTGCAATTAGCCTGTGCGTTTGGGGAAAGCGACAGTCGCTATAATCTTGCTAGTGTGCAAACCACGGCTAACACAAAGGGTGATGAAGTTATTCTCAATGGCAGAAAGATTGCCGTATTAAATGGATGTAGTGCAGATAAAATTCTAGTGGTAGCTAGAAGCGGTGGCAGTGAGCGGGACAGAGGGGGGATATCAATTTTTATCGTCGACAGACAGGAAGAAGGGGTAAGCATTAACGAGTTAATAAATATTGATGGGCACCGAGCAGCGGAAATTGCACTCGATGGGGTAAAACTAAGTTCATCTAATCTGCTGGGTAAAGAAGGCGGCGCACTGCCAGCGTTGGAGACTGTGGTAGACCGCGCCACGCTGGCTATAAGTGCTGAGGCAGTGGGTATAATGGAGTCTTTGCTGCAAAAGACTGTCGAATATAGCAAAGTGAGAAAGCAGTTCGGCACGGCAATTGGTACTTTTCAGGCACTACAGCATCGCATGTCGGATATGTTTATTGAATGCCAGTTGGCCCGTTCTATTGTGTTAATGGCGGCAATGAAACTGGATAGTAGTGCGAGCGAAAGTGAAAAAGCCAAAGCTGTATCGGCTGCAAAGAGCCGGATAGGCAGGGCCATCCGCAAAGTTGGTCAGGAAGCCATTCAGATTCATGGTGCGATCGCGGTAACAGATGAATTAGATGTGGGTCACTTGTTCAAGCGCATCACTTCGATTAACGTGACTTTTGGTAATCCTGACTATCACACCGCGCGGTACTCTGCTCTATAAACACCTGGCTAGCGAATATGAGTGAACTAATATTTGTTCGGCATGGCCAGGCTTCGTTTGGGAAAGAGTCCTACGACAAACTTAGCGAGAGAGGTGTAGAGCAAATAAAAATCCTGGCTCGACACTGGCAGGCTCTGGACCAAGACTTTGATTACATATACAGCGGTAGTTTATTACGCCAGCGGGAGACAGCAAATGAGCTGCGGTCTTTGGTTAGAGGGCAGCCGGAGCAAGCTACTGTTAATCCAGCATTCAACGAGTACAATGGTGACCCTTTAATACAGGTCTATCTGCGTGACCATGCTGCGGAGGAAGGCTTCGGTTCGGAGCTGAAATGGCCCATATGTGAGGAAAGCTTGTTTCAAAGACTCTTCGAAGCCGCTACCGCACGCTGGATTTCTAATTCCCTAAGTCCAACGATGCAGGATAGCGACTTTGAGCACTGGCATGATTTTCAGAATAGGGTGTATCGCGCTGTTGATGGGCTCATGGAAAAACATACGGGTGGTTCTCGTGTGTTGGTCTCGACTTCTGGAGGGGTGATAGCCATGGCCCTGCAAAGAGTATTACAATTTCCCGATGAGCAGGTCATTGCGACTAACTGGATGGTGCATAATAGCTCGGTTACGCGGGTCAAATATGGCAAAGGGAAGGTGTCCATGACGCAGTTTAATAGCCTAGCCCATCTCGAAACAGCCGAACACAAAGAATTAGTTACATTTCGTTAGCATGGGTATGAATAATAGTTAGAATAGGGTTGGTTGGGTGCAGAGTGATCTGGTAGATAAGGCAGGGGATATTCGCGAAGGCGAAGAGTTGGACTTGGATAAATTAAAGCAACACCTGCACGGCGTTCTGGGCGAGGCGGCCAATGATGTTACTGTCACGCAATTTCCAGGTGGTTTTTCAAACCTGACTTACTTGGTCTGCAGTGGTAATGAAAAGTGGGTGCTCAGACGACCCCCTTTCGGCAGCAAGGTACGTTCTGCCCATGATATGTCGCGAGAGTACACAATCCTCTCAGCACTCAAGAATACATTTCTCTACGGTCCGGTACCCCTGCATTTCTGCAAGGACCATTCAGTGTTGGGTTGTGACTTTTACTTAATGACGTACATAGAGGGGCTGATTATTCGACGCCATTATCCTCAGAATTTGAATTTATCGCCTGAGCAGATCAGACAACAATTATTTAATTTCTTCGATGTGTTGGGTGATTTGCATGCAATTGATCTTAAACAGGTGGGCTTGAATGATTTCGGTAAACCGGTTGGCTATGTAAAGAGACAAGTTGAAGGCTGGTGTCGACGCTGGGCAGATGCAGCGACTCCCGATACGGTGAATTGCGATAGTACTATTCAGTGGCTAGTAGATAATATGCCGCCAGAAAGTGGCAAGGCCAGCGTGATTCACAACGATTACAAAATGGATAATGTTATCTTTTCTGCGTCTGCCCCTCTAAAGGTGATTGGTGTATTGGATTGGGAGCTGTCTACAGTGGGCGACCCCCTGATGGATTTGGGTTGCACTCTGGGGTACTGGGTAGAAACTGGCGATCCTGATTTTTATCGCCCGTATGGGACTATGCCCAGCGACGCTGATGGTGCGCCAACCCGCGTTGAGATAGTCGCCCGATTCAAAGAGCGAACCGGACTGTCGGTTGATCACTTTCCATTTTACTTTTGCTTTGGGCTGTTTCGACTGGCGGTAATAGGACAGCAAATTTATTATCGTTACTATAAGGGGCTGACTAAGGATAAACGCTTCGCTGTAATGATAACCAAGACCCATATTCTGCAACAGATGTGTGAACTCGTCATTAGCGGCAAAATTGAGCATTGAACATCATCAAGCTGAGGGAGTCGACTCTATGCCATTTCAAATTAATGAGCTGTTTTCAGTAACCGGCAAGGTCGCAATTGTCACCGGAGGTTCTCGAGGTATTGGCAAGATGATTGCCCAGGGCTTTGTGGAAAATGGTGTCAAGACCTACATTAGCGCGCGCAAGGCAGAGGCGTGCATTGCTACTGCAGATGAGCTGTCGGCCAAAGGCACTTGTATCCCATTTCCCGCAGACTTGGCCACGAAGGAGGGCCGCGATGCCTTCGTCGCGGAAATTGAAGTACATGAGCCCAGTATTGATATCCTGGTTAATAATGCCGGGGCGGCGTGGGGAGCAGCCTTTGAAGACTATCCCGATGCAGGCTATGACAAGGTGATGGATATTAACGTCAAAGCTATTTTTACTTTGACAAGGGATTTACTGCCATTGTTAAAACAGGATGCCAGCCCGGAGGATCCCGCTAGGGTAATTAATATAGGCTCGATTGATGGTCTGCGCGTCTCTACTCAGGATAATTTTGCCTATGGTGCCAGCAAAGCGGCGGTGCATTTTCTTACTAAGAATCTGGCGGTGCGATTGGCTCCAGAAGGGGTTTTAGTAAATGCGATTGCGCCAGGCGCCTTCGAGAGTCAAATGATGGCGCACACTTTGAGCAAGTTTCAGGACAAGATAGAAAGGGAGAACCCGCTTGGCAGAATTGGATGCGCAACGGATATGGCGGGTCTCGCGCTGTATCTGGCGTCGCAAGCCTCCAAATACATGACTGGCCAGGTAATAGCGCTAGATGGTGGCCGGCATCTGGGAGCTCGGCAGTAGACCCGGGAGGCGAATAAAGCCCCATTTTAGTCGCTGAAACGGCTTTGCGTAGTATCAAGGTGGTGTTATTTTAGCTCTTCGAGTGTTTCAGAACGCAAAATAGATAACTTTCTGAAGGAAACATGTGTGAAGCAGTCTGACAAGCCAGCCCTGCCCAGAGCAGTTGTAATCGGTGCAGCCTTTGTAAGTGGCTTCTGCATCATGACCGTAGAGATGCTGGGAGCGAGGATTATGTCGCCCTATTTTGGCGGCAGCCTCTCTGTCTGGGGCAGCATTATCACTATCTTTATGTTATCTCTGGCTTTGGGCTATCTGTGGGGCGGTAAGCTTTCAGCCCGTAACCCGAGCCCGGTTACTTACTCGCTCTTTTTTATCGGTGCAGCGGTTTTTTCATTACCGGCAATACTGATGGCGGATTCGATTATGCGGCCAATATTTCTTGTAATTGAAGACCCTCGCTATGGGTCATTAATCGCATCGGTGTTCATGTATCTGGTGCCGACTAGTATCTTGGGTATGATTTCACCGTATTCGGTGAGGTTATTGGTGCAGTCTCATGAGCACAGTGGGCAAATGGCTGGGCTGTTGTTTTTTGTTTCCACGATTGGGTCTGCACTGGGTACGTTAGGTACTACCTTTTACTTCGTACTCTGGTTCGAAGTAAATCAAATTTTATGGGGTGTCGTCTCCGCATTAATTTTTGTTGCTGCATTTATCTTGCTGGTAAATTATGTGATGAATAGATCGGGGGCTTTATCCCGGGTGGAACAAGTTAAAAATCAGGTGTGATATGAAAGTGTTTAGAGTTGCAATTACGCTATTAGCAGCAGTACTCATTTGGCTGCCGGCTCAGGGGGAAACGATCCATGAGGAGCGGTCGATCTATAGAGACATTACCGTGGTGCAAAATGGTGATCGTCGATGTTTGATTTTTAATGCGGTTCGTGGTGACAGAAATCAAACCTGTGTCATGCTAAATGACCGCGACCGTCTGGTGTTTGATTACACAAGAATGAGTTTTGCCGGATTGCTATTGAAACCCAGCCCGACTCGAATCCTGGTTGCTGGGTTGGGAGGTGGTTCCATCCCGCTTACGCTGACGGATTTATACCCTGACGCGCAAATCGATATAGTTGAAATCGACCAAGCCGTGGTTAACGTAGCCAAGGAATATTTCTTCTTTGCAGAGAATGAAAATATGAATGTCACCGTAAACGATGCCCGGGTTTTTGTCAAACGGGCGGCCCTGACCGGCGCGAAATATGATTACATCGTATTGGATGCATTCACCGGGGATTACATTCCGGAACATCTTCTAACGCGGGAGTTTCTCGGTGAAGTAAAGGAAATCATGGCGCCCGGTGGCGTGCTTATCGCCAATACGTTTTCAACCAGCGAATTTTATGATCATGAATCGGTAACCTATCAAAATGTGTTCGGAGAGCTGTTTAATTTCAAGCTCCCGACCTCGGGTAATCGCATTATTATTACCAGCTTGAATCCTCTGCCAGAGCTCGGAGAGTTGATGTCCGCAGCGCAAAGTATAGAAGAGAGATTGCAAAAATATAATATTCCCATGCTGGAGTACCCTAACCGGATGTCAACGCAAGTGGATTGGGATATGAGCAGGCGAGTACTAACTGATCAGTATTCGCCGGCAAATTTGTTGCGCGATAATTAATTAGTAGTGCCCTGATACAGGAGAAGAGAAAATGAAGAAAATATCAATAGTTTTTCTGTTTTTTATAACTATCACAGTCAGTGCTGTCGGTTTTGCAGATGCGAATATTTCTTCTGATGTGGTGTACGGTCACAAGGACGGTATGGCGCTTATTTATGATGTAATAAGACCAGATAATCAAAATGGTGCAGCTATTATTTATATGGTGAGTGGTGGTTGGTTTTCCAGATGGGCTCCTGCCGAGAGTCGGGCAAGTCAGTTTGTCGATTTATTGGAGGCAGGCTTTACTGTGATTCCCGTGCATCATGGCAGTGCGCCTCGCTACCTTGTTCCTGAAGCCTACGCTGATGTTAGTCGTGCCATTCGCCATATCCATATGAATGCTGATAGTTATGGTATAGATGCAGATAGACTCGGTGTAACCGGTGGCAGCGCTGGTGGGCATTTGTCATTAATGCTCGGGCTCGACTCCGATACGGGCAATATGAATGCAGAAGATGAAGTGCTGCGTTACAGTAACCAGGTAGCAGCCGTAGTGGCGTATTACCCACCAGTCGATATGCGTACATGGGTTGGACCCAGTCCGTTCAATGAACGTTTCGAGGCATTGGATTTTGATAGGGATCTGGCTCCCACTGTTTCCCCTATCCTTTTCGCTGACCCGGAAGATCCGCCAACACTGTTGATCCATGGCGATGCAGATGACTTAGTCGTTATCAGTAATTCGGAAGTCATGCAGGCCGAATTTGAGAAGCAGGGTGTGGTATCAGACTTTATTACTATTCCCGGTGCGGGTCATGGTTTCAGGGATGAGGATGCAGTGCAGGCGGCGAAGGCAAGGCTGGCTTGGTTTTCCAAGCATTTGCATTAGGCGAGCACGCCTTAATGCGCCCCTTTGTAAAGCTTCATAGCGACGCGGCCAATCGAGTCCCCTGATCAATCGCTCGTTTGGCATCGAGCTCTGTCGCTACATCCGCGCCACCGATCAGGTGAAAAGGCTTGTTCAGGCCAGAAACTAATTTTCTGTGCGGTTTCTGTCCTGCGCAAATCACCACCTGATCAACTGCAAGTAGCTGTGGATCATTGTTAATGCTCAGGTGCAAACCCTGGTCATCAATACGATCATAGTTGCAGCCGGAGATCATTTTCACGCCACGCTTTACCAATCCCAGGCGATGGATCCAGCCAGTGGTTTTGCCGAGGTTTTTACCTAGACTCTCTGGCTTTCTTTGCAGTAGGTAGATTGTGCGCGGAGATTGCTCTGGGTCGGCTTGTACCCTTTCAATACCTCCGCGCGCTGCAAGCGACATATCCACACCCCATTCCTGCATAAAGGTAGGAATATCCAGGCTGCTTGACTTGCCTTTCTGCGAAAGTAATTCCGCTACGTCGAACCCAATGCCGCCAGCACCAATGATAGCTATACTGTGGCCAAGCTCAACAGTCCCATTAATGACATCGATGTAACTAACAACCGATTTGTGATCGATGCCATCAATAGCGGGTATACGCGGTACAATCCCAGTGGCCATTATAATTTCATCGAAATTTGACTGGTTTAGTTTTTCGGCTGACACCTTCACACCTAGCTTGAGAACGACGCCCCGTAGTTCTAATTGCCGGGTGTAGTATCGGAGGGTTTCTCTAAACTCTTCCTTCCCAGGGATTTGCTTAGCAAGATTAAACTGGCCACCAATTTTGTTGCTGGCTTCGAACAGCGTTACCTTATGGCCGCATTCGGCTGCCGTTATCGCTGCTGCGAGACCTGCCGGCCCGGCTCCCACCACCACAATTGTTTTAACCAGTTTTGTTTTTTCTACAATTAATTCTAATTCGTGACAGGCACGTGGATTAACTAGGCAGCTGGTTAGCTTGCTGTTGAAAATATGATCAAGACAAGCCTGGTTACAGGCGATGCATGTGTTGATTTCATCGGATTTGCCGGCCTGGGCTTTGTTGGCGAAGACGGCATCTGCCAGTAAGGGTCTGGCCATTGAGACCATGTCGGCATCGCCTCTTTGGAGTATTTCTTCGGCTACTTCTGGCGTGTTAATACGGTTGGATGTAATTACTGGCACGGGTAGAGCATCACGGTAGGCAGCAGTGACCCAGCTGAATGCTGCACGTGGCACCTTGGTTGCAATTGTTGGGATGGTGGTCTCGTGCCAGCCGATGCCTGTGTTAATGAGGGAAACACCAGCATGACATAGTGCCTTGCCTAGTAGCACGACTTCGTCAAAACTGCTGCCGCCTTCCACCAAGTCAAGCATCGAGAGACGGAAAATAATGATGAAGGATTTCCCGACTTTTTCTCGTACGCGGCGCACGATTTCAATGGGTAACCTGATTCGGTTTTCAAAGCTGCCGCCCCATTGGTCGGTGCGCCTGTTGGTGCGCTGTGCGATAAACTCATTAATAAAGTAGCCTTCCGAGCCCATTATCTCGACGCCGTCATAGTCTGAATTTTGGCAAAATGCGGAAAATCCCACAAAATTCTGAATCTCTTCTTCAATCTGGGCTGGTGTTGCTTCGTGAGGAACGTACCTATTTATAGGAGCCGGGATTGCTGAGGGAGCGATCAGGTTTTCGGTTCTTGAGTACCTTCCGGTATGAAGTATCTGCAGGCATATTTTGCCACCTTCTTTGTGTACCGCAGAGGTAATTATTTTGTGATTCTCGATCTGACCGGCTTGCTTGAAAACCGGTGTAGCGCCAGGTGGTAGGCAATGTTCACTGGACATGAAGCCACCGGTAACTATTAAGGCCACTCCACCGCGAGCGCGTTCACCATAGAAGGCAGCCATGCGCTGATGGCTGTTTGGAATGTCCTCAAGGCCGGTGTGCATGGAACCCATTAGGATGCGATTTTTTAGCGTGGTAAAACCCAGGTCCAATGGCTTAAACAGTTTGGGGTAGGGAGCTGTGGCCGAGTTTGACATCAAGCAACGTTGCTTTTTGGTTAAGATGGTTTCACCACTAGGACATCGCAGGGGCAATCATCTAAAATTTTTTCTGCAGTATTGCCAACTATGGCGCGTTCCAGGAAGTTTCTTGACAGCGCACCAATGACAAGAATATTGGCCTTTGTTGATTTAAGGTATGTTATTAATGTGGAAATCAGTTCGCCGTGAGTAAGATGTATGTTGTCCTGATCAATATTGTAATTGGCTAGTAATTCATTCAGTTTTATCTGGTGTTTATCGCGCACTGTAATCAAGTGTTCGGCGGACTCACTACCTAATGGAAACATGCTGCTGACAAAGGGAAAGTAGCAGTGAAAAACACAAGCAGACTGTTTTAAAAATCCGGCAAACATCTCTGTATAGGTCAGTAGTTGGTGGTCTAATGATGTTTGGGCTGCCTTTGCATGTAAGGGATCTACAGCGGTCACCACGCTACCATTCGCCTGCCATTCATTAGGTTTTACCAAAAGCAACGTAGACGGGCATTTGCGGATTAAACGCCAGTCAGTATTGGTAACCAGAGAGCGCCTTAGTGCACTGCGATGATGGGTGCTCTTTAAAACCAAATCGGGTTTGAGTTCAATGGCGTGTTTGATAATAGCCTCAGCCAGGTGGCTCTCCCCCTTGAGTAAGTAGGAGACGTCGATACCTTCTTTAGTGAATTCTTCAACGTGATGGGTTAACAGTTGCTCAAAATGCTCATGAAATAGTTTGCTCTGGTTCTTAATTAAATTGTTACCTTCCCCTTCGAAAGCGTAGGTCTGATCGGTGAGGAAATTATTGTAATTGATGAACAGTTCAACCTTTGCATTACTTGATTTGGCGATAAATCTTGCTCGATCAATGACGCAATCATGCTCAACAGTCGGATCGACGATAACGAGTATGCTCTTTATGTTCTGCATGATATCTGCCATGTATAGATTGGGGCTGCCACTATCAATATGATCAGGTAGTATCTGAATTAATCCATACCTTGACGCACATTACAACTTGTATCGAGGATTGGCAGCGAGTCAAGTTGATCTAGGTCAAAATAGGCTGAAGCCTGTTTTGTATTAGGCAAAGACTGATTGGTGTCAGGTAAATAATGGTGAATGAGACTGCTATTGGTCTTGGCACACACTTTATTCGGCGGCTTTTATCATATTGCGAGCGATTACCAGTTGCTGTATCTGGCTGGTACCCTCGTAGAGTCTGAAGAGTCTTACGTCACGGTAAAAGCGCTCCACTGAATACTCTGACATGTAGCCAGCGCCACCGTGAATTTGTACAGCTCGATCAGCTACCCGACCCACCATCTCAGTAGAAAATAACTTGCAAGCCGAAGTCTCGGTACTTACATTCTTTCCCTCATCTCGCATTCGTGCAGTTTCCAGTGTCATGCATTTGGCAGCAAAAGACTCTGTTCTTGAGTCGGCTAACATAGCCTGAATTAATTGCTGCTCAGCGATCGGCTTGCCGAATTGTTTGCGTTGCATCGCATATTCCAACGCATCTTTGATTAAGCGCTCGGCGACTCCTACGCTGACACCTGAAATATGCAACCGCCCCCGATCCAGTACTTTCATGGCAGTAATAAAACCTTCACCTTCTCCACCGACGAGATTCTCAACGGGTACCGGGCAGTCCTCGAAGATTACATCACAAGTAAGGGAACCTGCCTGGCCCATTTTTTTGTCGATAGGTGCGGTTGAAATTCCGGGCGTACCTTTGTCAACGATGAAAGAAGATATTCCCCTGGAACCTTTGATCTCCGGGTTGGTGCGAGCCATCACATTAAAGGTGTCTGCAACTGCTGCGTTTGTAATAAAGCGCTTGGTGCCGTTTAGAATATAGACATCACCTTCCCGGCGCGCGCTGGTTTTCAGGGCCGCCGCATCGGAGCCAGCGTCCGGTTCAGTAAGGCAAAAGCAGCTTATCCATTCGCCGCGAGCATACTTTGGCAGGTATTTCTGCTTTTGCGCTTCAGTGCCATTGAAGACAATAGCAGCTGAACCAATACCGTTATTGGTGCCAATGATAGATCGAAATGCAGGCGAAGTTCGGCCCAGTGCTATGGCCACCAGAATTTCCTCCTCCATGGTAAGGCCAAGACCGCCGTATTCTTCTGGGATGGTCAGTCCAAACAGGCCTAGCGCCTTCATTTCCTGAAGAATGTCGTCGGGTAATTTCGCTTCTTCGGCCATTTTCTGCTCGGCCGGCACCAGTCGCTCCCGAACGAAGCGTTCGACTACGTCAATAAGCTGATTTAGTGTTTCCTGGTCCCGTATCATTCCCAAGATTCCTCAATCGATAGCCGCCTCTACTTAGTCGAGAAGCGCCTGGTTAAAATATCATATCAACCCGTTTTTAGCGACCACGCAGACCAGCTAACCCTTGCTGTTAGGCTAATTCCACCGCCTTAGTCACTATGCTAGAATGATTGGCCCTACCAGAAGGAAATAATATGTCGAACGTAATTCAGTATGAAATCATTGATAACATCGGTGTAATAAGTGTAAATAATCCGCCGGTAAATGCATTGGCCCAGGTGGTACGTGAAGGGATCCTCAATGCCATCACTGTGGCTCAGGAAGATACCAGTGAGGCGCTGGTATTATTTTGCGAAGGTCGGACTTTTATTGCTGGGGCTGATATTACTGAATTCGGTAAACCACCGCAGGGACCTGGCTTGCCCGAGGTACTAATAGCCCTGGAAAATTCAAGTAAGCCAGTGGTCGCAGCTATCCATGGTACTGCTCTGGGGGGTGGCTTCGAAGTGGCGCTAGCGTGTCATTATCGGTGTGCTGTTGCATCTGCTAAGGTGGGGCTGCCAGAGGTTAAATTGGGTTTGCTACCAGGCGCCGGCGGCACGCAGCGCGTACCAAGAATAGCAGGCGTTGAAGCAGCGTTAGATCTAATCACCAGCGGAAATCCTTTGTCTTCTCCGAAAGCCCATGGCATGGGTCTTGTGGATGAAATTATAGGCGCTGAGGATCTTAAATCCGGCGCTATAAAATATGCAAAAGAACTAGTGGAGTCAGGTGCCCCTCTTAATCGCATTCGTGATATTACCATCGACCCGGCTTTAATCGAACCTGGCTATTTTGAAAAAGCCCGCAAGCGATTGGCGCGGCGAGCTCGCGGTCAAATTGCCCCGGATAAAATCGTTTCTTGTATTGAAGCGGCGGTAAATTTACCTATGGATGAGGGGCTCGAACGTGAGAGAGAGCTATTTAGGGAGTTGTTAACTTCGCCTGAATCTGCTGCCATGCGGCACATCTTCTTTGCACAACGACAGGCTGCCAAGGTTAAGGGTCTTCCCAGGGGCACACCGGTACGGGAAATCAAACAGGTAGCAATTATTGGGGGTGGCACCATGGGCGGTGGTATAGCCATGTGTTTTGCTAATGTGGGGATCCCTGTTGTGATGCTGGAGGTCAACTCTGAGGCCTTGCGCCGTGGATTGGAAATAGTCCGCAAGAATTACACTATAACGGTGAAGAAGGGTAAGCTCCCTGCCGACCAGATGGAGCAACGAATTGGCATGATAAGTGGGACAACCGAATACGCAGATATTGGCGATGTTGACCTGGTGATTGAGGCGGTGTTTGAAAACCTGGAATTGAAGCAAGAGATTTTTACCAAGCTCGATGCAGTGTGCAAGCCCGGCGCTATTCTCGCAACCAATACCTCCTATCAAGATGTTGATGCTATCGCCGAGGTTACCGGCAGGCCGCAGGACGTATTGGGTATGCATTTCTTTAGCCCCGCTAATGTGATGAAGTTGCTCGAAGTAGTACGTGGTAAGAAAACTGCTGATGACGTGCTAGCCACAGCGATGAAAATTGGTAAGGCAATTGACAAAGTATGTGCTCTTTCGCGGGTGTGTTACGGCTTCATTGGTAACAGGATGTTGAGTGGGTACGGGCGTGAAGCGCAGATGTTACTGCTGGACGGGTGCACTCCGCAGCAAGTAGATTCCGTGCTGGAGAAGTTCGGTATGGCCATGGGGCCGCTGGCCATGGGGGATCTTGCCGGACTGGATGTGGGTTATAAGGCACGGCAGGCACTCACGGACTTGCCTGACGATCCCAAGTTGTTTCGCATGGGAACGGTGCTGGTTGAAATGGGCAGGCACGGTCAAAAAACTGGGTCAGGTTATTACCAGTACGACCCGGATACTCGAGCAAGCAACTCTGACCCTGAAGTCGAGGCACTGATCAAATCAGAGGCTGAAAAGCTGGGAATTGAGCAACGGGATATATCAGATGAAGAAGTATTGGCGCGGTGTTTATACCCGTTGATAAACGAAGCAGCTCTTATTCTTGAAGAGGGTGTCGCCCAGCGACCCAGTGATATAGACGTAGTCTATGTTTTCGGCTACGCCTTTCCGGCAGCCAAAGGTGGGCCGATGCACTATGCAGACCAAATTGGCCTGAAGAACGTGTACGATAAAATCTGTGAGTTTCGGGACGCGTATGGTGAGGATTACTGGAAGCCGGCACCGCTATTGAGAAAACTGGCGGAAGAAGGCTCGACTTTTGCACAATGGACAGCTGAAAATAATTAGCAGCCAAGTCTGGAACCAACCGTGCCCACACAAATTATGAACACCAATAAGAAGGCAAGTGCATGATCTCTTATCAGACCGCAAGCCCCGGCGCACCATTGGTCAGGAACGAATCCGAAACACCCGTTCCCTCCGGTTCTCAGGTGCTTATGAAGGTGATGGCTTGCGGCGTTTGCCATTCGGATATCCACATCCACGAAGGCGTGTTCGAACTGGGCAACGACAAGCAGCTCAATGTGGCACAAGAGGGCCTGGTGTTGGGACATGAAATATTTGGTGAGGTGGTGGCTATCGGTTCAGGTGTTGCTGGCCTAAAAATTGGCGATCGTCGCGTGGTTTATCCTTGGATAGGCTGTGGTGATTGCGCTTTGTGCCGCCGTGGTGATGAGCATCTGTGCACGCCGGGTCGGGCGCTGGGTATCGTCGCGCAAGGTGGCTTTGCCGATCATGTATTAGTGCCGGATGCTAAATATTTGTTTGATAAAGGGAGTATATCTAATTCTTTAGCCGCTACGTATGCCTGTTCTGGATTGACTGCCTACGGTGCACTAAAGAAAATTGGGGAACGCCAGGAAGATGATGTGGTTGTTATTATCGGTGCGGGTGGTGTTGGTATGATGGCTATTCAGATCGCCTTGTCAGTTATGCATATTAAGCCCATCGTTGTCGATATTGATGAGGCTAAGCTGCAGGCAGCCAGAGATCTCGGAGTCGAGTACACGTTCAATTCATCAGAATCTCAAACCGCCAAGGAAATCAGAAAGGCCACTGGCGGTGTTTACGCGGTGCTAGATTTTGTAGGTGCAGAAACATCAGTAAATTATGGGCTAAGCTGTTTGCGCAAAGGTGGCAAGCTGATAATCGTCGGTTTATTTGGTGGTGCGTTGAATATACCGATTCCATTTATCCCCATGAATGCGCGACTGATCCAGGGCAGTTATGTTGGTTCACTACAAGACATGGATGAGCTTATGGCATTGGTACGCGAAGGCAAGATAGCACCCATAGACATACATGAGCGGCCTTTGTCTGAAGTAACCGTGGCACTGTCCGACCTTAAAGCAGGTGCAGTCCGCGGCAGGCAGGTATTGGTGGCTCAATAAGAACTCAGTTTATTGGCATTTGAGTTTAATGGGAAAGTGCGAGGCAATAGGAAGAATAATGTCGATAAAGTTACGCAACTTCTACGAAACTGGGCAGCGGATTAATGGAAATCCGTTGATCTGCGTGTTCGAGGGTTTCCTTACAGAGAACAAGATAGAGCAGCTACTGGTCGCTGCCAAACCGAAATTAAATCAAGCATTAGCCAGTGGCTCTAAAACCGGTGTGGCAGATCAGGAAGGAGCCGGAAAAAATTGCTGAGTTTCCCATGGGTACAATGAGGTCATTGCGGAATTATTGTTACGTATTGCAGAGGTAATTGGTATTCCATTGGAGAATGCTGAATCGCTTCGAGTTGTTCATTCCCGGCGAGGCCAAGAATATGCAGCATCACTTTGATGCCTGGGACGTGAGCAACGAGCGAGGGCAATGCTGCATGTCAACGGGAGGTCAGCGTATGGTCACTTGTGTGCTTTATTTGAGTGATGTTGAAGAAAGTGGTGGTACATCGTTTCCAAATTTGGACATGGAGGTAAGAGCGATAAAAGGCTGCATGTTGGTGTGTCATAATTGTTTCCAGGGTAGTATGGTCCGCCATCCCAACAGTGTGCACGGTGGTATGCTTGTGCTACAGGGAGAAAAATGGGCATGTAACCTTTGGTTTAGACAAAAATTCTATCAACTGCTAGAAACTGTATTCGAGCGTAAAATCGAGCCTCTCCCTACCGCACTAAAAATTAAGCATATAATCTAATGCCACTCCTTATTGTTGGCGCGGTGCTTGCTATTTTGGTGTATGTGCCCTCATTTTGGGTTCGGCACGTAATGACCAAGTATTCGGCTGAGCGAGACTCCTTTCCAGGCACCGGCGGTGAGCTAGCCCAACATCTAATTTCGCGCTTCCAGTTGGATGGGATCCTGGTTGAAGAAACCGATGACTTTAAAGATCATTTCGACCCGGCAGCTAAAACTGTGCGACTTGGCGCTACTAATTTCTATGGGAAATCTTTAACTGCGATTGCTGTCTCTGCACACGAAGTGGGGCATGCCATTCAGTTCCATCGGGAAGAAAAAATATTTGAGTTGCGTAAAAAATACCTTCCAAGGGCGCAAGTACTTAACAAAATTGGTATCGCTATTATGTTCAGCATTCCAATTATTGGCATCTTTCTGCGCGCTCCCTTTGCTATTGGTATCGTAATTGCAATAAGTCTACTATTGCAGCTAGGCGGTGCGCTGGCCTATTTAATAATTCTCCCCGAGGAATGGGATGCCAGCTTCAACAAGGCCCTGCCAATTCTTATAGAGGGCGAGTACGTGGAAGAACATGATGTAGGTAAGGTTCGCATAATACTCAAGGCGGCGGCATTAACTTACTTCGCTGCGGCCATGGCAAATGTGTTGAACGTGGGACGCTGGTTTATGATGCTTCGGCGCTAGGGTTTTCCGAAGCTATGCAGGCGCAGAATTTGCGATCTGCTATGACTATTGTGAGTTGAAAGCTTGATGCTGGCTTTCAGAATTGCCGCTAGTCGGTAACACCTGCTATGCTCTGTACCACTAGACTAGATTATTGCAATGCCTTAAGTTAACTTAGGGCTTTTTTTGCAAGTCAGAATTGGGTTCAGAATTAGAGCTAGAAAGGAATTAGATATGAAAAAATCACTGTGTTTTTCACTATTTAGCGTATTGCCTGTTCAACTACTGATAATGCTGGCTTTCCCTGCATTGGCACAGGAGATACCGGTAGATCCGATGCGTTATGAGGATACTATTGCCGAGTTCGAGGCTGCAGATAAAATTTCGCCACCACCGACAGGTGCCATTGTGTTAACCGGTAGTTCAAGCATTGCCCGGTGGAATAATCAGGCGCAGGCGGCACTCGCTCCGTTGACGGTCATTCCCCGAGGTTTTGGTGGTACCGTTATGGAAGATATTCTGTATTACATTGATAGAGTGGCGCTAGCCTATAAGCCTCGAGCTATACTGGTTTATGCAGGTGACAACGACACCGGCAAGAATTTCATACCAGAAGATAAAATTGTGGGTCAGTTTCAACAAATAGTTGATCGAGTACATGCTGCGGCGCCCGCAACTCGAGTCTATGTATTATCGGTAAAACCCAGTATCGCCCGTTGGGGGGTTTGGTCCACAGCGCAGAGAGTCAGCGCGGGTTATAAGAAGATCGCAGACCATGACCCTCTGGTTCACTATGTGGATGTTGCCACCCCGTTTATCAGGGCAGATGGCAGTGTCATGGACGATGTATTCGTCGCAGATGGTCTTCATCTGAATGATAAAGGCAATGCGATATGGGGAACTGCGATTAAAGCGGCACTATTGAAAGTTGAGGGCCAGTTCGAATAACAGGCTTAATTCTGCAGAAGTGATGATCATTGAGTAAAACAAGAAAATTAGTTCTAATTCTTGCTGTGCTCTTAATGAGTAGTCTGGCGCTTGCTCATCACAATGTCACTAATCGCTATGTACTTGAGCAGCAGCATACTGTTGAAGGCATCCTGCGGGAAGTGAAGATAGGCAATCCCCATTCCTACTTGTATGTGCAGTTGCCTGATGAAGGTAATGAACCGAACAAAGTAATGGTGGAATGGGGGGCAGCTAAATCTCTGGCTGGTAACTATGGAATTGGCCGATCAACCTTGATTACCGGGCAACAGATCAGAGTAACCGGCTATCTTTCAATCAATCCTGAGCAATTTATGATGTGGCCCATGGTCATACTCACTGAATTCGATTTGAATTATGATCGTGTAGAGTGCATTGCATTTCAGCGAGCAGGACAGAAGTGCAAGGTGCTCACCGATCATCCCCCGCTTTGGCCGGTGTTCAATTCTGATTATTTACCTATCCAGACAATCGATTCTACCGGAAATTAACAATTACTCTTCTTATAGCGAGCATCAAGCTAGGTATTCCATTGGCGATGATAAGCTGGTTCCTTTTTCATCGGCTCTATAGCGTAGGAGTAATAGATCGCGCGGCAAGCCGCAAAGTCATCAAGACACAGCTTAAGAAGATAAAGAAAGCATTTAAAAATAAGGAAAGCGCAAACAAGAACTACATACACGAAAAATGTACGTGGTTTGGTAGCGGGTGTTATGGCCTGGCGGGCTTGTGGACATTTACCGTTATTGAACTCAGCGATTTCTTGGACTTTATCTGGAATTTCTCCGGTATTGGAAGCGGGACTGATTAGCTTTATTTTTGATGTGTTGGTGAATAAGTTGGGGAGTTTTGTCACGGCTCTGCTCTGGGTACTGGCCGACCTCAAATTAATCGATCTTATTGTGGATACTGATCGCTTACTTGGGATATTGGGTGGGTGCAGAAGCTGCCCACCGAGGCTTGGATTTTTCTTACAAGGAAGAGCTGGAGGGGCTTTCCGCATCAATGGAGAAGCCCCGGGATTGGTTAAAACAACTCAAGTCAAATTCTAATCACTAAAATTCGTCGTAGCCTTCGGTAAGTTCTATGCGCACTCCCGCTGGATCGATGATATAGGCAATTTTAAGACCGACGCTGGGGACTTCCCGGTAAGGTACGTCAAATTCTATGCCCTTGGCTGTCAACTTATTGCAGAAAGCTTCGAGGTCGTCTATCTCGAAACCGATGTGATCTAGAGAGGAGCCTTGAGTGGGCAGACGCTCGGTGTTGGAGCCTCCAAAGCTCAGGTTCATACCAGGGGCGTTGGTGGTTGTAGCGATACTACCGCGGGAGCGCACTTCCAGCCCAAATATATCGGTGTACCAGGCAAGTAGTTCCTCGTGTTGGGGCGTGCGGAAGTGAATATGGTAACCACTGATCTCGACAGACAGTCCCTGGTCTTCCTGCATTTCGACCCAAACATCATCAGGCATCATGACATAGACGTTGGTCTGCCCTTCAGCGCCGGTGAAAACTTCACCCGCTTCCAGGCCCGTTATGGCCCACTTTTCAAGAAATTTGTCTATGTTGCGCACTTTAAAACCGAAGTGATCCATAACGGTTTCCTGTGAGCCCATAGTAGGTTCGCGGGAGCTTAGCGCGACCAGCATATTGGGGAATTTTACCGCTGTCAGTGAACCTTTCTGGACTACGACGCCATCGAAATGCTCGACCCAGAGCCGTTTATGCAATTCGATGTCGGTTACGTTCAGGTGCACATGGCCATAGGTCAGGCCGGCCTCATTGGGAAAGGCCAATTGCGCATAAGCTGGCGAAACCAAAAGGTAAAGCAGGAATAAGCTTGTTAGTGTCTTCATGTTCATCTCCGTAGTGCTACTTTGTAATTATGGGCCAAGCATATAAGCTCTGGCGTGCAGAGTCTATAATAGTACACAAGCTGTCTCACCACTCGTTGGCCAGCAGTTCATACGAACGACGCCGCGCTTCGGGATCATGGGTTATGCTAATAAACATGAGTTCATCAGCGGCAAATTGCTCAGTAAGGTTCAACAATTTCTCTTTTACCTGTTTTGGCGTCCCAACTGCTCGTTTCCCCTGATTTTCATTAATGACCCGTAGTTCGGAGTCAGTGTAGGGATAATTAAGCGCTTCTTCCACGCTGGGGAAGGGGCCAGGATTCCCTCTTAGCAGACGAATGTACCAAAGGTCTCGGCTGCGAGACAGGCGCAGTGCCTCTTCTTCGGTTTCCGCACAAATGGTGAAAATAGTTAAGGCGGTGTGGGGAGTCTTTAGGTTATCTGTGGGCTTGAAGTGTTTCTTATACAGTTCAAAAATAGTGGGTGTGATGTTCGGGTTAATGAAATAGGCGAAGTTATAAGGTAAGCCGGCCTGACCCGCGAACAAAGCGCTGTCATCACTGGAACCCAGCATCCATAGCTCAGGAGGCGTGCTCACTTTTGGAAATGCCCGAGCATTTTCCATACCGGGAGTAGGCGGATCGGTATCATTTAGTAATGCCTGTAGATCGTCCACCATGTTGGGAAAATGCTCAGCGCCTACGCGAGAGCCATAGCGAATTGCTGCCGAGGTAAAGGGGTCTGTGCCTGGCGCTCGCCCCACGCCTAAATCGATACGATCCGGGTATAATGTTTGCAGTAGTTTAAAATTTTCTGCGACTTTATAGGGGCTGTAATGAGGTAACATGACTCCGCCAGAGCCAATTCGAATAGTTTCTGTTTCGGCGCCCAATCGCCCCAATAGTACCTCCGGTGAGCAACCGGCTAATGCATCTGATGCATGATGCTCCGCTACCCAGTATCGGTAGTAACCGAGGCGATCACATAAACGCGCCAGTTCTATAGTTTCCTGCAATGCGGCATAAGCCGTGCTACCGCTTCGGATTGGTGACTGATCCAGTACCGACAGCCTTATTTTTTTAGTCATAGTGAAGTTAATAGTATGATGAATAGGGTCGGGACAGTTGAATTAAAAAATCGGTGGCACATCCTTGTGTCATCCATACTTCAGGATTAGTCTACGATGGCCTGATAGATTCCACTTCGCAGTTTCGCGTAATCATCCAGCTCGTTGGCAGGAATAATTTGTGTAAGATAAACCACTACTAGGTTTTCATCTGGGTCTACCCAATAAGTTGAATGATAAGCGCCTCCCCAACCGAACTCGCCTTCCGAACCCATAATGCCTCTTGTGCCTAAATCGGTCACAATGGAAAAACCTAGCCCAAAACCCTGGCCGTCGCGAAACGGCATTTCACCCAGATGATTTGTGGTCATTAGCTCGACAGTCTTGCGTGACACAATTCTCTCACCGCCCAATTCGCCTTGGTTCAACATCATCTGCAGGAATCGAACATAGTCACCGGCGGTTGAAAGTAGTCCGGCACCACCGGAGTAGCTCACTTTCGGGCCGCTAGTGTAAAGGCCCTGACTTTGCATTCCTTCGGTTGAGGGAATGGCTTCAATTCCGCCTCCGGCCTTGGGTCGATAAACAACAGCGAGGCGGTCTGCTTCAGCCTCGGGTAGGTAGAATTGTGTGCTATCCATACCCAGTGGTTCAAATATTTCCTGCTTAAGAAAATCTGCCAAGTTTTGGCCACTGGCTTTTTCGATTATGCCGCCGAGAATATCGATATTGTAACCATAGATCCATTGTTCACCGGGTTGGGCATCTATTGGTAGTGAAGCCATGCGGGAGATAGATGTACCGATGGGTTCATTCTTGTTAGCGAAATACCAGCCGGAAAATTTAGCTGCTTCCCAATCACTTGCCGCAGGTCCACTGCCATAGCTGATACCGGAAGTATGGGTTAACAAATGTCGTAAAGTAATGGCGCGTTCCAGTGGCTCTAAATGATAGCCGCCAAGGTCGTTGGCAACGGCGACCTTGGTGTCGGCCCATTCGGGAAAATAGCGACTTAGCGGATGGGCAATATCCAGCGCTCCGCGCTCGTGCAGGATCATGATGCCAGTGCTGACGATGGCCTTAGTTTGTGAGGCAATTCTAAATAGAGTGTCTTCGGTCATTGGCAATTGTTTTTCTATGTCACGCATCCCGTTTGCTGCCGAATAGGCGATGCGACTGTTGCGCAGTACCATGATCACTTGTCCGGCCAGACGTTCATCCTCCACATAGGATTTAAGCACCGCGTCGAGTCGTTCGAGGCGTTCGGATGACATGCCCAACCTCTCCGGTCGTGCGCGCTGAAACTCGGCGGCAAGCAAATTACTGGAACAAACCAACAGCAGGAATAGTATAGAGTTAAAACGGATTGCTGACTTTGGCATAGTATTGTCCTTTTTATTGTTAATAATTGGGATTAGCGCTTCACTGCAATCGACTGAATTTCAAAGCGCGCATCGAACAACAGTGTGCCTACGCCAACAAAAGCCCTGGCTGGAAATTCCTTCGTAAAGTAGCTGCGATAAACTTCGTTGAAGGCAGCATAGTGAGCCACATCGGAGCAGAAGATCTGCACATAAACTAGGTCATCCATGGTCATGCCTGCCTTATCCAAAGCAGCCTTCATTGATTCCAGTATCACCCGGGTTTCTTCAGCGGGGTCGTCTGGTACCGCGCCGTTGACCAACCCGAGCATGCCAGAGAGGTAGAGTGTTTCCCCGGTTAATACTGCACCGCTAAATGGTGGAACTCCAGCGTCGGATGCGCTTCTTCCATCGATGTAATCCCTGTCCTGCGCCAGCAACGCATTTGAACCAAGAACGATGAATAGTGTAATTGTCAAAGTTGCTTGCTTAAGTGTGATCATGGTAATTCTCCTGATGTTCTTAATTAAGAATCTGACCTGAGCTATTCTACTACAAATATTCCGTGCAGCAGGGATATTGAATAACTGCGCGGGTAGTTTTGCCCTCTTGGTCATACCTCCAACCACTCAGCGCGCACATTGTCTGCACTCATCAGCGACTCGGGAGTACCTTCATATACCATCTTCCCATGACCCATAACATACAGACGATGGGATATTTTCAAGGCAATAGACAGTTTCTGCTCTACCAGCAAGATGGATACCCCGCGTTCAGAAATTTCCTGCAAAAGTGTGGCTACCTGCCCGACAACTTTTGGCGCAAGCCCCTCGGTTGGCTCGTCAATCATAATCATATCCGGGTCACCCATGAGCGTGCGGCACATACATAACATTTGCTGTTCGCCACCGCTTAATACACCGCCATGGATATCGGCTCTTTCACCGAGAATGGGGAACAATCCAAAAATTTCCTCGATGGTCCAGCGACCCTGATCTGAGGTGGATTTCATCCCGAGAATTAAATTCTGCCTGACAGTCAAAGTCGGGAAAATATCACGGTTTTCTGGCACATATCCTAGTCCGCGATGTGCTATTTCAAAACTCTTTTTGCCCGCAATTTCTTCG
>Ga0302135_10000126_pt1 | contig 44524 bp, 42 predicted proteins | sample CBN3_surface_MG_FD_203119 | JGI IMG/M metagenome (GOLD analysis project Ga0302135, IMG submission 203119) | Marine microbial communities from Western Arctic Ocean, Canada - CBN3_32.1 | ecosystem: Environmental > Aquatic > Marine > Oceanic | place: Canada: Western Arctic Ocean | collected...
CGTTGAGCTAACCCCAACGATACCTCAGATATACCTATCCGGTGCGGTGACAAAGCCCGGCCATTACACCTTCAACGATGGCGAACGGCTGAGCGGCGTGCTGCCGAAAGCTGGCGGCGTGACCGGCGATGCCGACCTTGCACGACTGAACCTGGCGCTGCGGATACGTGACGAAAGCCATATCTACGTGCTAGCTGTGGGTGAGATTTCGACTGAGCCTGCCTCGACGCTCCTGAACGTGAACACCGCCAGCCAGGAGCAACTTAAAGGACTGCCCGGCATCGGCACGGTGCGGGCCGCTGACATCATCGCGGACAGAGATAGCAACGGCGGCTTCAACAGCCTAGCGGAGTTGCGTGAAATCGCTGGCATTGGGTCGGCAACCATCACTGGCATCGAGAACCTGGTTGTCGTAGAGTAACCATTCCCAAATTCGAATCAAACATGGAGGGGTCATGCCTGAAGTAGAGCTTATCCTGACGGGGTTCAACGTCCACACAGACCAAGGTCGTATTGGCTACTGCACCGTTGGGTTGATTCGTGGTGAAAAGACCATTCTGGTGGACACCGGCCACCACGGTCGCAGGCAGTTGCTCCTCCAAACGCTTGCAGAACGTGGCATATCGCCGGACGACATCGACATGGTGGTGCTCACCCACGTCCACTGGGACCATTGTCAGAATATAGACCTCTTCAAGAACGCCCAGGTTGCCGTCCACAAGGACGAGTTGGAGTACGCCAAGAACCCTGCGCCTAACGACTGGGCTACGGCCGGGTACTTCACGTCCATCCTCCAGGGCCATGAGGTGCTTGAGGTGGTGGAAGGGCAGGAGCTTGCATCGGGCGTGCGAGTGCTTGGGACTCCTGGCCACTCTAAAGGGCACATCTCCGTCACGGTAGAGACGCTAGAGGGAGTCATAGCGTTGACGGGAGACGCCCTGACAGCAGCGTCGTGCATTGCTTTGGGCAAACCTCTATTGGTGTTCTGGAACGAGGAACAGGCCGCCAAGAGCGTTCAAAAGATACTGGCCTCTGCCACAATCTTCTATCCCGGCCACGACCGCCCCTTCCGCATCGATGCCCAGGGCGGTGTCGAGTACTTGGGGGGTGCCAAAGACCTTCGTATTTTCCAGGGGCTGGGGTTCGGTAACGGTGAGGTCTCCGTGACCATATCGCCGGAGCCGCCACGGAACACAGTGGTCGCTGGGTAGCTGACGCCATGCTGCTGACAACCCTTGCCGCCGCGTGGGTAACTGGCCTTCTGCTAGGTCGTGCCATCAACGTTCCCGTGGATGTGCTGGCTTTGTGGAGTGTAGGTGTCGCCGCGTTGGGTGCAGCCTTTGCCATTGCCAGAACGAAGCAGCAACGACTCCTGTTGCTGCGATGACATCGCCGGACGGTAGACTCACGGTCATCTTCCTGGATGTTGGTCAGGGCGACGCGATATTCATCCGCACTCCCAACGGACAGCAGGTTCTGGTGGATGGCGGGCCAGACCCACGCGTAGCTCTACGAGCGATTGGCGATGCAATGCCGTTCTGGGACCGCTCTCTGGACGCCGTCATCCTGACGCACCCCCACGCCAACCATCTAAACGGCCTTGTCCGGGTGTTGGAGCGCTACGACGTAGACCTGGTGGGGAAGGCTAAGCTGCCGCTGCTGGCATCGCCGACCGCGCAGTACGGGGCATGGGAAAAGCTGCTATCTGAGCGCGATGTCGATGACCTCATTGTTATGTCCGAAGGCCAAGAGCTACGAACCGGGGACGGCGTCATCATCACGGTATTAAACTCGCCGTCCGACCTCCCTGCATGGACGCCGAGCATCATCAACAACGGCTCCGTGGTGCTGCGCGTGACGTTTGGCACTGTGTCTTTCCTGCTGACGGGCGACATTGCGCAAGAGGCCGAAGCTGCAATGCTGGCGAGGGGTGTCCCACTGCAGTCTACGGTGTACAAAGTGCCCCACCACGGTTCCGACACATCGACGTCACAGTCGTTCTTGGATGCCGTTGCGCCTACTATGGCAGTAATTAGCGCGAGGGAGGACAACCGCTTCGACCACCCTGACGGCGATGTCGTGGCACGGCTTAAAGAGGCCGTGGGAGAGGAAAACGTGCTACTGACCTTGGAGCGTGGTGATGTTCAGTTCACCACGGACGGGGTACGTTTGTGGTTGGACTCCGATAGGTAGAGTAGCTTCCTGGGGTAACCGCCAGAAATATGGGTGCAGGGCTTACCCTGGCACGAAGCAGGCTGCCACGTGCCCATTGCCTCTGTCCGTCAGTGGCGGCGCATCAACGCTGCACTGAGCCACGGCGTAGGCGCATCGAGGTTGGAAGGCGCAGCCAGATGGCAGGTTCATGAGGTCAGGTGGGGAACCCTCAATGGTCGTCAGCTTCTCCGTCCGACTCTGAGTCAATCGCGGCACAGATTTCAACAACCCCTTGGTGTACGGATGCTGGGGGTTAGCGTACATCTCCCGCGTCGTGCCACCCTCAACAATCTTCCCTGCATACATTACGTTGACTCTACTGGCATAGCGCGCAATCACTCCCAGGTTGTGGGTGATGATGAGGATTGCTGTGCCCATCTCGGCCGACAGCTTTTGCAGCAACTCCAGTATCTGGGCCTGGATGGTCACGTCCAACGCCGTAGTGGGCTCGTCTGCAATAAGGAGCTTGGGGTTACAACTCATCGCCATGGCAATCATGACCCGCTGGCGCATCCCGCCGCTAAACGTATGGGGGTAGCTGTTCAGTTGCTGAGCCGCGTCAGGGATTCCCACCATCTGTAGCAATTCTGCGGCCCGTGAGCGAGCATCGCCCTTGCTCATCTTCAGGTGAAGCTCCAAGCCCTCTGTAAGCTGCCTGCCAATGGTCAGCACCGGGTTCAGTGAACTCATGGGTTCCTGGAACACCATTGCAATGCGATTCCCCCGCACCTGCCGCATTTCCGCTCCGCTGAGTTGTAGGAGGTCACGACCTTCAAACTCCACCGACCCACTTACAATGCGCCCCGGCGGATCTGCGATGAGTCGCAATATGGAGAGAGCACTCACGCTCTTGCCGCAGCCGCTCTCTCCCACCAGGCCCAGGGTCTCCCCCTCCTGGATGTCATAGCTCACGCTGTCCACGGCCTTCACCACCCCATCGCGAGTAGTAAAATGCGTGCGCAGATCTTTGACTTCAAGTAAAGCCGCCACTGTCTCTCCTGTTCAACACTCAGAACCCTGTTCCAGTCACAGCATACTCACCCCGGGGGAAGAGGCGCAATGAAAGTTGCAAAACATGGCCCCTAAAATGGCAACGCAGCGCCCTAAACGCTATACTGACACCGTTCGGCTACTGGTTACAGCTACCGAACCACCATCCCACACCTAAGGCAGTCACCTCATGCCACTCAGGTTCCACATCATAGACCCCAAGTTCAGACGCAACTTCCGACAATACCTTTTACAGTCCCTCATCGCCAGCGTTGTCTTGCTTGCCATTTTTTCTGTTGGGGGTGCTCTAGACAAAGCAGCTGTGGTGGCGGCTATAGGCTCAACCGCATTCATCCTCTTCATCACCCCCCACAGCCAGTTCGGGGCCCCAAGGAATGTGATTGGTGGATATGTCCTCCCCGTGCTCGCGGGATCCCTCGCGGTCATTTTCACTACGGATTCAGCATTCTTACTTGCCTTGGAAGGCGCATCTGCCGTGGGGCTTGCCTTCATCCTCATGGCCGTCTTTGACGCGGAGCACGGACCCGTGGCTGGTGCAGCCCTTGCGGTAGCACTCATTGGGTTCAGCTGGAACCTGGTGCTCCTGCTGATGGGCAGCGTCATTGCCATGACCCTCGCCCATCGCCTGCTTCGTAGCAGAATGCGTGACCTCACGTAAAGCGTGTCCGTGTGGGCGGGGCGAAGCGCATGACAATTAAAAGGCTTTGGTGTAGTATGTCGCCGTTGTGAGCCTCACGCTCAAGAGCGTCGCAAATTGGAGGAGGAACACTGCTATGTTGAACGATACGGACAATGAATTTCTTTGTCGGGTAGGGGCTGGAACGCCAATGGGCGAGTACCTCCGACGTTTCTGGATGCCCTTCCTCCTGCCAGAGGAACTGCCGGAGCCGGACTGCCCACCTGTGCGTACCACCCTTTTGGGGGAGCAGCTGGTTGCCTATAAGGACACCAATGGCGATATCGGCCTTATCGATAACTTCTGCCCGCACCGTCGCGCCAGCATGTTCTTCGGCAGGAACGAAGAGTGCGGCCTGCGCTGCGTCTATCATGGCTGGAAATTCGACACCAACGGCGATTGCGTGGACATGCCCAGTGAGCCAGCGGAGAGCAACTTCAAAGACAAGGTGAAAATCAAGGCGTACCCTGCCCGTGAGTATGGCGGCCTTATCTGGGCCTACATGGGTCCTATAGAGACCATGCCAGAGCTTCCCAAGCTAGACTGGGCCACGCTGCCGGACAGCCATCGCATCATGTCCAAGCGGAGCCAAGAGAGCAATTGGGTGCAGTCCGTAGAAGGCGGTATTGATTCCAGCCACATCTCCTTTCTCCACAGCGGCGTCACACCGTATATGCGGGACAACCCTGGCAAGCGTCCAGCCCGTCGTGGAGCCGGAGCACCACTAGACTTCACCACGGTAGATACCTCGCCCCGGTTTGCCGTAGACGATACCGAAGCAGGATTGCTCATCTCTGCCCGTAGAGAGGCGGACGATGACCGTTACTACTACCGGATCACCCAGATGCTTCTGCCCTTCTACACCATGATTCCAGGAGCTATTAAGCCGGGCCATCAGATTGGCGGCCACGCTTGGGTACCTATCGACGACTACAGTTGCTGGAACTTCAGCGTCTCCTGGAACCCCTACCGTCCTTTTACAGACGAAGAGGTCAAACAGCACTGGAGCGGTGCAGGCCTCCACGCACTGACGGATAACAAGTACCGACCCCTCAGCAACAAGGACAATGATTACAACATTGACCGTGAAGAGCAGCGGTACAAGACATTCACGGGCATCAAGGGCATTGGAGAGCAGGACATGGGGACGCAAGAGTCCATGGGTGCACTGTCATGGCGGGCCGGAGAGCACCTAGGCGCCAGCGATTCCGCCATCATCGCGTATCGCCGCCGGTTAATGCAGGAAGCCCGCAACTTGCAGGAGGGTGTGGAATCCTTTGCGGCCACCCACCCGGAAGCCTACGCAGTTCGGTCTGCGTCCGTGCTGGTCAAGCGCGGGGAGTCCTACCTGGACGCGGCCAAAGATCGATTGGAAGCAAAGGTCTAATAAAGAAATAAGGGGAGCATCATGGCAGAGAAAGTAGCAGCGTCTGTCCTAACAGATAAAAGGACATTTGAAATCCGGGAATTCGATATGCCGGAGATTGGCCCTGACGAAGCAATCCTGCGAGTAGAGCGATGCGGCGTCTGCGGTAGCGATGTCCACGGGTACGACAACATGAAGGAAGGCCAACGCATCCTTGGTCATGAGAACCTGGGGTTCATTTACAAGATAGGCGCCAATGCCTCAAAGAAGTGGGGCGTGGTAGAGGGTGACCGCGTAGCGCTGGAAGAATATGTGCCCTGCGGCTCCTGCGAGATGTGCCGCTCCGGCAACTACCGTTTCTGTCCACAGACCAGCGCCTTCGGTCACGACTCAAGCACGCCACGCCTGTGGTACGGCTCAACCGCTCTCACCGTAGAGCCTGCTCTCTGGGGCGGCTACAGCCAGTACATGTACATGCACCCCGGCGCAGTGGTGCACAAGGTGCCCACACATATTCCCGCATCAGAAGCCGCTTTCTTCCTTCCCTTTGGCAACGGTTACGAGTGGGCAGTAGAGTACGGCGGCGCAACCCTAGGCAGCACCGTGGTGGTGCAGGGCCCCGGACAACAGGGTCTGGCAGCGGTCATTGCAGCACGGGAAGCCGGAGCTGCATGCATCATCGTCAGTGGCATGGGCCATGACGAGCATCGATTGGAAGTAGCACGCCGACTTGGCGCGGACTACACCGTGGATGTCAGCTCTGAGGATCTGGTAGAAAAGGTCATGGAGTACACCAGAGGCCACGGCGCAGATGTGGTGGTCAACGTCACCGGCGGTGGCGGGACTACTGTGCGAGAGGGCATGGACATGGCCGCCTTCAACGGCGTTGTAGCCCTACCCGCCGCTGGCAACGAGAACGTCTCCGTTGGTGGCACTGGTCGCAAGAACCTGACCATGAAGTGGTGCCACGGGCATTCATATAAGTCGGTGGAGCACGCCATTGAGACCATCGCCTCTGGTCGCTACCCCATCAAGGAGATTGTCACCCACCACTTCGGCTTGAACGACGTCAAGCACGCCATCGACTCCGTAGCAGGAGAAGGCGCAACCGGGGCCATCCACGTCAGCGTGGATCCCTGGGCCTAGTCTCCAAAGTAACGCAGTAAAGAAGAAGCCCCCTCCGATTAATCGGAGGGGGCTTCTTTCATGTTCAAAACCTTAGGTAGCCGCCAAACATACAGCTCTGGAATTAGCTCTGGGGTTCTGCTTCTTTTCGTCGAAGGAACGGCAGCCAACCACCCTGCTCCCACACCAGCAGCAGCTGGCTGGCAATGGCAATGGAACTGTACGTTCCCACGGCAACACCTATCAGCAGCGTGTAGAGCAGGCTCTCAATGGTACCGCCGCCCATGAGCAGCAGCGCCATAATCACTGTCAACGTTGTGATGCTGGTGGTCAATGACCTACCAACCGTCTCCATGATGCTCACGTTGATTGTCGTGCCCATGTCACGCGAGATGAGGCGCGCTGTGTTCTCCCGAATACGGTCAAACACCACAATCGTATCGTGCACGCTGTAGCCCACCACCGTCAGGATGCCGGTTATGAACATGGCGTTCACCTCTAAGTCTATCACCTTGCCTAGGATGGAGAAGAGGCCCAGCGTAATCACCACGTCATGCAAGGCAGCTATGATGGCAGCCACGCCCAATCGGAGCGAGTTTGCCATCAGTCGGAAGGCATATGAGATGTAGATCATGATGAACAACGCCGCCACGGCAACGGCGATGCCAGCGTTGCGGATGGTCTCTTTTGCCACTGCCTCTGACACTGCGGAAAGTTCAGAGGTCTCAATAGTCCCAAACTCCTGGGTCAACCGCTCCTCAATCAACTCACGTTCTGAAAGCCCTCCAGTTAATTCAGGGCCTTCCAAGGTTGTGGTACGGATAAGGAAACCAGTATCTCCAACGCGCTGAACCACAGCCTGTCCGTGGCCAAGGTCAGCCATCGCCGCCCGCATATTGTCCTGATTCGCTGCCTGGGCAAAGGTCAGGGACAGCGCGGAGCCACCCTCAAAATCGATGCCGACCTTGAACCGAGGCGAGATAGTCATTGATAGGACACCCACCAGGATAAGTATCGCGGAGAAGGTGAAGAACCATTTACGCTTGCCGACAAAATCCATAGTTTAATTACGCTCCCTCTGCGTATGGGACCGACGACCGGCCCCCGCAGTGATGACTTGCCCTGGCACAGGTGTGAACATTCCCGTGAACCTTGACAGGGGTGTGGAGGCGATGAGCCTCAAGAATGTGTGGCTTATAACAACGGCAGTGAACATGCTCGTCGCCACACCGATGAACAAGGTAATTGAGAATCCTGTGACAGCGGAGGCCCCGAAGCGAGACCCGAACCAGAACAGGATGACGCAGGTAATCATAGTAGCAACGTTGCTGTTGAGGATAGCGGGCCAGGCTCTGCTATAACCTGTCTCAATCGCACCCAATAGCGCACGTCCTGTCCGTAGCTCCTCTTTAGTTCGTTCTGAGATGAGGATGTTGGCGTCAACCGCCACACCTATGGACAAGATGAACCCGGCAATTCCCGCTAGGGTCATCGTCACCGGGATAAGCTTGATAACAAGCAGCACCAGCACGATATAACACACCAGCGCAAGCACGGCGGTCACCCCGGGTATCCTGTAGTACAGCACCATGAACAGTGCCACCAGGCCAAACCCAATAAGGCCCGCAACAAGGCTCTTGTCCAGCGCGTCCTCTCCCAAGGTGGCGTCCACGTTCTGTTCCTGAATCACCACGATTGGTGTATCTAAACGACCGCCTTCCAGCTGAATGGCTATAGTGCGGACGCTGTCAAAGGTGAAGTCAGGCCCCTGAATGAATGCCTGGCCTCCCAAAATTGCTTGGCTTGCCACAGGGGCAACAAGTTCCTCGTTGTCCAAAAAGATGGCCGTGCGGTTGTTGGTCCCGGCAATGCGAGCCGTCGTATCGCCGAATTTTTTCGCGCCCTCGCCGTTGAACTCCAGGTGCACAATGGGTTGCCCCGTGGTGGCATGGGTTCCGGCATATGCTCTGGTCAGCAACTCCCCTGTGAGCCCAATATCCCTGTCCTCAAAGGTGAACCGGGAGATGGATGCCCCATTGGCGTGGCCTGTGGCTTCGGTATGCCTGTAGCCTCTAAGAACCGTTATCGTGTTTGCTTCTCCATCCGTCCCCGTGACGCGCATCTGCTCTAAACTCGCCAGGAGGGTTTCCCCTTCTCTGAACACAGAGGCATCTGAGACAGGGAACGTGGTAGCGTCCGCTGTTAGGTCACCCACAGCGTTAATGGTAGCTCCGGCGTTTTGCGTCTCGTCACAACCGGCAGGTGCGCAAATCCGCTCCTTGAACTCCAACTGGGCAGTCTGCCCAATGAGACGTTTGGCCTCTTCCACATCCTCCACGCCCGGGAGCTGGATGAGGATGCGGTTACTTCCTAGGATTTGTATGGATGGCTCAGTCACGCCAAAGGAGTTGGTGCGGCGTTCAATCTTGTCCTTAACGCCTTCCATCTGGTCCTTGGTCACGTTCTGATCCTGCGCTTCATAGATAAGCTGGACGCCACCCTGCAAGTCCAGACCAAGAGTCAGCCCCAGAGGACCTTCCTTGTCTCCCCGCTGAAAGTTGACGCTGCCAATTCCTATATCAATGGTGTTCACAACCAGCGCAAGCACTGCAACTACAACTAGCGCAATAATGAAACCCAGACGCCGGAGATCCCTTCTAAACATCTTGTACCTCCGATGTTATGGGTGATGTTACGGGTTCTTTGCCTAGGGCCTGACTCACCATGGTCAATGCCTCTTCCTTTGTGTTCGCCTCCCCGGCCACATGCGCCTCCTGAACCATTTCCAGGAGGGGTTGCAGCTCCGGGCCCGGCGATAAATTGAATAGTGCCATCAAATCATGACCGGTCAGCAGCCGTTGCCGCCTCTCCGGTGCCTCTTGAACGTGTTTTTCCTGGAGCGTGAAACCCATTCGCTCGCAGTGTCGGCCCCAGTCTTCCAGGTCTATATCCGGGCCACGGGCCGCCAAATAGTCCGCCATGCAAAGGTAGAGCGTGTCCACCGCAACATCGCCAACGTCTCTATAGTAACGGTATACGGCGCGAGATGTTGGCATCTCGCCTTTTTGCGCCAACTGGCTCGGCCGAAGATGCTGGTCAACCATCACCCTAACAGCTTCGCTTGCCTTGCTACTAGCCCGCAACCGTTTTAGTATCTTTTTAGTTGTGGCCGCTCCCTTTACAGGGTGGCCCAGAAACCGAACCCTGCCGTCTGGCTGAAGGGCCTTGGTCTCAGGCTTCGCCACATCGTGGAGCAGCGCCGCCAGCTTGAGGTACGTTGCTCGAGTATGCCCGTCTGCGTACTCCTCGTCAAAGTATTCCGTGAGCCACGACGACCACGGGATGAGCTTCCCCGCAGGATTTGTCCTGCGGAATTCCGGGTCAAGTACCTGCTCTGCAAATTCCGTGCAGTGCAAGCTGTGTTCAAACACGTCCCAATGGTGTTCCTTCGGCTGTTCAACACCCCTGGCAGGAGTAAGCTCCGGCAGGATTTCGTCCATGAGGCCCAGCGTGTCCAGCAACTCCACAGAGCGCCACACGCCCGGCAATGACAGGATGGTCAGAAGCTCCTCACGCACCCGTTCCGCAGATACCGTTGATATCAGACTTACCTGCTCACGTACTGCATCAGCGGTCTCGGGTTCAATATCGAAGCCCGTCTGGACGGCGATGCGTACCGCGCGGATCAGACGAAGTGGGTCAGCCGCAAGAACATCGGGGCCGGTGAGTCGTAGCGTTTTCGATGCTAAATCGTTCAACCCGCCTGTGGGGTCGATAATCGGCCAATCACCGTAGGGAACCCCGGTGTCGGCCAGCGGCACAGCTAGGGCGTCTACCGTGAAATCGCGCCGTCGTAAGTCGTCGTCAATATTTCCTTGAAGGGTGGCAATGTCCACCGTCCAACGGCCATCGTCAGGGATTATTGCCGCTACGCGGTAGATACCTCGTTCATGGTCCAGCGGCACAAAGGTTCCGCCCGTTGCCAGTGCTATGCCGTGGGCCTGCTCCTCCGCATCGCCAGAAACGGCCAGATCAATGTCGTAACTGACCCGGTGAAGCAACATGTCACGAATAAAACCACCGAGTAGGTAGGCATCAATACCCAGGGGGGCGTAGTGCGCACGTAGGCGGCCCAGAAGCTCCAACGGAATCCTTTCTAATGGGGCAGGGAATTACTCTTTGGTCTCAGCAACGCCAGCCTCTTCGGCCTCATTGCCTTCATCTTCATCTCGGGACAAGGGTTTATCATCCATGTCTTCTGCGTACTCAGGTGGAGGCTCATCCCCCACCTTCCAGACGGCATCCTTGGCAACCAAGTGTTGTAGATAGGCTTCTCCGTTCAGGTGGCCTATCTCATGCTCCAACGCCTGGGCCAGCAGATTACCCTCTGCGGTAAGACGCTGTTTGCGACCCTTTAAGTCCTGGTATCGCACCTTTACCTTGTTGGAACGAAGCACCTGACCTTGATAGCCGGGAACACTCAAACACCCTTCTATCAACTTGCGTTCGCCCTCTTGCGATACCAACTCAGGGTTGACCAGCACGCGCACTTCCTCTTCCTCCGGAATCTCTATGACGCACAACATTAACGGCACATCAATCTGGTTAGCCGCCAAGCCCACGCCACTGGCGTCTCGCATTGTCTCAACCATGTCCTCAACCAGCTTTGGTAACGACGCGTCAAAGACGGTGACCTTCTGAGTCCTGCGCATCAGAACCGGCTCTGGAAAGGCAACAATCGGCCTTATTGCCACACAACCCCCCTTTACCCTGGAGTACCCACAGTATTATAGTAGCGACCATCTCCCTAGTAAAGGTAATCAGATACATAGTTGGCCCATGTGTCTGCCCCTCTTGCATTGGTAACCGCCAGGCACGTGGACACATTCCAGCTCCAAAGGTAACCGCTAGGGGCTAGGGTCAAGGCCCAAGCGGCTATGAACTCAGGATGAGCGGACACTCTATATCTCCCTTGGGTAACCGTCAGGTACATGGGTCAAGGCTCAGCCTTGCTGGCTTGATTGACTTTACCCTTACCTGCTGCAACACTAGGCCAGCTACAACAGACACCCACAGACTGCACAACGAACGCGGAGAACTATGGCACCGTTGCTGGAAGTCCGCGACCTTCATACCCACTTTGTGACACGAATCGGCACCGTGAAAGCGGTGAACGGCGTTAGCTTCACGCTGGAAGCAGGCCAAGTGCTGGGAGTAGTCGGAGAGAGCGGCTCCGGGAAAAGCACCCTTGCCCTCTCACTGGTGAACCTTGCGCCCTTCCCCGGCGAGGTTGTCAGCGGTCAGGTGTTGCTCAATGGGCGAGACCTTATGCAAGCCAGCGAGATTGAGCTTCAACAAGTCCGTGGCAAAGAGATAGCCATTGTCCTTCAGGACGCCAACGCTGCCCTGAACCCCACCATCCGCATTGATAACCAGATGACAGAAGCCGTGGTGGGGCACCGGGGTATTAGCAAGAAACAGGCGGAGGCTATCTGCATTGACCTGATGCGGGACCTAGGATTGCCGGACGCCCAAGAAATGATGAAACGCTACCCCGGCCAGATTAGCGGAGGACAGGCTCAACGTGTCATGCTGGCAATGGCCCTGGCCCTGGAGCCTAAAGTGCTTGTGGCCGATGAGCCCACTGCCAACCTGGACGTCACCATTCAGGCCGAGATACTGATGCGATTGCGGAAGCTGCAGCAGGAACGCGACATGGCAATCCTGTACATCACCCATGACCTTGGTGTGATGGGGCGTGTGGCAGACGAGGTAGCGGTGATGTATGGGGGAACGATTCTGGAGCAGACCACTGCAAGCAACCTGTTCAACAGGCCAACGAACCCTTACACCTACGCGTTGCTACAGAGTCTGCCTCGCATTGATGTGAAACAACAGAGGCTACTTTCCATCCCCGGCACGCCGCCCGACCTTCTTGACCTGCCAGACGAGTGCCCGTTTCTGCCGCGATGCGTGAAGGCCATGGCGCAATGTCGCACCAACCCCAAACCGCCATTGTTGGAAGTGTTCCCTCAGCATAAAGTGGCTTGCTTCAACCCCATGGATCCTGACCATGAGTTGGGCCAGTAGAGGATTGCCAGAGGGTTACGGTGAGCCTTCCCCTATCGTTGAAGGGAGTTGGATGGTGACACTTCGTCTTTGCCAATCAGACGATCTAGAGCAGGTCGTTCACCTGTGGTACACAGCATGGCATCGTGCGTTTCCCGGCTTGCATCACCCGCAGACGTATGACAAGTGGAAGCAGCGGTTCCGCGATGACATTGCCGCAATGCAGACTGTGTGGGTTGCGGAGGTGGATGGGAACGTAGCAGGGTTTCTTGCTATGAACGTAGATGACGGCTACATTGACCAGTTTTTCGTCGATGTGGCGTGTCAACGGCAGGGGATTGGCGCAAGTCTGATGGGAAAGGCGAAAGACCTGTTTCCTGCCGGTCTATCTCTTCACACATTGGAAACCAACACTAGCGCACGTGGTTTTTGGGAGAAGCACGGCTTCCACGCAGGCCACAAAGGCGTCAATGCAGTGAATGGCCAGCCGAACGTAGAGTATCGCTGGCAGCCATAAAGCGTACAAAAACAAACGAGGCCCGAATTGGGGCCTCGTTTTACGTTGGTATCACCTGGCAAGCATATCAACCGCCAGGGAGTATGGGTCTAGATCTAAGCCCTTGAGGTACCAGGGCGTGCCCTGGTACCTCCGGAGATGGACTGACAAACTTCAGCAACCAGAAACTCCAACGCCAACCGATCTCCTTGCGCTCCCGTCTTAATGGCCACGTCCGTGTCCAGCAGCCCCGCATGAAGCTGTCGCAACGCTAGGGGTGTGAACCGCCTCGCTTGCTCCAGCGTCTTTCGCAGCGGGTAGGCAGAGTTGATGCCCAGCCTGCTTCCAAGCTCAGCCTGGGGCACCTGTTCCGTAATCAACTCCTTGGCTAACAACAACAACCTGACCTGTCTGCCCAACATCGATAGGAGGTAGGGTACCGTAGCCTCACCCTCTAGGAGTTTCGTCAAGTTCCGCATCGCCATCGTGCGATTGCCTTCCAGTACAGCGTCCACCACGGCAAAGACGCTCACCTCTTTGGCGGAGACCACCATCTCCTCCACGTCCTCAATTTCAATGGCCCTGCCAGTAGCGTAGAGGCTCAGCTTCTCTATCTCGCTGGAAAGCCCCCACAGGTCCGTGCCAATCATGTCCACAAGAAGTTGAACGGCATTTGTAGCGATGCTGCCGTTGGTCTCCATAATCCGGTTCTGTACCCAACCACGAAGGTCGTTTGGGTTCATGTTCCCAAACTCTTTGACCTCCGCAACGGCTTTCACTTCCTTCATCAGCGGGTTGTTGGCGCGGAGTTGCCCTTCCAGGAACACCAGGTCTGACGTAGGTGGCATCTGGTCGGGGAGTGCGGGGAAAAAATCCTGCCAATCCGCCAGCTTCTCCGCGCTGGCCTTACCCTTGCCACCGCGCCCCTCGCCCCCCAGTGACCCTAGCAGCCCTTCCACGATGACCATGCGACGCTCCGCCAAGAAGGGCATGGCCTGGCACATGCCGGTGATGGATGCAGGGCTGACATTTTGCGCGGTGAGCGATGTGATGTTGGCGTCTTGCACGTCCAGCATCCCCACGGCGGCGCGCAACCCGTCCAGGCACGCCCGCAGCGAGTACGTATCTGTTCCATGCAGTAAGTAAATCATTGTTGCCCCGTCCCACCGGCAAAGACTATATGAACATGGCCCCGGTGGAGGCTATACTATGTCTGTGACGAGTATGAATAGATGCACCTCGTTTGCCAAGGACATTCCCCCATCCTTTTGTATTGGTTGGTTATGGATTTATTGATTTTAGGCTTCCCCCAGTCCGGCAAGACATCTCTGTTTAGCGCCCTGACCCATCGGCAGGTGGCCGCAGGGGGCTACAGCGGCGGAACAAGCAACGGCGTAGCCAAGGTGCCCGATGAGCGATTGGCGACGCTGACAGCAATGTTCAAGCCGCAGAAGGTGACGCCTGCGGAAATTCAGTACATTGACACCCCGGCTATGGGGGGCGGTCGTAAGAACACCTCCGCGCTCAGTGGAGAGTTGTTGAACCTGATGCAGGGCGCAGACGCGCTGGTGCACGTGGTTCGCGCCTTTGATAACCCCGCGGTGCCCGTTGCCGATGGTGCAGCCACGCCGGAGGAGGCCATCGTCGGCATGGATTTGGAGCTGGCAATGGTTGACCTTGGCATCCTGGAGCGCAGGATAGACCGGTTGACCTCATCCCTGAGAGGCGCAAAGGCAACGGAGCGAGCTGGCATCGAAAAAGAGCTGGAGCTGGTGAATCGCGTCCACGATGCGCTTGAAAGTGAAATTCCCGTCTACAAACAGGAAATTTCCAAGGAAGGCAGGTTGGTGCTGGCCAACTTCAACCTCATCACGGCCAAGCCGATGATGGTGGTGCTGAACGTGGGCGAGGACGAGGTAGCCAACACAGCGAAGCTGGAAGCTGAATGGCGTGACAAACTGACGGAGCAGGGCCGCGTTGTGGTTGCCCTCTGTGCAGAGCTTGAAATGGAATTGGCCGAACTCTCAAACGAGGATGAGGCTGAGTTCCGCGGATCCTTGGGCATCGAAGAGCCGGGCCGTGACCACGTCGCCCGTGCGTCATATGACCTGTTGGGGCTCATATCGTTCCTGACGGCTGGGCCGGACGAGGTTCGCGCCTGGACGATAACCAAAGAGACCCCCGCGCAGAAGGCCGCTGGCAAGATACACTCCGACATTGAGCGAGGGTTCATCCGCGCGGAAGTCGTCACCTACGACGACCTAATAGCCGCGGGCAGCCTGGCAGAGGCCAAGAAAGTGGGCAAGTTCAGGCTAGAGGGTAAGACCTACCCCATGCAGGACGGGGACGTGGTCAACTTCCTCTTCAGCGTCTAACTAGGACATTGTCCTTGCCCTATATTCCTGACGTGGGTAACGATGGCCTATACCGCTCATGGTGAGCCTATAGAACCATCTCTGTCACACTGGCCCCAGGCATTTGACACGGTATTGTGACGCTGCTAACGCACCTTTTACCACAACAAACAAGGAAGATTCCTATGGCTGATTTTCCCTATACCGCAGAGGCGACAATCAACGCATCCGCTGACAAGCTCTTTGCCATCATCAGCGAACCCACCCAACACCTCGCTATGGCAGGCAGCGACGAGATTAAGAAGATTACCGTCACCCCGGCTGGCCCGGTAGGCGTGGGCTCCAAGATGTTCGCTGATGAGGCCGTCATCGTTGGTGGCGATACCATGGAAATCGCCGCTGAGTCAGAAACCATCACCTGTGACGCTGGCAAGAAATTCGCTTTCCTCGTGTTCCCTGCTCTGCCCGGTTGGGTTGGTCGGATGGAATGGTCATTCAACCTTTCCCCTGATGGCTCCGGCACCAAGGTCAGCCATCAGGTTGACATTGACTAGGGAAACGTTACTGACGAGAACCTTAAAGGTCTCCGCGACAACTGCGAGGGCATGGACAAGACCCTTGTAAACCTGAAGAAGATGACAGAAGGCTAACCAGCCTAACGCTTCTGACCAAGCAAATAAGAAGACCCTCCCGGTAACCGGGAGGGTCTTCTGTTGTCCATGTCTGGACGAACCCGGTACACTTGATGCATGGGCAACCAGCATGAAATAGAACCTCTTGGCGTCACCACCGCCAGCGAGACAGGCCGAAGCCTAGCGAACGGCATGGCGCTTTACATCCACATTCCTTTCTGTGAAACCAAGTGCCCCTACTGCGATTTCAACACCTACGCGGGCATCAACCACCTCATCCCCTCATACATAGAAGCCTTGAGCAATGAGCTTCGCACGTGGGCTAGCGCCCTGGGCCATCCACAGGTCAACACCGTGTTCCTTGGTGGGGGCACACCGTCAATGCTATCGACAAAGCAGATGAACGACCTGTTTACGCTGATTCGCGCTGAGTTTGCCGTTCAAAAGGACGCAGAGATCAGCGCAGAGGTGAACCCTGACGATGTCACCGTTGAGCGGATGACAGGGTTCCTTGAGGCTGGCCTGAACCGTATCAGCATAGGCGTCCAGTCCTTCGACAACACTGAACTTCAGATTCTTGGTCGCCGCCACGATGTCACCCAGGCGCTGAAGGCGTTTGAGGCTGTGCAGCACGCCGGTTTCACCAACGTCAGCATGGATTTAATGTACGGCCTGCCACACCAGAACATGGAAAGCTGGAAGCGTAACGTAGAGGGCGTCATCACCACTGCCCCTCAACACGTCTCCGCCTATGCTCTGACCCTTGAGCCTGAGACACCCATGGCCCAGCGCGTGTTAAAGGGCAACGTACCAGAGCAGGATCCTGACTTGGCCGCTGATATGTACGAGTGGGCCACAGCAGCCCTGGCGAAGGCGGGCTATCAGAATTATGAGATATCCAACTGGGCACAGCCTGGACGGGAAAGCCTCCACAACATCACCTACTGGCACAACCTACCGTACCTAGGCGTGGGGCCCGGCGCGCACTCGTTCCTTGGCGGTTACCGGTTCGCCAACGGGAAGTCGCCGGTAGGGTACATGGCAAAGGTCAACGCGTGGGGCGAGCCACCTGCCGACTTGGAGACGCTGCTTCGAGAGAACCCCGGATTTGTGCAGGACGTAGAGCCCATGGACGTCCAAACAGAGATGTCAGACAGCCTCATCATGGGGCTTCGACTTTCGGAGGGGGTACGGAACCGGGATTTCCGTGCGCGCTTTGGGTTAAACCTGCATGAGGCATTCGGTGATGCTATCAAGGAGACCATTTCCCTGGGGTTGCTGAAGTCCAGCGGCATGTGGCCTGAGGCCACCATACAACTCACAGAGCGCGGCAAGCTCCTGGCCAACGAGGCCTTTGTGCGCTTCTTGGCTGACTAGGCAGAGTATTTCCCGGCAACCGCACGCCGGCGATTACCAAACAACGGCCTAGTCCTATTCGTGTCGTCGTGAGCTGGTGAACTTCCTGGCCATCAGCAAAAAAGAATCCCGCTCCGATGATTATCGGGGCGGGATATTTATTACCAGCTTGGTGAACCGTCCAGCAGACTCTGAACGAATGGTTAGAAGGACTTGTCCTGAAGGTACTTCTTCAAGTTTACGTCCTTACGGGGTTGGAAGATGGAGCCGTCACCCGGCAGGTCTGAGCCTGCGCTGTTGTTGCGTGAGAACCCGCCGAAGAGCTTGAATGGCAACGCCAGCGCGGCGGCAAGGCCCAAAACCATAGCACCCTTACCTAAGACCTCACGCCTGTTGAATTCGTTTTGGTCATTCTTGCTTTTTGAACCCATCCGTACCCTCCGCTTATATGACGGTTCTACTCTACAGGGAGACGTTTCCAATGGCAAGACCTGAGCCATTACGTTCCGCGAAAGGCCATAAATAGGGTGAATCCACGGTAGATTGAGGGGCCCTATATATTGACACCTCTCTTCAAGTTGCGATATTCTTCACAAGCTCAAGTAGCTGGGGGATTATATGGATCCAAATTTCATCACGGCATTGGACTGGATTGAATACAGGGATTTGGTTTCTCATCTCTGGCTCCTACCCGTATTGATGTTTGTATTTTCTACCAGCATCCTCCTCGGCTTTGGGATCATCCCCTCATTAGTTGAGAGCAAAGAAATTCCGGAGAAAGCCCAACGAATACGCCCACTGCTGTATCTGTCTGCTGCTGGTGCGGCGACGGGGTTGGTAGTGGTTTTGTTTGTGGCCCGTGACTTGGCAAGAGTCATTGAGGGGACCTACCTTAGATGGTGGATTTAACCCGATTACTCTTGAACACCGAATACTTGGAGTACGGCTTGAACGTCAATACACAGGGTAAGGTGTCTTAAATGTCTAAGATGCTTATTCCTATTCTTTCGGTTCTGGCTGTTGCTGTGACGTTCCTATCATTGGGCGTTGTATTCGTCACTTCCGGTGAAAAGGGCCCCATCGGCATTGGCCTTGGGATTATGGGTGCCATTCTTGCGATTGCAGGTCTTCGTGCGTTAGAAGGTTATCTGGCGCGCGGCGGCAAAATAGCCGGGAAGCAAGTCTCACTGCCTCATGGCATGTGGCCCTTCTGGCTCCCAACCCTGTCAGTTATCATCGTCGCGGGTATCTTCCTGGGCCTGGGCATGCTCTTCATCCTGGCTGGAAGTAACGGCACCGTCATATTAGGCCTCATCATCATCGTAGGCATCCTGATTGTCGGTGGGTCCCTGGGACGCATCGATTCAGGGGATATGAACAAACGACTCCGCACACTGGCCCTGGTTTCAGTCGGCTCGGTGGTCGGAGCGTCCTTCCTGATTGTCGCGTTAGTCGTCGGCGGGAAGATGGCCGGGCACTACTTCTGGGAAGTGGATCAAATTTTCCTTCAGACACCAACCCAGCCCATCGCCTTCACGCACGTACCCCACGTCCAAAAGGCTGGCATTGACTGCGTGTTCTGCCACCGTACGGTGGCAACGCAGGCGGTGGCCAGCATTCCTCCTGTTCAGCAATGCGTGTTCTGTCACAAGATAATTGCCCAGGAGAGCCCAGAGATTGGAAAACTGTTGGTGGCATGGGATAACAACCAGCCTATTCAATGGGTGCGGGTGCATAGGCTCCCAGACCACGTACGTTTCGTTCATGAGGCGCATATCACGTTCTTCTCCGCAAAGGATGCGGTGCCTGCCTCTGCCGTATGTTCGTTATGTCACGGTGATGTAGGGGCAATGGTAGAAGTGTCACAACAAAAGCAACTCCAGATGGGCTTCTGTGTGGACTGCCACAGACAGAACGACGCGCCCACAGACTGCGCCACCTGCCACTACTAGGGCCTTAGGCCCCTTTGGTGGATAGTTTCAGGGTGAATTAAAGAGTAATACTGGGACAAGGTCAGACGGATGAGGAAAAAAGTTAAATGGGCGTAACACGGCGTCAGTTACTCAGGTTCTCCGGCATTGGAATGCTGGGAGCGGTAATCTTTGCAGGTTGCCGTATCCCTGAGCGTGAGTTCTTGGCCGAGAGCCCTGTGCTGATACCAGAAGATCTTGTTGATGGTCAGGACGCCTACTTCGCCACCCTTGCGCGACCTAGCACAGGGGTGGAAAGTGTTTTGGTTCGCGTCATGCAGGGCAGAGCCAAGAAGGTTGAAGGCAACCCTGACTACCCCATGAGTCGTGGCAAGCACACGGCCCAGGCCGAAGCATCGCTCCAGGAGCTGTACCACCCTGACCGGATTGCGACGCCGCTACGACGTGTTGGCGAGCGCGGTTCCGGCCAGTTTGAGTCGATTACCTGGGAAGCAGCGATGGACGAGCTTCAGGCGAAGCTGAATGAATACTCAGGGAACCCCGGCAGCGTGGCTATGATTACTGAACCGCTGCGGGGCGCGTTGGGCACCGTAGCAAGCCGCTTTGCGTCTAACTACGGTGCCACACAACTGGCTTTTGAGGCAGTGGATCAAACGGTGGTTCGCGCTGCGTTCAAGCAGATGTTCAATCAGGATCGTTTGCCCATTGCAGATGTTAAGAACGCCCACCATGTTCTGTCCTTTGGCGCGGACTTCCTCAGCAACTGGCATGCGCCACTCCACTACAACTGGCAGTACGGTGAGTTCCGTGGCACGAATTCAGGAGAGCGCGGCACACTGGTGCAGGTTGAACCACGGTTCTCCCTGACATCAGCCAACGCTGACGATTGGGTTCCAAACAACCCAGGCACGGAAGGCGTCCTAGCACTGGCAATTGCCTTTGTGATTCTGGAAGAGGGTTTGGGCGATGCTGCTGCAATGGCCACCCTTGACCCAGTCATCAGACCTCATATCCAATCATTGGCAATCGCGTCAGAAGTCACGGGTGTTTCCCAGGCCAAGATTGTTGAGATGGCGCACGACTTCACGAAGAGCCAGCCGAGCGTTGCAATTGGCGGCGGGTTGGCAGCGGCTCAGACCAACGGTCTCTTTAACATGACAGCGGTCTACCTGCTCAACGCGCTGGTAGACAACATCGGTAAAAAGGGTGGTCTCCTGTTCAACCCCCCGGCGCCGGTGAATGATGTAATCAGTAACGCAGCGGCATCGCCGTTTGTGGAGTTTCAGCGACTGGCAGACCGGATGCGCACGGGTAATGGGATTAATGCGGTGCTTGTGCACGGCGCTGACCCTGTCTACGGACTTCCCGGAGCTATTCAGTTCGGTCGGGCATTGAAGGACAACGTATCGTTCATCGCCAGCTTCTCCAACTTCATGGACGAGACGACGTCGATGGCGGATTTGGTTCTCCCTGACCAGGTCTCTATGGAAGGTTGGGGCGACGACGTTTCAGACCCCGGCCCCGGCTACGAGTCTATTGCGCTTCAACAACCTGTGGTGATGCCCTTTGTGGATGTCCGCAGCTTTGGCGATGTTCTTCTGGCAACGGCGGAAGGCCTCGGCGGCACCATGAATCAAGGTCTCCCCTGGAACACGATGAAGGATGCTATCCGCGCCAATGCGGAGGAGCTGTACAAACTGAATAGAGGTTCCATCCAGCAGTACCCCTCCTTTGAGGAGTTCTGGGTGGGCATACTCCAGCGCGGTGGCTGGTGGGACACCAAGGCAACGTCCAAGGACTCCACCAAGTCTAAGCTGGACAAGATTCCCGGCAATGCGGTGCCCACCTTTAGTGGCAGCAAGGCCGAATACCCGTACCACCTCCTGCCGTTCATGTCCCATTCCATGGGCGATGGCAGGGATGCGCACTTACCCTGGCTTCAGGCAACGCCGGATCCAATCACAACGGCGGTGTGGAGCACTTGGGTGGAGTTAAACCCCCAGACTGCTGAAGAAATTGACGTCAGAGAGGGCGACATCCTGGAAGTCACGTCGCCCAAGGGTACTATTGAGGCCCAGGTGTACGTGAACCCGGCAACACCACCCAACGTTGTCAGCGTGCCAATGGGCCAGGGACACACGTCCTTTGGCAGGTACGCGGAGGGCGTGGGCAGCAACGTCATGAGCATCCTTGATGCGTTGTCCGATGAAGACACAGGGGCTCTGGCATGGGGCGCAACAAGAGTGAAGCTAACTCTTACGGGCAGGCACAAGCGCGTGCCCAAGTTTGAGGGGATGGTCGTCCCACGTTTATTGGATCCCGCCATTGGAAGCTCTGGGCCCAAGACCCCTGGTGGACCGTTGTACCAGATATCGAATGGGAAAGATCAAGAGTAAAACGTTAGAAATCGCGTCCAGATAGGTCGGATAAACCGGCTTTAAAGGACTCGGGAGGACCAGTTTGGCTGTAGAACGAAAATGGGGCATGGCGGTAGACGCTGACAAGTGCACAGGCTGTCAGGCTTGTGTAGTGTCATGTCAGGCTGAGAACAACATCCCCCTCAATGAGTCTGACCATTTCTTGCAACGCCGGGCAATCCAGTGGATCCGGATTGAGCGATATTGGGAGGGCAATTTCCCAGAGGTGAAGGCCCGGTTTGTGCCGATGCTCTGCCAGCACTGTGAAAATGCACCTTGCGAGCCGGTATGTCCGGTGTTTGCCACCTACCACAACAATGAAGGCTTAAACGTTCAGGTGTACAACCGCTGCATTGGCACGCGGTTCTGCGCAAATAACGATCCCTGGAACGTGCGCTTCTTCAACTTCTGGGAGCCGGTATGGCCAGAGACCATGCGCAACCAGTTGAACTCTGATGTGACCATTCGTAGTCGGGGCATCATGGAGAAATGCAGCTTCTGTGTACAACGCATCCGTCGCACGGTGCGCGAGGTGACAAGGGAAGGACGCGAGATAGTTGATGGCGATGTCACGCCGGCCTGCGTTCAGTCCTGCCCCACCAACGCTCTGGTGTTTGGCGATTTGAATGACCCCGACAGCCAAGTTGATAAACTGCGCAAGGGCGGTCGACAGTACCGTATCCTAGACCACCTTGGCACGGAGCCCAGTGTTTACTACCTGAAGAAGGTGGATCCCCACGCCGTGACGGAAGAGTCGCATGCATAACGGCGGCCCCCACGGGCACCATGTAGACCTGCTGGAGCGTACTTCAGCCGAGGTCAATAAAGAGGTACTGGGTTGGACCACACGGACCAGCTCTAAGTACTGGCTGTTAGTATTGGCCTTAGCCGCTGTGACAGTCCTGGGCGTCATTGGCTTTATTATGAAAGCTGGAGACGGCGGTCTTGATTCCCACCTACCTTGGGGCTACCTGGCGGCTGGTCTGGCCTTTGTGCTGACCACCAGCTTGTCTGCACCGCTCATCGCTATCGCTCCTCGGTTGGCCAAGGCCCACTGGACTCGGCCGATATCCCGCATTGCGGAGCTATGGTCAGTGGCGGGCTTGCTGGTTCTCTTGATAATGATTCCATTGTTGATAACTCTGCCCTCTGCAGCAGACCGCAACACTATGTGGTTCTACAACAAGATTGCAGAGGGATGGCCTCCAGGAGCGCCCTATCTTTACATAGTGCTGACGCTGGTTTTTCTGGTGATAAACGGATTTGGCCTCCTATGGGCTTCCGCCATCCCTGACTTTGCAGCAGCACGAGAAAACGCCACTGGGTGGCGGAAAACGTGGTACACAAGGTTGTCCTTGGGTTGGGTGGGTACCAAGCGCCAATGGCGTGCGCTCAGGGCCGGGCTTGGTGTGTTAGGCGCGTTGTACTTCATGTTCTTGGTTTTCGCCCACACCGTGGTGAGCTTTGATTTTGCCCAGAGCCTGGTTCCAGGACAACGGGACTCCATCTTTCCCACGTGGCAAGCCCTCGGCGGCATTCAGGCAGCGCTGGCTACGGTCATCGTGACAGCGTTCATCGTGCGTCTGGCGGGCGGGTTCAAAGACTATATCAACATCAACCAGTTCTGGAGTTTGGCAAAGCTCATGCTAGCCTCCTCCTTGCTGTGGATGTACTTCTGGTGGTCAGGTTTCATCGTCCTGTGGTACGGAAAGACGCCCCTCCAGCAGAATCTGCTGGATTTGATGTGGTTCGGTCCGTATCTCACGATTTTCATTATGACGATTCTCCTGAGCTTTGCTGCGCCGCTTTTGCTCCTGATGTGGAACGGCGTGCGAAAGAGCATCTTGGGGCCAACAATTGTGGCAGTGTTGATTTTGGCTGGAGCTTTCCTAGATAAGATTCGTATTTACGTATCTTCTTACTCAATAGAGGACGTAAATGCCCACGCCCTGGACCATGTGCCTGCAGGGGTCACCCCAGAGAGTGCAGACATCATGATATTGATGGGTGTGGTAAGCGGATCAATCCTCTTGTTCACATTGGCCCTCAAGTTTGTGCCCATCATCAACATGTGGGAAGTCCGTGAGGGGATGCTACTCCAGGAGATACGCCCGTTGAAGAAACTTCCGCTGAAGGTGATAGCGAAACCCGAGTAATTTCAAGACAGACGGTTTAAGGAGCAGGGATGCAACAGCGCCCGGCGCTGACAGAAATAGATATCAACCGAGACCTACTGAGGCCGATTTTAGCGACGCCAATGTGGTTCTACGGATTGCTCATGTTCTTGGGTATATTTGTCGCGGCAGCACTTGGTGCGTTTGCCTGGGCAATCAACCACGGGACAGGGGTATACGGGCTTAATCGTCCGGTGATGTGGGGTTTCCTCCTAGTGAACTTCGTGTTCTGGGTAGGAATCAGCCACGCCGGCGTCATGCTCTCCGCTATCCTACGCCTCTGTAATGCTGAGTGGCGTCGCCCTGCGACCCGCGCGGCAGAGGTGTTAACGGTCTTTGCTCTGGGTACAGCGGCCCTTCATCCGCTCTTTCACTTGGGTCGCCCCTGGCGCATCTACTGGTCCATGCCTCCTGGCTATGACTTTGGTAGAGGGATTTGGCCGGACATCCGGTCTCCCTTCGTCTGGGACCCAACAGCTATTTCTACGTATCTGACAAGCACAGCACTGTTCGTGGGGCTGCTGCTTCTCCCTGACATTGCCGTGCTGCGTGACCGGTCATCCGGCATGATGCAACGCGTGTACTCCATGTTGAGCCTAGGCTGGCGGGGTAACACTCGACAGTGGAAGCTTCAGGTCATAGCGGGATTCCTGCTTTCAGCGTTAATCCTGCCGGTGTTCGTCTCCGTCCACAGCATCGTGTCATGGGACTTTGCAGTCCAGATTGCTGTAGAAGGTTGGAACGCAACCATCTTCGCCCCGTACTTCGTCATTGGCGCGGTTCACTCCGGCGTGGCTGGCGTGATATCCATCCTTGCCCTGCTGCGATGGATGTTCAAGTGGGAGAACTACATCCGAGACGACCACTTTGACGCGCTGGCCCGGTTAATGATTGTGGTGGCTGTAGGCTGGTTCTATTTCTTCATCATTGAATTCATGATGGGCTTCTACCCGAACGAGGAGCCTGAGTTGTCATTGAGGGCTTTGCAGTTGACGGAATGGCCGTTCAACGCAGCGTTTATCCTGTTTGCACTGACCTCGTTCTTCATCCCTGTGCCCTTGTGGTTGTTCCGGAAGGTTCGCCGTAACGTGGCTTTGATGTTCTGGACCACTATCCTGGTGAACATTGGGATGTGGCTGGAGAGGTTCCTCATCATCATCCCAAGTCTCATGCGGAAGCAGGTACTCACCTTCAACTGGGGCTCATACAATCCCAGCCCCATTGAGTTGATTCTGGTGGGCGGAAGCTTTGCAATGGTGTTCACGGGAGTTCTAACATTCGCCAAGTTCTTCCCCATCATCCCTCTGTCAGACGCCAAAGAGGGTGAGATAATGGCAACTGAAATTAGAGTTGGTAAGGTCATGGTCCCTGCAGCATACAGAGAAGAGTAAATCAGCGAAGCGAGATGGAGCTATGGCAGGTAGAAGCATATTAGGCCTCTTCAAAGAGGTAGACGAAGCGGTTGAAGCAGCTGATAAGTTGAAAGAAAACGGCATTGACGATTTTGAAGTGCTTACGGGATCACCGTACCCTGAAGGCGCTTTTGGAGAGAAGGTATCCAACCACCGGCTCTATGTGTGGCCTCTGGTGGGCGCAGCTCTCGGCTTTTCCATTGCCATCCTGGTTACGGCGGGAACGCAGCTTGCCTATCCCGTGGTGACCGGCGGTAAGCCTATCCTGGCTCTTCCGCCAATGTTTATCATCGCGTATGAAGGCACTATGTTGGGTGCCATTCTCTCTACCATCATTGGTGTCATATTTGAGTCACGTTTGCCCAAAGCGAAGCTTGGCCTCTACGATACGCGTATCACTGAAGGGTACATTGGCCTGTCAGTTGTGGTCCCTGATGGTAATACTGATCGCGTAGACGCTCTCTTCAAAGCAGCAAATGCGGCAGACGTTAAATTGGAGCCAGTAAGTGCATAGCATGCATCATCTAACGGGCATAGGCAACTTCATGCTGGATAAAGGGCAATCAACCCGTCGTATCTTGCTGCTTGTTGTTGTGCTGGTGTTGGCGATTGCTGGTACCGGTTGCTTGGCCAAGAGTGGCACCTATGCCCCCATTGATTGGGCGGCGGAAATGCACTACAACCAATCGTATCGCGCTCAGGAGCCTCCGCGGTTGGTATCGCCTCTGGGTGCAGTACCCTTCAAGTTTGCATCGGATACCCGTGAGTTGACGCGTGAGCCAGCCATTAGCCCTGCGGACTACTCTGGGCTGACCAATCCCGTCACACGGTCTGCGGCCACAAGCGGTGCCGGAGTAGAGTTGTTCCGGGTGAACTGTTCCATGTGCCACGGCTCGGAAGGACTTGGCGATGGTAGGGTCAGCGAGTTCCTTGTAGCGTACAACTACTTTGCCGCTCCCGACCTAACGCTGGACGGAACGGTGTCCAAGACTGACGGCGATTTGTATGGCATCCTGACCAACGGCATCAATGTGATGCCCACGTTCAAGAATCTGTTGTCTCCCGGTGACCGGTGGCTGCTGGTGGACTACATGCGCCAACTTCAGGGTCGCTAGGCAGGACACGCCCTGGATCCATATTCCAGAGGTTACCAAGAGTAGGATGTCTATAACTCAGCGAGGGAGGCATTCCCCGTTGGAGTCTGCGGCAGGGTTTTACCCCCTCGCCTGTGTCTCGGCTGAACCCAAAGATGGGGACAGCGTCAGTGCAGCGGTTAAAGGGCTGACGATTCATCACTACACCCCCGGCAAGCCTCTGCCCTTATACCCCTCGCCAGGGAATCACCCCTGGGCCCGCGTTTCCTGGGTTTCCAATGAACAAGGTTTCATAAAGCCGGAGTAGCAATTGGTGATGTTCCATAGAACGTGGCGGTATACCCAGGTGATGGCCGTTGTCTTGATTTTCGGCGCTTTCACGGCATTGGCCGCCTGCACCACGTCCGCCTCTCCTCTTTCTAAGGATGAGCAACGTGCCCAATCGCTAGACCAATCCCTCGTCTGCCCAATCTGCCCCGGAGAGACCATTGACCGTTCCCAGGTGCAGTTGGCAACCCAGATGAAGGTTATTTTGCGGGAGCAAATCCAAGAAGGCCGAACTGACGCGGAGATTCGACAATTCTTTGTTGATCGATATGGAGAGCGCGTCCTGGCCTCCCCGCCCAAAGAGGGCTTCAACCTCCTGATGTGGATTGCCCCGCCGGTGGGCGTTGCGCTGGCGCTCTTGGTTCTACTCTTCGTTACTCGATCAATGATGCAGCGAAGCCCTACGTCACCTACTTTGAGTAGAGGCAGTAGCGGCGATAGCAAAGCCGAGGATGGGCTTGATGAGTACCTTGCACTAGTAGACGTGGAATTGGGTGAGGCTGAGATCACTGGCAAGCAACCGGGCACGATCGACAGGGCCAATGCGGCCGATACGGAAGGAAACTAAACCATGGCCGACCTGGGTTCTATCACGCTCTTGCTGTCGCTGGCCCTTGCGGCTTACGCGGCTATAGGCTCCCTTGTAGGCCAGTGGCGTCGCGCCCCAGAGTTGGTGGTCAGCGCACGCTACGCAGCATACCTCACGCCGCTGATGCTGGCAGTCTCCACAGCGGTGCTGGTTGCTGCCTTTGTGACCCACAACTTTGAACTGCGCTACGTGGCGGGCCACAGTAACACGGCCATGGATCCCTGGCTTACCTGGGTAGCGTTCTACGCTGGCAACGAGGGCTCCATGCTGTTCCTGGCACTGGTGTTCTCCGGACTGTCAGCATTGGCAGTGTGGCGAGCCCCTGACGAGGTGCGTCCTGCCCTCCCGTATACAACTTTTGTGCTGATGGCCATCACCGTCTTCTATATTGCGGTGATGATGACCATGGCAAATCCCTTCTTTGAGCTTCCCGTAGCCCCTCTAGACGGAGAGGGCATCAACCCGTTGCTAACCCACCCTGGCATGTTCTTTCACCCGCCTACGTTGATGACAGGCCTCATTGGTGTGGGGATACCCTTCGCCTTTGCCATTGGGCATTTGATGGGGGGCCAGAAGGGCGATGAATGGGTGGACACGGCCAGGGTTTGGGCGCTGATTATATGGGGCACATTGACCATTGGACTACTGCTGGGCGCATGGTGGGCGTACACCATCCTTGGGTGGGGCGGCTACTGGGCCTGGGATCCGGTTGAGAACGCAGGACTGCTGCCGTGGCTACCGCTGACGGCCTTTGTCCACTCCATCATGGTGCAGCGCAGACGCGGCATGTTCCGCATGTGGAACATTGCCCTAATCATCATGGCGTGGGGCTTTGCCATGTATGGCATGTTCATGAATCGCGGCGGCCCTGTGCCTTCTGTGCACTCTTTTGGGCAATCGACTATGGGTTGGGTGTTCCTGGTGTTCTTGGGGGTGAACCTCGTGGTGGCCTTCGGCCTGTTCTTCTGGCGATACTCTTCTCTCAAGAGCGCGGCTCCGCTGGAATCGCACCTATCACGAGAGGCCGCTTTCCTACTGAACAACCTGCTGTTCCTAATGATTGCCCTGGTAACGTTGTGGGGCGTGGTATATCCGTTGATTACAGACGTGTTCCGCGGTGTGATTATCACGGTGGGCAGGCCCTATTTTGATGTTGTTGCTGGCCCGTTGTTCCTGGCCTTGGTCGTGCTGATGAGCGTAGGCCCACTGCTGCCGTGGCGTAGGGCATCCGGCAGTTCCCTACTGCGGTTAATGCGGTTCCCCATCGTTGTGGGACTGGGTACGGCAGGGGCGTCCGTAGTGCTAGGCGCGGCAGACTTCATCCCTGCGTTGGCGTTTGGCGTCTGCGGCATGGCTGCGGCAGGCATCGCGCGGGAGTGGGCAAAGGGTACGCAGGTGCGACATGCCAAGGGAGAGAGCTACCCTGTGGCCTTTGTGAAGCTTGTAGCGTCCAACAGACCTCGATACGGAGGATACATCGCGCACATCGGCATCATCATGGTGGCCTTCGCCGCTACAGGGTCGTCGTTCTACAGCGTGCAGGACGATTTTTCCCTGGCTCCCGGCGAGCGAGCGGTGTTGGGCGACTACGAGATGGAGTATCTTGGAAGCACGTCGGAGATAAAATCAGATCGGATTGAGCACAGCGCCGATGTGATGTTGTACAAGAACGGCAATTTCGTCAAAAGACTCCAACCCGGATTTGCGTTCTACCCCAGTTTCTCTATGGCTTCTACCCGCGCGGGCATCCGTCAAACACCAATAGAAGACCTGTACATCCTAGCGAGTGAGTTCACGGACGATGGCCGAGCGCTGTTCCGTGTCCACATTAATCCGCTCATCCTCTGGCTATGGCTGGCTGGGCCGGTCATGGTCTTCGGCACGGTGGTATCGTTGTGGCCGGAGCGCCAGAAGGCTGCTGTGGCTATAGCTGGACTACGCGATGCCCACGCTTCTGATTGAGGCTGAGGTACACTGGAATCGATAATCTGACACCTAAAAAGGAATAACGCTGTGGTGCTGGTTTTTTCTGCCCTACTTGCTGTCTTTGTAATAGGTATTGTGGCTATCCCTTTTTTCCGCATGCCCAAAAAAGCTGACACCTTTAACCCTCAAAACGCGAAATCGCTGCGCTCTCGGCGTGAGTCCATCTACCAGGCCCTAGAGACGCTACGTCTGGAACGGGAACTTGGTCAGGTTGATGAGCAAGAGTATCAGCGACAATTGCTTGAATATCGCCGTCAGGCTGCCATCACCCTGCAGCAGCAAGATCGTGTAGAGGGCGACCAGCAGGAGCTTGAAGTGTTGATTGAGGAAGAAATTCTGGCGGCAAGGGCCAGAATCCAGGAGCGTGACGCTCCTAAACAGGGTGAAGCCTAATGTACCGTCGCATTCTTCGTGCGGTCACCCTTACCCTGACCCTTGCCGCTGTTACGCTGCTTACCCAGCCCCAGTACACCGCCTACGCCCAATCGCCGGACACCTCTAATGAGCTTGCCGGAAAGGTCATTAACGGCACTGCGGAAGCAGAAGCCCCTGCTAACCTTCAGGTGACGCTACGTTTTCAGGCAGACACCGGAGAGGTGATAGAGCGCGTTACGCTCACCCTTGCAGATGGGACGTTTCGTTTTGTGAACCTTCCACCCCAAGGAAACCCCGGCTACGTGGTCTCAGCAACCTACCTGGAGGTTGAGTACACCAACCGCAAGCTGGGAGAGCCGTTGGTGGAACCGCTGGAAGTCACGGTGTATGAACTTACTAACGATTTCACTGTGTTATACCTGCTTGACGATACCCTGGCATTGACCTCTGTCGACAAGAAGAACCGGCAGATTGAGGTGCTGGAAGCCGTCAAACTCAGGAACAACAGCGACCGCACTTTTCAGACAGACGTGCAGACCGATAGCCCTATGAACCTGCTCCGGTTCACATTGCCTGACGGGGCTACGGATCTGGACGTGGAGACATCACTACCGGGCGGGCATATCCTTCAGGTGAACCTGGGTTTTGCGCTGACCACGCCTATTCCCCCCGGTGAGCACGATATCCTGTACGTCTATCGCGCGCCGTACAACGGCTCTTCCCTGCCATATGAACCCCGTTTCCCTATGGGCGTTGAGGCGTATCGCATCATGCTCCCCGTGGGCCTGGCAAGGGCCGAGAGCGCTGACATGATGGAGTTGGCTACGGCAACCATAGGCGATAGAACGTTTCTGATGATGGAATCCAAGAAGATTGCCGTAGGCGAGCGTGTGCACTTTACGATAACAGGCTTGCCCCAACCGTCCTTGGTACAACGCGCGCAGAAGCTGGGCACAAGCGATGGGTTCAGACGCGGTGCGCTGCCTGCTCTGGCGGGCCTGGTGCTTGTGGGGTTTATTGGATTCACGCTGGCTCGACGGCGTAGGGCATCTGCTGCTATTAAGGCAGGGGACGATACCGCATATGATGAGCTTATCATCGCCATTGCTACCCTGGACGAGCGGTTTGCAGCCGGCGATATTGAAGAAGAAGCGTACACGCTGGAACGCGCTGAGTTAATACAGCAAACAAGGAACCAATAGTGACTGAACAAAACACCAACATGACACCGGAGGAACGGCCTGCCAACCATCGCAAGCTGGTGGCAATGGCTGCTGTAGCCATTCCGTTGGTGGCGCTGTTCGTCATCCTGGGGCTAGCGTTGAGTCGCTCCGGCGGTGTGCCTGCGGGAATCGCCATCAACAGCGCGTTTGGCGAGGTGGACGTAGATAGCGACATCGCCCGTGACTTCGTCGTGACGACCTTTGATGGTAAGGAGCTACGGTTGTCCGACTTACGTGGACAGGTGGTGATGCTGGATTTCTGGGCGTCATGGTGCTCGCCATGCCGACAGGAGGCTCCCGCGTTGGCTGCTGCCTACCCCGGTTACAAGGCGCAGGGCGTGGAGTTCGTGGGCGTGGCTATATGGGATGTTGAGGACGAGGCGAGGCGGTTTGTAGCGGAAACCGGTACTGCGTACCCCATTGGCGTGGACACTAAAGGCAACATTGCCATTGACTACGGCCTCACGGGCATCCCGGAGAAGTACTTCATAGACGCCGACGGGATGATCGTCAGGAAGTTCGTTGGCCCGGTCAGCGATGAAATATTGGAGAGCGTCTTCTCAGAAATATTGGCCTCCTGAGCGGGTGCTAGCTCCTGGCGTTTACCAATGAGACCTTGCATGGATAGAGAGAGTGTGAGTCATGGGCGGAGCGGTCACGGCGGTAAGTGCAAGTGGTGACTATACGTTCACGAAGCTGAACCAGGAGAGCATCCAGCTCATTGCTGGTCTTGGTGTGGAGGGCGATGCCCATGCAGGCGAGACGGTGAAGCACCGCTCACGGGTGGCCCGCAACCCCAGTGAACCCAACCTACGACAGGTGCATCTCATCCACGCTGAACTCCATGCAGAGCTGCGTGCGATGGGCTACGATGTGAAGCCGGGAGATGTGGGCGAGAACGTCACCACCAGCGGCGTTGACCTTCTTGGGCTGCCAACTGGCACCAAGCTTCATCTGGGCGAGTCTGCCGTGATTGAAGTAACTGGTTTGCGTAACCCGTGCTCACAGTTGGATACGTTTCAACCGGGACTGATGAAGGCGACATTGGAGAACGATGTAGCAGGCTACATTGTGCGGAAGGCTGGTATCATGAGCATTGTGTTGGCAGGTGGCGAGGTTCGCCCCGGCGATGCAATCGTTGTGGAATTACCACCGGAGCCCCATAAGAAGCTTGAGCCTGTCTAGGCAGGACTTAGTCCTGCACCTAACATCGCATTACTTATTTGGGTACGGAATTTACGTTGTCGCATGCAACAATAGGCAATGCAATCTCCGTCACACCTGCTAGTCCTCAAGCTAACCGTCAGGTATATGGGTCCAGGGCTAAGCCCTGGCTAATGGCCGCGATAGCGATTGACGATGGGCATACGCCGGTCTCGACCAAAGGCCCTGGGCGTGATCTTAATACCCACTGCCCCTTGCCGTCGCTTGAACTCGTTACGGTCTACAGAGCGCATCACGCGCTGCACCACAGCGGCCTCAAACCCCTTGTCGAGCATCTCCTCATAGGAGCGGTCCTCCTCAACGTAGGCCTCCAACACCTGGTCTAGCAGGTCGTACGGCGGCAAGTCATCGTCGTCACGCTGGTCGGGCTTCAGCTCCGCGCTGGGGGGCTTGGTGATGACGTTCTGGGGGATTGGACTCCCAGGATAGGCTAGGTTGTTGTTACGCCACTCGCACAGCTTGTACACCAGGGTCTTGGGCACATCCTTGATAACCGCAAACCCTCCTGCCATATCGCCATAGAGGGTGGAGTAGCCCATAGCAATCTCGCTCTTGTTACCCGTGGTCAGCACCAGCCAGTTGAACTTGTTGGACACGGCCATCAGCAGGTTGCCACGGATGCGGGCCTGGATGTTCTGCTCAGCAATGTTCGGCTCCGTCCCGGCGAAGAAGGGGGCAAGCGATCCTTCCATAGCACCGTGCACGTCTTCTATGGGCAGCGTACGCATTTTGATGCCCAACGCCGTGACCATGTCCTCGGAGTCGGAAACGCTCCCGTCTGACGAGTAGCGCGAGGGCATGGTGATACCCTCCACGTTCTCCGCGCCAAGGGCGTCCACGGCTATGACGCACGTCAGGCTGGAATCCACGCCGCCGGAGAGACTGATGAGCACCTTGTTGAAGCCGTTCTTCCGCACATAGTCGCGGGTGCCTAAGACCAACGCCTGATACACCTCGCCAACATCGTCCAGAGGCTCTGCCAGTCGAGCTTCGATGACAGGACGCTCTATGGGCTGATACGGAGGGACATCAATGTGTTCTGTGCCGGTGATTGCCTTGGTTTGCGGCGTTCGCACACGTCGCGGGAACTCGCGCTCCACGTTCAAGTCAGCTATCAGCATCTCGTTCTGGAACTGGGCTGCCCTCGCAATGGGCTTGCCGTTACCGTCCAAGACCACGCTGGCGCCGTCAAAAACAAGCTCGTCCTGCCCACCAACGGTGTTCACGTACCCAATGTAGAGGCCGTTGTCGGACGCCCGATTAGCAAGCATCAGTTCTCTGGCAGCGCACTTACCTGCATGGAACGGGGAGCCGTTGATGTTGACGATGACCTGTGCACCAGCCTCCCGCTGCACGGAAACGGGGCCTTCGGCAAACCAGATGTCCTCGCAGATGTTCACGCCCACGTTCACGCCGTTGATGGTGTGGATGGGGCAGACGCTTCCCGGCTTGAAATAGCGAAGCTCGTCAAAGACGCCGTAATTGGGCAGGTGCACCTTGTGGTATTTGCCGACGAGTTGGCCTTCCGATGCCACGGCGGCGGCGTTGTAGATATCGTTCCCGCCACCATCCACAAACCCGGTGACGACGACGATGCCCTTTGCTGCTGCGACAACTTTGGCCAGGGCCGTCTGGTTGTCACGGATGAAGGAGGGTTTCATAAGCAGGTCTTCCGGCGGATAGCCAGTGAGCATCAACTCAGGGAAAGCTACCAGGTCAGCCTTGGCGTCTCGAGCTTCCTCTATGCGCTCCAAAACGATTTTGGTGTTGCCTGCGATGTCCCCTACCGTGGGATTGACCTGAGCAAGCGCTAAGCGAAAGGTGCGCACGAGCTATTCCTCCGTACCTGAGACCCTTAGGGTTTTTAGTCTTGTGATTCTACTACTGATTACGCGTGCGGGGTAGAAACCAGGGTCCTTAAGGTTTTTAGATCCCAGATGGTGACCTGCGGGAGGAGAGGGTTTAGGAAGCTCTTTATCATTCTGAGGAGTGAACGATGAAGAATCTGGGGGTAGCAAACCATAGACCCCACATGATCAGCCCGCGTTTACTTCTGGTCACGCCTAGGGGGGAGTATCCAGTTGGCAATCATCCCCAGAGGCCCTTTATATCTTTTGGCGGTTGAAACAGAGCCTATCCCAAGGGCAGTTCCCAAGTCGTTGAGTGCACCCGGGGTTCGGCGCGAGCCATATACTCGATTATACACGAAGGCTATCTCCGCCCCCAGGACCACTGCCATTGCGGTAAGGTATATCCAGAGTAGCAGCACCATGATGCCCGCAAGAGACCCGTAGACCAGGTTAAAGTCCCCAAAGTTGGACACGTACCAACTGAAGCCAACGCGGACACCATGAAATAGCACTGCACCTATCAAAGCGCCCATCCAAGTGTCATCCCACTCTACCGATGTGTTGGGCAAGTACCGGTAGAGCAGCATCAACACGCCAAAGGTGGTTGCCAGGCTGCCGGTTTCCAGAAGTACCTTGCCAATGGGCCCCTCAAACAGCCAGACAGAGGTTTCCTCCAACGAGGCCAAGCCCAACACGTTGGTAGAAAGCACCGCGGCAAACAACGCCAGCATCGCCACGCCCAGCAGCATCAAGAGGTCTATTGCCCGTTCAATAAAGAAATAGTGTGGTTGGCTTACGTGCCAGGCGTGGTTTACCCCTTTGCGGACTGCGGAGAAGACTGCCATGCCAGAAAAAACTAGGCCAATGATTGCAATGATGCTGAGGGTTCCTCGTGACTGGGCTACGCTACCAATGAGGTCCAGCAGGTAGTCCGCAGAGACAGGGATATTCTCAACAATGCTTGCTACCATCTTGGTCTGTTCTTCAGGGGTGGAGTTGGTGTAGCTCAGGATTGATATTCCCGCCAAGCCAAGAGGGAACAGGGAAAAGAGCGTCCAGTACGCAATGCCCGCAGCAATGTAGGGGCAGTTGTTTCGCATGAAATCAATAATCACAACTCGAGTGAACAGCACCGTTTGCTGCCAGCCACTCGCCTGTTGTTCAGCATTAGGCTGCATGGTCTCCTTAGGCTGCAAGCTCCACGGTCATGGTACTCTAATGTCGTCTTGGCGGTTTTAGGGATTTATCAAACATCGTAACAGGAGAGGCAATCGCAGCGGTTGAGCATAGCCCTCTTATCAAAGTGAACCTTGCATTGGGCGGGGGTGGCGCACGAGGGTTTGCGCATGTTGGTGTCCTTTTGGAACTAGCAGAGCGTGGAATAGAGGTAGCAAGCATCGTGGGCACCAGCGTTGGCGCGTTGGTGGGAGCTATCTACGCGTTCAACCGTTCTGAAACCTATGGCGACCTGCCGATGAGAGAGTCGCAGATTCGGGCCGCGCAAGTGGTTGCGGAGCTATGCCTCGCATCAAATTTTGCCAAGTTCCGCGATATAAGCTGATGGCCCTTCGCATGGCTTCAGAAAGGTGCCCTCAAGGGAGTCAGGTTGGAGGATTGGTTAAACCAGTACCTCTGGTCAGACCGGCTGGACAGGTCTGCCGCCATTGGCGATCTGGGGTTTGACCTGACAGTGACAGCCACTAACGCAGACAGCGGAGACACGGTCATCCTCAACGCAGACACTGACCCAGACGTCCCGCTCTACCGCGCAGTGCGTGCCAGTTCCTCAATCCAGGGGTTGTTCAGAGACATTACCATCAACGTCTCCGGTGATCCTGTCCGATGCTGGGATGGCGGGGCAACGGGAAATTGCCGCTTTGACATCGCGTTGAGGCGCGACCCAACGCTGCCGACCATCGCCTGTACCCTAACGAGGGTCTCAGAACCCACGCCTCCAAGTGCATCAATCCTTGCCGCCACCAAACGCCCGCTGCGAATTCTTGTCCGTTCAAGCGAATTCCTGATGCGACAAATCGAACAGATAACGTTTGAGCTGTTGAGCCAGGAGCAAAGGGATAGACTGGTCTGGGTGAGGCCGGAGTTTGCAAGGGTTGGCATACTGGATTCTCTCTATCAAACCAAAGGAAACGTGACCTGATAGAGAGCGGTGCATCAGCGATGAGAGACAGCCTCGATCAGCTTAGGGAAGATTCTGGGCGTAGCTAAGAATCGCACGCGATAGGGGCGGAACTAACCGAACAGGTTATCCCTAGATGGAACCGCAGCCTGCGGAGCTAGTATGCGACTGCGTTCCCCAGCAAGAGGGTCGAAGACCCTTACAGCAGCGGTAGGTATTCCTGAATCTCGTAGTCGGTGACATGACTGCGATAGCGCTCCCACTCAATCCGCTTGTTGGTCAGCAGCGTGTCCAACACTCGATCGCCAAGGGCCAGTCGCAGAATTTCGCTGCCCTCCGCCATCCCAATGGCCTCAAAGAGGCTTCCCGGCAACGTCTTGATACCTTTAGCCACACGCTGCGCTTCCGTCATCTCAAACACGTTACCCTCCACCGGCGGTGGCACATCGTACCCATTGCGAATGCCAGCCAGCCCGGCGGTCAGCAGTGCCGCAAAGGCCAGGTACGGGTTGCATGCCGGGTCAGGTGCGCGATACTCCAGCCTGACAGCGTCTTCCCTGCCGGGCTTAAACGTAGGGATGCGCACTAGGTCAGAGCTGTTGCCACTGGCCCAAGAGGTATATACAGGGGCTTCATAGCCGGGTACTAACCGCTTGTAAGAGTTAATCCACTGGTTGGTGACAATGCTAATCTCCGGTGCATGGCGCAACAGGCCAGCCAGGAATTGCCTTGCCAGCAGGGAGAACTTAAGCGAGTCATCGGCATCGTAGAATGCGTTCACATCACCCTTGAAGAGCGACATGTTCACATGCATCCCGGAGCCGTTCAGGCTGCTCACGGGCTTGGGCATGAATGTGGCGTAGAGGCCGTGGCCTAGAGCCACTTCTTTGATAACCAACCTGGCCGTCATCACGTTGTCCGCCATGGTGAGGGCGTCCGTGTGTTGCAGATCCACCTCGTGCTGGCTGGGTGCCGCCTCATGGTGAGAGGACTTTACCGGAATGCCCATATCCCCCAGGTTCAACACCGTCTCTCTACGCAGTTCCGTGGCCACATCGCCGGGGGTCTGATCGAAGTAGCCTGCGCCATCAAGGGGCGTAGGGTCATCAGAACTCTTGAAGTAGAAGAACTCCAGGTCAGGGCTGACGTAGAACTGGAGGCCAAGCTGGTTGGCTTCCTGGACACATCGTCGAAGCACGTTGCGAGGGTCGCCCTCAAAGGGTGTGCGTTGGGGCGTGAGAATGTCACAGAACATCCGGGCAACGGCGTTCTGGCGAGGTCGCCACGGGAGGATGCAGAAGGTGGTGGGATCCGGGAGCAACACCATGTCCCATTCCGTGTCCCGAGCAAAGCCCTGGATAGATGAACCATCAAAGGTGACGCCACGGGCGAGAGCATCTTCAAGCTCCTCCACCGTGATGGCGATGCCCTTCATATTGCCCAGGATGTCAGCAAACCAGAGGCGTATGAACTTCACATCCTCTTCCCTGGCGGTGTGAAGGACATACTCTATGGCAGCTTTGTCATTCTCTGTAGTCATTCTCTCTGCTCCATGCCACCAAATACACAAGGGGCGCTTCCGATAGTGGAAACGCCCCTCATACAATCATTCTTGTTACTTATGCGTCCAGGTAAAGGGCGTACTCATATGGATGCGGGCGCAACCGCAGGGGATCAACCTCACGCTCTGTCTTATAGGAAATCCACGTATCTACCAGGTCCTTGGTGAACACGTCTCCACGCAGTAGGAATTCATGGTCGTTCTTCAGGGCGTTCAAAGCCTCTTCCAGGCTGCCCGGAACTTGCTGGATACCGGCTGCCTCTTCTGCGGACATGCCGTAGATGTCCTTGTCTAGGGGCTGACCGGGGTCTATCTGATTGATGATGCCGTCTATGCCTGCCATAAGCATTGCAGAGAAGGCCAGGTACGGGTTGGCCGTTGGATCTGGGCACCGGAACTCCAGCCGTTTGGCTGCCGGATGGGGGAAGTACGCCGGGATGCGGATGCAGGCGCTGCGGTTCCGCATGGAGTAGGCCAGGTTCACGGGAGCCTCAAAGCCAGGTACCAACCGCTTGTAGGAGTTGGTGGTGGGGGCGCAGAAGGCCAGCAACGCCGGAGCGTGCTTGAGCAGTCCGCCAATGTAGTGCAGCGCAGAGGTTGAGAGATTGGCATAGCCCTGGTCGGCAAAGAACTGGTTCACGCCGTCCTTCCAGATGCTCTGGTGCACGTGCATGCCGGTGCCGTTGTCTCCAAAGAGGGGCTTAGGCATGAATGTTGCAATCTTGTCGTGCTCCCGCGCCACGTTCTTCACAATGTACTTGTAGGTGAGAACCTTGTCAGCCATGCTCAGGAGGCTATCGAAACGCATGTCAATCTCTGCCTGCCCAGCGGTGGCTACCTCATGGTGGTGCTTCTCAATGTGGATGCCTGCTTCCACCATGCGCTGAACCATCTCTGATCGGATGTCCTGCTGGGAGTCAACAGGAGCAGTGGGGAAGTAGCCTTCCTTATGACGGATCTTGTTGCCCAGATTGGGGCCGCCGTCCATATCAAACTCGGAACCACTGTTCCAGATACCCTCGTTAGAATCCACGAAGTAGTAACCGCTGTTGGCGTTCTGGTCGTACCGGACTGAGTCAAATATGAAGAACTCAAGTTCCGGGCCCCAGAAGCTCACATCGCCAAGGCCGGACCCTTTCAAGAACGCTTCCGCCTTCTTGGCAATCAGCCGGGGGTCACGGGAGTAGGGCTTGCTCACGCTGGGGTCAACAATATCGCAGATTAGCGACAGGGTTGGCATGGTCGTGAACGGATCAATCATGGCAGTGGTGGGATCCGGCACAATCAACATGTCGCTCTCATGAATCTGCTGGAACCCTCGGATGGAGGAACCGTCAAAGCCGGTGCCCTCTTCAAAGAGCTTTTCCTCGTACTCTATCAAGGGAAGGGTGAAGTGCTGCCAGGTACCGGGGAGGTCACAGAACTTCAGGTCAATCATTAGGATGCCGTTTTCCTTGATCATCGCGGTGACATCGGCGGGACTGGTGGGCTTCTTGTCAGTAGTCATTGAACACTCCTTGCACTAATTCTCGTTAGTGATTGGCGCATCTTCTTACCATCAATAGGTTCCAAGTTATGCGCCCTTTGCTCGTAAATAATATATCGCGTCCTCAAGCGTCAGGTGTTTCAGGTTTGTTACAAATTTTAGACTATAGGATTTAGGCTACACTACCGGGCTTGCGCCGCCATCCATGTTGATGGCCACGCCGGTGATGAAGCTGGCTCTGGCAGATGCCAGGAAGGTAATGAGGTTGGCAGCTTCCGCAGATTCCCCAACACGCCCCAGTGGCACGTTCTTCCCCAGATTGGCATAGTGATCATCCAGTGTCAGGCTGGGGTTCTGCGCCGCCGTGGCCTTGTAGCGCGTCTCATGCTGGCCCGCTTTGATGAGGCCAATGCACACGGTGTTCACCAGAATATTGTGGGGAGCTACTTCCTTAGAGAGCGACTTCGTCAGCGATATGCCAGCCGCTCTACTCACAGAAGAGGGTGCAGAGTTGGCACCCGGAGCCTTGCCCGCCAGGGCTGTGAGGTTGATGATACGTCCCCATTTTTGCTCCTTCATGTGTGGGAGCACTCCACGAATCATGCGCGCCCAACCAAAGAGCTTCACTTCAAGGTCCATCATCCAATCATCATCGCCAATATCCTCAAAGGCTTTGCCAGAGGATGTGCCTGCGTTGTTGACCAGCACGTCCACGCCGCCCCAGGTCTCAGCCACTATCTTCATGAGGTTGTCTACCTGTTCTGGCTTTGAAACGTCCGTGGGGATTGCCAGAACCTCACCCTCTGTGATTTTACGAATCTCCTCTGCCGCTTCTTCCAACACGTCAGGTCGTCGAGCGCAGATGACTACGCGTGCACCCTCTTGCGATAGGGCTATGGCCGTTGCCTTGCCTATGCCCTCGCTTCCGCCGGTGACCAGGGCTACGCGTTCCTTTAATTCATAGTCCATGATGCTCCTTCGTTGCTTGGATGTCGGCGATTATAGCTGCCGGAGAAGCGATGCGACAAGGGCATCCATTGACGGCCCCTAGCTGAGTTGATACGCTTGCGTGGGTTTTTTGTGACGATTTCCTGAATATATGGCGATATGAGGTGCACCATGGCCCCAGGCCCCGTAGAAGAGCTGAATCCGCCCCAACGTACACTGCTTGGCCCAGGCCCCAGCGACGTTGATCCTCGGGTGCTGCGCGCTATGTCTGCACCCATCCTTGGCTATCTGGACCCGGAGTTCATCAAGATTATGGACGGCGTGGCGGAGATGCTGCGCGAGGTCTTTGGTACAGCAGATGCCTTCACGCTCCCTGTTTCCGGAACCGGCTCAGCGGGTATGGAGGCTGCCCTAGCCAACCTGCTGGAGCCCGGCGACGTGGCGATGGTGGTTGAGAACGGCTACTTTGGCCTACGATTATCTGAGATTGCTTCACGGCACGGTGCTGAAGTAGTAACGGTGCCGGTGGAGTGGGGCCAGACGGCCTCTCCTGAAGCGGTGGAGGCCGAGCTAAAGAAGCACCCCAAGGTGAAACTGCTGGCCGCCGTTCATGCGGAGACCTCTACGGGAGTGCTTCAACCCTTGAAGGCCTTGGCAAAACTGGCCCATGACCACGATGCCCTCTTCCTGGCGGACACGGTGACGTCCCTTGGCGGATCACCCGTGGACTTCGACGCAATCGACATCGACTTTGCTTACAGCGCAACTCAGAAATGCCTTGGCTCGCCTCCAGGAATGTCGCCAGTAGCGATTGGCCCGCGTGCTCTGGAAGTCATTAAGAACCGGAAGGAAAAGCCGCGTACTTGGTACCTGGACCTAGGGTTGCTTTTGCAGTACTGGGCTGGTGGCACCCGCGTCTATCATCACACGGCTCCCATGAGCATGATCTACGCGCTACGAGAGTCGCTGCGGTTGGTGCTACAAGAGGGCTTGGAAGTCCGATTTGCTCGACATCGAAAGAACGGCAGGGCTCTCAGAGCCGGCTTGGAAGCACTTGGCCTAAAGCTGCTGGTTCCTGAGGACAGGTGCACCTACCAGCTGACATCCGTGTTCATCCCTGACGGCATTGAGGACGGACCCCTGCGTCGCCGACTGCTCGATGAGTACCACATTGAAGTTGGCGGCGGGCTTGGTCAGTTTGGGGGCTCTATGTGGCGCATTGGACTCATGGGCGAGTCTTCAACGGCTTCCAACGTGCTGACGCTCCTGTCTGCGCTTGAGACGCTTCTGCCTGAGTCAGGTTTTGAGGTTGCGGGTGGCGCAGGTGTATCGGCTGCCAGCCAGAGCCTGGCAGCGGACTAACCCAGGTTAGCCCCCAGACGCGGTTGGCTTCCTGGGGTTTGCCACCGAAATAGAAATCGAGAGAAGCCCTTCCGACAAATCGGAAGGGCTTCTCTACGTTAATGCGTCGATTCTTTGCTTTCCTCAAACTGGCAGCAAAGGCAAACAAATATAATCAGGTCTCATTGTTAACCGTCAGGAAGCTAAGATCAAAGTTCAATCTTCTAGGTACAAGGCTAGCGCTGTATGGAGCGGAAGACATCAAAGGCTACCTGCTGCTCATAGTCATTCTCATCCGCCATGCTTATGGGTGCAGGGCCACGCCCTGCCACAGGAACATAGGTGCCGGATGAACCCTGTCTATTCACCAGCTTCAGATATGGGATTCAGCTTCCACTTTGGCGGCAGCAAATACCCCGACTGCGATATCACATCAAGTCCGTCAGACTGAGTACCAAGCTGTTTCAGCAACGCCGCCGCGTCCGTAACCGGCATCTGACACGCATAGTTCTGGCACACGTAAGCCGTTGGTTGGCCGTTAATCAGGACCCTGCCCTCCAGCAGCTCAATCTCCTGGGCTATCGGATCGTCCTCAGACGCCATACCCGCCACGACCTTATTAGGAATGAACTTGCTGTACAAAACGTTCAGTAGGGCCACCGTACCTGCCTCGCTTCTATCACCAACAACAACAACTTCCTTGGGAGTGGACAGAGCGAAGTCCAGTGCGCACAACCAGTGGCCGTAGCCTACCGGCTGAGCCATCATCGTGGAACGCATGGCACGCAACGCCGTCTGAGCCGTCTCGGAGTACTTGGCCGTACCAACCAGTGACCCCAACCGTTGCAACGCTAATACAGCCGCAGATGCCCCGCTGGGGATAGCGTTGTCAGAGAACTCCTGAGGACGCACCAGCAACTCCTCGTGGTCATGGCCCGTGCTGTAGAAGCTCGCACTATCGGCGTCCCAGAATAACTCCAGCATCGCCTCTGCCAACCCCTGAGCCTCCCACAACCATCGCGACTCAAAGGTTGCCTCGTACAGTGTGATCAGCCCATCGACGAGAAAGGCGTAGTCTTCCAGGTAGCCTTTCAGCTTCGACGTGCCGTTGCGGTACGTCCGCAGCAGTCGACCGTCGGCGTCCCGAAGCGATTCCAGTAAGAACGATGCGTTTGCCGTAGCCGCTGCAAGGTAGTCCGCTCGACCCAACACAGAAGCAGATTCAGCCAAGCTCCCCAGCATCAGTGCGTTCCAGCCCGTCAGCACCTTCTCGTCGCGCATGGGCCAGACACGCTTTCCACGCAGGGTCAGCAGCACCTCTTTGCTCTGTTCAAGTTGTTCCAGCAAGTCGGACTCCACGATGCCAAGCTCTACAGCCAGCTTCGATAGCTCCTGCGGCAGAAACAAGATAGATGCCCCTTCAAAGTTACCCCCCTCTGTCACACCATAGACCTTGCATAACAACTCGCCAGCCTCCTGGCCCAACACCAACAGCAATTCCGCCCGTTTCCATGTGTAGAAGATGCCCTCTTCGCCCTCGCTATCGGCGTCCTGCGCAGTGTAGAACCCGCCAGACGCGTCCCGCATGTCCCGCAAGATGTAGTCCAGCGTTTCCTCTACAACGCGTTTGTACTCCGGCCGACCAAGGGCCTGATACGCATGGAGATACAGCCGAACCATCAGAGCATTGTCGTACAGCATCTTCTCGAAGTGGGGCACCAGCCACGCACGGTCGGTCGAGTATCGATGGAACCCGCCGCCAATGTGGTCGTAGATACCGCCACGAGACATCCTGTCCAACGTCAGGTCAACCATCACCTGCGCCGTAGGTTCGCCAGTGCGGTCTCCATAGCGAAGCAGGAACTCGTGCACCATGGGCTGCGGAAACTTGATGCTTGTCCCAAACCCACCCCACTCGGTATCGATGTTGGGGGCAAGTCTCTTGAACGCCATGTCCAGCATTTCCGTTGTCAGGGGCTCCTGATCACCCTGGAAAGTAGCGCTCTGCTGCAGGTGCTCAACAATCTGGTCGGCAGAGGCCACTACCTCCCCTCTGCGCTTACGGAACGCGTCCTCCGTCGCCTCTAACACCCTGCGGAAGCTGGGCATACCACCCCGCTCCTGGGGTGGGAAGTAGGTGCCACCGTAGAAGGGTTTGAGGTCTGGGGTCAGAAACACCGACATTGGCCACCCGCCGCTACCGCTCACCGCCACCACAGCCTGCATGTATATGGCATCCAGGTCAGGACGTTCTTCACGATCCACCTTGATGCACACAAAGAGGCGGTTCATAACCGCAGCGACCTCAGGGTCTTCAAACGACTCTCGCTCCATCACGTGGCACCAGTGGCACGCCGCGTAGCCGATACTCAGGAAGATGGGCTTATCCTCTTTGGCCGCACGCTCCAGCGCCTCTTGGCCCCAGGGATACCACTCCACGGGGTTGTTCGCGTGTTGTTGGAGGTAGGGGCTAGTCTCATCGATTAAGCGATTAGGCATGAATTCTCTCCTTGGTCTCTAGGCAACTCGCAGACATTCTAGCAGACCCATGGCTGTCCTGAGATTAGGATCCAGATCGCAGATAGGCACGCATGAGGGAAGGTTTGTGAATCTAGCTTAAATAAACACAAGGAATGCGGGCGATATTAGTGATAACGAAGCAGGCGTGGTCTGAAGAACTGCAAGTTCAGCAGCATCGCTTACACACGCGGTCATAAGCCCCACGAAGCACACCGTAAACGTTACTGCCAGAACATTCGCTAATTTCTAGCTTGTCTCTATAGATTCAAACAAACTGACATATGCCTTACTCGGAACCATTGCGCTCCCATCCGCAGCACCTAGGGTGATCCTTCCAAGCAATCATCCGTTTGGATGGTAGCAATTATGAGTGTCGTACCGTTATCATGTCCGCAATCGCTGAGAAGGTAGGCAACCATGACTCCGTCTCAAGAGAATCACACGGATCAATCCGCGGGGTCACCCTCTAGCATCACACGACGTCAGTTGATAAAAGGGGCGACTGCCCTTGGTCTCTCGGCAGCCGTGCTCGGCCCGTTGTTGGCCGCTTGTACTCGTGTTGAAAATACGATGACTGTAACACCGGTGCCTACTTTTCCCCCAACCCCAGCAGCTACGCCCATTCCTGCA
>Ga0302135_10000129_pt1 | contig 44208 bp, 44 predicted proteins | sample CBN3_surface_MG_FD_203119 | JGI IMG/M metagenome (GOLD analysis project Ga0302135, IMG submission 203119) | Marine microbial communities from Western Arctic Ocean, Canada - CBN3_32.1 | ecosystem: Environmental > Aquatic > Marine > Oceanic | place: Canada: Western Arctic Ocean | collected...
CGGCTGGTCGTGGCGGGCAGCGAGCATGTTTCCTTTTCCGTGTTGTTGACCGCCCTGCGACTGGGTGCTCGCGTAACGGCCCTGATCGAGCCCGGCCCCCGGATCGTATCGTTTCCCGTGGCCGGGCTTGCGGCGCGCCTCGTCTTCGGCGTGCCGGTCCTGCTTGGCACACGAATTACGGAAATCGTTGGGCGAGACAGGGTCGAGGCCGTGATCGTTGAGGACGACGGGGGCACGCGCCGACTGGAGTGCGATGGCGTTGTATTGACCGCCGACTGGGTCGCGGACAGCAAGCTCGCGGAGGCGTCGTTGCTGGCCCTCGATGCGGTGACCGGCGGACCCGTTATCGATCAGGCCATGCGGACTAGCCTGCCTGGCGTATTCGCGGCTGGAAACCTGCTTCACCCAGTCGAGGCGAGCGGTGTCGCAGCGCTTGAGGGCGAGCGGGCAGGGGCATTCGCTGCCAGTTACCTGGCCGACGATCTTCCGGACTGGGAAGATGCGACGCCGATCAGAATCGAGGCTCCGGTTCGATATCTCGTCCCCCAACGCTGGGCGCCACATCTCGATGAGCCGGACGCCGTGCCCGGGCTGCGGGCCAGTGCGCGGCTCAGTGAAGACCGGTCGGGTCGTCTCGTTCTGCGCAAGGGCGAGGCGGTCCTCTGGCAGGGGCGTGCGGGCACCCTGCGCGCGGGCCGGCAATTGCGCCCAAACCTGGATGCCCTGGCCACTGCGGGAAGCCGTCTGGGAGCTGCGCCGGTACTGGCCGTGGAGGCTAACTGATGCCAGAAAAAACTGTTATGGCGGCTACGATTTGATGTAAATCAAAGACATTCATTGGTGTCTGACGTCAGCGCCTATGAGACAGGAATCCTCCCTTAGGCAACCAGACTAATCTGTCCCATAGGCGCTGACGTCAGACAGTCTACCACGTTGCCGCGTTGGATCATTGCGAGTTCCTGCATGAAGTGAAGGCGTTCTTTGACCGCGTTGCTCAATGCGGTTTCCGCCTCCTTCCGGCGCGTCTCCTCTTCCAATTGCGCTTGCTGTGCGTATTCCAACCCCATGATCTTCTTGGTTAGCTTGCCAACCAGGGCTTCATGGTAGGCGGTATCAACGGTCGTGTCGTATACCGGCACACTAGTCTTGACGGGTACCTCGCCACGCTCATATTGGTGCGCGAGGTCCTGGATGGCGTCGATCAGGGCATCCTGATCGATACGCACGCGCCCCAAGCACCAGAATCCGCTCGTCAGACGGCTGCGGAGGTGAAACTATTCCTAAGTTGAAAAAAACGGGGAGCAGCCGGGCCCGAGAGGACGGCTGTCGGGGATATGGCGGTCAAGCTCTATAGCGCTAAAATCTGCCCCTTCGCACAGCGTAGCCGCATGGCGTTGCTCGAGAAGGGTCTCGATTTCGAACTCATCGAGGTCGATCTGGATAACAAGTCGGCGGAATTTCTGGCCGTCTCGCCCTACGGCCGAGTGCCTGCGCTGATCGACGGCGACGATCAGGTCTATGAAAGCTCGGTGATCAACGAATACCTCGAAGAGGTCTACCCCGAACCTCGCCTGATGCCGGCGGAGCCGGCTTTACGAGCCCAGGTCCGGCTCTGGACCGACTACTGTAACACGACGTTTTTGCCCCACTATTACGAGCTGTTGACGGAACAGGACGAGGCTAAGGCCGCGGTGTTAAAGGCGGGGCTCGACGAGAAGTACCGCTTCATGGAAACCGAGGGCTTTACGCGGCTGTCGGGCGAGGGCCCCTACTGGCTGGGCGCGGAGGTCTCGCTGCTCGATCTGATCTACTATCCCTTCTTCGATCGGCTCGTCGTCTGGAAGCACTACCGGGGCGTCACCATCCCCGACGACTGCCCGCGCCTTGTGCGCTGGCACGGGGCCATGGCCGAGCGGGCTTCGGCGAAGGCGACCGCCGAATCGGACGCCTATTTCATCGAGCAATATGCCAGCTACGCGAACGCGGCCGCGACCGCCTGGTCGCCGGCCGCCGATTCCGACTGACGGGGACGGCAATAGACTGTGAAGGCCTTGTGACGGGTTCGGGCTGAAGGAAGGCACCGCTAACAACGGCTAATTTAAAGAAGAGGCGTTGCACAAATACTCGTCGCGTGGCGAACAGGGTTGAGCCGGCGGACTCAGTCCTTGGTCGGCTCTGGCGGCATCTCGGTCGCTACCGTCTCTTTCCTGGCGTCGGACTTTTCTTGCTTGGCGAGAAGGCGTGCTGCCTTCTTCGCCGCTTTCTGGCGGTCTCGCTCGGAGCGTTCGAAACGATAATTCGGTTTTCTGGCCATTGGCTCTCCTTGGGTTGGTGCCGGCAGCGACAGGTCAGAATAGATCGGATCGGGGGGAATAGGAAAGCCGCTTAAGACATCGTCTCTATGAGCATTTCCTGCCAGCGTCGGACGTGATGTTCGTAGGGCGGCGAAAAGCGCCCGCGCGCGGTATCCGATGCCGCCACGCCGCGCTGCCAGCCCTCGATGATCGGCGGGTCTTCGGCGATGACTCCGTCGTGATAGTCAGCGACTTCCCTGCGCGCAGTCTCGAAGTCGGGATCGTCGCCAACGAAATAGAGATCCCATTGCCAGTCGGTCCGGTCGGCGGCGACGGGTATGGCGACCGAGGACACCACGATATCCCGGGCGGCGGTAAGCCACAGGGTTGGAAAGAGCGAACAGTTTTCGGTGCCGAACCAGCGCTCCTTGGGTAGGTTCGAGAAGGCCGGCGGCGGGGCCTTCCAGCCCTCGGGGTAGCCCCTCTCGCTTGAGACGATATAGCAGTGGCCATCGACGCCGGTTTCGTAATCCTGGAAGGGGCCGATGTCGTTGTAGAGCGGGTGCACCGTGGCGATGTGATAGGGCTCGATGAAGTTCTCCATGATCAGCTTCCAGTTGGCCGCCGTACCGATGGTATAGCCCTTGTAATAGCGCAGTGCGCTCATGTCGTAGTCGGCAAACCGCGCGGCGAACGGCGCGATATAATCCTCGAAGGGCGGCGCCTTGCCGTCCAGGTTGACGAAGATCCAGTCGTGCCAAACGGCGCAGCGCACGGGAATCAGGCCAAGCTCGTCCATGGCGCCGTTCTCAGCGATCTTGTTCTTGCCGTAGCCCGAAAAATGGGGGGTTGCCTTGAGCCGACCGTCGAGCTCGTAGGTCCAGGAATGGTAGGGGCAGCAGATCACCTTGGCGTTCGCACAAGGCTTCTCGACCAGCTCCATGCCCCTGTGCCGGCAACTGTTCAGGTAAGCCCGGACGCCGCCCTCTCTATCGCGCAACAGCAGGACGGGGCGGCCCGCGATGGTGACGGGCCGGATGTCACCCTTGCCGGCAATATCGTGCGCGTAGCCGGCAAACACCCAGAGCCGGGGAAACAATCGCTCGTTTTCCAACCGGGCGAAATCGTCGCTCGTGTAAATTCTGTTGGGCAGGCTTTCGGCCTGTTCGACGGGCCGGGCCAGCGCTTCGCGCACATCCGGGCCGATGAAGTCGTCGAGCGATGCGGTCATGGTAGTGCCCCTCATGCTACAGCGTAACTATAGCGCTTCGGCTGGGAGGTTTCCAGACGGGCGATTCTGCCCAGTTTACCGCCGTGCTCCCTTGATTTAGGGTGGCTTACAAGAGGAAACGAATCGCGGCGCCCGTGGCCGCGGGAGGAAAACATGACATTGCCCGTCGCCGACGGTCCCTGGTGGACACGCAAGAAGCTTTCGGACGGCATTACGCTGTTCGAGGAACCGTTTGTGGATCGGTGGCTCCAGCCCAACAGCTGGTTTGTCGAGGGCCGGGACCGGAACCTGCTGGTCGACAGCGGAATGGGGCTCGTCAGCCTGAAGGATGAGCTCGGCCCCCTGACGGAAAAGCCGCTGCTCGCGGTTGCCTCGCATACCCATTTCGATCATGTGGGCAGCCATCACGAGTTCACTGAACGCGCCTGTCACAGCTCGGAGACCGACATTCTCGCCGCGCCGACCATACCGAATACCGCCGCCGACGTCATGGACAGCCTGATGATCACGGCCTTGCCCTACGAGGGCTACGACACGGAGAGCTACCACATCAAGGCCGCGCCCGTGACCCGCGCGCTCGACGAGGGTGACGTGATCGACCTCGGCGACCGGGCCTTCAAGGTGATACACCTGCCGGGCCATTCGCGGGGCAGCATCGGCCTCCTGGAGGAGGCGACGGGGGTCTTCTTTTCGGGCGACGTGGTCTACGAGGGCGAGATTCTCGACGAGCTGTTTTCCTCGGACATCGAAGATTACATCGAGACCATGCGGCGCTTGACGGAGTTGCCCGTGAGCGTCGTTCACGCCGGCCACTACGGCAGCTTCGGGCGCGAGCGCATGGTCGAGTTGGTCAGCACCTATGTCGAGAGCAAGCAGGCCCCGGTCTGCCCGGCGGATGTTCCGAAACCGGTTTAAGCCGAGGTCAAGCTAGCGGCGTTGACGCCGCCGCCAGGGGCGATGGGACCTGTGCCCCTGCTTTGATGTCTGCTTATAGCCAAGAGCAGGCCCGAGCTATTCGGCGGCCTCGGCCTCTATCCCCGCACTCGGCCGCCCGGGCTGCGGCGTGCAGCCGGAGAAATGCAAGGCCGGCCCGATCTCTCATCACACTGACAGGGCGTTCGAGACCGCAAGTGGCCTGTCGCGTCCCCTGATTGTCTGCGGCCCGGACGAAGCGGCCGGCTCCATCATCTTGCCGTACGCCTCTCCGGTTCGTTACGCCGCCGTTGCGATCTCCGGTTCGGGTCCTACGCCCGGAGGAAGTTCTCCCACGATTCGATGACCTCGTCGTAGGTGACGTGGGTGCCGTCGGAGTCGATCGGAAATTGCTCCATGAATCCGCCGGCATTCTCAAAGAACGTGCCGAGATTGTCGTACGGATACATCGGACGCGCCCAGTCATCGAGAAGCGGAACCGCTGCTTCCACCGTCGTCGCCGTGGCGTTGAAGTTATGGGCGTGTGCCTGCGCCTCGGGCGAAAGGGCGTGGTTCAGCAGATCGTGACACAGGTCTATATTAGGCGAGTCGGTCATGATCGAGTAGTTATCGATGAAGGCGAGGACGCCCTCCTTGGGGTGAACCCACTTCATGGTCGGCGCGCCTTCACCCATCCACATGGAAACGGCTTCCCAGCCCTGCCCCATGAGCACATCGCCGCTCTCGAACAGGGCCGCGAGCTCGCCGTAGCCCGATGCGATCGTGAGGGCATGCTCCTTCTTGAACGTGATCAGGAGATCCATCGCTTCCTTGAGCTGCTCGCGGGTGATCAGCCACGGCGTGGTCTTGCCGTTCGTGATCATGATGAAGGTGAAGACGACGCCGAGGATGTCCTCGGTGACCGTGACCTTGCCCTTGAATTCGTCCTTGAACATGTCCATCCAGGAAGTCGGGGCTTCCTTGATCACGTCGGCGTTGTACATCAGCGGCAGCGAGCCCCAGGCGAAGGGCACGGCGTAGCGGGTGCCGTCGACCACCAGGCCCGCTGCGTCCCGAATCTCAGGGAAACACCCAGCGAGATTGGGGATGCGGCTTTCATCGAGCGGCGCGAGGAAGCCCCGGGCCGCCCAGCCAGGCACGTAGAACATCACGGGCGTTGAGAAATCCATATGGCCCAGGCCGCCGGTCGCAGCCGTGGCGGAGATCTGCTCAAGGTTGTCGATATAGGTGATTTCGAGCTCGACGTCGTTGTCGGTCAGGAAGCTTCCGCCTCTCAGGCCCTCTTCATAGCCGAGCCAGCCCATATATTTTACCGACTCGCCGGCGCGCGCTATTTTCGGGCCGAGCCCGAGGGTCGCGGCGGCTGCGCCCGTGGCCAGTCCGCCCTTGACGAAGTTTCGCCGGTTCATGGGCATCATCGAACGCGCACGGATAAGACCGTTATCAAAGACTTCGATCTTCTCGGTGAGGCTGTTATAGGTTTTCGTCACTGTTCATCCTCCCGGTGAAAACTCAATCACGCCATTTCCCTGTGTTCGCCCGTTCATCTTCGCAGCAGCGAACCACATTCAGCGCGTTCTTACTATTACTATAAATGAGCCTATTTTAGGATCACCCGTTGAGTCAAGGTTCAAACGGCGGCGCGGGGCGCGGGCTGTCGACCGCGAAGGGCCGGGCCGCTCAGGTTTCGTAGTGGTAGGCGAGAACCCGTGCCTCGCAGAATTCGCCCGCTGTTATGGGCTCGTATTTCGGCGGATGACCTGCGTCCTGGCAGCTCGGCAGGCAGGCGATGGGAGTGTCGTAATTGGGCCCAAAGAAGTAGCCCATCGAGTAGCGCGCATGAGCAGCGGGGTTTAGCACACGGTGCGTCGTCGAGCGGTAGCGGTCGTTGGTCCAGCGCTGCGTCAGATCGCCGATGTTCACGACGATCGTATCCGCCAGCGGGCGGGCTTCCACCCATTGTTCCGCTGCGTTCTTTAGTTGCAGCGCGCTGATGCTGTCCTGGACGAGCAGGGTGAAGCATTCCTGGTCCGTGTGGGCTCCGATCCCTCAGGTTTACGTATTCTCGAGATTCTTCTGGAGCGGGTAGTGCATCAGGCGAAAGCCGGCCGCCGGCTTGGTGATCTTGTCCTCAAAATAATCTTCCGGCAGGTCGAGCGCGATGGCGAAGCCCGTAAACAGGGCCCGTCAAAGCCGGTTTAGCGCTTCGTAATAGCCATAGACCGTTTCCCGGAAGCCCGGCAGGCTCTCCGGCCACTGGTTCGGGCCGCACAGAAGGTTGCCGGCGAGGTGATCCAGGTCGTCGGGCGCCACTTCCAGGGCGCTTTCGAAGGCTTTGTGAAAATCGGGCTTGGCATCCTTGTCCGCGTGAACTTCGAACATCGGCACGTAGTCGCGGGTAAGCGTGCGGACCTTCTTGACGTGGGTCTTCATCTTCTCTTCGAGGGGCAGCGCAAAAATGCGCCTCGCCTCGTCAAATGCGGCTTCGGTCGTCGCATCGGGGATGCCGTGGTTCCGAAGGTAGAGGAAGCCCACCTCGCGGCCTGCCTTGTCGATCTCCGATGCCACGGATTTTTTTGCCCCCCGATCACTCCCGAAGAGCGGCCCTATATCGATCACGGGCAGGTCGGTCAGTGGCACCCGCTTGGCCCCTCTCAAGGCGGATTCGTCGATAGCCGCGTTCGTTGAATCGCTTGGCATGGACATCCCTCCAGACCGCTGGGGTAGTCTGGCCGACGCCACAGGGCGGGCGTTAAACCTCGCCTCGACCCGCCGGGTCTTCGAGGCCCGCGATGGTTCGCAGCAAGGTGGACCTGCCGCACCCCGATGGTCCAAGCAGAGCGCAGAGTTCGTTCGACATTACGTCGAACGTGATGTCTTCGATCGCGCAGATCGTATTGCCCTTCTTCAGGACAAGATCCTTCGCCAACGCCTGTGACGACAGGATGATCTTGTCGCGGGTCTGCGCGGTGCTTTAGACCGTTTCGTTTATTGCCTCGCTCTAGCCCGGACCATTCTTCTAGAAGAACCGCGTATATTCTTCGCGTTCCCACTCGGAGACGGTGGTGTAGTAACGATCCCACTCGTCCTGCTTGTAGGTCAGCCAGCAGTCCAGCAGTGTCTCACCTATCACTTGTTTGGACATGGGATCGGCCCGGATCTCGTGAATTGCCTCCTGAAGCGTCGCCGGGGTGCGTAAGACACCCGCCTTCTTGAGTGCTTCCTTGTCTGCGTCATAGAGACTGATGTTGGTCGGCTTGGGGGGGGGCATCTTCTTGGTGATGCCCTCCAACGACGCGGCGATGTGCATGGCGAACGCCATATAAACGTTCATCGTCAGATCGGCCGCCCGGTTCTCGATGGCGAACCGCGTCTGGGGCAATCGGTACATGGCCGAGCGGTTGTTGATGCCGTAGGTAATATGGGTTGGCGCCCAGGTCGACGTGCCGCCCTCGAGCCCGGGCACGTAATCAACCAGGCCCTTGTACGAATTCACGGTCGGACAGCTGACCCCGCAGATCGCCTTGCCGTGCTTGATCAGTCCCCCCAGCATGTTAAAGGTCAGATCGCTCCAGGTGCCGTCCTTGCCCTGCAGGAGGTTCTTTCCTGCGCCCTTCGTGCTCTGCACGCTGGTGTTGATGTGCGAAGCACTCCGCCAGTCGCCCGTTGTGGGCTTTGGCATGAAGGTCGCAATCAAGCCGCGCTCCTTGGCCATTTCCTTGAGCAGGATGCGCAGGAAGATGAACCGATCCGCCGTCGTCAGCATGTCGGAATAATCGAAATCGAGCTCGATCTGGGAATAGGAGCCCTCGGCGACGACGTCTTTTACGCCCCAGCCGAGGCTGTTCAGGATATCAATCACTTCGCTCACATACGGCATCTGGTCGAGGGTGAACTCGACGTCGTAGCCGTAGGGCTGCCGCTTGGGTCGAAACCCCTCGCCCGGCAAAGGATCGTCGTCAAACGCCTTCCACAATTGGCCGTTTTCGAGCGGCCGCATGATGATGAACTCTGGCTCGAAGCCCGTGAAGAACTTGTAGCCGGCGTCCTTTGCTTTCTTGATCTGGCGGCGCAGCACCGTGCGCGGGCACATACGGTAGGGCTTGGTGTCGCCGTGATAGAGGTCGGCAATGACCCAGCCGTAACGGTTGTCCCACGGACAGACTTCGGCCGAATCGAGATCCGGCACCGTGATTTGGTCCGGATCAGCGGGACCTGCGTCGGGAACCATGGACACCGAATGCACTGCGAACTGGGGACCCTTGCCGGCGCATAGACCTTCCCACTCTTCTATCGGCACCGGCTTCGTTTTTGGGATGCCGAGCATGTCGATCCAACAGCACAAGACGTATTTGACACCCGATTTTTCGAATTTCTTGCGCACGTCCGCCACGCGCTTGGCGGACGGCAGCGCTTCCTGGATGCTTTCGGGAAAATCTCTGCTCATCGTATTTGATCTCCGTTAGTGCGGCACGGCCCGGTAGAGGCGGTGCGGTTGATATCGTAGGCCTTCAGATTCGACCGCTCCTAGCTTTCTTTCTCGTCCAGGTATTTGAACAGCACCCGGTGCAGGTAGCGGAGCATAAAGTCGAAAATCAGTCCCAGGATGCCGGCCGTGATCTTGTCGATATGGATGAAGCGCTTGGCCTTGATCATCATGGCGCCGATGCCGTCGGTCGCAGCGGACGATTTCGGCGATCACGAAATAGGTCCAGCTTATCGCCAGCATATGGCGCATCGCGGTGGCCACGTTGGGCATGACGCCCGGCACGATCACGGTCCACAGTACTTGCCAACGGTTGCCGCCAAGTGTGACCGAGGTTTCGATCAACTCGTTCTGCACCGCCTTGGTGTGGCCCATGATCAGCGTCAGCATGAATCAGATGGCGCCGAGGACGAGAAGCGCAAGCTTCGATTCATCGCCCGAGCCAAACCACATCAGGAGCAGCGGGATCGCGGATTGAAGAATTTCTCGGCGGTCTGAAACGACCCCATGAGGATGCCGAGCGGCATCGTAATCAGGTAAATGAGGCCGAAGCTGACGACGATCCGATAAAGACTGACCAGAACGTCGATGAGGAACTCGTCGTAGGCGAACAGCTCGTAGAGATTGACGATAACGGTCTGGGGCGTCGGCAGCAGCAGTTCCGACGACCAGCCGGCCAGGTTTACCAGCTCCCACAGGGCAAAAAAGATAACCCAGACGGTGATCCCGAGCACGACGGCCCGGGCCACTAGGATAGGCTTCTTGAATTCGAACAGCCGTTGTCGGCGCTTTATCTTCTTGCCGGAGGCCGCTTGGGCCGAATCATTGCCTGTCTGGGGTGTGCTCATCGCAGCCTGTTTTTACCAACCGTTGCGCTGGAATACCTGCGCGTTCTCCGGCTTATCGGTTTAACGTCCGCCAAAAAATAAAACAGCCGAGTTTGCGGGCGCGCCATTCTTTACGCGTAGGCCGCGCGACGGTTTTGTAACTCCCCAATCGCCTTCCGGGTGCGCCAATCGCGCGCCGGCAGTGATTCTTTATCTTTGCCGCAGCCTAGGGCGGTGCAGCAGCGATCACATTATAGGATCCTGTCTTGAGCCGCAATCCAAAACACAGCCTATTCGATAGCGCTATATGCCTCGCGCGCTTGCCCGCTGACAGCGGGCAATTTTGTGTTTCGGGGTGGTTGGGCTACGCTGCCGCCGCAACGCCGCCGCGGAAACGGCTGGAAATATCCAGGGGAGAGACCAAACCGTGAAAGATCCGTTTTCACTGGCAGGCAGACGCGCGCTCGTGACGGGTGCGTCGAGTGGTCTCGGCCATCAATTTGCGCTTCTGCTGGCCAATGCCGGCGCCGATGTGGCGGTTACGGCGCGCCGGGTCGACCGGCTCGAGGCCGTGGCATCCCAGATCGCCGAGACCGGCCGCAAAGCTGCCGCCATCGAGATGGATGTGCTGGATTTGGCGAGCATCGGTCATGGCGTGGCAAAGGCTTGGGACACTTTGGGCAGCATCGACGTGCTCATCAACAATGCGGGCACCGCGGCGGCCCGTCCCGCGCTCAAAGTCGAGGAAGACGATTGGGACGCCGTGCTGGACACCAATCTCAAGGGTGCCTTTTTCGTTGCGCGCGACGTGGCGCGGCGCATGGTCGAGCGGGGGCAGGGCGGCAGCATCGTCAACATCGCCTCGACTATCGCTAACCGAACGTCCCGGAGCCTTGCCAGCTACGCCGCCTCGAAAAGCGGCCTGGTTCAGCTTACCCGGACCATGGCGCTCGAGCTGGCTAGCAAGAATGTTCGGGTCAACGCCCTCTCGCCGGGCTACATCCTTACCGAAATCAATCAGGGGTTTTTCGAGTCACCCGACGCGGATAAAGTTATCCGGCGCGTGCCCCAGAAGCGTGTCGGGCGGATCGACGAGCTCGACGGCCCGTTGCTGCTTCTCGCGTCCGAGGCCTCCTCTTACATGACCGGCGCCGTGCTCACGGTGGACGGCGGATATCAGCTGGGCTAGCGGCCCGCACCAGGGAATCAGAAGTTATGGATTATTCACTCTCGCCAGAGATCGAGGATTACCGTCAGCGCATCAAGACGTTTGTCGACGAGCGCGTGATCCCACTCGAAAAAGACCCGGCCAGCTACGACGAGTACGAGTACATCAAGGAAGAGGTGCTCGAACCGTTGCGGGCGAAGGCCAAGGCTCAAGGGCTCTGGGCGCTCGGCATGCCTAAAGAGCGCGGCGGCCAGGGCCTGCCCATCGTCGCCATGGCGGCCTGCTACGAAGAGATGAACCGCTCGATCTTTGGTCCTTCTTGTTTTAATTGTCAGGCGCCCGACGACGGCAACATGATCCTGCTCAACAAGGTAGGTACCGAAGAGCAGAAGGCGCGCTGGCTGCAGCCCATCATCGACGGCCAGGTGCGCTCGTCCTTCGCCATGACCGAGCCGGCGCCCGGCGCGGGTTCCGATCCTGCTGGCATGATGCTGACCAAGGCCGAAAAAGTAGGCAACAAGTGGGTCATCCACGGCCACAAATGGTTCATCACCGGAGCTGACGGCGCCAAGCACTTCATCCTCATCGCGCGGACCTCCGACGATCCCCGGCGCGGCCTCTCGGCCTTCCTGTTCCATGCGGACCAGCCCGGCTGGAAGATCGAGCGGCGGATCGAGGTCATGGGGCCTGAAGAGCATGGCGGGCACTGCGAGATCACCTTCGACGGTCTCGAGATCGAGCCCGAGAACATGCTGATGGAAGAGGGCGATGGCCTCAAGGCGACCCAGGTTCGTCTCGGCACGGCGCGTCTGACTCACTGCATGCGTTGGCTCGGCATGTGCAAGCGCGCGCTCGAGATCTGCACGCCTTATGTGAAGGAGCGCGAGGGCTTTGGCATGAAGGTGATCGATCACGAGGTCGTCCAGCAGATGCTCGGCAAGGCGGCAATGGATATCCATATCGGTCGTCAGCTCGTGATGAACGCGGCCTGGAAACTCGACCAGGGCGATTTCGCGCGCAAGGAGGTTTCCGTCGCCAAGGTGTTCATGGCGGATACGCTTTACAGCACCGTCGACACCGCCATCCAGTTGATGGGCGCGCGCGGCTATTCGAAGGATGAGGTCCTTGAGTGGATGTATCGCTATGCCCGTTTGGCCCATCTGGCCGACGGCACGCGCGAGGTTCATATGATGGTGCTGTCTCGTTTCCTGGTGAAGGAAGGCAGCGATTTCTGGGCGTGGCCCGTGGCCGATAATTAGAAGTGAGTGGTCTGATGAGCGATCTCGTGCTTTATGATAAACGCGGTGCGATCGGCCTGATCACGGTCGATAATCCGCCGGTCAACGCGCTTTCCGTGGGCGTGCCCCAGGGCATCATGGAGCGGCTCGAAGAGGGTGGCGCCGATTCCGAGATCATCGCTTTCGTGCTCACCGGCGGTGGGCGCACCTATATCGCGGGCGCCGATATCCGCGAATTCGGCAAGACCCCCGATCCTAACGCCAAGACCATCCACGACCTGATCGCGGCGCTCGAAAATTCGACCAAGCCCGTGGTAGCCGCACTCCACGCCAACGCGCTGGGCGGGGGGCTCGAGGTCGCGCTCGCCTGTCACTACCGGGTGGCTGCGCCGGGCACGAATATCGGCTTTCCTGAGGTCAAGATCGGTCTCCTGCCGGGCGCGGGCGGCACCCAGCGCGGGCCGCGGGTGGCGGGCGTCGCGGCGGCGCTCGACCTCATCGTCAGCGGCGATTTCATCAAGACCGACCGTGCCATCGAGTTGGGCTTCGTCGACGAGCAGATCGATGGCGACCTCATCGACGGAGCACTTACCTATGCCGAAGGCACCGTCGCCGAGGGCCGACCGCTTCGACGGGTGCGCGATGAGACCGTCTCGATGGACGGGCTTGCTGATAGTTATTTCGACGACTCTCGGGCAAAAATAACGCCCGAATCGCGTGGTCAGATCGCGCCGTTCCGCTGCATCGACTGTGTCGAGGCGGCGGTGGGCCTGCCGTTCGACAAGGGTATGGCCGTCGAGCGTAAGCTGTTCCAGGAGTGCCACGATTCGCCCCAGTCCAAGGCATTGATCCATGCCTTTTTCTCCGAACGCGGGGTGGCAAAGATCCCGGACGTGCCCAAGGACACGCCCCGGAAAACGATCGAGCGCGCCGGCGTCGTCGGTGCGGGCACCATGGGCACCGGCATCGCCATGTGCTTTCTCAATGCGAACTTCCCGGTCTATCTCGTCGAGAACGACCCCGAAGCTCTTGAGCGCGGGCTGGCGACGATCAAGAAAACCTATACTCGCTCGGTCGAGAAAGGGCGTCTTTCCGAGCAGAGAATGGCCGCATGCCTCGGATTGCTCTCGAGCGGCACCGCATGGGACGGACTTGCCGACGCAGATATCGTTATCGAGGCGGTGTTCGAAGAGATGGACATCAAGAAACAGGTGTTTGGCCAACTCGAACAGGTCTGCCGGGCCAACGCCATTTTGGCGACCAACACCTCGACCCTCGATGTCGACGAAATCGCGGCAAGCGTGGCGGATCCATCGCGCGTCATCGGCACCCACTTCTTCAGCCCCGCCCACGTCATGAAGCTGCTGGAAAATGTGCGCGGGGCCAAATCCTCGTTCGAGACCATTGCGACGGTGATGGACCTGGGCAAGCGTCTCGGCAAGATCGCGGCGCTGGTTGGTGTCTGTGACGGTTTCGTCGGCAACCGCATCCTCTACACTTACTTACGAGAGGCAAACTTCCTCCTTGAGGAAGGCGCGTTGCCCCAGGACGTCGACCGCGTGATGGTCGAGTTCGGCATGCCTATGGGACCGTTCACCATGGGTGATCTCACGGGCCTTGACGTGGGTTGGCGCATCCGCAAGGGACGAGCGGCAAGGCGTCCCCAGAACCTGCGTTACGCCGCCGTTGGCGACAAGATCTGCGAAATGGGCCGTTTCGGCCAGAAGACCGGTGCCGGCTGGTACCGCTACGAGGCGGGCGATTACACGCCCCACCCGGACCCCGAGGTCGAGGCGCTGATCGTTGCGGAATCCGAGCTTTTGGGCATCGAGCGGCGCGCCATCGACGATTCCGAGATCCTCGAGCGTTGCGTCTACCCCATGATCAATGAGGGCGCGAAGACCCTCGAAGAAGGCATTGCGCTACGCTCCAGCGACATCGACGTCGTCTGGCTCAACGGTTACGGCTTTCCCCGCTGGCGAGGCGGCCCTATGTTCTATGGGGATGAAATCGGCCTCGATGTCATCTACGACGTCGTGCGCCGCAATTTCGAGGCCCACGGCGAATGGTGGGAGCCCGCACCCCTGCTGGCCCGGCTCGCCGCCGAAGGCAAACGATTCGATCGAAACTGAGGACTAGAGAACCATGAAACAAGCCGTCATCGTCTCCACCGCCCGCACGCCCATCAGCAAGGCCGCGCGCGGCGCGTTCAACCGGACCCACGGCGCGGTCCTGGCCGGCCACTGTCTTGAGGCTGCGGCCGAGCGCGCTAAGGTCGATCCCGGCGAGATCGAAGATTGCATCATCGGCTGTGCCAATCCGGAAGGCGTGACCGGCCAGAACATCGCCCGCCTCTCCGCCATCCGGGCGGGCTTTCCGGTCACGGTCTGCGGCACCACGGTCAACCGGTTCTGCAGCTCCGGTCTTCAGGCCATCGCCATGGCGGCGCAGAGGGTCTTGGTCGACGATGTGCCGGTCATGGCGGCGGGCGGTGTAGAATCCATCAGTAAGGTGACTTTGACTGTGGATAATAGCCGCTTCCACGAGGACTGGCTCGACGAGAACAAGCCCGAAATCTGGATGCCCATGATCGAAACCGCCGAGGTCGTCGCCAAGCGCTACAACGTTAGCCGTGAGTATCAAGACGAGTATTCGCTCCAAAGCCAGCAGCGCACCGCCGCCGCCCAACAGCGCGGCGCCTTCGACGACGAAATCGTACCCTTGAAGACCGTCAAGGGCGTCAAGAACAACGAGACCGGCGAAGTCACCCAGGAAGAGGCCTGCCTTGAACAGGACGATTGCAATCGTCCTAATACCAACTTGGAGGGACTTGCGTCTCTGGAACCCGTCTACGGACCCGGTAATTGCATCACCGCGGGCAATGCTTCCCAGCTCTCCGACGGCGCATCCGCCTGCATCGTCATGGACGCAGACCTCGCCGAGAAGAAGGGCCTCGAGCCGCTCGGCATCTTCAAGGGCTTCACCGTCGCGGGCTGCGAGCCCGACGAAATGGGCATCGGCCCGGTGTTCGCCGTGCCCCGCCTGCTCGAGCGCCAGGGCCTGAAGATCGACGACATCGATCTGTGGGAGCTTAATGAGGCGTTTGCCGTGCAGGTGCTCTACAGCCGCGACCAACTCGGTATCGACAACGAGATCTTCAATGTCGATGGTGGCTCGATCTCGATCGGCCATCCCTTCGGCATGACCGGAGCCCGCCAGGTCGGCCACGTCCTGATCGAGGGAAAGAAGCGCAAAGCCAAGAACGTCGTCGTCACCATGTGCATCGGTGGTGGCATGGGTGCGGCTGGCTTGTTCGAGGTCTGCTAGCCTCACTGGATCCCGGCCGGGATCCCAGTTTGCCTCACCCGCCCCGTGCCGTCATGATGGCGGACGGGAGAGGCCATGAACGATAATCACGAGGGGCGCGAGGGCCGGGTCCACCCCGAAATTCCCCGGCTTGCCGACGAGTTGGCGGCGGGTCGTCTCGACCGCCGCGAGTTCCTTCGCTTCGCGACCCTGCTTGGGCTCTCTGCCGGCGCGGCCTACGGCCTCGCGGGCCTCCGCTCCGCCGCCGCTGATCAGGCGGTGCCGAAGCCGGGCGGTAGCCTGCGGATTTCGATGCGCGTGCCCGACGCCCGCCACCCCCACACCTTTTCCTGGGTCTACGATTCGAACCTGGTGCGTCAGGTCAACGACCATCTGACTCGCACCGGGCCCGACAATGTCACCCGGCCCTGGCTGCTTGAGCGCTGGAGTGTCAGCGACGATCTGAAGACCTGGACACTTTACCTGCGTACTGACGTCGTCTGGAGCAACGGCGAGCCGCTCGTCGCCGAGCATGTGATCTGGAATTTCCGCCGCTGGCTTGACCCCGCTGTCGGCTCTTCAATCCTTGGGTTGATGAAGGGCTACATGCTCGACGATGTCGAGGGCGAGCGGTTCGACGAGGCCGGGCAGCCGATCCTCACCACCCGGCTGTGGGATGCTAACGCCATCGAGCAGCTTGACGACCACACCATCCGGCTCAACTGCAAGACGCCCCAGGTCGCGGTGCCCGAGCATCTCTTTCATTATCCCGCATTCATCCTGCATCCCTCCCAGAATGGCGAGTGGGACGAGGATGCCATCGGCACCGGCGCCTTCCGGCCCGTGGAGATTGCTACGGGCAAGCACGCGGTCTTCGCGCGGCGCGACGGCTATTGGCGCGACGGTCCGTGGCTCGACGAGATCGCTTTCATCGATCACGGCGACGATCCGGCGGCCCCGCTCGCGGCCATCGCGTCGAAGCAGGTACACGGCTTCTACGAAGGCTCGACCCTGCAATATCATGCCCTGCAAGCGCTTGACCATGTCGAGCTGCACAGCCGGGTCACCGCGCAAACAGCGGTCGCGCGCATGCAGCCGGCGCACAAGCCGTTCGACGACGCGCGAGTGCGAAAAGCGCTCCGCGTGGCGCTCGATTGCGAGAAGCTGCTCCAGATCGGTCATCTCGGCCTGGGCGCGCCGGGCGAGCATCATCACGTCGCCCCCATCCATCCCGAATATGCTGAATTGCCGCCACTCGGTCCCGACGTCGCGGGCGCCAAGGCGCTTCTCACCAAAGCCGGTTACCCGGACGGTTTCGAGACCGAGATCGCGTGCAAGAAGGATCCTGCCTGGGAGCTGATCACCGTCCAGGCAATGGTCGAGATGTGGAAGCAAATCGGCGTGCGCGTCGCCATCAAGGTCATGCCCTCGGCCCAGTACTGGGACGTCTGGACCAAGGTGCCGTTTGGCTTCACCATGTGGACCCACCGCCCGCTGGCGGTCATGACCCTGCCGCTGGCCTACCGCTCCGGCGTGCCGTGGAACGAAAGCGGCTGGGCCAACCCGCGCATGGACGAGCTGCTGACCCAGGCCGAAGGCACGCTCGATCTCGACGCGCGGCGCACGATTTTCCGCGAGATCGAAATCCTGATGCAGGAAGAGGGGCCGATCTGCCAGCCGCTCTGGCGCAGCGTCTTCACGCCCATGGACAAGCGGGTCAAGGGCTTCACGCTTCACCCCACCTTTTATCTGTTTGCCGAGGAATGGTGGCTCGAGGACTAACTCCTTCGGTGCAGCCGTGAGCGCCTTCCTGCTCCGCCGTCTCGGCTTTCTCCTGATCACCCTGCTCGCGACTTCGTTCCTGGTCTTCGCGATCAGCGAATTCGCACCGGGCGACGTCGCGACCAAGATCCTCGGGCCTTACGCAACCGCCGACCAGATAGCCCTCCTGACCGAGGAGATGGGGCTGAACCGTCCCATGCCGGTGCGTTATCTTGACTGGCTGGGCGGCGTGCTGAGCGGCGATCTCGGCACCTCGACCCTGTTCAAGCAGCCGGTCAACGAGGTTCTCTGGGGTCGCCTCGCCAACACCGGCCTGCTCGCCGGAATCGCCTTCGCGCTGATCGTGCCGTTTTCTCTCGTTCTTGGCGTCGTCGCGGGCATGCGCGAGGCGAGCCTGCGTGATCGCTCGATCTCCGTCGCCAGCATCATCGCTACCTCGATCCCCGAATTTGCCTCCGGCGTCTTCCTCGCCAGTATCTTCGCGGTCTGGCTAGGCTGGCTGCCGGGCACCTCACCGCTCAGCCTGGGCGGCGACTGGTCGGTCGCCCAGCAACTCGTATTGCCCGTAGCCGTGGTGGTGCTCTACGACCTGGGCTACGTCGTGCGCATGGTGCGCGCTTCCATGGTCGAGGTCATGCGCGCGCCCTATATCCGCACCGCCGTGCTCAAGGGCCTCACCCGTTCCGAGGTAATCTTCCGCCACGCATTGCGTAACGCTCTGATCGCGCCCTTCACGGTGATCCTGCTGCAGATCAACTACCTGATCACCGGTGTCGTCGTGGTCGAGGCGGTGTTCGCCTATCCGGGGTTCGGCCGCATGATGCTCGATGCCGCACTGGCCCAGGATATCGCGCTCATCGAGGCGGGCGCGCTGGTCGCGGTGGTCATTGCGGTCGGCACCCAGATCGCCGGTGACATCGGCTACATGCTGCTCAACCCGCGGATCCGGGTCCGATGAGCGCAGCGTCGGCTTTGGTTCTGTTTCACGCGGTCGCACGCAGCCTTCTCCTGCTGCGCTACTCGCCCGTCGGCCTGCTGGGCGCGGGGCTTGTCGCCTTCTGGGTCATCATCGCGCTGTTTGCGCCGCTGATCACACCTTACGACCCGCTCGCTAACGATTACGCGGCGTTGGCCGATCCCGGGCCGTCGGCGGCTCACTGGCTGGGCACCGATAATCTTGGGCGCGACCTGCTCTCGCGCCTAGTCTGGGGTGCGCGCTCGCTCCTTGCCATCGTGCCCCTCGCCGTTGCCATCGCCTATCTTGTCGGCTGTCTTATGGGGCTCGCCGCCGGCTATCTCGGCGGCTGGGTCGATGCGCTACTGATGCGCGTCTCCGACATCATCCTCGCCTTCCCCGTGATCATCCTCTACATGATCGTCCTCGCCCATTTCGGGCCCAGCGCGATCAACGTCGTGCTCGCCGTGGCATTTACCGCGGCGCCCCAGATCGCGCGTATCGTGCGCGGCCTCACCCTCGATCTGCGCAATCGCGACTACGTCGCCGCCGCCCGGCTGCGCGGCGAGCGCCCGCTCTACATCATGGTCGCTGAGATCCTGCCCAACACGCGCGGCCCGTTGATCGTCGATTCCTGCCTGCGTCTGGGCTATTCGACCATCGCCATAGGCGTGCTGGGCTTCCTCGGCCTCGGTCTGCCGCCCTCCGATCCCAACTGGGGCGGCATGGTCAAGGATAGTTACGCCCTGATCTCGGTCTATCCCCATATGGCGTTGATCCCCTGCGCCGCCATTACCTCGCTGGTTGTGGGCTTTAACTTGCTGGCCGACGCCATCCGGGAGCTGGGCCAGAATGATTGAGCCCATCCTCGCCTTCGACGCCGCACGCATTGCCTATCGTACCCGGGCAGGTGACCGGGTGGTGGTACCGGAATTCAGCCTCGACCTGCGGGCCGGCGAGGCGGTCGGGCTGGTTGGCGAATCCGGCTGCGGCAAGTCGACCCTCGCCTATGCCGCGATGGGTTATCTCGGCTCCAACGGGCATGTTCCCTCGGGCGCCATCCGTCTCGACGGTGCGGACATTGCCGCCATGACCGAGGCCGAACGGGCGCGTCTGCGCGGGGCCCGCGCGGCGATGGTCTACCAGGACCCCATGAGCAGCCTCAACCCGGTTATGCGCATCGGGCGTCAGCTCATGGAGGTGCCCATACGCCACCAGGGCCTCGCACGCGACGCGGCGTTTGAGCGTGCGCTCGCCATGCTGCACGAGGTCGAACTGCCCGATCCCGGCGCGATCATGCGGCGCTATCCTCACGAGCTTTCCGGTGGCCAGCAGCAGCGTGTAGTTATTGCCATGGCGCTGATCGGGGAGCCTGCGTTGCTCATTCTCGACGAGCCGACCACCGGCCTCGATGTCACCGTCGAAGCCGCGGTGCTCGATCTGATCGCGGAATTGCGCGTCCGTCACGACAGCGCGATCCTGTTTATCAGTCACGATCTCAACACTGTCGCCCGGGTCTGCGAGCGGATCGGCGTGATCTACGCCGGCGAACTGGTCGAGGTGGCCGCCGCCGACGAGCTCTTCGCCCGCCCGCGTCACCCCTATACCCGCGCGTTGCTGGGCTGTTTGCCAAGCCGTGCGAGCCATCGCCGCAGCGCGCCACTCGCGGCCATCCCCGGGCGCATGATGCGCCCCGAAGACCGGCCTGTGGGCTGTGCCTTCGCCGCCCGGTGCGCGTTTGCCGACGCGCAGCGCTGCACCACGACGCCGATATCGATTAATCGCGATGCTTCGGGCGGCCACGCGGTGCGCTGCGTCCGCGCGGGCGAGCTTGATCCCTGGCAGCCTCCAGTCGATACCGCCGAGACGCACTCTGTGATGCAAACGGGCGAGCCGGTGATCGAGGCCCGCGCGCTCGAAAAGACCTACCGAGCCGCACGTCTGCTCGATGCCGGGGCGGGGCACGAGGTCCGGGCGCTGGACGGTGTCGATCTCTCGATCTCGCGCGGCGAAACCCTCGCCGTCGTTGGCGAATCCGGCTGCGGCAAATCGACCTTCGCGAAACTGCTTTCCGGGCTCGAGGCCCCGACGGGCGGCGAGGTGCGGATCAAGGGCCGCGCGCTCGGGGCCGCGGCGGTCGAGCGGCGTCCCCGCGAGATCGTGCGCGCACTGCAGATGATCTTCCAGAACCCCGACGCCACGCTTAATCCCAGCCATTCCGTGGGTTTTTCCCTGAGCCGCCCGCTCAAGCGGCTGCGTGGACTGGCCCCCGCCCGACGGCGCGACGAAAGGGTGCGCCTGCTCGACCAGGTTCGTCTCCCTGAGCCTTATGCCGCCCGCCGGCCGGGCCAGCTTTCGGGCGGCGAGAAGCAGCGTGTCGCCATTGCCCGCGCACTGGCCGGCAAGCCGGATGTGCTGATTGCCGACGAGCCGGTCTCGGCGCTCGACGTGTCGGTCCAGGCCGCCATCCTCAATCTGCTCGCCGAGCTTCAGGACGAGCAGGGCATGGCGATGCTCTTCATCTCTCACGACCTCGCCGTGGTTCGCTATCTCGCCGATTCCGTCGCCGTCATGTATCGCGGCCGGGTCATGGAATACGGCCCGCTCGATGCTGTTTACGCCCGGCCCCACCATCCCTATACCGAAGCGTTGCTCTCGGCGGCGCCCGGGCTCGACCCATCCGTCGCGCGAATTCGGTTGCGGGGTTCGGCGTCGGACGCGACCCCGGCGCAGGCCGGTTGTCCGTTTGCGCCGCGCTGCCCGCGTAAGCAGGGCGCGCTGTGCGAGAACGAGACCCCGTCGCTCCAAGAGGCGGGCGGCACTCACGTCATCGCCTGTCACATCTCGCTCGATGAACTGGCCGATCCGCCGGCCCTCGACGAAGGTTCGCGCGATGGCTGACACACCCGACGCCGCGCTCAAGTCCCTCCTGGCGGAGCCGCGCCTGTGGCCTCTGTGCGGCACGGCCCGCGCCCCGTCCTGCGCGCAGGCTCCTCGGCCGGGCTGATGATCGTCGGCCGGTCGCCCGACACCAAGGTCCACGCGTCGGGCGTGCCGTGGGACGACCGCAGCGGCGAGCGGCTGCGCGGCTGGCTGGCGGTCGGACCGGAAATCTTCTACGACGACAATCGCATCGCGATCATTCCCATGGGGCTCTGCTTTCCGGGCCAGGACGCCAAGGGCGGCGATTTTCCGCTGCGAAAAGAGCGTGCGCCCGCTTGGCACCCGCTTCTGCACGACCATTTTTCCACCGTCGAGCTCGCCTTGCTCGTGGGCCAGTATGCCCAGCGCTATTATTTGGGCTCTGAGGCCCGTCCGACGCTCACCGAGACCGTCCGCGCCTGGCGCGAGTTCCGGCCCCCGTCTTCCTGCCGTTGCCCCATCCCTCCTGGCGCAACACCGGCTGGCTCAAGAAAAATCCCTGGCTCAAGGTCGAGTTACTGCCCGAGCTTAGCCGCCGCGTCGCCGCTTGCCTAGGTTCCGCTTGACATTCCCACGACAGGAAAGTCTAGAGTATCTGATTATGAGAGGAATTCGCCAGCTCCTGCCCCGGCGCCCTGGCGCGCGCGAGGCACTCGCTTGGCTGCTTGTCGCAGCGTTTCTGGTGGCGCCGTGGCAGGTTTCCGTCGCGGCATCCGGGGCGGCCTCGCAGGAGGTTACCCAGACTGCGGAAGGCCACGGGCCTCACCAAGCGTCCGCAACGAGCCCCGGCCATGATGCGGGTCTGCCCGTGGCAGCCGGAGCCGTTGAGTGTGCGGATGACAGCGCTGCCGTCGCGCACTCGGTCTCCTGCTGCAAAGGCATCTGCTCCCTTTGCCCCGGCCTGTTCGGGGACGCGCAAGGTATTGGCCCCCAATTGCGAAACGTGCGTACCCAATTCTTGGCGTCGAGCATCGACTGGCTCGGCCTAACGCCTGAACTCTTTCCTCAGCCGCCCAAATTCGCCTGACGCCCACCCGGTATCCCGGGTCGGAGCATCTGAGGCCAACATCAACGTGATGTCAGCACCGCGCCGCGCGTCGATGCGCGCCGCAACGCGAATTTGAGAGGAATAAGATGACGGACAAATCCGTAGATCCGCTAACCGAGCGGAGAGAAATGCCGGACACCCCGCGCGACCCATCGCGCCGGCAATGGCTCCGGGGTGCCGCCGCTGCTGCGGGCGGAGCGCTCGTAGCCGGCGCGGCAAGCCGTGCCGCAGCCCAGGACTATAATGCGGGGCAAGGCTCCATGATGTTCATGGAGGGCCACGCCCACGCGATGGCGGGGCGCGTTACCGAGCCCGGCGGCGCACCTGCGGACGACGAGGTCGCCTACAAGGAATTCGATCTCACCTTCGATCTGACAGAGCATGAGCTCATTCCCCAGGTCCGATTTCCGGTCTTTTCGTTCAACGGCCAGGTGCCGGGGCCGGTCTTCCGAGTCCGCGAGAACGACTGGGTCAAGGTTCGCGCCACCAACAACACCGAGGAAATGCATACTATTCACTGGCACGGCCTCGACGTGCCCTACACCATGGATGGCGTGCCGATGGTGACCCAGGATCCCATCCATCCCGGCGAAACCTTCGTCTACCGCTTCCAGGCCCGCCCCGCGGGCACGCGCTTCTACCACTGCCACTGGTCGACGCCGCTGCACATGATGTCGGCGCTCCACGGGGCGTTCATCGTCGAGGCCGACGACGACCCCATTCGCGCGGCGTTTCCCTACGAGCGCGATTATGTCCTGATGCTCGAAGCCTTCGACGTCGAGTTCACCCGCAACCACATCAACGCGGTTCTGGCCGGCATGAAGCGGGTCAATTCGCTGATGGCGGCGGGCGAGTTGTCGCCGACGACCCACGGTTTCTTCAAGACCTATGGCGACTTCACCGCTGCGATCGACGCCGGCTGGCGGCCGCCCTACAGCCGGGGCAACGCCGAGGGTGTCCAGCCCGACCCGAAATTCTTTGCGATCAACGGTAAGTGCTATCCGGCGACTGAAAAGATAGGCATCCGAAAAGGCGAATACATCCGGGTCCGCCTGATCAACGGCGGCTTTATATCTCACCACATGCACCTGCACGGGCACCAATTTTGGCAAGTCGCGGAAGACGGCAATCCGCTGCCTCAGTCGCTTCGCCTCAACACCATTTCGATCCATCCGGGCAAGACTGCCGATATTGTGATCTACGGCGACAATCCCGGATTCTGGACCTTCCACGATCACGACGTCCGCCACGTCATGAACAACGGGGTCTATCCCGGCGGCATGCTGACCATGCTGGCCTACGAAGACATGGTCGATCCGCCCTACGTCCCGTCCATAGCGATCAACGAATAGGGAGGACAGCGCGGTGATCCATCTCAAATCTCTTCTGATAGGCGCCCTCGGCCTTGTTCTCGTAGGCGGTTCAGCCCGGGCGCTCGAGATCGACCCCCAGGTCGCGCCCGAGATCAACTTTGCCGGGCGTGCGCTTGCAACGACGAACTATGCCGACAAGGACCTCGGCGCTGCCGGTGACGACAGCGGCGCGGATGTCGATGTTTCCGATAGCTCTCTCGTCTTCGGGTTTTCGAAATATCTCTTCAGCGACGTCGATTACGGCTTTGCAACCTTCGGTCTTTCGATCCCTGAGGACGATTCCGATCTCGACGACGACATGTTTCTCCACCAGCTCCAGATCGGTATCGGCGGGCCCAACTCCGAATTGATGATCGGGCGTTCGCGTCTTCCGGCCAACACCCTGATCCAGTTCCCCACTGTCCGCGACGACGACCTGCTCGACTTTACCCATGTCGCCAACGCGTCATCGAACCGCGAGGCGGAAGAGGATACGATCTATGGTGGCCAGCTCCGCGGCACGCTCTACTGGCCCGGCACGAGCTTCTTTTCTTTCGCCGCGCTCACCGCCCGGGTCGAAACCGACGCCGCCAACCTTGGCGATACCAGCCGCAAGTCGAGCACGAACCTCAATGGTCTCTCGCTGGGCTTGGCCTACGACGTACCCGAGGCGATCAAGTTTGATAGCGGCCTGCGCTATGCGGGCGTAGCGATCGACCTGCAACAGATCGACGAGCTTTCGGGCACCGGCGAGGACGAACTGCCCGCCCTGCTGGGCGGTCTTTCCTACAACCTCAACGATAATCCCGAACGTGCCTGGGCCGTCGATCTCCAGGGCATCTACAATTTCGGCGTTTCGACCCCCGATCTCGCCAACTCTGTCACTCGCGCCCGGGCAAAAAGCTGGTCCCTCGCTGCGGCACTCCGTTTCGCTCGCCGACCGTATCTGCAGACGAGCTGGCAGGCGGCGCTGACGGTGGCGGTCAAGGATCATTCCGATTTCGACGATGCGATGTTGTTCGCCATTGCGCCGAGTTTTGCGTGGCGACTGGGCAGCGGTGTCGAGGCCTTAGCTCAGTACCGCTATGTAGCCAACGACGACGTTCTCGGCGTCGGGCTCGGACTCGAATCCAGCCACGAGGTTCTCTTCGGGCTGAGCTTCGCGTTCGACGCAACATTCAACGAAACCGTCGGCCAGCGAAACGCCATTCTCAATTTGGAGCACGACATGCTCGATAATGGCCCGATCTTGGGCGGCCATTGATCAACGCACGACAGATGAGGAACACAATGGAAAAGCAACGAATTCGATGCGCGAGTACACCGTTCGCGTTCGCTCTCGCCGGACTGCTCGGCCTGTTCGTCGGGCTTCTCCCCAGTGATGTGGCGGCGGAAACCTACGTCGTCGTGATGCGGATCAACGATGCGACGGGCGATTTCGCCTACCAGCCCGAACGGCTCGAGATTGAGCCGGGCGACACCGTCATCTGGGTTCAGGCCGACCCCGACAACGAGCACAATGTCGCCGCCTATCCCTCTCGTATTCCCAAGGGCGCAGAGCCGTTTGCGAGCCCGCTTATGACCGTACCGGGCGAGACTTGGTCCTACACCTTCACCGTGGCGGGCAGCTACTACCTGCACTGTCATCCTCACGAGGCCGTCATGCGCGGCCTCGTTGTGGTGGGGCGGGAATCGGCGCCCGACGAATTACGCGAGAGCGAGCCCGGCGAAATGTCTCACGACCACCACGACGACCAGGAGCACTAGCATTGATCGATGAGGTCGGGAGTCGTGCGCTGCGGCGGGCTTAAGGTTCGCCGGCTTCAGCCGCGAGGCGCTCGTCGAGGGTCTGCTTGAGCTGATCGACCTCCTGCTGGCGCGCCCACATGGCGGCGTACTGGCCTTGGGCAGCGAGCAGGGCGGCGTGGGTGCCACGCTCGACGATTCGGCCCTGCTCGAGGACTAGGATTTCGTCTGCATGAATAACCGTCGAGAGCCGGTGTGCGATGATCAGAGTCGTCCGGTCCGTCGAAATTTCCTGCAGGTTCGCCTGGATTTCCTTCTCCGTTTTCGAATCGAGCGCCGAGGTCGCTTCGTCGAACAGTATGATGCGCGGGTTCTTGAGAATCATCCGTGCGATGGCGACGCGCTGCTTCTCGCCGCCCGAGAGCTTCAAACCCCGCTCGCCCACCCTGGTTGCATAACCATCGGGCAGTCCGGCGACGAACTCGTGGATATGGGCGAGACTTGCAGCCTTCTCGATTTCTTCGTCGCTGGCGCCGGGTCGACCATAGGCGATGTTGTAGCGGATGGTGTCGTTAAACATCACCGTGTCCTGGGGCACGATTCCGATCGCGGTGCGTAGGCTCGCCTGGGTCACGTCGCGGATATCCTGGCCATCGATTACCACGCGACCCTCCTGCACGTCGTAAAAGCGGAATAGCAGGCGTGAGATGGTCGATTTTCCCGCCCCGCTCGGGCCGACGATCGCGACGGCGCGGCCGGGCGGTACGGTGAACGACACGTCGTGGAGGATCGGGCGGCGCTCGTCATAGCAGAAATCCACGTGCTCGAACGCGACCTCGCCGTGGTTGAGTTCGAGCGGGCGGGCGGCCGGTTTGTCCTTAATTTCCGCCTTGATCGTGAGGATGGAGAACATGGCATCCATATCGGTCAGCGAGTTCTTTATTTCGCGGTAGACGAAGCCCAGGAAATTGAGCGGCATGTAGAGCTGGATCAGGTAGGTGTTGACCAGCACGAAATCGCCCAGCGTCATGGTCCCTGAGGTGACGCGGTTTGCGGCCATGATCATCAGCCCGGTCAGTCCCACCGCAATGATGAAGCCCTGACCGATATTGACCAGCGACAGAGTCGTCTTGCTCCACACGGCGGCGCGCTCGTAGCGGCGCAGCGCCCGGTCGTAGCGACCCGCTTCGTGGGCTTCGTTGCTGAAGTATTTAACCGTTTCGTAGTTGAGCAGGCTGTCGACGGCGCGGGTGTTGGCCCGGCTGTCCATATCGTTCATCTCGCGGCGGTATTTGAGCCGCCATTCGGTGACGACCAGCGTAAAGGTGATGTAGGCGACGATGGTTGCGAAGGTTATCAGTGCTAACCAGGCGCCGTAGAGCGCCCACAGGATACCGCAGACGAGGCCGATTTCGACGAAGGTCGGCATCACGTTGAAAAGCATGAAGGTGAGCAGGAAGTCGATGCCCTTGGCGCCGCGCTCGATCGCCCGGCTGATGCCGCCAGTCTGGCGATCGAGGTGGTAGCGCAGCGCGAGGCCGTGGAGATGTTCGAACACCTTGAGCGCCACCGCGCGTATGGCGCGCTGGGCGACCTTGGCGAACACCGCGTCGCGTAGTTCGGAGAATGCGACCGTCAGCACACGTGCGCCGCCATAGGCGAACAGGACGCTGAGTGGAACGATAAGCAGCGTGGCGGTTTCTGCCGACAGACCGCCCGTCGCGTCGCCGCCCAACGCGTCGACTGCCTTTTTGTAGAGCATGGGGATGTAGACGTTCACCCCCTTCGCGCCGGTAAGCAGAAGCAGCGCGAGCATGACACGCCCGCGCAATTCGAAATCGCCTTTCGGCCAGAGATAGGGCAGCAGCGCCCTGAAAGCGCGGAGTTCGCGCCGTGCGGCGCCGGGATCCTTGGCGGTTTCGTCGCGTGGTCTCATTGAGCGACAAGTACGCCATCTGCGCCCGAGGGCAAGGGGGTATCGGGATACTCGATCCAGTGGGCAACGTCGTCGATTACCACCTCGGCTTGCAGATCACGTAGCAGCATGTGCCAACCTTCGAGGTAGATGGCGGCGACGCTGACCAGCAGGATCATGCCGAGAGGCAGAAACAGATCGCGCAGGGTGATGTCGCGGGGCGCCGATGCCTGTGCCGACGCGCGTTTTTTGGTCACCATGGCGTCTTATCGATCGTCCGCCTGCATACTTGTCCTGCAGCCCAAATTGCACCCTTTACGCAGGGCTTATTCTAACACCCACCGCGCTACCACCTACGCTTGCCTCTGCTCTCGGGCGCGGCCTACATCATGGGGCGCCGAGCGGCGCACCGAGCACGGTCTTAAGCTCGGCGCGGGTAACCGCGCCGAGCCGTAGAATACGGGCGAGCGGAGTGCTGAGATCGAGCACCGTCGAGGCGGTGCCTCCGGGCGAAGCTCCGGCATCGAGGATCATTGCAACGGCTTCACCGAGGCCGGCGGTGATCGAGTGCGCGTCGATCGGGCTATCCGCACCGGCCGGATTGGCGCTGGGCCCGGCGAGCGGGCAGCCGGCGTCACGCAGCAAGGCAAGCGCGACAGGGTGGTCGGGTACGCGCAGCCCGACAGTGGCGCCGCCGGCTGTGACGCCGGGGGCCAGGTTCGCATCGGGATTAAGCGGTAGCACGAGGCTCAGCGCGCCGGGCCAGAACGCGTCGGCAAGCTGCTCGGCACGCGCATCGAAGCGGGCGATGGCCTGCGCCGCTGCGATATCGGAAACCAGCACAGGCAGGGGCTTGCCCGGCGACCGCTGCTTGAGGCGAAGGAGCCGCTCGATGGCGTCGCGGTTGGTGGCGTCAGCGCCGACGCCATAGACCGTGTCGGTCGGATAGACGATGACTGCGCCGGAGCGTATTAGCCGAGCGGCCTCGTCAATCGCCTCGGGTGTCGCGGGGACCGGCGTCACGATTTCACTCCGCCGCCGCGCCCCGGGCGATGAAGTCGGGATTGGCGAAGCCTCGCTTGGCGTAGCGCATGGGCGCGCCGTCGATGGTTTCAACCCTGCCGCCCGCGGCGCGCAGCACGGCATCGCCCGCCGCCGTGTCCCATTCCATGGTGCGCCCGAAGCGGGGATAGAGGTCGGCCCCGCCGCTGGCAAGGACGCAGAACTTGAGCGAACTTCCCACCGCGCGCAGCCCCGCGACGGTGAGGTGCTCAAGGTAGGCGTCGACCTCAGGTGTGCGATGAGAACGGCTGGCGAGCACGGTGAGCCCTTCGGCCGGCGGGTGGCGCACCGCGATGGCCTGCGACGTCGTGTCATCGCGTTGCTGGCGCCAAGCGCCCCGGCCGGGGATACCCAGATAAAGCTCGTCCAACGCCGGCAGGTAGACGATGCCCATGATCGGGCTGCCATCCTCGATCAGGGCGATGTTGACGGTAAATTCGTCACGCCCCGCAATAAACTCCTTGGTGCCGTCGAGGGGGTCGACCAGCCAGAACCACGGGGCTCCGACCTCGGGAGCGCCGTCGCGCGCCACGCTTTCCTCAGCGACCACGGGGATGGCGGGCGTGATCTCGTCGAGCACGGCGAGAATGATTTGTTCGGCGGTTTCGTCGGCCTCGGTGACCGGCGAGCGATCGGCCTTCTCGCGGACGTCGAGGCCTTTTGCGCGCACCGCAAGGATGGCATTGCCGGCATGCCGCGCGGCGGCGATCAGCGGGTCGGAATATTCGGCGGGGTCCATGGACGGCATAGGTCTCGACGGGGGCAGGATATTGCGCTGCAGTGTCGGCGCTGGCCGGGTTCCTGTCCATCGTTTTGCGCCCGAAGGCACCCTATGTCTTAAACTCTACATATTCTGCTATTCTACCGAGAATTACCCGCCGCAGTCTTCGTCTGGAGCCGCGCCATGCCCCGTACTTTCCGGCCTTCCACGCGCATTGCATTACCGACTCGCCGCCAGGTTCTCGCGGGAGCGGGCGTCGGCGCCGGCGCTCTCGCGCTCAGTGCACTGCCCGTCGGTGCGAGCGTGCCGAGCGACCCCGATATCGTCGTCATCGGAGCCGGCGCCGCCGGGCTGGCGGCGACGCGCAGTTTGATGGGAATGGGGGTCTCCGTTGCTTGCATCGAGGCGCAAGGCCGGATCGGGGGGCGTGCCTATACGGAGCACGAGACCTTCGGGGTTCCTTACGACCGGGGCTGTCACTGGCTGACGGCTTCTCACATGAACCCGTGGATCGAATTCGGCCGGACGAACGGCTACACAATCTACCCCGAGCATTCGGAAGACGAGGAAAGGGCCTTTATCGGCAGCCGGGAGATCAACGACCAGGAGTGGGAGGAGCTTGACGCTACCTGGTCCGCGATAAGCGACGAGATCGGCGCTGCGGGGCGCGACCGTCAGGACGTCAGCCCCAAAGACGTGGTCACCGTGACGGGGCCGTGGGCGCCGCTGTGCGAGGGCTGGATCGGTCCGTGGGAAATGGGCAAGGATTTGGATCAGTTCTCCTGCCAGGACTGGTGGAATTCGGAAGGCGGCGAATCGCACTTCTGCACCCAGGGTTTCGGTTCGCTCATTCAGCATTACGGATCCGACGTTCCCGTCCAGCTCGACACCCCGGCGTCGGTCGTGCGCTGGGGCGGAGACGGGGTCGAGGTTGAAACCCCGGCGGGTACGATCCACGCCCGGGTGGCCATCATCACCGTGTCCACGGGTGTCCTCGCCGCCGAGGGGATTCGGTTCGATCCCGCGCTGCCCGCGAACAAGCAGGAATCCTTCCACCGCATCTCGATGGGCATCTACAACAATATCGCCCTGCAGTTCTCGGAGGACATTTTTGGCTTTGGGCCCGACGTCTATGTCGATCGCCAGGTGGAATCCATTGAAGCAACGGGCTGGCTGAGCAATATCTCCGGCAGCAACCTGATGTTCGGCTATTCGGGCGGGCGTTTCGGCCGCGAGCTCGAACGTGCAGGAGTCGAGGCGACGGTGGATTTCGGCCTATCCGAGTTGCGCAAGTTCCTCGGCTCGTCGATCGACAAGAAATTCATCAAGGGCGAGTTTACCCGCTGGGGCGAGGACCCCTGGTTTCGGGGTGCCTATGCGTCCGCCGACCCGGGCTATACCCACCTGCGCGCGACACTCCGCGAGCCGGTCGCGGAGAAAGTGTTCTTCGCGGGCGACGCCTGCAGCGAAAGGCTGTGGGCAACTTGTGGCGGCGCGCTCGATTCGGGAATTCTGACCGCCCAGGACGTGCACCGCGCGGTGACGTGGTGACGCGGTGAGCGGGCGCGCGCTCTGCGTCATCCTGACGCTGGGGCTTTATACTCGGGGCCGCTCCGGCGAGTGGCCAGACGGACGATAAGAACTACCGAACCCAGATCGCCTGCGACAACGGCGCCTATTTCACCCTGCTCTGGTCGGAAAGCCGCAAGCTTTATTTCGTATAGGAGCTGGTCAACGCCGCCGAGAAGGAGCTCGAGAGGGCGGCGTCGCGCACCTGCTCCGGCGGCTAGCCAAGGCGCTCGCGCAACGCGGTAACCCGCCCAGAGATATCGATTGCCATATGGGATGGGACCTCGAGAGCGCGGTCTTCGTGTACGTCGCTGTCCGGGTGGCGGTGGGCCCAGTCCTCGATCGCCCGGTCGCGCTCGTCGAGCAGGCGGCGGACGTCGGGCGCGAAGAGCTGCGTTAGCGCGCCCAGCCAGCGGCTTGCTATTGGATAAGCGCCTTTCGAGTCCGCCACGACGTATTCCGGCATTGCCTTGACAGCAACTGCCTCGAACCAGCGATCGTCGGTGACCTGGCGGTTTGTCGTGAACAGGCGAATAGGCTCGCCCTGCCAATTCATGGAAACGGCGACGATGTGACAAAGAGAATCGGGCGGGGCCTCGCACGCCAGGTCGTCGGGCATGCCCGAGGCTCTCAAAAACAGGCGAAAATGGCCGTGCTCGCTGCCGGCCAGCGCTCCCGGGTGGACGTGGCAATAGAACTGGCTGTGGTTCTTGTGGTCGTAGACGTCAGCTTTGGGATAGTGGGTCCATTCGTAGATGGCGTCGTGACCGCGAAGCAACTCGGCAACCGTGTTGCTGTCGCCGGCGTCGAGCGTCGAGGCACAGGCGAGCGCGTCCTCGCCCGCGTTGTGCATGGCCTCAAGGGTAGGTCGATCGAGTGCGTCGAGGATGCTGTTGTCAGGCGCGAGTTCGCCCAACGCCGTAACGGGGGTGCACTCAGAGTTTGTTTCGGAATCAGGCGGCAGTTTCGTCACGCGGCCTCTTTTAAGGCCTAAAGGGCAACATCAAGCGTATTGTAGTGCGCCGTAGCCTGCAGCCAAAGGTCAAATAGGATCGCGGATTGACATTGATTCGCAAAACACCCACCCAAGAGGATGGCGGAGACGGTGTATACGCGCTTCGCTTGCATCGACCGGCGGCGTCATCAATAATGCCGCCCGCTGACGGCCCCATAGTTCAGATCACGGGAGTTTCATCATGAGATTGTGTCAACTGCTGGGCATTGCTACGGCGGCTCTCATGCTCACGGCGAGCGGGGCCGCCTTTGCGGACGGCGATGCAGTTAAGGGCGAGAAAGTATTCAAGAAGTGCAAGGCCTGTCACACCGTCGAGGGAGGTGGCAAGAACAAGGTCGGGCCGAACCTGTGGGGTGTGTTTGGGCGCGCGTCGGGCACCATGGAGGGTTTCAAGTTCTCCGACGCAATGACCGAGGCCGGAATCATCTGGGACGAGGCGACCCTGGCCCAGTACCTGGCCAAGCCGAAGGACATGGTGCCGGGGACCAAGATGGCTTTTGCCGGCCTGAGAAAAGAAAAGCAGATCGCGAACGTGATCGCTTATCTGAAACAGGCGACCCAGTAGACCGGGTATAACGCGTGGCAGGGGGCGTGGAACTCGATATCCGGGACCATATCCGGACCATCCCGGATTTTCCCAAGCCGGGAGTTCTGTTCTACGACATCGCTACGCTGCTCGCTCATCCCGAGGCGTGGCAGGCGACCGTCGAGCAGCTGGCTGCTGCGATCGCACCTTATAAGCCGGATCTTCTCGCCGGGATCGAATCCCGCGGCTTTCTCGTCGCGGCGCCTCTGGCACTCGCACTGAGCTGCGGTTTCATGATGGTGCGCAAGAAGGGCAAGCTGCCGGGCCCGACCGTGCCTTACGAATACGACCTCGAATACGGCACGGACATCATCGAAATCCAGGAAGACGCAGTCACCGCCGGTCAGCGCATCGTCGTGCTCGACGATCTGCTGGCAACGGGCGGCACCGCGGCGGCGAGCGTCGCTCTGCTCCGCCAAAGGGGCGCGGATGTGGTCGCCTGTGCCGTCATCCTTGAGCTTATCTTCCTCGCGGGCCGCGCCAATCTCGACGTGCCGACCATTTCGCTGGTCGCCTACGACGAATAATCCTGCCATAGACGCCGGCCGAAGTGCCGGCGCGCTGCATTTAACCTACGATAGACCTTGTCGGTTCGCGCTCGCGCGCGCATCGTGTATTTGACTTGTGTCGAAGACCAAAAGAGGTGCTGCTCAGGGTCATGACGCGTTGGTCGGAGTGAGTGGAATCGAACCACCGACCCCCGCCTCCCGAAGACGGTGCTCTACCAGGCTGAGCTACACTCCGACGCGTGGACTGCGCACTTTATAGAGCGAAGCCGCGCGACGTTCAACACGCCCGGTATTCGGGGCCGTCAATGAGTGCGATCGACGCAGAAGTCGATCGCCTCGGCGAGCGCGCGTTTTTCCGGTGAGTCCGGGAACAGGTCCAGGGCGTCGCGGGCGACGGCGCCGTAATGCCGCGCGCGCTTGATGGCGTCGGCGAGCGCGCCGTGCTTGTCCATCAGCGCGATGGCGTGTTCGAGGTCGCCGTCCTGCTGGGGGCCGCCTTCCAGCGTCCGGCGCCAGAATTCGCGCTCGGCCTCGTCGCCCCGGCGGAAGGCGAGTACGACGGGCAGGGTGATCTTCCCCTCGCGGAAATCGTCGCCGATGGTCTTGCCCAGGGTCGCCTCGCGGGCCGAGTAATCCAGCGCGTCGTCGACCAGCTGGAAGGCGATGCCGAGATTGCGGCCGTAGCTTTCCAGCGCTTCGGCCTCAACCTCGGGGCGCTCGGCGATTACGGCGCCGAGCTCGGCAGCGGCGGAAAATAACTTGGCGGTCTTGGCCGAGATGACCTCGAGATAGGCGGCCTCGCTGGTCGTCGTGTCGTTCGAGGTGATGAGCTGGAGGATCTCGCCCTCGGCGATCACGGCGGCCGCATGGGACAAAACTCCGAGCACCCGGAGCGAGCCGTCCTTGACCATCAGTTCGAAGGAGCGGCTGAACAGGAAATCGCCGACCAGGACGCTGGGCTTGTTGCCCCAAACGACGTTGGCCGTAGCATCGCCACGGCGCAAATCACTGTCGTCGATCACGTCGTCGTGCAGCAGGGTGGCGGTGTGTATGAATTCGACGCAGGCTGCGAGACCGATATGGCGCTCGCCGGTGTAGCCGCAGAGCTTGGCGGCAGCGAGCGTGAGCATGGGGCGTAGGCGCTTGCCGCCCGCGGCGACGATGTGACCCGCAAGCTGTGGAATCAGCGGCACGCGGCTTTCCATTCGCCGCACGACCTCTTCGTTGACCCGGCGTAGATCGTCGGCAACCAGCTGCTGCAGCGGGCCGAGACTGGGCAGCGCCTTATCGAGACGCTCGCCTTCGAAGGGAACAACAACCGGCAATGGCCACTCCTTCACTTGACGTCGCACGTGCCGGAGCGCAAGCATGCCTCGGGCGAACGGAGCACGGAGTATAGCATTCCGCCCGGTCCTGAGACAGGAGACTTGGGCGCTGGTCGAGCTACTCCGCTGAAACGATATCGTGAAGCTCAGCTGGCTGATTGCGGTGCTCAAAGGCGAGAAAATCGAGGCGGTCGTACTGGACCGCCACACCAGCGTTCTCGAAGGCAACGGGTTTGCTATCCCCGTGCGGTTGATGGTCGATGAGGCCCGGGCCCGACGCCTGATGGAGGACATCGGAGAACTCGATGGCGGTGCGTGACGACATCACCCAGGACACGCTGATGGGCGGCCGGGTCCATCTGCGCCAGCCCGCGCGCGGCTATCGCGCGGCGATCGACCCTGTGCTTCTCGCCGCCGCGGTGCCGGCGGGCGCCGGCGAGGACGTGCTCGACGTTGGCGCCGGGGTTGGCGCGGCCTCGTTGTGCCTGGCGCGCCGGGTTGTGGAGTGCCGGGTGCGCGGTATCGAGTTGCAGCGCGAATTGGTCCATCTGGCGACCGAGAACGTGAGGCTCAACGAAATGGGCAAGCGGGTGGAGATCATGGTCGGCAACCTCGCTCATCCGCCGCCGCGCATCGCGCCGGGCAGCTTTTCTCATGTGATGGCGAATCCGCCCTATCTCGACCCCGCGGCCAACGACCCGTCGCCCGATCGGGGCCGGCGCACGGCGATGATGGAGAGCGGCGGCGGGCTGGGGTTGTGGATCAACCATTGCGTCGCCATGGCGCGGCCCGGCGGAACCATAACCATGATCCAGCGCGCCGACCGGCTTGATGCCCTGCTTTCGCTGCTTACCCGGCGCGCCGGCGACGTGGTGATCTTCCCCCTCTGGCCGTTCGATCCGTTCGACGAAACCCATGCCAAGCCGGCCAGCCGCGTCATTCTACGCGCCAAGGTCGGCTCCCACGCGCCAGCCAAGATCATGGGCGGGCTGGTGCTCCACGACGCCGATGGCGAGTACACCGCCGAGGCGGAAGCGGTACTGCGTCACGGCGCGCCGCTGGTGCTGGGGCCGTTGTGATCCTGCGCCGGATCGCCAACGCGGTTCTGCTGCGCCGATCCGCGCCACGGGTTGCGGTGCTCCGGCCTTCTGGCGTGATCGGCGGGCTCGGGCCGTGGCGGGGCGACATGAGCCTGGCAACTCTCGCGCCCGCGCTGGCCGACGGGCAGGCCGTGGCGTTGGCGTTCAACTCGCCGGGCGGAGCGCCGGGGCAGTCGGCGCTGGTCTGCGAGCGGATCCGCGAGCTGGTGGCGGAGAAAGAGCGCCCAGTGATTGCCTTCTGCGAGGACGTCGCCGCGTCGGGTGGCTACTAGTCCGCCTGCGCGGGCGACGAGATCTTCGTCAACGCGAACTCTATCGTGGGTTTGACCGGCGTGGTCTCGGCGGGCTTCGGGTTCGAGGAGGCGATTTTGCGCCTCGGCATCGAACGGTGGGTTCATACCAAAGGCGAGAAGAAGGCCCGGCTCGATCCGTTCCGGCTCGGGACGGAAGAGGACGTCGCCTGGCTGGGTGATTTACAGGGTCAGATTCACGAGAATTTTAAGGCACTGGTGCGCGAACGCCGTGCGGACAAGCTGGCCTCACCCGAGGACGAGCTGTTCTCGGGTGAGGCCTGGGTCGGCGCGCGGCGCCGTTGCGGCGGGGCTAGCGGACGGGATGGGGGCCTTGCGCGGCGTGATGCGCGAACGCTTCGGTGAGCGGGTCCGGCTGGTTCGGATCGAGCCCGAACGGAGCTGGTTGCGCCATCGCTTGGCGCTGGGATCGGCTGCCTCCGAGCCGGCCGCCTGGGCCGATGCGCTGCTCGACGGGGTCGAGGCGCTTGACCGTGTGCGCCGCGGCCCTCTAAAAGAAGGAAACCGTTACAGGGGCTTCGGGCGCTATGATTTTTAAGCTTCTCCTTCTCGGCGGGCTGATCTTGGCCGTGCTGTTCGCTTTCAAGGCCTTCGATAAAGCCAAGAAGGCCAAATTGAGGGCTGGTCATACCAAGCCGGACCTCAACGATGACCGCGGCGGCGCGGAAAAAATTGACGCCGAGGACATGATCGAATGTCCGGCCTGTGGCGAATACGTCGCGGCGAACAGCGCTGCGTCCTGCGGGCGCGACGACTGCCCCTATTGATCGACGCCGCCGTGCGTGCCGCGGCGGCCAGCGAGACGAATTGATCCGATGCCGGGCCCCGCCTTCCAGGACATCATTCTGACCCTGCAGAGCTTCTGGGCAGCGCGCGGTTGCGTGCTGCTCCAGCCCTACGACCTTGAGGTCGGCGCGGGCACCTTTCACCCGGCAACCACCTTGCGCGCACTCGGGTCCGAGCCGTGGAGCGCCGCTTACGTCCAGCCCTCGCGCCGGCCCAAGGACGGGCGTTACGGCGAAAACCCCAACCGGCTGCAGCATTACTACCAGTTCCAGGTTATCCTCAAACCTTCGCCCGACGACGTGCAGGACCTCTACCTCGAAAGCCTCGCGGCAATCGGCGTTGAGGCCGCGGCTCACGATATCCGCTTCGTCGAGGACGACTGGGAAAGCCCGACGCTCGGCGCGTGGGGTCTGGGCTGGGAGGTTTGGTGCGACGGCATGGAGGTGACCCAGTTCACCTATTTCCAGCAGGTCGGCGGCATCGATTGCGACCCGGTGCCCGTCGAGCTGACCTACGGGCTCGAGCGCCTCGCGATGTTTGTCCAGGGCGTCGATGACGTTTACGAGCTCGACTGGAACGGCGCAAAGGGCGATGCGAAAGTGCACTACCGTGACGTCTTCAAGCGCGCCGAGCAGGAATTCTCGGCATTCAACTTCGAACGCGCGGACACTGAAATCCTGACCCGCCATTTCGAGGACGCGGAGCGCGAATGCGCAGCCCTGCTGGGCGCAAAGCTTGCGCTGCCGGCTTACGATCAATGCCTGAAGGCGAGCCACCTGTTCAACCTGCTCGATTCCCGCGGCGTCATCTCGGTGACCGAGCGGGCCGCCTATATCGGGCGCATCCGCGCGTTGGCCAAGGGTTGTTGCGAAGCCTGGCTAGCCGGCAGCGGAGAGCGCTAGGCCATGGCCGAGTTTCTGCTCGAACTGCTTTCGGAGGAAATCCCGGCGCGCATGCAGGCGCGTGCGGCGGAGGATCTGCATCGCCTCGTGAGCGGCGCGTTGGGCAAGGCGCGGCTCGAATTTTCGCAGGTGCGAAGTTTTGCGACGCCGCGCCGGCTTGCTCTGTTGGTCGCGGGCCTGCCCGTACAGCAGCCCGACGTAAGCGTCGAGCGTAAGGGCCCCAAGGTCGGCGCGCCGGACAAGGCGGTAGAGGGGTTCCTGAAATCCGCCGGGCTCGAATCCCTCGATCAGTGCGAGCAGCACGAGACCGAGAAGGGTCCGGTGTGGTTTGCGGTTACGCACGAAGCAGGGCGGGCGAGCGCCGATGTGCTGGCCGAGCTGTTGCCCGGGGCGTTGGGCGCGATCGGTTGGCCCAAGTCGATGCGTTGGGGTGATGGCGAGTTTCGCTGGGTGCGGCCCCTGCGCGGTGTTCTGTGCGTCTTCGGCGGCGCGCCGGTGCGCTTCACATTCGGCGGCGTCGAGAGTGGTGCGAAGACGCGGGGTCATCCGTTCCTCGCCCCAGCGTCACTTGAGGTGACTGATGTCGCAGATTACGAGACGCGCCTGCGCGACGCCAAGGTGATGCTCGATACGGCGGAGCGTCAGCGGGTCATTCGCGAGCAGGCGGAAGCGCTGGTCCAAGCCGAGGGGCTGGTACTGGCACCGGACGAGGCGCTGCTTGCCGAGAACGCGGGGCTCGTCGAGTGGCCGGTCGTAAAGATGGGGCGGATTGACGATGCGTATATGGACGTGCCGTCCGAGGTGCTGGTTTCGGCCATGCGCAAACACCAGAAGTATTTCGCGGTGATGACGCCGGACGGCAATCTCGCGTCGCGCTTTGTCATGGTCGCCGACATGGAGACGGCGGATAACGAGGCCACCATCGTCGCCGGTAACGAGCGAGTCCTGCGCGCGCGTCTCGCCGACGCCAAATTCTTCTGGGATCAGGATCGAAAGCGCACGCTCGGCGAGCGGGCGCCCGAACTCGCAGGAATCGTGTTTCACGCCAAGCTGGGCACGCTGGATGCCAAGGCCGACCGCATTCAGGCCCTGGCCGTGGAAATCGCCGGCAACGTGACGGATGCGAACCGGGATCATGCGCGCTCGGCGGCGCGGCTGTGCAAGGCCGACCTGGTAACCGAGATGGTCGGCGAGTTCCCCGATTTACAGGGCATCATGGGCCGCTATTACGCGCACCACGACGGCGAGGACGACGCAGTGGCTGACGCCATCGCTGAGCATTACGCGCCCCAGGGCCCGGGTGATGCCTGTCCGCGTGCGCCCGTCAGCGTCTGTGTCGCCCTGGCCGACAAAATCGACACGCTGGTCGGGTTCTGGGCGATCGGCCAAAGACCGACCGGCTCGAAGGACCCGTTCGCGCTACGACGTGCTGCGTTGGGTGTGATCCGGCTGATTCTAGAGAACGGACTGCGGCTGCCGTTGCGTGCGGTATTTGAGAAGGCGGAGGCAATTCATGATTTTGGAGGAAAAGGCCCGGATGCCGTGCGTGTGGCGGACGACTTGCTCGCGTTCTTTGCCGAGCGGCTTAAGGTGCATCTGCGCGAGAAGGGCGTGCGTCACGATCTGATTGCCGCGGTCTTCGAGCAAGGCGGGGAAGACGATCTCGTGCGCCTGCTGGCCAAGGTCGATGCGCTGGCGGAATTTCTCGCCAGCGAGAACGGCGCCAACCTGCTGGTTGCCTACCGGCGCGCTGCAAATATCTTAGCCATCGAGGAAAAGAAAGACGGCGTTCGCTACGACGGCGAGCCCGAGTCGGCGCGGTTCGAGCAGTCCGAGGAGGCTACGCTTTTTGGGGCGATCGCGGCAGCGGAAGTGCAGGCGGGTACCGCCGTAGGGGAAGAGAATTTTTCAGGCGCGATGGCGGCGCTTGCGCCGTTGCGGGGTCCAGTCGATGGCTTTTTCGACGAGGTCACGGTCAACAGCGACGATGCCGAGCAGCGGCGTAACCGGCTGTGCCTGCTCGCGCGTATACGGGCCGCGCTTGACCGGCTGGCCGATTTTTCGAAGATAGAAGGATGAGAAAATGCGTCTACGGGTTCGGCGACGGCGAGGCCGAGGGCTCGGCCGCGATGGATGCCCTGCTGGGCGGCAAGGGCGCGAACCTCGCCGAAATGAGCCGGCTTGGCCTGCCGGTGCCGCCGGGCTTTACCATTACCACCGAGGTGTGTGGGTATTACGAGGCCAACGGGCATAGTTATCCCGAAGAGCTCCAGGGTCAGGTGTCGGCAGCACTCGCGGGTATCGAGGCGACAATCGGCACGCGCTTTGGCGACGCGGATAACCCCTTGCTCGTTTCGGTGCGCTCTGGCGCCCAGGCCTCCATGCCGGGCATGATGGAGACAGTGCTCAATCTCGGCCTGAACGACGTGACCGTGGAAGGGCTTGCACGCCAATCGGGCGATGGGCGTTTTGCCCATGACAGCTACCGCCGCTTCATCCAGATGTATGGCGATGTGGTGCTGGGCACCGATCATTTCGAGTTCGAGGACTTGCTCGAACGCCACAAGGAACTTCGCAGTTTGACGCTCGATACGGAGCTCTCGGAGGACGACTGGCGGGATGTAGCGGCAAGTTTTCTTACGAAAATCGAGGACGAGACGGGCGAGCCTTTCCCGCAAGACCCTCACGCCCAGCTGTGGGGCGCGATCGGCGCGGTGTTTGAAAGTTGGGGTAATAAGCGCGCCTCAACCTATCGTCGGCTGCATCAAATCCCCGACCACTGGGGCACGGCCGTGAGCGTGCAAGCGATGGTGTTCGGCAATATTGGCGACGACTGCGCGACGGGCGTGGCATTCACCCGTAACCCTTCGACGGGGGAGAAAGAAGTGTTCGGCGAATACCTCGTCAACGCCCAGGGTGAGGACGTGGTTGCGGGCATCCGAACCCCGGCGCCGCTCGCCCGGCCCAAGGCGGTGGTCGCGGCCAGACCGGGCGGCCTGACCAGCATGGAAGAGGCGATGCCCGCGCTCTATGCCGAGTTGCTCGGGGTTTTCTCCCGCCTCGAAGCCCATTACTGCGATATGCAGGATATCGAATTCACCGCCCAGAAGGGCAAGCTGTGGATGCTCCAGACGCGGTCCGGAAAGCGAACGACTGCCGCGGGTTTGCGGATCGCCGTGGAAATGGTCGAGGAAGGCATGATCGAGCGGGATGAAGCGGTGCGCCGGATCGATCCCGCGAGCCTGGATCAACTGCTGCACCCGACCATAGATCCTGGTGCCGCGCGAGAAGTCTTGACCCGGGGGCTGCCTGCTTCGCCGGGTGCTGCGACGGGCGCCGTTGTGTTCGAGGCCGACGACGCCGGCGACCGGGCGGCCAAGGGCGAGGCCGTGATTCTGGTGCGGGCCGAAACCAGCCCCGAGGACATCCACGGCATGCATGCGGCGCGCGGCATCCTGACCAGCCGGGGTGGCATGACGAGCCACGCGGCCGTGGTTGCGCGCGGCATGGGCCGGCCGTGTGTCTCGGGTGCGGGCGAGCTCAGAATCGATTTCGAGGGCCGCGCTTTTACCATCGGAGGCACAAAGGTCGCCGAAGGAGAGATCATCACCATCGACGGCTCGACCGGCGAAGTCATGCCGGGCGACGTGCCGATGATCCAGCCTGTCCTGTCCGATGATTTTACCGCGCTCATGGGATGGGCCGACGAGATCCGTCGTATCGAGGTTCGCGCCAATGCCGAGACGCCGAAAGACGCGGCCACGGCGCTCAGCTTTGGCGCCCAGGGCATCGGCCTGTGCCGCACCGAGCATATGTTTTTCGATGCCGAACGCATCGTTGCCGTGCGCGAGATGATCCTGGCCAGTGATGCGAAGGAGAGGCGCGCGTCACTCGAAAAATTGTTGCCCATGCAGCGTGCGGATTTCGTTGACCTGTTCAAGATCATGGCCGGTCTGCCAGTGACGATCCGCCTGCTCGATCCACCGCTTCACGAATTTTTGCCCAGCCACGACGACGAGCTGGCCGAGATCGCCGCCGCGGCGGGCGACGACGTCGAGACCCTGCGGGCCCAGGCCCATAAGCTGCACGAGGTCAATCCCATGCTGGGTCATCGTGGCTGCCGGCTGGGTATCACGTACCCTGAGATCTACGAGATGCAGGTGCGCGCGATCTTCGAAGCAGCGCTCGAGGCCGGCCAGGCCCAGGGCGAAACCGTGGTGCCCGAGATCATGATCCCGCTGATTGCGACGAAGGCGGAGTTCGACCGGTTGCGCAGCTTGATCGACGAGACGGCGCGCCAGGTCGCGGAAGAAAGGGGCAATGCCCCATCTTACAAGGTGGGCACCATGATCGAGCTGCCGCGCGCCGCACTGCAGGCCGGAGTCATCGCCGAGAGCGCAGAGTTCTTCAGCTTCGGCACCAACGACCTGACCCAGACGACCTTCGGCATATCGCGCGACGATGCGACGAGCTTCATGGAGACCTATGGCCGGTTGGGCGTGTTGCCGAGGGACCCGTTCGTCACCCTCGATCAGGAAGGCGTCGGCGAACTCATTGAAATTGCCGCGGAGCGGGGACGCGCCACCCGGCCCAATATGTCGCTCGGTATCTGCGGCGAGCATGGCGGCGATCCCGAGTCGATCCATTTCTGCGAACGGATCGGGCTCGATTACGTATCCTGCTCGCCTTACCGCGTGCCGATCGCACGGCTCGCCGCCGCCCAGGCCACGATGGCCCGCGAAGACAAAACCTGAAATTTTATCGCTCGCGGCAGCTGACCGGACGGGCCGCGGTTGCGGCCTAAGCTAATTTCACACGGTCCTGAAATTCCCTAGGCGGATTTGTCGATTTTGGGAAGCACGGCCCAATCGGGGGTTACCGGTGTGAGCGCGGCACCATCCACCTGGATCGCCGCGCCGTCGGCTTCGGCTGAAGCCAGCCGGTCAAGCCGCAGGAGCGCTAGGCCGACCCCGTCTCGCGCCGAACGCATCTCGCCCAGTTCGACGTCGCCGGCCATCACCGGTGTGCCCGGCTTGGGGGTCGATCCTTCAACGTTGACGCGCAACAGGCGCTTGCGGACGAGGCCGCGAAACTTGGTTCGAGCAGTTAGTTCCTGGCCGACATAACAGCCTTTCTCGAAATCGACCCCGTGGAGTTCGTCGAACCCGCTTTCCAGCAGCAGGGATTTTTCGACGATGAGGTCGCGGCTGCCGTCGGGCAGGCCGAGGGCGAGGCGATGATGGTCGTATTCTCCCGGCGAGGCTGCCGTGGCCCCCGAATCGTCGAGCGTAGCGCTAAGCGTTGCCGCCGGCAGGATGGTACGCGCACCCGCGGCAGCGAGCCGGGGATCTATATAGATCCGGCCGTCCGCCAGCGCCTTGGCCGTGCCGGGTGCAGGGTCTAGCCCGAGGGCGGCAGCGGTGTCGTTTCCCCATATCGCCGCGACGGCAAGATCGTCGGTACGGTCTGCGAAAGCGACCTTGGCGCGTAGTCTGTAAAGCGTGAAACGCTTGATCAGCTCGTCGCGACGCGCGGCCTCGACATCGAAAAACAACGCACCGTCCTGTTCGACGATGAAGAAGTCAAAGAGGTATTTGCCCTGGGGCGTCAAGAAGGCGGCATAGAGCGCCTCGCCGGGCGTGAGCTTGTCGATATCGTTGGAGATCATGCCTTGGAGGAAGCTGCGCGCCTCCTCGCCGGAAATCTCAACAACGCCCCGGTCCGCCAGGATGGAATATTGGATCGCCATCATCAGCTATACCACCTTGGCCTGATTAAATAGATGTTATGAAGCACTAGGCAATGAATCGCCCAATGGCAAGGGGCACGCTTGCAGGCGGGGTCTTTGCAAAGCGGTGGGGTGCGCGATATAAGCAGTCGCCGGTGCCTTGCCGGCGATGGGTAAGGACTGACTTTCTCCATGCTGATCACGCTGGTCGATGATTCGGTGCCGTTCAACGCCGAAAGCCCGGATACCGAGCCGCTGGGGGGCGCCGAAAAGGCGTTCGCGAGCCTGCCGGCTGCCTTGGTGCGCAAGGGACACACGGTTCGTGTCATCAATCGCACGCTGGTGCCCGCTGCAATCGATGAGGTGAGCTGGATCCCGTGGGAGGGGCGGCGCCCGACCATCACCGAGGTTCTGATCGCTTTTCGCAAGCCGTCGCTACTCCAGTTTGTTCGCACGACCCGCAAGACGGTCTTCTGGCTCACCCAGCCAGCAGAATTTCTTGCCCGCGAGCCCGCCGCTCCGGCGATCTCGCGCGCTGAGCCTAATATTGTCTTTCTCGGCAAGACCCATCGCGAGAGCTATCCGGGCGATCCGCCCGGCTTTGCCAAGACCGTGCCCTTCGGCGTGCGCAAACCCTATTTGTTGGCCGAGGAGATGGCGCCGGGCGAGATCCCGGTCGCCGTGGTGACCAGCCACCCCAGGCAGGGACTGGACTGGCTGCTGCGGCTGTGGGTCGACCGTATCCATCCCCAACTGCCTGCTGCGGAGCTGCACGTCTATTCGGCATCGCTGGTGGCGGCCGAGCAGGGCCGGGAGATCCCCGAGGCCATCCGGCCGACCGCCGAGCAGGCCAAAGCGGCGCGTAGCGCCGGCGTGCGCGTCTTCGAGCCCGGATCAGACCCGCATATGGCGGAGGTCTATCGCACGGCTCGGGTCCATCTCTATCCCGGGTCGGAGCGCGACATGCATTGCTCGACCCTGGGCGAAAGTCAGGCAGTAGGACTGCCCGGCGTCGCCCGGCCGCTGGGCGCGACGGCAGAACGCATCGTGGAGGGCGAGACAGGCTTTGTCGCGCCCGACGACGAGGCCTTCGTCAATCTTACATTGCCCCTGTTGAATGATCTCGAGCGCTTCACTCATATCAGCAAGGATGCGCGGCTGCGCCAGCGAGGGCGCAGTTGGGACAAGGTCGCCGGAGAGTTTGAAGTCCTGTTTCGATGAAAATTTTGTTCGTCACATCGACCCGGATCGGCGACGCCGTGTTGTCGGCGGGCTTGCTAGCGTATCTCATCGAAACTCACCCGGACAGCCGCGTCACCGTGGCCTGCGGCCCGGCGGCTGCGCCCTTGTTCGTGGCCACACCCAATGTCGAACGGGTCATCGCGCTCGCC
>Ga0302135_10000130_pt1 | contig 44018 bp, 45 predicted proteins | sample CBN3_surface_MG_FD_203119 | JGI IMG/M metagenome (GOLD analysis project Ga0302135, IMG submission 203119) | Marine microbial communities from Western Arctic Ocean, Canada - CBN3_32.1 | ecosystem: Environmental > Aquatic > Marine > Oceanic | place: Canada: Western Arctic Ocean | collected...
AACGCCAAGATCAGGCGATCGATGTCATCGTCGTTAACTTGCAGGTGGGGTGCAATACGCAGGTAGTCTCCGCGAACGCTGAGATAGATCCGTTTTGCGGCGAGGCGTTGCTGAATCCCCTCGAAGTCGTCGTGGACAAATCCGGGAGCGAGACGAAAGCCCGTCATATGTCCGGCCCGATGGTCTTTATTAGGTGGAACTAATCCAAGATTTCTCGTGCGGTCTATTATGGTCTCGGTGATGCGGCGAAGGCTCGAATTGATTTCATCGACCTTCCAGGTATGCACCTGCTCGAGAGCTTTGATGGCCATGGGTACGGACATAAAATTATCGGATTCGCCCATGTTGAATCGGCCAACACCCGGCTGCAATGTGTCGGGGTAATCCAAATGCCCGTCTTGCCAATCGACGCCCCAGCCCTCCAGCATGTCGCCTCGCCAGGAGTGCTCGAGTGGAACGCCGTTCTGGTGTTCCGGCGCAACGTAGAGAAAACCTAATGTGTAGGGGCAGAGCAGCCACTTGTATCCTGCAACAACAAGGAAATCGGGGCGAATTTCGCTGACGTCGAACGGTAGGGCGCCAACTGACTGCGTGGCGTCGACTACCAGGGCTGCACCAACCTCGCGGCACCGTCGGCCGACAGCAACCAGATCGATCAGCGTTCCGTCAGCCCAAAAGCAATGAGGCAGGGCGGCAATCGCCGTCTGCTCATCGATTGCCTCGAGAATACTGGACGTTAAATCGTCATCTTCAGGACGCTCAACAAAGACCAGCTCGGCACCGTCGCGGGCACGTTTCTGAATCCACGGCAGTACATTGTTTGGATATTGATCTCGGAGCACGACGATGCGCTGACCAGCCTTGACCGGAAGGTTTTGCGCCGCGGTGGCGAGCCCGTAGCTGGCCGCCGGGATCAAGGCGATATCCTGCGGCGTTGCGTCGATCAGCTCGGCAAAAAGCGTCCGCAAACGCTCCGGTTCATCGATGCGCTCCGCACGCCCAACGTGCCAGGGCTGCGCCTTTTTCGTCACACTGACCAAACCCGCGTCACGGGAGCTCTTGAGAATGGGCGCAAGCGCAGAAAAGTTGAAAAAGGCGACGTCGTCGGGAATGTCAAAAAGCTGGCGTTGGCACGAGATCATGGGCGAGAAAACTTTCTAAGGTGTAGTGTTTGTGGCCAACAAGCCGATTGCTCTATGGCGACCTAGCCAATATGACAAAGACTGCGAAGTCAAATAGCACAATGGGAGGCACGGATGAGCCGAAATACGATCTTGAGCCAGATGGTCCAGACGGCGCGCGTTGGCAGATCGCTCACCGCCTTCAACGCTAGGGCATGCGAGCTTTGCGACGCGTTGAATGGTTGGGCCCAGTCATGACGGAGGGATTTGAGACCGTCGAGGTCGCCGTCGATCACCTAACCGAGTTGGTGGATCAGAGTTTGAAGGCGATCGGTGTTCCCGACGCGGACGTAGAACACATCCGTGACGTCCTGATGTACGCCCAGCTCCGCGGCAACAATCAGGGTTTGGTCAAGATCCCAGTACGTGCCGTGTTGTCTGATCCGGATGCTACGCCAATAGAAATCACTCGCACATTGCCTGCTGTCGCGCACATCGCCATAAACGGCAACTCAGGCATGGTGGCCGCTAGGAGCGCTGCAATCGAGGCGGCTAATCTCGCCAGCACCTACGGCGTTGGTGTCGTTGGAACCAGTGGCCGCGCGACGTCGACAGGCGCGATGGGCTACTACGCGGACCTGATTGCCCGCGAGGGGATGGTCGGCATCGTTATGGCTGGCTCGGTGAAGGTGATGGCGATCGCGGGTGGCGTTGACCCGGATCTCGGCACAAATCCAATTGCCATCGGGGTGCCTACTGGCGACGTTCCGGTGGTGTTCGATATGACCACAGCCGCGATGGCCTGGTTTGGTCTCATTCAGGCGCAGCAAAGAGATGAGCATATCCCCGCCGGGATCGCCTACGACGCGACCGGAGCCGCGACCAACGATCCGGGTGAGGCCATGAGGGGCGCCACCATGACGTTTGGTGGGCACAAAGGGTCGGGCCTCGCCCTCATGATTGAAGTCATGACCGGACCACTCCTTGGAAACAACATCGCGGGTGACGAGCGTGCGCAGAGCTCAGGTGATCTATTCATTGCATTAAACCCCGCCGCACTTGGCGGCGCTGAGACTTTCCTCGAACGGGTCGACGCGCTTACCGCGCGGGTCAAAGCTGGCCGTAAAGCCGAAGGATTCGATGAGATCTTGCTGCCGGGTGAGCGTGGCAACCGGCAGACCGCGGCATCACACGAAACAAACCGACTACGAATCGACAAGGCGCTTTACGAGCAGTTGATCGAACTTGCTGCGGGTGAAGAATAACCGGTCACAGCGCTAAGTAAGCTGACGGGGTCGCGTGTTGACAACGCCATGTCGCCGCGCCGCCGTCAAGGATGCGGCGGAGTGTATGCGTATGCCATCGGGCTTGTTGTTGAGCCTCGTTGATATGGAGAAAATTACGTTTACTGTATGCCACACAACAGGAGGATCATGATTTGAAACGTTTGGAGCTCGAAGCTTTTGATACAGCTGAAGCGTTGGGTAACCGACCGCTTTGCTTCGCGATGCGGGCTGGCGATTCGGTTTATGTCTCCGGCTGCCTCGGTCGCCCTGATGGTGAACAGAGGATTGTCGAAGGTGGTGTTGCTGCCGAGACCCGTCAAGCATTGCACCATATGCGGGCATCGCTTGAAGTCGCGGGCAGCTCATTGGGTCGGGTCGCCAAGTGTTTGGTGTTTCTGACGGACATGTCTGATTTTGATACGATGAACGAAGTCTATGGCGAAGTTTTTGGAACCCACAGACCCGCCCGCACTGTGGTCGCCGTCGCCGAGTTGGCATTTGACGCAAAGTTCGAGATCGAATGCGTCGCACTAACTGATTGAAAAACGATTTAGCCATAGAGACTGTTTTGCAGTGCGCCCAGCACAGTCTACGGTAGGTGCTGCTAGACTCTGCCAAGGTAATTCATCATGAAAGTCGTCTTGATCAATCCGTATGAAATCGGACGTCAGCCGTTCGGCCTGGCCGAACCCGCCGCTTTGCTACAAGACGCAGGGTGTGTAGTCGACTGCCTCGACCTTTCCATCCAAATGCTTGAGGCAGACGTGGTATCTGGTGCTGACCTAGTTGGCATCTACGTTGCGATGCACACCGCAAGCAGGATTGCTGTAGAAGCACTTCCACGCATTCGAGTGATGGCTCCGAAAGCGCATCTTTGCGTTTATGGGCTCTATGCACCAATGAACGAGTCGCTGTTTCGTGAACTTGGCGTGGGGACAGTGCTTGGTGGTGAATTTGAAGGCGGGCTGCTCTCGGTTGTCCGACGGATACGGGCCGGCGAAGAGGGAGGCATACAAACTGAAGCGTTGATCGATCTGTCAAAGGTCGCATTCGTCGTGCCCGATCGCTCGAAACTGCCGGAACTTAGTGAATATGCGCATCTTGAGATGCCGGACAATAGCAGCCGAATAGTCGGCTTTGTCGAGGCTTCGCGTGGGTGTAAGCACGTGTGTCGTCATTGCCCTGTCGTACCGGTTTACGAGGGCCGTTTCAGCGTCATCCCTCGCGAGGTGATCCTAGCCGACGCGCGCAATCAGATTTCTGCTGGTGCTCAGCACCTTTCATTCGGTGATCCAGACTTTCTGAATGGCCCAATCCATGCCATTAAAGTTGTTCAGGAAATTCATGAGGAATTCCCGCACATCACCTATGATGCGACAATTAAGATTGAGCATCTTCTTAAGCATCGTGAGCTTCTGCCAATACTTAAAGAAACCGGCTGCATATTCGTAACGTCGGCTGTTGAGTCGGTCGACGACCGGATACTTGAGCTCTTAGACAAGAACCATACAAACTCTGATTTTGGCGAAGCAGTGCGTCTGCTGCAGGAAGTCGGAATTGACCTTTCCCCGACATTTTTACCTTTCACACCATGGACTACGCTTGCAGGCTACGTTGCACTGCTCGAACGTTTGGTGGATTTGAATTTGGCGAACAATATTAGTCCGATTCAGTTAGTGATCCGTTTGCTCGTACCCGCGGGGTCCTATCTTTTCAAACTGCCTGGGTTCGACGATATCGTTATGCCGTTTGATGCCGATCGGCTGGGATATCCGTGGGTACATGAAGATCCGTGCGTTGATCAGTTACAGGAAACGCTCGAAGCGTTTGTTGCCGAGGCCGACCAAAATGATCTGGCACGACGCGAAACTTTTGCAGAGATCTGGGCGCTAGCTCATAAGGCGCTTGGCGCAAAGGCGCGACCTCTTAGCGCCGACTTCATGGGACCAGCCGTGCCTCAGATGTCGGAGCCATGGTATTGCTGCGCTGAACCGACGAACCGACAACTTAACGACTTCTAATCCTTGGCCTGGTGGATCTAAGTGGCGAATGTCCGCTTTGTGTCAAATGCGGACGCATAGTGGCTCAATTTCAGACATGAATATCGGCTCCGATTAGCGCGTTAAGAACAGGGAGAAGCAATAGAGCCAGTGTCACGGGCTCTGTAATAATCTTCACAGTCGGAACTCCCTAATCCTCCGCACGCCGCAAGGCTGCGAGATAAAATGCTATCCCGCCTGCCAAGACCCAAAACCAGTATCCGACGAGAAGTGGGAACTCGTCGAGAAACGCCAGATGCCACGAGATCATGATTCCTAACGCCAACGCGAACAACCGAACCGCAATACGTCGCTGAAACAAGAACGCGACCAATCCAAGCAAGTAGAGCTCATTGGCGAGCCAGCCGACCGAAATGAAGATGATTTCGAAGAGCGCACTGAATGTATCGACAGAGCGCCCCTCTGCAAGAAATTTCCAGAACTCCCTGTGCGCAAGACGTGCTCCTTCGTAACCAATGTACTCATCCAAGATGGGGAGCACCCAGCAAAGGGCGTAAAGGGCCATCGATACTAGCCAGGCGAACTTTTGAGCGCCCGTCGTCATAAATTTATCCCGATAGTCAAAGGAGTGTCTGTGCAATGCCTGCTGTGGACGTGTAAAGGCCATAAGGAGAAGTTTTGAAGGTCAGTTTAGCTGAACAGCGCCACTTTCACCGACGACAACGAACGGCGCCCAAAACATGGGGTGGGCGTAGTACGGTTTATCTGGACCGTCCATCAACGCTAATCGAGAGCGCCGCAACGCCTCGCTCCGGCCAACTCGCGGGTCGGCTGCCGTCATCGCCAGCATTCGTGTCGTCAATTTTACGGCGGCTTCTGTATTTACCGGCCAGTGAGACACAAGTAGCGCCCGACTGCCGGCGTAGAAGAACGCCCGGGCAAGTCCCGAAAGGCCTTCCGCCCCCGGCGTACCATCGGGTGCGGCCGTATTGCACGCCGACAGGATTACCCAATCCGCATTTAGTTTCAATTGTGCGACTTCGCTGGCTGTCAATAGCCCGTCGTCGCCGGGGTTGGCTTTATCCGGAGGCATTAGCACCAGAGCCGGCTCACCCAATCCCTCGAAATCACCTGCCATGAGGCCATGGGTTGCAAAGGCGATGACCCGCGAATCCGTCATGTCTATGCTCTTGGTTTTCTCTTCGGTCGCATTTTCCGCCAGATATAGTGAGGAAGAGCCAGCTCCCAAACTTGCCGCTAGCGCGTGCAGCTCATCAGCTGTCTCCGGCAATGCAGGCAGCTGTTTGACTAGAGTTGGATCAGCAAGGCCTCCACCACCGCGCGCGAGTAACGAGGTCACCTGAAATCCTCGCCTATCTCCGCCATGTCCGTCGAGCACCGGATCGCCAATTCCTATGAATGGCTTAGCAGCGCGCGCCGATTTTGAGAAATTTCTGAGCGCTCCCAACGACGATACAGATGGCAGGACCGTCATTGCATAGCGCTTTGCCAACCACGGCACCTCTCGGTATTCAGTAAAATCAGTAATAGCGACTTGTGGTTTGTCAGTTACTAAGACACCGAGTGGTAAACTCTGCAAAGCGCTATCAGGAACAACAAACACGTGGGTAGCCCCGACCAAATGCGGTTCCGCTGGCTCAAGGATTTTTTGATATAGGCGATATGCGCGAGCAGTCGAATAGGTTGGAATATTTCTAAAATCTTGGATGTCGGTGGAGTCCAGTCCGATTCTTAGATCGGAAACCGCATCGCTCAGTTCCTCTCTGCCTATCGGCAACACAGCCATATCAATCCGGTCATGGCGAACGGTCCACAAATAACTTTGTTTTCGATCGCTTGAATAGACCAGCAGCGCTTCGGCTTCGCGCAGCAGAGCCTGAACGGCACCCACTTTCATTGGCTCCGGGCTAGCAAGCGCCGCGTATTCGGGAAACGAGTGCGAGAACTGAGCATCAAGAGTAGAGATGGTGCTGCCGAGTTCCGTCAACGCTAGCCGCTGCTTTGTTTCGTCGGACTTGTTCCTCTTTTCAGGCGACTTGCTCAAAGCTCCAATGAGATTCGCTTCTAGAGCCTGCCAGCGCTCGACCGCGTCCTGTCGTCGCCGAATCTGCTCCGCTAGCGCATCATTACCTGACGCAAATCTCGCGAACATCTGTGCAACTGCTGCGCCTGCAGTGCTTGCTCGCGCCAATTGAGCTACTTCGAACGCCTCAGCTTTCAACGTATTGAGGTTTTGTGGCTCGACCTCGATCAGAGCATTAATAATCCTGATATGCCGCATGAATTAACTTCTGACACGGCGTGGTTTGCTTTCTGTGCCTGTGGATTTTTGGATTCTTGCGCCTGCAGTTCGTCTGCGATATATGGATGTTGTCCGGCGAATATGATCAAGGGCAACGTCGTATTGCCCTAAATCTTGGTGAAGACTTGCCAGATTGTTATGGCTGGCGGCCACGGATGGGTGCTCTTTGCCTAACGTTCTCTCTCGAATCCCTGGCGCGCGCAATTCGATCTTTTCCGTCTCTTCGTAACGCTTCAGCTTGCAGTATACCCCTGCCAGGTTATTCAGACTGATTGCCAATGCTTTTTCATGAAGGGGGGCTGCTTTGCCGTAGTTGCCCTGGGCGCTATGTAGTTCTGCACGGTTGCTAAGACTTGTCGCAACATTCGGATGCTCAGGCTCTAGCGCCTTTTCTTGGATATCCAGCGCGCGTTCAATAAGTGGTATGCCTTTTTCGTTGCGGCCTTGCGAATGATAGAGCGACGCTAGATTATTGAGACTTATCGCCACTCTTGTGTGCCCGATATCCAACGACTTCTCCCGGGTCCCAAGGATACGTGTATAGAGCGGCTCCGCATCGACGTAGCGACCTTGTGCACGATAAAGCGCTGTCAGATTGCCGAAAATTGTTGATATTTTTATGTGTTTCGGCCCGTATATTTTCTCCCGAATCATTAACGCGCGCTCGTAGAGTGGCTGCGCACAGCAGACGGCTGTCGGGTCAGCCGACGCGCCGACGCGTGGCGCAACTTTCCGCTGATGAATAATCAGCTCGGGATTTCACCGACAAAATTACGCTTGCCGACGTCGACCCCGGCGCTGCGCAGGATGTCGTAGGCCGTGGCGGCATGAAAGCAAAGTTGCGGCATTGCAAAATGAAAGAGAAAGATCTGTCCACTAAATTTGAACGTCCGCGCAGACAGCTTGATTTCTATATCGCGGGTCTCGCTGCCGTCGAGCTGATCAGGTTTTACGCTCTGCATGAATTCGAGTGTTTCGGCGACTTGCCTCTTGAGGTCAGCGAAACTTGCTTCTTCGGCACCGAAGTAGTTGGGAACATCTTGGCCAATTAGGCGGGCGACTGCACCGCCGGAATGGAAGAGAGTTGTTTTCGTTTGCATCGCCATATGAAACATGTCGGGGAAGACGCGCATTTGAAGGAGTACGCTCTCGTCAATCTTGTGGTCCGCGCAATGAGCCTCCGCCTTATCAAGGATGCTTGCGACGCCGCCCAGGAGTTGGATAAAGACGGGAACCGAGGCTTGATACATCGAAAGAGGCATGGGATTAATCTTTTCTAAAAGTTGGGGGGGGAGGGGGTAGACGCCGATGTTGCCAAGGCATTTTTGCCAAGACGTGCGCCACGTTAGAATTTTGCATGGGGTCGTAGTTCACACAACGAACTGTCTAATTCGGTATGGGAGGTCTGACGATGACTCGGGATGAAGAGATTGGAATCGAGTGGGACTGCCAGAAAGTCTGGCGACAGTACTATCACTATGTTGATCATCACGAATTTGATAAGGCGATCAAACTGTTCACCGAAGATGTGACCTGGGAGTCGATGGGGCTTGATGTGAAGGGGAGGGACGCCGTCTTGGAAACCCTACACAGTGGCCTTGGCAACGACACGGTCCGGCACGTGGTGTCAAATACAGTGGTTAACGTCATCGACGAGAACCATGCTGAATTGTTCGAGTACCACACGATTTACTACTCGCGGGGGGAGCGAAGAGAGGACATGGATGGCCCGTTAGACTTCGACGGCCCACACCGACTCAGTGATGCCTATGCGAAAATGCGGCGGGTCGGCGACGAGTGGCAGATATACGCAAGAGAAAAAAATCCAATCATATTTCGGCGGCCGAACGAACCTGCAGCCTTGGAAGACTGGGCGGAAAAGGAAGGCAAGAAAGTGCCTTCGGCTTAGTCCGGTTAATAACCCTTCGGTTTGATCGCACGATGTGCGGTCGATGGTGTCGTTGTCGCTTCACGCTCCGATGCTTTTACATCTCTGCTATTTTTTCTTACACTTTTCCTTCGCATAGGCGAGAGCCTCGTGAATATAAAGCTCATACTGATCTTCAAATTCGGTGGGAATGAGTACCCATTCTTTGAATTTTTTTTCGTGAAGTTAAACTCCATGCCATTTTCATCAGCAATGAGTTGGTCTATCCGGCTGGGAGAGATTTTAATGATGAGGGCGTCTTCTTTCTCAAACATCATTGCAATAAAATCGCCGTTATAGCGAAGGCAAGGTGAATTCATCATCGTTGAATATTCAACGCCTGATTCTTGAACCATTTTGTCTGCGACGTTTTCGTAACTCACGACGTTTCCCCCTCGATGTAGGTCAATAGCGTTGGATTGTTCTCGAGTTTCCGTGGGCCCATTAACATCCCACTCAATCCATGTTTCTTGAGATATTCATATGCTAGAGGAGAGTCTCTTCTTAGCGGAATAGCCGAAGAAACTTGAAGTTTCACAAATAATTTTTGGAATTTTTTATCGTGATTTTGGCCTTTGAAAAAGGGGCGAACAAATTCGATAACGTCACTTTCCTCAAGTCCCACTTCCAAGATATCGTAGTCGAAGGCGACCTGTTTGTGCGGGCCCGCGAGATATATGAATACGGTGTCACCGACCGAAACCTTCGAGTTTAAGGGCCAATAGGTTTCGGCTTCCCTAAACGCGCCAAAGACATCGTAAAACTTCGTGTTTGCGGGGTACAGCCAATGCATTGGATAGCCTAGTCGTCCTCGTCGAGGAATCGCTGATAGTCGTCGCAGACATCCCTAACGGCAACCTCGACTAACTCCTTGCCGAGCGCCGGCGTTGCGAGCGAAGAATCCGCTCCAATACGGCCGTCCGGGAAGATGCGGCGGTGGTGTTCGGCCTCATAGTGATCGTCGCTCGGGTGGTCCCTGATATAGGTCACGGAGACCTTGGTCGGTGCGCCGATCTCCACTGACTTTATGGAGTCAGGATGGGCATATTGGGTCATCGCGACTTCGCTCGGGGTGCAGTGAAAGCCTTCCCATTCGCCATACTGTTCGTGGCGCATCTTGTCGGTGTTCGGATGCTCCCACCAGCTGCGCAGGCGGCAGCGGATCTTTGGCCGGTTGCTCGGCGCCAGGCTTTCCTCGTGATAAATTTCCTGAAACGCACACCGCGCCGGGGCGACATTGCCGCCGTGGCCGTTGAGAAAGTAGAAGCGCTCGAATCCGTGGTGCGCGAGCGAGAGGATTGTATCTTTGATTAGGGCGATCAGCGTCGTTGGGCGGACCGTCAGCGTTCCGGCAAAATCCAGGTTGAACTGCGCAACGCCACAATAAATCGTCGGTGTAATGAGGGCGTCGATAGATTGGCCAACGCCTTCGGCGATGACCTCAGCACAGATTGAATCGGTTCCTATTATGCCGTTTGGACCGTGCTGTTCGGTCGAGCCTATAGGGATGATGACCCCCTTGGAGCGGCCAAGGTATCCTTCAACTTCCTTCCAGGTACTGAGGTGGAGAATCATGTTGTTGCCTATCTGTTTTCGAGCCAAACCGCTCGAGTAAGTGACCTATAAAATGCCGCGAAGCTTCGCGCGACTACCGGATTTAATGCTCAATTGTGTGCACCAGTATATATCGCTTGGACATGTGCATCATTGACCATTCTTGACTTGGTTAACTGAGTTCTCTTTCCGTTTTGTATGAGCTTGTCGTTGATTTTAGACGGAAATATGGGTTAATGATGGCTTCCGGCGTTTCAATCGATGTGGTCTGCGTCGATTAGCGTGTGAAATGCTGCCAATAAGGACACCGGTAATGAGTGGTTCAAAGAAAGCGACATATCGTCCGCAGACCGTGCTCGTGCGCGGCGGATTGACGCGCAGTCAGTTCGGCGAAGTCAGCGAGGCGATCTATCTGACATCGGGATTTGTTTATGATTCGGCGGAGCAAGCTGAGGCGTCTTTCCGTGGTGAGAACGACCACTACATGTACGCGCGTTACGGCAATCCGACGGTGTCGATGTTCGAGCAGCGGTTGCGCGATATCGAGGGTGCCGAGGATTGCTTTGCCACGGCAAGTGGCATGGCTGCCGTATTCGCCTCCCTGATGTGCCAGCTCAAATCCGGTGACCGGGTCGTTTCGTCGCGCGCGCTGTTTGGTTCGTGCAAGATCGTCCTCTCTGAAATTTTGCCGCGCTATGGAATTGAAACCGAATTTGTCGACGGCACTGACCTTGGCCAGTGGGAGAAAGCGTTGTCAAAACCGACGAAGGCGGTGTTTCTCGAAACGCCATCCAACCCGACCCTTGAGATCATCGATCTTAAGGCCGTGGCAGACCTCACACATGCCGCAGGCGCAATGTTGGTCATCGACAACGTGTTCGCAACGCCACTGCTGCAACGGCCACTCGAGCTCGGCGCCGACGTTGTGGTTTATTCGGCGACGAAGCATATCGACGGGCAAGGACGCACGCTTGGCGGCGCTGTCCTTGGCACGGAGGAATTCGTGCGTGGCCCGTTGATGTATTTCCTGCGCCATACCGGCCCTGCATTGAGCGCGCTCAATGCATGGGTTCTTGTCAAGGCGATGGATACGCTGGAGCTCCGTGTTATGCGCCAATGCGACAACGCACTTGATGTGGCGCAGTTCTTGGAGGCCCATAACGGTGTGGGGCGTGTGCTCTATCCTGAACTGCCATCACATCCGCAAGCTGACCTGGCGAAACGCCAGATGCGTCGAGGCGGAACCGTTCTGTCCTTTGAGCTTGATGGCGGCAAGGAGCAAGCGTTTCGTTTCGTCAATGCGCTGGGGCTTGTGGATATCGCCAACAATCTCGGCGACACCAAAAGCCTGATCACCCATCCGGCGACGACGACACACGCGCGCATTCCGGCCGAAGAGCGTGAATTGCTTGGCATTACCGATGGGCTAGTCCGACTGTCGGTTGGCCTCGAAGATGTTGAAGACCTCAAAGAAGATTTGGCCCAAGCACTGCACACTTGATTTGGCGAGGCGCACAGGGCGCCTAGTTGACGAGTGTTGGCAAACTAAGATTTTCTACTGTTGGCCGATCAGACGCTTGTCGACGGTTCGGCCGAAGAGGCGCTCGGCGTTCTTGCAGGCAAATTTTTCGGCCAGAGCGCGCGGAAACTGACTAAGCCATCTGCGGTTTACCGCCATTATTTGCTCGTAATTGTCCCACTGGCTATTGACACAGGTATCGGACCCGATCATGAAGCGGTCCGAAAAGCGCTCAAGAACCCGACGCCACGCGGGATCAATAGTACCCTCCGACCCTAAAATATCCCATTCTCGAAACGACGTATCTGCATAGAGCGTTTTATAGGTCGCCATCATTGCTTCGACAGTTTGAGCCGACTCAGACATGCCCGCATGTGCCCAAATGATTTTGAGTTTGGGCTCAAGTGAAAAGAGCTGATCCATCGGTTCTTTCCCGGAGTGAACATGAACGTAAATATTATTTGATTTTGCCAGTTCAGCGATTTTTTGCAGCAAAAGTTCATCGCTGGAATCGACGTTGTGCAGGTGAAACTCGCCAATACCCTCGTGGGGATACTCATTCAACCGTTGTACAAGATAGTCGGCCATACTTGGAGCCTTGGTCCAGTTCGACGACCCGGCTTCACCATGATACGGGCGTAGCTCCGGGACGATACGGTTCGGCGCGTATTCCCAAAGCTTGATCGTACCCTCGCCCGGAGTCGACGATACCAGGCCCATGGCAACGCCGGGTTTATCCATCAACTCTATGACAATCGAAGGAGGAAAGGGCCCCAGGCGGATTCTTTATAGTGAATGTGGGCATCAAATAGGGGCAGTGTCTCGACATCCTTGCTAATGTGTTTTGAACTCTCATCAGCTGAACTGGGGATGGGCATGTTCATCGATAGAATGAATATGCATGCAGCTGGCTTCAAAATTCGACGGAGGTTCGTCAACAATATTTCGATCTCTATACGTTGTGTTTTCCAATCGGTGCGTCTGGCATCACAAACGGCTGTGCGCTTTCGAAAGCGCGGGCAGCGCGTAAGACCAGAGCATCCTCGAACATGGGCCCGATGATCTGAAGCCCGACCGGAAGACCATCTGGTGTAAAACCACATGGCACCGAACACGCCGGTTGCTGGGTCAAATTGAACGGATAGGTGAACGGCGTCCAATCGGCCCAACGCGCGTAGACGTCCTTGCTTGGAAAATCTAATCCAGCATCGAAGGCCGGGATCGGCAATGTCGGTGTCACCAACAGATCATAGGTCTGGTGAAAACGCTTCATATGCTCGCCGAGCGCAATGCGATTTGCCGACACCGTTAGGTAGTCTGCAAGCGTTGTCTCTGCGCCCATTTCGGCGATGTGCAAGAGACCGGGATCCAAGAGCTTGCGTTGTTCTTCGGTGAAATTTGCTATCATCCGGGCAACACCGCTGAACCAAAGCGTCAAAAATATTGAGCGTGGATTTTCGAAACCTGGATCGATCTCTTCGACGTTTGCGCCGAGGTCACTGAGGGTCTGGACCGCTGCCCGAACTTTATCCTCGACCGAGGGATCGACGTCGGCATATCCGAGCGTCAGGCTGTAAGCAACTCGGAGGCCGCTGACACCCCCGCCAAGCCCAACACGATAATCCCGGCCATCAAAGGGCAGTGCCGTCCAATCGCGCGCGTCGGGCTGTGACATCACGGTCAACATCAGTGCCGCGTCACTGACGGATCGCGTCATTTGACCGACATGCGCCAAATTTGGAAATTGGCTTGCGGGGTAAGCGGGAACGCGGCCATAGCTTGGTTTGTAACCGAAGATGCCAGTAAATCCCGCGGGAATACGGACCGAGCCACCGCCGTCGGTGCCGATGTGGAGCGCGCCCATTCCGAGCGCCGCTGCGACAGCGGCACCGCCGCTACTACCGCCAGGAGTGCGTTCCGTATTCCACGGATTGCGTGTAATTCCAGTCAAGGGACTGTCGGTCACGCCCTTCCAGCCGAATTCTGGTGTCGTTGTTTTGCCAAGGAGAACGGCGCCATGTTCACGCAGTCGCGCGGTCGCCGGTGCGTCCTCATCCCAAGGCTGGTTCGGGTCAGTCACTCGACTGCCGCGCAGCGTCGGCCAACTACGGGCCAGAACCAGATCTTTGATGGTTGTTGGTATGCCGTCAACGAGTCCCAAAGGCTCTCCGTCCAGCCAGCGTTTTTCCGATGCGTGGGCGGCAGCCTTAGCCGCGTCTGCATCGATCTGCCGGAATGCATTGACGATTCCATCGAAGGCGTCGATACGGCTAAGCACGGCCTCAACTACTTCCACCGGCGACAATTCCTTGCGTCGATAAAGGCTCATAAGTTCGGTTGCCGACAACAGGGCAACATTTTGGGTTTGCTTGGGCATGTCGGTTCCAGCTGGCACCCACCAATACGTGGGCAGGCTTGCCAGTGTTACATTGTTGCTTCCAGCAAATAAGCCAGAATGTTCTCGCGGTCGTTCTTTTTTTTTAATCCAGCGAATGTCATATTGGAGCGCGCTTTTGGGTCCCCGAGATAATCACGGAGAAATTGGTTCGGATTACGGATGTATTGGAGAAACATATCCGCGTTCCACACAAGTCCACGTGCGCCGGCGGACATTAAGGATTCTGAGTAGCGTTTGTAGCCAACCGCTGTTGCTGCGCGACGTCCGAAAAGCCCAGACAGACTTGGCCCAACTTTATGTTCATTGGACGCGACACCGTGGCACGCCACGCATTTTGTGAAGAACCGTTTCCCCGCTGCAATATCCGCCGCCGCTGATGGTGAGCTAAACCCAACGAAACTCATGACGAACGTTGCGGCAATAATTGGCAACATGCGTTGTTTCATGAACGAGCCAATTTTTCACACTATTCTGGTATTGGCTGCCAAGTCTTGGCGAGATCCAATGCCTTTGCGACACGACCGGAGTCCATCTCCTGTGCCAACGCATCACGATTGATACCGGCAAGTTTGTAGCCATTGTTTGCAGCGATCGTGAGCCACATAAGCGCCTGAATTTGGTCACTTCCAATGCCGTCGCCACGTGCGTAGCGTACACCAATGTGGTTTTGCGCCTTAGCATACCCTTGGAGCGCGGCCCTCAGAAACCATTGTGCTGCGGCCTCTTTATTAGCAGGGCCGGCAACACCATCACGATCGATTTTCCCCATGTTGTATTGCGCCTTTTGGTCACCTTTTTCGGCGGCTTGATGGATCCAACTTCGGGCCTTTACTTCGTCTTTCGTTGTTCCGTGACCATGTAAAAAGATTTTTCCATATGCATACTGCGATCTTCGTAAACCTTTCTCAGCGGCTTGCTCAATTAATTTTATAGCTGTTGCATGATAGGCATCTGAATTGGGACTGAACAGGTATGACATAGCGAGATTGTGCATGGAGTTCTCGTCGCCCTGTGCAGCTGACTTACGCCACCATTCGATCGCCATCTTCTTATCCGGTGCAAGTCCACGACCTTCGTCGTACATGACGCCGATATTGAATTGCGCCTTTGCGTCTCCGACATTTGCGAGAGGCCGCCAAAATTTTAGTGCACCTGCAAAATCGCCACTCTGATATGCCAGATAGCCTTCTTCGAATTCAGTTGCATTGGCAACATTCAAGCCGGTGATCGCCATCAGGAAAACTGAAAATGCCGTTAACGATATTTTTTCAATCGGCTGTTTTAGTAGTCGCAACGTGCCCCTCAACATTGCTTGCCCCCACTTTCTGGTCGCCATTGATTCATCCAGGTTTTGCCGGAAATTTTGAAACACGCGCGCGTAGTGATTCGATCAATCCATCAACACCATGTCGTCTGACAACAGCGGAAAATTCCTGTTTCTGTGTTACGATCATGCTGACACCCTCGACCACGACATCGACGATTTTGAACCCGCCATCGATAGGCCTAACACGCCAGTCCGCCCGCACAGACTCCCCGCCTTTGGGTTGGTCGATCAGGGTGCGTACGTAACGGTCCGTGGTGCCAGCTTCAACAACTTTAACGATCGAAAATGTCTGTCCTGAGTATCCGCCGAGGCGAACTGAATAAGTCTTCAGCACCCAAAGTTTGAACAAATTCTTGTAGTCATTCTGTTGCTCGGCGGACATCTTGCGCCAGTGGCTACCGACAACGAAACGACCGATGCGCTCAAGGGCGAATCCGCCATAGAGTAGCGTCTGAAATTCGGTCTCCCGTACCTCCAGGGTGCCGTTTTCTTCCCGAAGAACGGAGATGGCCTTGTTCGCTAGGTTCTGAATAAATTGCCCCGCCTCTTCATCAGTTGACTCCGCGAACGCACGGCTGGCCGGAGCAACAAAAATTGCTATCGCGAGAAGCGCACAAAGAACGATGCAAATCGGCGAATGATATCTTATGTTTTGGGTCATTCGTGGCGGCCATAAATACGGGCGCATAAGATTAAGCGCGCATAATAGGCCATGCTTCCAGTTTTGCTGGTGAATCGCAAGTATGGAGTGCTTGGCAGCAAGTGGTTATTTGCGCGCTTCTGAGCGCCCTACCATTGGAAATGCGAGGACGGTGGCGAGTGCTGCAACGACAAGGCAAAGCGCAATTGCCTCGCGGATACCGATCTGCTCTCCCAGAAACAGTGCGCTAAAGAAAACACCCATGATTGGGATTGCAAGTGTGCCGAGTGCGGCGACCGCTGCTGGTAAAACGCGAACCAGCGCAAACCACAAGGTATGGCAGACGAATGTAGCAACTATCGCTGCATAGGCGAGGCCAATGAGGCCACTGATGCTGACGCCCGTTAGATCGATCGGCATTTCAAACAGCAACATACCAATGACGACCGGTATGCCGCCGAGAAACAGCTGCCAACCAGTCAGAACCAGAATCGGCATTTCCCATTCGCGTGTCTTCATAACGACCGTGCCGAGCGCCCAAGAGAACGCAGCGGCCAGCATAAATGATGCGCCGAGCGGTGCCGCTCCCAATGCAGCCAAATCAGGACCAATCAAAATAACTAATCCTGTAAGGCCTAAGATCAGCGCGATTACACGTCGCGTTGTCAGTCGATCCTTTAGAATGTAGTGGCCGAGGAGCACCGCCCAAAGCGGCATCGTGAAGGCAATGATGACGGCACGCCCGGCCTCGATTAATGTCAGTCCGTAAGCAGATAGAATGTGCCAAAGCGTAATATTAAACAGCGATATAGTCAGCAACATGACCACACTGTGTCGGGGAATTGCGACGCTATGACCAGCGGCGCGCGCGATCGCTAACAGGCCAATGCCGCCTGTAACCAGACAAATACTCCGAAAGGTCCACGGTGATATCTCACTCACCGCCAGTTTCATGGCTGGCCAGTTGCCACCCCACAGCACGGCAAGGACGGCGATCATTGTCAAGCCCGTCAACGGTGCGACGGAGCTATTTAGCGTGCCGCCTTTTTCGCTTTTGTTCGACGTCATGGGGCTTTTCCAAACTGGCGTTTGATAACCGTTGCGCGCAATTAGCACGAGTGGCCGCTTCCGACAAATCGAACTCATGATTATGTCAGAGGCACAGTTCGTATGATAATGATCGAGTTGTAGATATCGCGCTCACAGATCAAGTTGTGAAGATAGAGACACCCACGGAGGAGCCTTAAGAATGCCGCTCGACAACACCATGCCGCTGATCCAAGAACTTAAGAAGTCGATGCCTTTGGCTAGCGAGCGTATGAGGCCCGGAGAGCGGGTTACAGGCTTGGTCATTGTCGATGAAGTCAATGGCTTCGCTTCCGTTGGTTGCGGCAATCTCGCGCCACCAGTTGCGAACGCTCAAGTTACGGAGATGGTGGAGGAAACTAATCGGCTGGCGCGGACATTTGCAGCCAACGATTGGCCTATCCTTGCCTTTCTCGATGCCCACGAGCCCGGGAAAGCTGAGCCACCCTATCCGCCGCACTGCGAAAAGGGGACTGGCGAAGAGGAACTCGTGCCAGAGCTCAAATGGCTGGAGGGAGAAGCTAACGCAACGCTAATTCGAAAGGATTGCATCAACGGATTTGTCGGTGCAATTGAGCCGGATGGACGCAATCGAATGGTTGATTGGGTCAACGAACATTCGCTCGAATGCCTTTTGGTTGTCGGTATATGCACTGATATCTGTGTTATGGATTTTGTCCTGACCACACTGTCGGCTCGGAATCATGGTATGATGCCGAGCTGTAAGGATATTTTTGTCCATCAGAACGGATGCGCGACCTACGACTTGCCGCTGGAAACCGCTAGGGCTGTTGGTTTGCCCGATACTGCCAGTCATCCACAGGAAATAACTCACTATCTGGGGCTCTATTTTATGGCATCGAGAGGCGCGCGGCTGGTCGATGCGGTCGACGCTTAGAACGGGAGTGCGGATTAGTCGTCGACCATTCGCAAAGAGTCGTCGACGCCAAAGTCTTCCCGCGTGCGCAAGATTTCTATGCCAACGCTGGCGGCCCCTCGGATGGCATCGAGTTTCTCAACGCGAACTTTTGCCTCTTCAATACGGTTGTCGGCAAGGCATAAGTCTGCAACGCGCTTGGCCAGTGTTTCAACAAGTTTGACATGCCCGACTGCCGCAAGCGCACGAACACCATCGACAATCTGCTCGTAACAAACAACTTGACCGTAGTCTTCTGCATCTAGGCGCTTCGGTTCGCGGACTCTGAGAATGATGTTGAGGCGTATCAGCTGTTCGCTGTTCTGCTCGTGTGAGCGCACACCGACACGCCACGGCACGACCAGATCACGCACGAACATGTCGTAGAGTCGGGGGCTTACGGCATCTGTTGATGCGCTGCGTGATTGGTGCTGGGGAACTTGAGAGCTCAACGTGGTTTCCTTGAAAATACGAGTACTTCAGTCCGCAACGCTCTAAGTATGGTGCGCACGTCCCTATGGAGCAACAGCGTTGTCCTACATCCTTGCGAGGTTTTGCGGTGAGTTGCTTGCGCGCGTATTGCGCAACCGCATAGTGTCCCAATAAGGGCACGGTTTCCTGCCAGCCGGCAATTTTCACTCACGCCACGGAAGGCCTATGCGGCTTTTAGATCATTTTCATTGGGGCGACCGAACCTACGTCATGGGCGTGTTGAATGTTACGCCGGACTCGTTTTCTGGTGACGGTCTTCTTTCAGCGGCCGAAACGGTCAAACGAGCGATCGATCAAGCAACTCAATTCCTCTCCGCCGGCGCAGATATTTTGGATATTGGCGGTGAGAGCACCAGACCCGGGTCGCGATCTGTTTCGGCAGATGAGGAAATCGCACGCGTGGTCCCCGTAGTAAAGGCGATCGCAGCGCTGCCCGGCGCGATTATTTCAATTGACAGCTTTAAGGCAGAAGTTGCCGACGCAGCACTCTATGCCGGTGCTCATATTATTAATGATGTTTGGGGCCTGCGCGCTGATCCCGCGATGGCGAAAATGGCTGCGGCGCGTGGCGTCCCGGTGGTTCTGATGCATAACAGAAGTCGGCCGAACGATGTGGAACTCAACGCCCGTCTCGGTGGCAGCTACCTCGGTGCGGCCTACGACGACTTGATGACTGATATCTGCAGGGAGATCATGGAACTGGTCGACACGGCACGGGCAGCCGGTGTTCCCGACGACCAGATCATCGTCGACCCGGGCATCGGCTTCGGTAAGACGGTGCAGCAGAATCTCGCCATTATCAGTCAGCTAAATCTTATAAAAGATCTCGGATTTCCTGTGCTTCTTGGTGCGAGCCGCAAATCCTTCCTCGGCCGCGTGCTCGATGTACCAGTTGAGAAACGCACTGAAGGCACAGCCGCCGCCTGTGTAATCGGAATTTTTCGGGGTGCGGATATAATTCGGGTGCATGATGTCGAAGAGATGACGCGGATAGCGAAGATGACCGATGCAATTTTGCGCGCACCAAGCGATGGCGGACCGAGGACGAACTGACTAATGGTTGAAGTTTACCTTGCACTCGGAAGTAATCTTGGCGACCGCGCGCAAAATCTTGAGGCGGCTATCGCAGGCCTTAGCGATTTTGTCGACGTGACAAGGGTGTCGCCGACATACCAGACCGAACCAAAATACGTTGAAGAACAACCACTGTTTTTTAATTTGGTGGTCGCAGGTCGGACCGAAATCGCATCGTCGGACCTTCTTGCAAGCGTCAAGGCGCTGGAAACATCACTCGGACGGATGCCCTCGGAGCGCTACGGACCGCGTCTTATTGACATAGACATTATTTTCTACGGTGACGAGTTAATTGATCTGCCCGATCTTATCGTTCCGCACCCGGGTCTTGCCGAGCGGGCATTTGTACTCCGACCACTTGCCGATATCGCTCCGACAAAACGCCATCCAAAAAATGGAGATACCGTAAAGGCGATGTTGGACGATCTGCCTGAAGATGACGGGTTCAAACGCGTTTGATCAGTCTGCTAACGAGTGTCAAAACTCGTCGTTGGAAAGCTCCATGATGGTCGCGTGACCTTTGGTAATTGGCGTCAACAAAGTTGGCGATTGCGATAAAATATGCTCCGCATAGAATCGCGCCATTACCTGTTTGGCGCGGTAAAATCCGGTATTTTCACGTCGCTCTTGAATGGTGTCCTGCGCTGCACTGGCCGTCTTGGCCATCATTGCACCACCGGCGACTTGTCCTAAGAGTCGCATGTAGTATGTCGCGCCCGCATAAACTCCCAAGGGATCGTCGGCGGCCGATTGGACGAGCCATTCCGTAGCTCTCTCCAATGCTGCTGCCGCGTCCTCCAAATGCCGGCGAATAAGTGCGCCATCAACATCGTCGCTCAATGCGTGTGCGTGGGCGCGAGCGTCCTGAATAAAGGACTGTACCGCTTCGCCGTTGTCCCGAAGGACTTTACGTCCAACCAGGTCAACTGCCTGCACGCCGTTTGTGCCTTCATATATTGGAGCAACCCGTGCATCTCTGAGATATTGGGCAGCGCCTGTCTCCTCGATATAACCTACACCCCCATGTATTTGCAGGGCCATTGATGTGAGCTCAGTACCGAGATCGGTGCACCATCCCTTCACAACCGGCGTCATCAAGTCTACACGCGCTTGCGCAGAAGTCCGCGTTGCCTCGTCGGTGTGGGATTTGGCGACGTCGAGCAATGCGGCTGTGTCATAAATTACAGCTCGCATCGCCTCAATTTGCGACCGGATTGTTAGCAACATGCGCCGCACATCGGGATGGTTGATGATCGCCACTGGATCTCGTCCGTCCGCCGCGCGCGCGCGGCCTTGCACGCGTTCGAGTGCGTAATCCCGAGCACGCTGGTAGGCGCGCTCGGCCATTGCCAGACCTTGCAAACCGACGCCGAGACGCTCCAGGTTCATCATCGTGAACATATATTCCAGTCCACGATTCTCCTCGCCGACAAGTGTCCCCAACGCACCATCGCCGTCGCCGTAGGACATGGTGCAAGTTGGGCTCGCGTGCATGCCCAGTTTGTATTCGATAGAGATGCAGTGCAGATCGTTGGGTGCGCCGGAATCACCATTGGCGTCGATAAGCAACTTCGGCACGACGAAGAGCGAAATACCTTTGACGCCCGGAGGGGCGTCCGGTGTGCGGGCGAGGACCAGATGGACAATATTGTCCGCCATGTCGTGCTCACCCCAACTGATGAATATTTTTTGGCCACGTATTCGATAATGGTGGCCATCACGTGTCGCTAAGCAGCGCAGCTGTGCAAGATCCGACCCGGCTTGCGGTTCGGTCATTTCCATGGTGCCAGTCCACTTGCCTGAGACGAGGTTTGGCAAAAAGATGTTCTTTTGCGCGGCCGTGCCGTGGATGGAAAGGAGCTTGATCGCGCCTTGGCTCAAACTCGGACAGAGCGACCAAGCCATGTTGGCAGACGCCCAGATCTCCTTAACCGCTATGGAAACAAGGGTCGGCAGCCCTTGACCGCCATACGCTTTATCGCCCGCCAGTCCTGGCCAGCCGTCGTCAGAGAATGCTCGATAGGCTGCGGAAAATCCGTCAGGTGTCCGGACCATGCCATCCTCCAGATTACATCCCTGGCGGTCCCCGGACTGGTTGAGCGGCGCTAGTTCATTGCTCGCAAACTTGCCTGCGGCCTCAAGGATTGAAGCCACGAGCTCAGCGTTGACATCTTCGCACCCAGGCAATTCAATCAATGTATTAAGTATGCCCAGTTCGTTCATGACGAACGCCATGTCTTGAATTGGTGCCTTATAGCCACTCATGCTATCCTCGATGGCACGAAACAGCCGTGCCTAATTAAAGTACCTTTTCCGGATTCATGAGGCCCTTTGGATCAAATGCCGCGCGGATGCGACGCATCATGTCGAGTTCAAGGGCGCTTTTGTAATGTTTAAGTTCCTCACGCTTGAGTTGCCCGATGCCATGTTCTGCACTGAACGAACCATCGAGCGTGTGGACAATGTCATGGATGATGCGGCTGAGCGACGAGGCCTTTTGGCGGAATATATCGCTGTCCATCTCCGTTGGCTGAGACAGATTGAAGTGAATGTTTCCATCGCCCAAATGACCGAAAGCCACAGGTCTGATGCCCGGAACAGCGTCGGTGACAGCAGCAATTGTGGTGTGAATAAACTCGGGCACGCGCCGTACAGGTACGGATACGTCGTGATGGACACTGGCACCTTCAAATGCCTGGGCTTCTACCATCGCTTCGCGGATAAGCCAAATTTCGTCGCGCTGTTTTCCTGAGGCGGCGATTGTTGCGTCAGTAATTAGAGCTGACTCTGCGGCTTCGCTGAGCATCACCTCCATACTCTCCCTCATGTTTCCGTCAGCGCGTGCACCTGAAAACTCGATGAGGGCATGCCAGTCGTGCTTCTTTTGTAATGGGTCGACTGTGCCGTGTACGTGTTTAAGGGCGAAATCGAGGCCGATGCGTGGAATGAGTTCGAACGACGTTACGGCGTCGCCGCTGGCGGCACGTGCACGGGTTAGCAATTCGGTTGAGGCTTCGAGGCTAGTGAGGGCGGCAAATGCGGTCTGCACGTCTTTCGACGAAGGGAATAGTTTCAGGACAGCAGCGGTGATAATGCCAAGCGTACCCTCCGCGCCAACGAACAGTTGCTTCAAGTCGTAGCCTCTGTTGTCTTTGCGCAATCCGCGTAATCCATGCCAGATCTGGCCGTCCGGCAGCACGACCTCTAATCCCAAAACGAGATCGCGCGAATTTCCATATCGCAAGACGGCGACACCACCGGCATTGGTCGACAGGTTTCCACCAATCTGACACGAACCCTCCGCGCCCAGACTTAGCGGGAATAATCGATCCACAGCTTCCGCCTTTTTTTGGATGTCGGCTAGGATGCAGCCTGCGTCGACGGTCATTGTGTAGTTGAGTGGATCGACATCTCTTACCCGGTTCATACGGCCAAGAGCCAGGAGGATTTCGTGGCCTTCAGGATGCGGTGTTGCGCCGCCGCACACACCCGTATTGCCACCTTGTGGCACGATCGCAATGCCTTGTTTGGCGCAGAGTGTCACGACCTGTGCCACCTCCTCTGTCGATGCCGGCCGGACTAGCAGCGCGCATTGTCCCGTGAAATTCCCGCGGCGGTCGAGTAACAGCGGGGCAAGTTCTGCCGCGTCATTGCTCCATCCTTTGGGACCAACGATCTCTTTGATGCGCTCGAGCGTTCGAACGAGATCCGGCCCGGCGGTATCGGGTGCCATGGCTATCCCTTTTCGCTTACAAAATTGCTCGCCAAGGATGTAGCCCATCTACGAGGGCGCAACAACAGTGAAGCAAAGAGATAATTCGCTGGGGCACAACCATCTGTTAGAGGCCGGTCAGATACTGTTTTAAACTTCAATTTCTGCGATCGCCGCAATTCTCACTCCGTTTGCTTATTCATGCGGCATAGCTGCGCGGCGCAGACGGTCGTTGATCGCGCGTCCAAGCCCATGATCCGGAATGGGCATGGCGGTTATGGCGGAAAATTTGCCTCGGTCGAGTGCGTGAAGATGCGCAAATAAATTAGCAGCAGCCTCCCGCAAATCACCTGTCTCCGACAGGTTGAGTGTTGCAGCCTCTGTTGGACCAAATCCGAGGAGCGCCTCGCCAGGCCGGTGCGTTGTTGCGTCGAGATGGAGCGGAATAGAGGGGCGATAATGCGGGCCTGCCATGCCTGGTCCTCGCGGCCTGTAATCCGTCACGTCCGCTGTTGGAAGTGTCCGGCCAAGCGCCTGCTCCAATTCTTCAACTGGGACACCGCCCGGACGCAGCAACATCTGATCTCCACTACTGAGGTCCAGGACGGTGGATTCGACACCGATCCGGCATGGGCCGCCATCGAGTATAGTGGCGACTTCGTCGCCGAAAGCCTCGCTGACGTGCTGTGCGGTCGTTGGACTGATGTGGCCGGACCGGTTGGCGCTTGGTGCTGCGATAGGACATCCAGCTGCCCGCAAAAACGCCCGGGCGCCCTCATGTGCGGGGATGCGTATCGCGACCGTCGGCAGGCCGGCGCTGGCGAGCAGCGATAGGGCGCTTCCTGCAATGCGCGGGAGAATCAAAGTCAACGCTCCTGGCCAGAATTCGCGCGCTAAGTTCTCGGCATGTCTGTCAAGCCTGGCGATGGGGGTGGCGCTCTCAATATCCGGTAGGTGAACGATAAGTGGATTGAAGTGCGGCCGACCTTTCACGTCGAAAATTTTGGCGACCGCCAAGTCGTTGGTGGCGTCTGCGCCTAGGCCGTAGACCGTTTCGGTCGGAAAGGCGACAAGCTTACCTGCTTTGATTGCATCGGCTGCCGCTTCGATGCCCTCAAGCTCAGGGGCGTAGGTTTGAGTAGGATGTGTCATCGTCGAATACTTCATGTGACGGAGGCCTGCTTCGCCGTCAACCCGAGAATTTCCCGCACGTCACACAGGATGGCCTTATTAGCGGGTATATTCTTGCGACCATGACGTGCGGTGTTTGACCAAGCGATCAATAAATTGATTTGAGTGGGCCTGTGAATCGATCAATGGGTCGGCTGGACTTGCATCTTGGCCGTCGACTTGCCACTCTTATTTACTTGCGATGTCCGTTTTAAGTGATTCCAAATGTGGGGAGTAATTTGCAATGGGAAAATTGAAGATCTACAGCTCAAAATCTTGCCCATGGGCGCATCGATCCCGTCTTATGCTATGCGAGAAAGGCGTCGATTTCGAACTCATTGAAGTCGACCTCAGCAACAAGCCAGATTGGTTTGTCAGCGTGTCCCCCTATACCAAAGTTCCTACCGTGGTGCATGGCGACGACACTGTCTGGGAGTCGGCCATCGTTAACGAGTATATCGATGAAGTTTTCCCAGAACCGGCAATGGTGCCCAGTGAGCCGGGTCGACGAGCACTTGCGCGTACTTGGGTAGATTATTCTGCAAGCCGTTTCGTTTCGGCATTCGGCGCCGTATTCCGTGAAACGGATCTGTCTGCTCGACTCGAGAAGGTGGAAAAGTTCTTGGAAACGCTGCGCTATATGGAGAATGAAGGTCTCGCCAAGCTTGGAGCGAACCCTTACTGGATGGGTGACAGCGTCAGTATAGTTGATGTTGCTTTCTGGCCGTGGTTTGAGCGTTTCGTGGCAATGACTGAGTATCGCGGCGTAACAATTCCCGATGATTGCCCGCGCCTCAATGCCTGGATCGCAGCAATGCGCGAACGACCGGCGGTAAAGCGGGCAGCCAACCCACCGGAATTTTTCCTCAACTCTTATGCCCGTTACGCCGACGACAAAGCGGCGGCGGCGGAATAGGATCAGGATCGTCGTTAGGCAATTCCGACGCGTCCCATAAGCTGGCGGAAGGCACACGATCGCTCAGGTCGCGTGATCGTGTGCCCGCTACCCGTTGACCATATTGTCTGAGCGGCGATAGGATCACTTCCCCGATGGTTGCGCCGTTGAACGCCGTCTCCGAGGATAGCAAGGTATGAACAAGCCTAATGTGCGCCCACAATCTCCGTATTTTTCCTCAGGCCCGTGCAAAAAGCGGCCGGGGTGGTCACTAGACGTGCTCGGTGACGCAACTTTGGGTCGCCTTCATCGCTCGGACGCTGCACGAAGCAAGGTTGTAGCCGTCATTGAGGAGACACGAGCGCTCTTACACATACCCGATGACTATCGCATTGGTATTGTGGCGGGTTCGGACACTGGGGCAGTGGAGATATCTCTTTGGTCCTTGTTAGGTCCACGCGGCGTCGATGTGCTCGCGTGGGACGCCTTTGGGAATGGCTGGGCGGTCGATGTTCTCGATCAACTGAAGATTGCAGATACCCGCATCCTCAAGGCCAACTTTGGGGAAATTTCCGATCTTTCTGGCGTCGATTTTTCACACGACGTTGTATTTGCTTGGAATGGGACATCGAGCGGAGTGCGAGTGCCCAATGCCGATTGGATTCCAGAAGGCCGCGAAGGTTTAACAATCTGCGATGCAACTTCCGCTGCCTTTGCCATGGAAATAGACTGGCTCAAAATTGATTGTGCGACCTGGTCCTGGCAGAAAGTGCTCGGTGGCGAGGCGGCTCATGGAATGTTGGTGCTGAGCCCGCGAGCTGTAGAGAGACTGGTCACATACACGCCGCCTTGGCCGCTGCCAAAGCTGTTCCGGTTGACTAATAACAGCAAGTTAAATGAAGGGATTTTTCGAGGGGATACCGTCAATACGCCGTCGCTGCTTTGCATCGAAGATGCACTTGATGCGCTGCGCTGGGCAAAGAGTATCGGTGGTGTTAAGGCGCAGATCGCACGCTCGGAAGGGAATCTGGCGGCAATCGCTGGATGGGTCGAAAAGACGGATTGGATTGACTTCGTGGCGTCAGATCCGGCTATCAGGTCGTGCACATCTGTATGTCTGAAGCTCTCCGACGTCTGTGGCCTTGACGGCGACGCTCGTGATATGGCGCCGCAGCGTATTGCTGAACTGTTGGCGGCTGAAGGCGTCGCCTATGACATTAATGCGTATCACGCATCGCCGCCTGGCCTGCGCATTTGGGCAGGCGCAACCGTCGAGCGTGAAGACATTGAAGCGCTGCTGCCATGGCTCGATTGGGCATTTGGTGAAGCCCACGCATTAACATAAATCGTAAAAGAGAGCATACATTGCCGAAGGTTTTGATCGCCGACAAACTCAGCCTGAAAGCTGAACAAATTTTTGCCGACAACGGTATTGAGGTAGATGTTAAGACCGGCCTTGGCGAAGCGGAGCTTGCGGTCGCTTTGAAGAACTATGATGGGTTGGTTGTTCGTTCAGCGACGAAGGTAACCAGTGCTGCTCTTGAAAATGCGGATGCATTGAAGGTTATTGGCCGCGCTGGTGTTGGCACTGACAATATCGATCTAGAGGCGGCAACGTCACGCGGCATTGTTGTTATGAATGCGCCGTCGGGAAATTCAACGACTACCGCGGAACATGCACTGGCGTTGATGTTTGCGTTGGCCCGACAGATTCCCGAAGCCAATTCTTCGACGCAAGCCGGGAAGTGGGAGAAATCTAAGTTTATGGGGGTCGAGTTATCTGGCAAAACACTCGGCATAATTGGTTGCGGCAATATTGGCGCTAACGTCGCGGAACGGGCTGTTGGATTGAAGATGCAGGTAGTCGCTTACGACCCGTTCTTATCTAGCGAACGGGCGGCTGACTTGCGAATAGAGATGGTGACCCTTTCTGAACTGTATACGCGCAGTGACTTCATTACTCTCCATACACCTCTGACGGACAGCACCCGCAATTTGATCAATTCAAATTCGATCAATCAAATGAAGAAAGGCGTGCGCATCATCAATTGCGCCCGGGCGGAACTTGTTGTCGAAGAAGATCTCGCGGCTGCCCTCGAAGCCGGGCATGTCGCTGGAGCGGCGGTAGACGTATTTTCGGAGGAACCAGCTACGGAGAACGTGCTGTTCGGTCTATCAAATTTGGTTGCGACGCCCCATTTGGGGGCGGCGACTTCGGAAGCGCAAGAAAATGTGGCGATCCAAATCGCCGAGCAGATATCAGATTTTCTGCTGACCGGAGCTGCAGCTAACACCGTCAATATGCCCTCCATTAGTGCCGAGGAGGCGCCAATACTCAAACCTTACATGCGGCTTGCGGAGCAGCTTGGCAGTTTCGCTGGGCAATTGACCGATTCTGGGATTGAGGCCGTGTCGATAGAGTTTGCGGGGCATGTTGCAACACTCAACACTCGTCCGCTGGTCTCGGCGGCATTGGTTGGCCTGTTAGCGCCGCTTCTGGATCGTGTTCATGTTGTCAATGCGCCGACGATTGCACGCGATCGAAATGTTGATGTCAGCGAGACCAAAAATGAACGGCCTGGCGACCATCAGACACTCATACGGTTAACCATCAGAACTGGCAGCGGGAAACAGTCCGTTTCAGGGACACTATTTGGTGGGGACAAACCGCGAATTATCGAGATTGATAATATGCCGGTCGACGCTGAAGTCGGACCACATATGCTCTACGTTCGAAATAAGGATTTCCCTGGAATCATCGGAAAAATTGGCCAAACGCTTGGCGACGGCGGTGTCAATATCGCGACGTTTCATCTTGGACGCGCAGAGCGGGGTGGCGATGCCATGGCTCTATTACTGATGGACGAGCCGATTGATAGTGATGTTCTCGATAATCTTGCAAGCCTTGAGAACATCGTATTGGTCAAGGCGCTGTCTTTTGATGAACATCGGTGAGTATTTTTTCCAGTGGGACGACGCCTTCAAATAACTGACTTTGCCACTGTTTTGCTATGGGCCGGCGTCTCCTTGGCCGTCGCAGCAATAAACATCGGATTATTTTCACCTCGCGCGGCGGCGCACGAGTGGCGCCCACTGACGGTAGCGACACTCAATCACATGGTAGATGTTGAGGTGTCCGATAGCGGCGATGACGTTTTCATACGCGGGCGCAAATTCCGCTATCGGCTCGAATTCGATTCTAAGTTAACGGCATCTATAGAGCGCTTGCCGTTAGAGAAATTGAAACTCGTGTCGGGAATAATTCCGCAGTCATCTGCCACTGACGGTAAACATGACATACGCTCTGCTTTATTCGCCGGACCGACCGTACGCTATCGCCATGGGATCCTTGGCGATGCGATCGAAGCTGGAGTTCTTGCCGTTGAACGCAGGGACGGCGACAGGGTTTTGTTCGTGTTGGATGAAGAGTCGGTCTTCGAAGACCTAACCCCGCGGCTCCATGATATTGATGGCGACGGTAGGGACGAAGTGGTTGTCGTCAGATCTTATTTAGATTGGGGCGCTGCGCTGTCGGTCTTTGGACTGCGGGACGGCGAGCTTGTTCAAATAGCCGAGGCAGATCCAATCGGTCGACCACATCGTTGGTTCAATCCAATTGGTGCCGCGGATTTTAATGGAAATGGTCAAGTTGAGTTCGCAGCGGTGATAACCCCTCATATCGGCGGATGGATTGTCCTCTGCCGTCACGACGGTCGGCATCTTCGTGAAATCGGTCGGTGGCCCGGCTATTCAAAACATGGAATTGGCTCAACCGTTTTGAGAATGGCCACGGTTGTGGATGCGAATGGAGACGGCCTGTTGGACATTACCGTGCCTACGCATGATCGCAACGTGTTAAAGGCTGTGACGCTGATCGACGGTGAATTAGCCGAACTTCAATCGGTCAGTAATGCGAGTGCAATCACTACTTCGATCGTGGCAGTCGATTTGGACGGAAATGGCCTGGAAGAGATCATATATGGATTGGATAACGGTAGTTTGGTCGTGATCCGAGGCTGAGGGTGCCTGGCCCAGAAGAAATAGGACATGGTGCAGAGTAGGCTCTCGCTTGCTCATTTGTCAGAATGCGGATTAATTAATCTCTTTGTGTATTGAAAATTAGTAAGGATTGAAATCGCATGTCCAATGTCGTGGTCGTTGGCTCCCAATGGGGTGACGAGGGCAAGGGGAAGATTGTCGATTGGCTGTCGGAACGCGCTGACGTCGTCGTACGTTTTCAGGGCGGACACAATGCTGGCCATACCTTGGTCATCGGCGGAACGACTTACAAATTAAGTCTCCTGCCATCAGGTATCGTGAGGCCTGGAAAATTATCCATTTTGGGCAATGGCGTCGTCGTCGATCCTTGGGCACTCATCAAGGAAATTGAGAATATTCGCGCAGCTGGCGTGGACGTTAGCCCTGAGACTCTCAAAATTGCAGAAAATGTGTCGCTTATACTGCCTTTGCACAGGCGCCTTGATCATGTTCGAGAGGAACGTGCTAGCGGCGAACAAAAAATCGGAACGACCGGTAGGGGAATCGGTCCGGCATATGAGGATAAGGTAGCTCGCCGTGCTGTGCGGCTTTGTGACCTTGTTGATCCTATCGTTGTTGCTGAAAAGGTTGACACACTATTGATGCATCACAATGCACTGCTGCGCGGCCTTGGTGAAGAAGAAGTGGATCGCGGCGTACTGCTCGCGGAATTGGCTGATATCTCCAATAAGGTCCTGCCGTATATGGCGTCAGTCTGGCAGATTCTCGATGAGGCGCGTCGGTTGGGGCGGCGTATCCTGTTCGAAGGAGCGCAAGGCATAATGCTTGATGTCGATCATGGCACCTACCCATTCTGCACATCATCCAATACGACTCCGGCGGAGGCAGCGACCGGTGCCGGTATTGGTCCTGGTGCATTGAATTATGTGCTGGGAATTACCAAGGCATACACGACCCGTGTTGGGTCTGGGCCATTTCCGACCGAACTTAGCGACTCCATCGGGCAACTGCTCGGGGAGAGAGGCCGAGAATTTGGGACCGTTACTGGCCGTCGCCGTCGATGCGGCTGGTTCGATGCTGTCATGGTACGGCAGGCGTCGAAAATTGCGGGCATGGATGGAATTGCCCTCACAAAACTCGATGTACTCGACGGCATGTCAGAAATAAAATTATGTACGGGGTACCGCTTGGGAGATGAAACTTTCGAATACCTTCCAGCATCTGGAGTCCAGCAGGCCAAAGTAGAACCGATTCTTGAAACGCACGAAGGGTGGTCCGGTAGTACGATGGGCGCCCGGTCCTGGGCTGATCTCCCGGCGACAGCGATCAAATACATCCGTCGTATCGAAGAGCTGATCGAAACGCCGGTCGCCTTGTTATCGACCAGCCCGGAAAGAGAGGATACGATCCTAGTCCGTGATCCATTTGCCCAATAAATAGGCATTTCTGTGATAAGGTGTTGGTTGGCGAGTGTAAACATCGTGCTCTAAGGACGGGCACGCTATGGCTTTGAATTTAACAGGTGGCGAAGGCGGTTCGGGTATCGTCTCGATTCAGGACCGCGTAGACATAAACCCGAACCAATCGATTCCGGCGCATGACTTGGCGCCGGCGGTTGCGTATTCTGCACGCCATCGTCGAGACCCGGGGCGCGAGATCATTGCCCTGGTTTGTGATCCCAAACTACCGCCGCGGTTGGTTGGCTGATTTACTATTCTACTCCGCCTGTCGTGGCTGCGTGGATGGCCGTTAATCACGAAATTCGACAACAAGCACTGAAGTCCCGCCAGGTGGAGTTGACAAACGAGTGGGGAAACACGGTGCGTCGCGCTGCGACGGAGGCAGCTGGTTCGCCGGCCCAAAGCAACGTTTCGGCCAGTGACCAAAGTCAGGCCGTTGCGGATCAATCTGAGCCGGAACTGGACGATGAATTTGATGTGGAAGACATCGGTGACGACTAGCCCCCTCGGGAGGCTATCTTGGTCGAACTGGGTTCTATGCTTCGCTGGTCAGTTGGCTATCTCGCGCCGCGTTGCGGATTGCGCGCTGCAATTTCTCGAATGCTCTCACTTCGATTTGGCGGATGCGCTCGCGGCTAACGTTATATTCCTGACTTAGGTCTTCGAGTGTTTTTGGTTCGTCACGGAGGCGGCGCTCCATAAGAATATGTCGTTCGCGATCATTGAGGCTGCCCATCGCTTGATTGAGTAGCAGCCTGCGCTTCGATATTTCCTGGGTTTCAGCCAACTGAATTTCTTGGCTTTCGGTCTCGTCAACAAGCCAATCCATCCACTCACCGTCACTCTCAGCTGAAGGCGATGCATTCAACGATGCATCTCCGCCAGCAAGACGTCTGTTCATGGAAATGACTTCGGACTCGGAGACATCCAGTCTTTCGGCTATCTTTGTCACGTTATCTGGATGGAGATCGCCGTTGTCGATGGCCTGTAACTGACCCTTCAGCTTTCGTAAATTAAAGAAGAGTTTCTTCTGTGCGGCCGTCGTGCCGATCTTCACGAGCGACCAGGAATGCAAGACATACTCCTGTATTGACGCGCGAATCCACCACATGGCGTAGGTCGCGAGCCTAAAACCGCGCTCGGGGTCAAATCGCTTTACCGCTTGCATCATGCCGACATTGCCTTCCGAGATGAGGTCGGCCACCGGTAGTCCATAGCCGCGATAGCCCATCGCGATTTTTGCCACAAGCCGTAAATGGCTCGTCACCAGTTTATGCGCAGATTCAACGTCATCATGTTCGCGCCATGATTTTGCCAGCATGTATTCTTCGTTTACTTCCAGCATGGGAAATTTACGGATTTCGCTGAGGTAGCGATGGAGATTTCCCTCCGGACTTATGACTGCGATGCTGGGAAGTGTGGCCATAATAAATCAACTCCAATTCTCTTTGGCGTTTTGGCTCGCTCCTCCCCAGGTGGCCAACTAACGCAACAGTCTTCCGCCAACCAACACGTCAACAGAACAGCTAGACATCTTCCAATGTTCCTATTAGTTCAATCATATCATAGGGTAATGCACTTTTAAAGCGTAATGGAACATGCCTCGTTGGGTGTATGAATCCGAGCAGTTGGGCATGCAGTGCTTGGCGCGGAAATCGCTGTATTGTTTCAGCTTGTTTCGCCGATAACCGCTTAAGTCGCGCGTTGGTATTTCGGCCGTAGGTCTGGTCGCCGATTAGTGCGTGCCCGAGATCGGTCATATGGACACGAATTTGATGTGTCCGACCAGTTCCAAGACGGCATTCGAGCAAACTCTCGCCACTATCGAAGGCGCGTTCAGTTCGATACCTAGTGATCGCATTCCGTCCTTTCGGCGGTGACACAACCGCCATTTTTTTTCGGTCACGGGAACTGCGGCCGATATTGCTGACGATTTCACCATCCCGCGGCGACGGCGTTCCCCAAACAACAGCTGCGTAGGATCGCTCAACATCGCGCGCCTGAAATTGCGCGGAAAGTGCGGCATGTGCCGTATCGTTCTTGGCAACGACAATCAGTCCGCTGGTACCCTTGTCCAGTCGGTGAACAATGCCCGGCCGACGCTCTCCGCCGATGCCTGACAAGCTGTCACCACAATGAGCAAGCAACGCGTTGACGAGGGTTGAGTCGGGTGTCCCGGGTGCAGGGTGTACTGCAATGCCGGCAGGCTTATCGACGATCAGCAGATCGTCGTCCTCAAAGGGGATGACAAGCGGTATTACTTGAGCGATGACTGTGGTGGGACGCACTGGTGGAACTATGGCCAGCAATTGCTGACCGTGTTTGACCCGATAGGACGGGTTGGTTATCGTCTCGCCATCGACACTGGTGCAACCTTCCTTGATCAGCGCCTGGATTCTACTGCGTGACAATTTAGGCTGAGATCGAGCAAGCAGGCGGTCGAATCGTTCGCCTTCTTGCTCTTCCGAAACCGTATGCGATATTGCAGAGTCGATTTGGTTCATACGTTTTTTTTTCCGAGGCGTCGATATGCGGGCATTAAAGGCTCTGGTGATCATCCTTGGGGTTATGATCGTGGCCGCTACCGGTCTTGTCGTCTATGGAATTATAACAAAGCTTGGCAATCTCGCAGGCAGCAACAATGATCCTATTGAAATCTTCCGCGATCAAGTCATCTCGGTAGCTCCCACTGCCGAGGTGCTGAATTATATAGTCGAAGAAAATAGCCTCGTCATCCGAGTGTCTGAGTCGGAGGGTGCAGACCGCTTTCTGATATTCGATCTGTCCACGGGAAAGCAAATGGGGTCGATCTTGTTGGAAAAGAAGGTAGGCGAATAATGAACTTCTGTAGTGACAACGTAACCGGCGCCTCCCCGGAGATCGTCGATGCGATCATGCGCGCCAACGAAGGAGCTGCAATGCCTTATGGGGCCGATCCGGTAACGGACCACGTAAGGCAACGCTTCAACGTCGTCTTCGAAACAGACGTGACAGTTTTTCCCGTGGCAACGGGAACCGCAGCCAACGCGCTTTCCCTGTCGGTTCTAACGCCGTCACATGGTGCGATTCTCTGCCATGAGGAAAGCCATGCCTGGGAAGATGAATGTGGTGCGCCGGAGTTTTACAGTGGTGCCAAGCTTGTGCCCATGGGTGGTGACCACAGCAAGCTCGACCCGGCAATTCTTGAAACCGCCCTTGGGCGCTTTCAAATCGGTTTTGAGCATCATGTTCAGCCCGCGGCCGTCACCCTGTCACAAGCGACTGAATCCGGCACGATCTACAGCGTCGATGAGATCAAAGCTATTTCCAGCCTTTGCCGGGAACGCGGCCTCAAGCTGCATATGGACGGCGCTCGGTTCGCAAATGCCTTGGAGACATTGGGGTGTAGCCCCGCCGATGCAACCTGGCGCGCAGGCGTCGACGCCCTGTCTTTCGGCGCTACAAAAAACGGTGCGATTGCTGCCGAGGCAGTCGTCTTTTTCAACGCGGCGGATGCTGGCGACTTCGGCTATCGGCGCAAACGTGGCGGCCACTTGTTCTCGAAGATGCGGTTTCTGTCAGCACAGTTGGAGGCCTACCTCAGCGATGATTTGTGGCGGCGAAATGCGATGCACGCGAACGCCATGGCCGCGCGGTTGGCGGCAGAACTTACCACCTTGCCTGGCGTGCATCTGCTCCATCCAGTACAGGCGAACGAGCTATTCGTGACCCTTGCCGAGCGTGTCAGGGAAGGGCTGCTTGCGGATGGCTTCAAGTTCTATCCATGGGCAGCCGGCGGCCCAGATTGCATCCGTCTCGTCACCGCTTTCAATACCGCCGAGGAGGACATCACGGCGCTGATCGACGCGGCGCGGCGCTACGCTGCCGATACAGCTTAAAGCACCGCTACAGGCACTGCCGCGTAGGTAGCGGCACGAATACCCGTTGCTGGCACCCTTATTGTTCGGCTAAGAATGGGGCTGCTGTAAATCCGGGTCCCCTTCGTCTAGTGGCCTAGGACGCCGCCCTCTCACGGCGGTAACAGGGGTTCAAATCCCCTAGGGGACGCCATTTTTCTCTTGATAGCGGTTGTATTCTAGGACGGGTAGGCTTGGTCCATGACCGATAAACACGTCCAAACCGACATTTTACGCGGCCGAACAGGCCGGGCTGAAGCTCGCGATCAAGGGCCGGGTTGCGGCGCTGTGCCTGATTGGACTTTGGCTGGTCGCCAGCCGGGGACCGGAGCGGGCGACCGACATTATTTTGACGGTGCTGATCTTTGCCACACTCGGCGTCGTTCATCACCTGATGATTGGATCGGTGCTGGACCGCAAATGGGTAAAGTATGTCCTTCTCGCAATTGACATTCTGCTGTTATCGTCCGCAGTAGCCTTCGTGCCACCAACGCCTGAATTACAGTTACCTCAGATCTTTATGTTTAAATTTAATATCTTTCCCTTCTACTTCATCATTCTTGGCATTGCCGCCTTCAGCTTCTCCCCCGGTCTCGTCGCCTGGGCCGGGTTACTTGGGGCTGGTGGTTGGATGGGCGCTTTCGTGTGGGTTGTATCCAGAATGGAGATGTCCTTGGGCTGGACCGACATCCCCGGTCTCCCAACGAAGGAGCAGTATCTTGGTGTCTTCTTGAGCGAAGATTTCGCTGCCGCCGGCAGCCGATTTCAGGAAGCCGTCGTTTATTTGGTGGTGGCCATGTTGATTGCCGTCGTCATGCACAGGGCCCGGCAAACTGTCCGGCGGCAGTTGGAGGTCGAGCGCGACATGGTGTCGGTCTCGCAGATATTCTGTCGGTTTGTGCCCAAAGCTATTGCCGATTCCATGATCAAAGACAAAGGTGCGCTTGATCCCGTGGAGCGGCAGGCAACGGTTCTGTTCGTCGACCTCGTCGGATTTACCAAGCTGACCGAAGCCAAGGGTCCGAAGGCGACCGTCGACATCCTCAACGCCTATTTCGATGCGGCGACCGAGATCATCGGCCAACACAATGGCGTGGTGACCCAATATCAGGGCGACGCCATTCTCGCTATCTTCAATGTTCCGTTGGAAAACAAAGATCATCCGCAGCATGCCTTCGACGCGTCAATCGAATTCCTGAAGACGGTTGGCGAGAAAACGTTTGCTGGCGAACGATTGGCAACCCGCATCAGCTTGAATTCAGGGCCGATCATCGCCGGTAATGTGGGTGGAGGCGGCCGCCAGAGCTATACGGTTCACGGCGATACGGTCAATCTAGCGGCGCGGTTGGAAAGTCTAAATAAGGAACACGGGACATCGCTTCTCGTTTTACAGTCGACGTCCGAATTACTGAAGAACAGCGGTCTCCGGAAGATCGGCGAGACCGAGATCCGCGGGCTTAGAAAACCTATTGGCCTCTACGCTCTGATGGAGGACTGGTTCGGACTCTGCGCTTTCGCCGACGTGCGGCCCGCTGAATAGAGATCGGTAACAAAATGCTGCGTATGCTGAGAAAAATTCCAACTACTAGCTCTGATTCAAGATGTTTGTTATTGGTTATTGGGAGGAACTCCTGGTCAAATCGGTAAGCGTCTGCTTTCTTCTCGTAAACAGATCTGAGAACCAAGAAAGGTTTGGTGTTTACTATGAACGTTCAATCAGTAGATGACCCCAATACCAGCGTTCGCGAGATTGCGTTCCGCACGCGCGGTACGGTCATGGGCCCCATAACCCGGCTCGTCACACCATCCGAAGTTGGAGAAATGATAAAACCCTTTGTCTTTCTCGACGCCTTCGATACGAACCCGAATCCGCCTCGCGAAATTGGATTTCATCCACATTCAGGGATCGCCACGGTGTCGCTCTTGTTCCAGGGGAAATTCAAATATATGGAGACGTCGGGGACGGAAGGCGTATTGGATGGCGGCTCCGTTGAATGGATGCGAGCATCCAAGGGTGTTTGGCATGGTGGTATTTCGTATGGCGAAGAAAACGTCCAGGGTTATCAAATGTGGGTCGCACTGCCACCCGAGCTTGAAGTAGCTGAATGCGAAGCTTTTTACTGTAGCGCAGAAAAAATATCCGCCGACGGTCCCGCACGGGTGATTCTTGGAGAATATGGGAATGCAGTAAGCGTTATTCCGGCCCCTCCCGGAATGAATTATTTGGATGTGCAACTGAAAGCCGGTGAACAGTGGACTTACCATCCACCAAAGGGTCACACGGTGGGCTGGCTGACGTTTCAAAAAGGCAGTCTGCGTGTACCCGGCGTTGTTGAAGCGGGCGAGTTGGTCGTGTTTGAGGCAACCGAAGAGTCGATCCACATTGAAGCCATCGATGACACGCGGTTCGTCTTGGGATCGGCGGTCAAGCACCCGCACGATCTTATGATCGGCAGAAATTCGGTGCATACGACTGCAGAAGCTTTGGCGGAGGGGCAGGCAGAAATCCAGCGCATCGGTGAGACCCTGCGCGCTGCCGGAAAAGTAGACTAGGGGCTCTCAAGAGACTCAGACTTCGTCTCGTGGCAACAGAACCAAAAATATGAGGCGAGCCGGAGGCTGTAAAAACTCCTCAATGTCCGCTAGTGACCTAAAGCGGACTACGGCTTGGGATTGTTCCAGCCTTGTCCAGCAGCAACAATATTGTTTAGAGAAACCCCTGATAGCGCTTCGGCACGACGGCACGGTAGAGCATGTCGATGTAGGCGATCTGATCGAAGACCGGCAGTCCTGTCGCTTGCTGGATATCAGCAGCAAACGGTGGCAGGTTCGTACATTCTATGAGTACCGCACCGACTGACGCATCTGCCTTTATTACCTTCTGGACCGCGGCCACCACGTCGATTCGCAACTGGTCGACATCCTTCTCGATAGAGGTGCCTCCCAAATGCACAGCATTGTACTCTTTTGAGTCGTCCATACCGGTAATGACAATCGGCATATCGGCGGTGACGCCAACTGCCTCGAAGAATTCGGGCGACAAGAATTTCTTGGACGCGGTTAACACGCATAAACTCTGGTCTTTGCGCAACATCGCCAGGACAGAGGGGATCATCAATAGTGGCGAAGAGAACACCGGGATGTCGACCGCATCGGCCACGACTTCCTGAATCAATGAAAAAAAGCCACAGCACAGGGCGATGGCGCGTACGCCTTCAGCTTCCATCTCTTTAACGGCTTCAACGGTAATGCGGACGTCCCGCGTGAACTCCCCGTTCTCGTCGCGGATCGGTGGAAAAGGGTTGTTGTTGAGGTCGGGCACCACCCTGATACGGACCGGAAAGTCATAGCTGCTTGCGTTTCCGACATCGCCGGGGATCTTTGGATACTTTCTGTTGTCCAACATGAGGATACCAATCGCGTCCCCATAGAACGGTTTTCCGCCAACGACTTTCATTTTGGCTTCCTGATGGTTGAGGTTGGAACCGTACGAACCATATGAACAACCCTGTAAAGGGTCAGTAGAAACTAAGCGTAACAGAAAATAGCTGCTTCTGGCTATGCGCGGATTATCTTCGCGAGGCGGGAATACATCCGTGGCTACGCCGACGGGAAGCTGGGCATGGCAGTAGGGCGAATAGCGCCGCATAATTGCTTATGGTGCGTATACGATGAACTCCGAGGGAGAAAGTCATGGATGAAGATCGGGTGCTAGCCATCGAGTGGCAATGCGCCAAGGTGCTGACGCATTATTACAATCTCGTCGATCAGGGGGATTTTGACACAGCTGTTAAGCTTTTTACCCCCGACGTCGTCTGGTCAATGGGCGGTGATGAATATAGCGGTCGGGAAGGTAATCTTTCGGGAATGCGTAAGCTGCTGGATGAGTCTCTCATACGCCATGTGATCTCGAACATCGTCGTCAGCGTAATCGATGAGGATCACGCCGAGGCCGTCACCTATCTCGTGGTCTATTGTTATCCGAAACAGGACGTTGCCGACGGAAAGCTGCAAACTGTCGCGGCGAACCGATTCAGCGAGGTCGTCAACAAAATGGTGCGAACCGAGGAAGGCTGGCGTATCTCACGTCGGGAAATCAAGAATGTAATGGCGACGGCGGATGAGAGCAGCAGGCTCAGGGAAGAACCCGAGGAGTCGATCTCGTCCTAATCGCCGGACGGCTGGGCTGGCATCGCGGCGAAACAGATACCTGAACTTCGTCCTCGTGAGACGAAGCAAAAAACAGGCGCAAGGGCCCAATTGGCATTCATGGGCTGGCGTCCGACGACTTCAATTTGGCAATAGCAGCGCTAGCTGCCTCAAGGGCACCTTCGAGAAATCCGCCATTTTCCTCTCCGACCTCGGTCCCTGCAACAACCAGACGACCATCCCAAAGCCCTTCTAACGGGAGTGGCATTCCATAGGTTGGGTGATGACTAAGCTGCTGGTAATCGGCAGCTGTTGCTGTCTCGGCCTCGCTCGCCCAATCCGTATAGAAATACATCTTCGGTGTAGCAGCCTCTCGGCCAAACAGCTCGACAAATTGCGCAATGACAGGAGCACGCATTTCATCGTCGCGCCGGGAACGCTCACGCACGGGAGTACCGATAAATCCGAATAGAGCACCGACCGTTCCATCACAAAGTGACGCGTCGTGAATTTCCACCATGGGGCCGTGATGGCTGATCGCGTCACCCGAAAACCCCTGCTGACGCCAGAACGGTTCGTCATAAATCGCGATGGCTTTGGCCTGGCTGGCCATCCATGTTGGGACGCCAGAAAATGCGGCAGCGGCGTCTTTCGGCAATTCAGGATCAAAGACGATGATTTTGGAGACAATCCTGGGCGGCAAAGCGAGTACCACCGAGTTTGCCAAAAACCTGACCGGGACACCGGATGCCATCGCCTCGCCTTCAATGCTATCGCCCTGTCGGCTTAAGCGAGTGACTTGGTGCTTAACTCGGAGGCGTTCCTGCGGCAACGTTTCGGCAAGTCGCTCAACCAGCAATGTAATGCCGCCCTCAATCCGAAGGGCGCCCGCCATCGTGGAGAATGCAAGATCACGCTGCACCATCCCGGATGCATCCTGAAAGACGAGATTGCCTTCAGCGTGTTGTTCGAACAGTCTTATGCCCAAACGCTCACATGTTGCAAGCATGCGCTCATTATGGGGCCACAGCCACGCAGGACCGAGATCGAAACGACGCACTGTTTCAGCAGTGGGAAGTGAGAGGATACGACCACCCAAGCGATCCCGTGCCTCAAGTAAAATCCAGTCGCGCCCATTACATGTCAGCTTGTCTGCGACAGCGAGACCGCTGAGCCCGCCACCGATGATAATGATATCAGTTTTGATCATTTGGATAACACCTCGGTACTTTCTTTGCCGAGAAATGTCAAAAAACCCAATGGCTATTAGCGGACACGACGCCTTGGAATACACCCCCTGTTCCGAACTTGCATTCTAGGCAATGTTTCTCCAAAACCCTTGTTTTTCTCATACGGTAGGGATGAAGATAAACAGAGTTTGCTGACGTAGCGCGCGCGCCGTGTTATCAGCCGCGCCATGCTGACGATTTCAAACATAACTGTGCGTCTGGGCGGCAAGGTCATCCTTGATCAGGCCTCGGCATCTATCAACACTAGGAGCCGTGTCGGGCTCATTGGCCGCAACGGTGCCGGCAAGTCGACCCTGATGAAGGTCGTGGCTGGTGCGCAGGACGCCGACGGCGGTAGCGTTGAGGCAGGGCGTGAGACGCGGATTGGCTACGTCGCTCAGGAAGCGCCGGGGGGTGTGGATACACCATTTGATCGGGTATTGGCCGCGGATAAGGAGCGCGCGGGGCTCTTGGCAGAGGCTGAAAACGCGACCGACAGTCATCGTATTGGCGAGATTCACGAACGCCTGAACGCCATCGAGGCACATTCCGCGCCGTCGCGCGCGTCGCGTATTCTCGCCGGTCTGGGGTTCGACGAGACGGCACAGCATCAGCCGCTCGACAGTTTTTCCGGCGGCTGGCGTATGCGTGTGGCTTTGGCCGAGCTTCTGTATGCCGCGCCTGAATTGCTGCTGCTGGACGAGCCCAGCAATCATCTCGATCTCGAAGCGACGCTCTGGCTGGAATACTTCCTGAAAAATTACCGCGGTACCCTGCTGGTGATTAGTCACGAGCGTGATCTCTTGAACAACGTAGTCGATCACATTCTCCATCTTGAGAACGGTAAAATCACACTTTATAGCGGCGGTTACGATGCCTTTGAGCGCCAGCGCAGCGAACGTCTGGCCCAGGTCGACGCTATGCGTAATAAGCAGGAGCGCCAACGCGCGCATCTGCAATCGTTTGTCGATCGCTGGCGCTACAAGGCGCATACGGCGAACCAAGCTCAGAGCCGTCTGAAGGCGCTGGCACGCATGGAACCAATATCGGCAATGATCGAGGATCCGAGCCGGTCGTTCCACTTTCCTAATCCGGGGGAGTTGAGACCGCCGCTGATCGTTCTCGATGATGCTGCGGTCGGTTATGTCGCTGACACACCGATTTTGAGCAAACTCAACCTGCGTCTTGATCCGGATGATCGGATTGCCTTGCTCGGCCGCAATGGCAATGGCAAAACGACGTTGGCACGCTTGTTGGCGGGGCGCCTGAATACCATGGACGGTTTGATGACAGCGAGCGGCAAGCTGCGCGTTGGCTATTTTGCCCAGCATCAAGTTGAAGAACTGGGCGATCAGGATACACCAATTCAACACATGACGCGCCTGATGCCGGACGCCAAACCGGGCGCTGTCCGCGCACAGCTCGGCCGCTTTGGATTTCCCGGCGAGAAGGCGGAACTTCCGGTGCGTCATTTGTCCGGCGGCGAACGGGCGCGTCTGGCGTTAGCCTTGATCACAAGGGATGCGCCTCATCTATTGATCCTCGACGAACCGACGAACCATCTGGATGTCGATGCACGCGAGGCCCTGGTCCAGGCGCTCAGCGAATATACCGGTGCGGTCATCATCGTCAGTCATGACCGGCATTTGCTGGAGCTGACGGCGGATCGGCTGGTGGTTGTCGCTGATGGTGAAGCCAAAGATTTCCCCGGAACCTTGGACGACTATCGCAAATTTGTGCTCGGGAGCTCAAACGACAACATCAAGGAAGAGGGCCAATCTGGTCCAAAGCGGAGTCGTAAGGACGAACGCAGGCACGCCGCTAAGGAACGGGAAAAAACGAAGGGCTTGCGTAAAGCCGTGAGCGATGCCGAGCGCAAACTCGAACGTCTGACCGAGCAGCGCACGGATATCGACCGCGCCCTGTTTGATTCGAAATCCTATGATGGACCCGTAAAGAATTTGACCATGACCGAATTGATGAAAAAGCGGGCTAAAATAGAAAGTGCACTGGCAAGTGCGGAAGCACGTTGGCTTGAGGCAAGCAATGCGCTTGAATCGGCTGGCGCGGACGCCGCCTGAGCTAAATCAAATGTCGGCAATCTACGTTGATGCGGATGCCTGCCCGGTTAAGGACGAAGTGATGCGTGTGGTGCGCCGTCACGAACTTGTCGTTCACATGGTCTCGAACCAGTGGATGCGTTTGGATGATGATCCCTTGGTTCATCGTGTCGTTGTGGAGCAAGGCCCAGACATCGCCGACGACTGGATCGCCGAACGGGCAGGTCCTGGAGATATTGCGATTACTGCCGACATCCAGCTTGCCGCCCGTTGTTTGGAGGCAGGCGCTGCCGCTCTTGGGCCCGATGGTCGACCCTTCACGCAAGCTGACATTGGGACGGCACTAGCGATGCGTGATTTGAACGCCCATCTGCGCGATACCGGCGCGATCGCCGGCTATAATCCGTCGTTTTTCAAGAAGGATCGCCTACGTTTCCTCGATGCATTGGAGCGAACGGTCCAGGCCGTGTTGCGTGCCAAGCCGGGTAAATCCTAGTCAGTCAAACTAACAGGCGGCGCTTATCATCTCTCCAACTAACTCGAAGGAATGCAGCCGCTTATCGAAATCATGGATGTTGCAAGTGATCATGATCTCGTCGGCGTTCGTTTTATCGACGAATTCAGCAATCCCCCGTTCCACGTTGGCCGGAGCACCTGTAGCGGAGCAAGATAGCGCATTGTCCAGCATCTCGCGTTCGGCAGGGCTTAGCTGCTCTTCGTAGCCGGCAATAGGCGGCGGCAGTTTTCCCCTTTGGCCTTTGCTCCGGTTGACGAAGGACTGCAGGACGGAGGTCTTGAGAAAACTCGCCTCGTCTTCGGTATCGGCAGCGATGACGTTCATACCTAGCATGACGTAGGGCTTATCGAGTTGCTCCGATGGTTCAAACTTCTCGCGATAGATTTCGATGGCCGGCATGAGGGCTGCTGGTGCGAAATGCGAGGCGAAGGCATAGGGCAGGCCGAGTGCCGCGGCGAGTTGGGCACCATAGAGGCTGGAGCCCAGAATCCAGATTGGTACATCCAGGCCGGCGCCTGGTACGGCGCGGATCGCCTGATCCGGCTCAGGGTCCTTGAAATAATGCTGAAGTTCCATGACGTCCTGCGGGAAAGCATCACCGCTGCTGGCGAGCATTCGGCGCAGGGCATAGGCGGTTTGCGGATCAGTGCCGGGAGCGCGACCGATGCCGAGGTCGATGCGGCCTGGAAAGAGGGCGGCCAAGGTACCGAACTGTTCGGCGATGACAAGTGGCGCATGATTGGGCAACATGACCCCGCCGGAGCCAACACGGATGGTCGAGGTTACCTGAGCGACTTGACCGATCACGACCGACGTAGCAGCACTGGCGATGCCGATCATGTTGTGATGCTCCGCCAGCCAATAGCGTGTGTAACCCCATGCTTCCGCACGCGGTGCCAACTCCAAGGTGTTGAGTAACGCTTGACGGGCGTCACTCCCCTCGACGACGGGCGCCAGATCAAGAACGGAAAGCGGTGTTTGGATCATGAGAGACAGTATGGGCCATGTTACGCTAATGGCCAATGTGGCACGCGCCACAAATTATGCATTAGTATCCGTTCGATCGCAGCAGCAAGGAGATTTATGCAATGTGTGCCGCCGCTACAGGTGCCGCTACAGGTGCCGCTGACGTCCTCAAATCGACCTTCAACGGATACCATCGTTCGGAGACGGCGGGCGAAGATGCCGAACTGACCCATACGGATCCAGGAACGCCGTGCGGTGAGTATTTGCGCCGGTTCTGGCAGCCTGTTTGCATGTCGGAGCAA
>Ga0302135_10000135_pt1 | contig 43156 bp, 41 predicted proteins | sample CBN3_surface_MG_FD_203119 | JGI IMG/M metagenome (GOLD analysis project Ga0302135, IMG submission 203119) | Marine microbial communities from Western Arctic Ocean, Canada - CBN3_32.1 | ecosystem: Environmental > Aquatic > Marine > Oceanic | place: Canada: Western Arctic Ocean | collected...
CGCGTTGCTATCCCGGTGGATTAGAGCCGAAAATTACAGCGCATCACTTGCAGGCTGCTAAAGAATGGCAAGATGCTCGAGGTCGGCGCAGCGAGAATATTATAACGTAAATCCCACGTTTTATAGGCCGGCCTTAGAGTCCGCCCCCGGGTTCGCCCAACGCCGTGTCGGGCTTGTGGGGCTCGGCGTTGGGGTCGAAGCGCACGATTCCCGCATTGACCGTGTCGTTGCCGGTCAGCCCCTTGATGAAGGCCCAATGGCTGGCCACCACTACGTGCGGCCAGTCGTGGGCTTCGGCCATCAGGGTGCGAAAGCGCGCACAGCGCTTGAGCATCTGCGCCTCGGTCTCGGTCAGCGGCCCCCACCAGTATTCGTCGAGATGCTCGAAATCGAGATGGGGCCAGGCGTCGGCGAGCTCCGATCGCGGCGTGCCTTCGTCGCAGGAAAACCAGATCTGCTCGACCACCAGCGGCTCGACGGTGACCGGCAAATCAAGCGCCTCGGCGAGGATATGGGCGGTCTGCAGCGCCCGGGTCAGCGGGCTCGCGACGATCCGGCGCAAATCGTGCTTTTCATCGCGCAGGCGTTGCGCGGTCTCGGCGACCTGGCGATGGCCGGTTTCCGTGAGTGGTGCGTCGCGGATGCCGGGATCCTTGCCCAGCTCCTTGTAGGCGACGTTCCACTCAGATTCGCCGTGACGGACGAGAAAGACCACGGCCTTACCTCCCTTTCAGTTCGCGCTCAAGTGCCGCGCAGGTTCACGCCGGATAGCCGGTGGCCCGCAGTCGCGGGCTGATCAATCCCACCAAGGCGTCTTGCCGAATTTGACGTTAATCCTCGACCGGGACGGTGTAGTTGAGCGCAAGGCGGCCGCCGTCGCAATAGATCGTCTCGCCGGTCACGTAGCTCGCATCCTCGCTGGCGAGGAAGACGGCGATGGCGGCGACCTCGTCGACGTCGCCTAGCCGTCCCATGGGGGTGCGCGCGAGGATTTTTCGCCGCGCGGCCTCGTCTTTCACGATCGTCTTGGCGAGCTCGGTGAGGATGGTGCCGGGGCCGATGGCGTTGACCCGGATGCCCTTGTCGGCTAGGGCCAGGGCCGCAACCTTGGTCAGTTGGGCGAGCCCGCCCTTGGCGACGACGTAGGGCGCGTGGTCGGGGATCGCCATGACCGCGTTGACCGAGGACATGTTGACGATGGCGCCCGAACCTCGCGCGACCATAACGCGGCCCGCGGCTTGGGAGCAGAGCAGGGCGCCCTTGAGATTGACCCGGAGCACGCGGTCAAAATCCTCCTCGGCCAGATCGAGAAAGTCGGCGCCGTGGATGATGGCGGCGTTGTTGACCAGGATGTCGACGCCGCCGAAGGCTTCGACGTGATCGGCGACCATGGCGTCGACCTGGGCCTTGTCGCCGACATCACAAGGAGTAAAGCGCGCCTGTCCGCCAGCAGCGCTGAGCGATGCGGCTTCGCTCGAGCCAACTTCCTCGTTGACGTCGATTAGGCTGACGACGGCGCCTTCCGCAACGTAGCGCTTTGCGATCGCGAGCCCGATGCCGCGCGCAGCGCCCGTGATGATGGCGGATTTTCCTGCCAGCCGCATGGGCTCAGTCCGTTGCTTGGTTGGCGCCGAAATCGCGGCCCGCCTGTTCGGCGGTTTCGAGATAGCGGAGCCGTGCGGCTTCGTCGGTGTCGACCTTGTAAAACATGTGGCGGGTGAGGTCGTGGAGGCCGCAATAGCCGAAGGTGCCGATGTCCATCTCGACGCGGATCGCCTCGTCGTAATTCCGCTTCTTAAAGCCCCGCTCGGACGTGCCGCAGGAGCCGAGCACCACGAGGGGACGGTCATCGAGCAGCCCGTAGGGGCGCTCGAGCGTCCAGTGATAGGCCCAGCCCTCGCACCAGACGCGGTCGACCCAGCCCTTGAGCATTGCGGGAAAACCCCACCAGAAGAATGGGAAGACGAGGGCGAGGCCCTCATTGCGCTCGATCCTGGCCTGCTCGGCGAGGACGTCGTCGGGCATGGCCTCGTGGCCGAACTGGGCGTAATCGCCGGGCGTAAAGCGGGGATCGAAGTCTTCGGCGTGAAGATCGGCGATCTCAGCGCTATGACCGGCCGCTTCCAGCCCCACCACGAAGCGGCTGAGGACCGCGCCGGTAAAGGAATCCCGGCGTGGATGGGCGAGTACGGCTAGGACGTTCATGGCGAATACCTCATCCGTTCGGATTGTTCTTCTTGAGCAGGTCGGGGTTCTGCATCTCGGTCAGCGCCTCGACTCCGGGCTTAAGGCACATCCGGTCGGCCTCGTAATCCCCGCGCAGATGGGCGGGGTAGGGCTCGGCGCTCTCCAGGCCCTGCACGTGGGTGTGATAATCCGCCAGGATTTTCTTGCAAGTCGCGTCTTGCTCGGGATTACCGCACACATAGGCGCCCACTTCGTCGGCGACAAAGAAGGGCAGTACGTCGAAGCCGACATAGCGCAGTACGCCGTTGTTGATGGGCCAGAGCAGGTGGCTCATATAGCCGCCCCGGCCACGCAGGTCGTAATATTCGGACTCCGTGGCCGTAGTGGTCACAATCGTGGCGCGCCGGCCCCGAAAGCCGCCCTTTTCGTAGGCCCCAGGGTTCTCGTAGGCGAGGCCGTTGGTCATCACCCGGTCGATCCAACCTTTCATGATCCCCGGCATGCCAAACCACCAGAGCGGAAACTGCAGGATCAGGAGGTCGCACCACAACAGCTTTTCCTGCTCGGCCACCACGTCGGCCGGCTTGGTGCCGGTTTCCTCGGCGTGGCCTTGCGCGGTCATGAGTTCGAAATGGTCGGGATCGGGCAGGGTCTCGAATTCCCACGGCCCGCCGACCGGGTTGAACTTGTTGGCGTAGAGATCGTCGACCTGGACCTCGTGGCCCTGCTCGGCGAGCGTCTCCTGCGCGACCTTGACCATGGCGTGATTAAACGAATTCCCGTTGGGCTCGGGTTGGGCGAGGACGATCAGCACGTTCATGAATTGTGTCTCCCTGTTTTGGCGCGCCGGGCATGCTAGTGGATTTTTCGGCCGCGGAACACCGGCTCAGCGGCCGGGCCTGAGCAGGCGCGCCAGCTCGCCCGCGAAACCGCGCCGGAAGAGCAGCACGCAGACCACGAAAATGGCGCCGATGATGACCGTGACGTAACCGCCAACGCCGGCGAGGTAGTTCTGCAGAGTGACCACCAGAGCGGCGCCCAGCACCGGGCCGACTACCGTCCCCATGCCGCCGAGCAGGGTCATGAGCATGACCTCCCCCGACATGTGCCAGTCGACGTCGCTGAGCGAGGAGAGCTGGAGGACGAGGGTCTTGGTCGCGCCCGCGAGGCCCGAAAGAGCAGCGGAAAGTACGAAGGCGAGCAGCTTGTAGCGATCGGTGTTGTAGCCCAGCGACAGGGCGCGTGGCTCGTTCTCGCGGATCGCCTTGAGGACCTGGCCGAAGGGCGAGTGGATGGTGCGATAGATAATCAGGAAGCCGCTCACGAAAATGGCAAGCACCACGTAGTACATGGTCAGGTTGTCGGCGAGGTCGATAAAGCCGAAGAGCGTACCGCGCGGCACCGCCTGGAGGCCGTCCTCGCCGCCGGTCTGGGGGATTTGCAGGCAGATGAAATAGACCATCTGGGCAAGCGCCAGGGTAATCATGGCGAAGTAGATGCCGCGCCGACGGATCGCCAGCGCACCGAAGGCGTAGCCCAGGAGTGCGGCGGCCGCCGTGCCCGCGAGCAGGCCCAGCTCGGGCGGCAGGTTCTGGACCTTGACCAGGTAGCCGGTCATGTAGCCCGCGGTGCCAAGGAAGGCGGCGTGGCCGAACGAAAGCAGCCCCGCGTAGCCGACCAGCAGGTTGAACGCGCAGGCGAATAGCGCGAAGCAGAGCAGCTTCATGAGGAAGACCGGGTAAAACGCGAAGGGCGCGGCAATCAGCAGGGCGAAGAGCAGCGGCCAGAGGATCCGCGGCTCGCCGAGCTTGAGCATAAAGTCCCGCATCGCTCAGGCCTCCCGTCCGAACAGGCCGGCGGGCTTGAACAGCAAGACCAGCGCCATGATGACGAAGATAACCGTGTTCGAGGCCTCTGGGTAGAACACCTTGGTCAGGCCCTCGACCAGGCCGAGACCGAAGCCCGTGAGTACGGCGCCCAGGATCGAGCCCATACCGCCGATCACGACCACTGCGAAGACCACGATAATGAGGTTCGTACCCATTAGGGGGGCGACCTGGTAGATCGGCGCTGCCAGCACACCCGCGAACGCGGCGAGCGCGGCGCCAAAGCCGTAGGTGAGTGTGATCATCAGCGGTAGGTTGACGCCGAAGGCCTGGACCAGCTGGGGGTTCTCCGTACCCGCGCGCAGGTATGAGCCGAGCTTGGTGCGTTCGATTATGAACCAGGTGGTGAGGCAGACGGTGAGCGAGGCGATCACGACCCAGCCGCGGTAGACGGGCAGGAACATGAAGCCGAGATTGACACCGCCCTTGAGGAGTTCGGGAACCGCGTAGCTCTTCCCTGAGACGCCGTAGAAGTTGGAAAAGAGCCCCTCGATTACGAGCGCCAGGCCGAAGGTGAGCAGCAGACCGTAGAGGTGGTCGAACTTATAGAGCCGGCGCAGCATGGTGCGCTCGATGACGATGCCGGTCAGCCCGACCACGAGAGGGGCCAAAAACAACGCCGCCCAATAGCCGATCCCGAGATAGCTGAAGCCCATCCAGGCCGCGAACGCACCCAGCATGTATTGCGCGCCGTGGGCGAAGTTGATGATCCGGAGCAGGCCGAAGATGACTGCAAGGCCGAGGCTCAGGACGGCGTAGAACGAGCCGTTGATCAGTCCGATCAACAGTTGGCCCAGTAGCACCTGGAGGGGAACCCCGAGGATCTCGGTCATGGGTGAAGGCCGCCCGGTTGCGGTTGGATACGCTTCACGGTTTTAGCAGAGCGCGCGCCGGTTCGGAAATTTAGTCGCCAAGCAGGGGACAGGCGCTCTCCGAGAGGGGTCGAAAGGCCTCGTCGCCCGGGATCACCCGAAGCAGCTCGTAGAGGTCCCATTCGCCGGTCGATTGCTCGGGCGTCTTGACGCGGAAGAGGAACATATCGTGGACCATGCGCCCGTCCGCGCGGATATAACCGTTCTTGGCGAAGAAGTCGTCGATCGGGATCTCCTTCATCTTGGCCAGCACCGCGTCGGTCTCGTCGCTGCCCGCCGCCTCGACCGCGCGGAGATAATGCAGCGTCGAGGAATAGACTCCGGCGTGGACCATGGTCGGCATGGCGCCGACCCGTTCGATGAAGCGTTTGGCAAACGCCCGGGTGCCTTCATCCATATCCCAGTAGAACCCGGCGGTAAGCATCAGGCCCTGCGCCACCTCGGCACCCAACGCGTGGGCGTCGGAGAAGAAGACGAGTAGGCCGGCAAGTTTCTGGCCCATCTCGGTGATGCCGAACTCCTTGGCCTGTTTGACCGAGTTGACCGAATCCTGGCCCGCGTTGGCGAGCCCGATGATCTTCGCGCCCGAGGCCTGGGCCTGGAGCAGGAAAGAGGAAAAATCGGCGGTCGGAAACGGCGTGCGCACGGTGCCCAGAACGCTGCCGCCCTCGGCCTCGACGACCCGGATGGTGTCGGCTTCGAGGGAATGGCCGAAGGCGTAATCGACAGTCAGGAAATACCAGGAATCACCACCCTCGCGAACCACCGCACGGCCCGTGCCGACGGCCAGGGAATAGGTATCGTAGGCCCAGTGAATGCCGACCGGCGAACAATCCGCGTCGGTCAGGCGCGAGGTCGCAGGCCCGGAAAAGAGCGCCGGTTTGTGGGCTTGGCGGGCAACCTCCTGGACGGCAAGCGCGACTGAGGAGGTGATGATATCGACCAAGACGTCGACGCCGTCCACTTCGAGCCATTCGCGCGCCTTGGTCGCAGCGATGTCCGCCTTGTTCTGGTGATCGGCGTAGACCACCTCGATGGGCGCGCCGGCGGCGGTGGTGCCGAAATCCTCGATCGCCATGTGCGCCGCCTCGATCGAGCCCTGGCCGCTGGTATCCGCGTAGACCCCGGCCATGTCGGCCAGCACGCCGACGCGTACCACGCCGTCGGAAACCTGGGCGGAGGCAGGGGCGGTGAGCGCCAGTGCGGCGACGAGAGCGAGAGGAACGGGGAGGCGGCGGAACATGGGCGTCTTTCCGGCGGGATCAGGGTGCTGTAACGAGCGGACAGCGACTTTCGGCCAGCGGGCGGTAGGCGTCAACACCGGGGATGACGTCGAGGATCTCGTAGAGGTCCCAGTCGGCACCGGACTGCGCGGGCGTCTTGACCTGAGCCAGGTACATGTCGTGGACCATGCGCCCGTCTTCGCGGACAAAGCCGTTGCGCGCGAACATGTCGTCGACCGGCAGGCTCCTTATGGCCTCTGCGACGGTGGGGCCGTCGTCGCTGCCTGCCGCCTGTACGGCTCTCAGGTAATGGAGCACCGAGGAATAGACCCCCGCCTGGGCCTGGGTCGGCATGGCGCCGATCCGTTCGAAAAAGCGCTCCGAGAAGGCGCGGGTGGCGTCGTCGAAATCCCAATAGAACGCGGTGGTGAGCAGCAGGCCCTGCGCGGTTTCGACGCCCAGCGCATGGACGTCGGAGATAAATACGGTGAGGCCCGCGAGCTGCTGGCCCATTTGCGTGAGGCCAAACTCGTGGGCCTGCTTGATCGCGTTGATGGTGTCCTGGCCGGCGTTGGCGAGGCCGATGATCTTCGCGCCCGAGGCCTGGGCCTGGAGCAGGAAGGAGGAGAAATCGGCGGTCGGGAAGGGGTGGCGCACCGCACCCAGGACGCGCCCGCCGCCGGCTTCGACGACGCGCGTTGCGTCTGCCTCCATCGCCTTGCCGAAGGCGTAGTCCACGGTCAGGAAATACCAGGAATCACCGCCTTGCGCGAGCAGCGCGCTCGCTGTGCCGACCGCCCAGGCGTAGGTGTCGTAGGCCCAGTGAAAGCCGGTTAGCGCGCAGGCGTCGTCGGTCAGACGCGAGGTGCCCGCACCGCTCGCCATGGTGATCTTGCCTGTAGCGCGCCCGACATCCTGGACCGCGAGCGCGACGGAAGAGGTGACGATGCCGACGATGGCGTCGACGCCATCCACGTCGAACCATTCGCGCGCCTTGATCGCCGCGATATCGGCCTTGTTCTGGTGATCGGCCCAGACCACCTCAATCGCCGTGTCGCCCAGGCCACCGCCAAAATCTTCGATCGCCATGCGCGCCGCTTCGATGGAGCCCTGGCCGCCGATCGCGGAATAGACCCCCGCCATATCGGTCAGCACGCCGATCCGCACGGTGGCATCGGCGAACTGGGCGCGGGCGGGCAGGGCGGCAGCCGCGAGGCCAAGCGATGCAATCGACAACAACAGGGCGAAGCGGGCTAGCCTGTTCATTCGGATACTCCAGTGACGAGCGGACAGACGCTTTCCGAGAGCGGGCGGGCGGCCTGTTCCGCGGGGATCGTATCGAGGATGCGGTAGAGGTCCCATTCGCTGTTCGAGTCCGCGGGTGCTTTGACTTCGACGAGATACATGTCGTTCATGGAGCGGCCGTCCGCGCGGATCCAGCCGTTCGGAATCGCCTCGTCCTTAATGGCGAGTTCGTGCATTTTGGCCGCGACGGTGCGGGGATCGTCGGTGCCTGCCGCCTCTATGGCCCGCAGGTAATGATTTACGGCCGAGTACATTCCTGCGTTGGTCTGGCCCGGCATCTTGTCGGCGCGTTCGAAATAGCGTTGAGAGAATTCGCGGCTGACCGGGTCGCGGTCCCAGTAAAAGCCGGTAGTCAGCGTCAGCCCCTGCGCCGTTTCCGCGCCGAGGGCATGAATATCGGCAATAAATACGACCATGGCGGCGAGCTTCTGGCCGGCGGCGGTGATGCCGAACTCCTGGGCCTGTTTAACGCTGGTCACGAGGTCCTGACCGGCGTTGGCGAGCCCGATTACTTGCGCGCCCGAGGCCTGGGCCTGGAGCAGGTAGGAGGCGAAATCGTTGCCGGGGAACGGGTGGACGACGGTGCCCAACAATTCGCCGCCCGCCGCCTCGATCACTGGGGTGACGTCGTCGACCATGGATTGCCCGAAGGCATAGTCGACCTGAAGGAAATACCAGCTCAGCCCGCCCCGCGCGAGCAGGGCGCTGGCGGTGCCGACGGCAACGGCGTGAGTGTCGTAGATCCAGTGGAAGGCGAAAGGTGAGCAGTCCTCGTTGGTCAGCCGAGAGGTCGAGGGTCCAGAATGGACAAGCACGGTTTCGAGTTGGCGGGTCAGTTCCTGCAGCGCGAGGCCGGTCGAGGATGTGCTGCCGCTCGCGATCATGTCGATGCCCCGGGTTTCGATCCACTCGCGGGCCTTGACCACGGCGATATCGGGCTTGTTCTGGTGGTCTGCGATAACAATCTCTATGGGCTTGCCCAGCACCGAGCCGCCGAAGTTATCGACCGCCATACGGGCCGCCTCGACCTGGGGCATGCCGCCGATATAGGCGTAGATGCCGGACAGGTCGGAAATCACGCCGATCCGCACCGCGTCGTCCGAGACTTGCGCCGTGCCCGCGCCGGGCAACGCGAAGCATAGCGGCAGAAGCATCGAGAGGGCGAGGGCCGCGCGCCTCATACGCCCAGATAATCGTGCAGTTTTGCCATGTTCGCGTCGAGCTCGGCCTTGGGAACGGTTTCCACGACGCGGCCATGTTCGATGATGCAGTGGCGGTCGGCAAGCGGGGCGGCGAAGCGGAAATTCTGTTCGGCCAGCAGAATAGTGAACCCCAGATCGCGCAAGCTTCCGATGGCCTTGCCGAGCTGCTCGACGATGACGGGGGCGAGGCCCTCGGTAATTTCGTCGAGCAGGAGGAGGCGCGCTCCCGTGCGCAGGATTCGCGCCATTGCCAGCATCTGCTGTTCACCGCCCGAAAGACGGCTTCCGGGACTGCGCCGGTGCTCGGCGAGGTTGGGAAACATGGCGTGGATATCCTCGAGGCTCATGCCGCCCTCGCCGGTTTGCGGCGGTAGGGTGAGGTTTTCGTCGACGTTGAGCGAGGCGAACACGCCGCGCTCCTCGGGGCAGTAGCCGATCCCGAGTCGCGCGATCCGGTGGGGTGGGAGCTTCGTGAGTTCCCGGCCGTCGAACGAAATAGAGCCTGCGCGCCGCCCGACAATGCCCATGATCGCCTTGAGCGTGGTCGAACGGCCCGATCCGTTGCGCCCCATCAGGGTCACGAACTCGCCCGCGGCGACATCGAGATCGAGGCCGTGCAGGATGTGGGACTCGCCGTACCAGGCGTGTAGATCGCGCAGCTGGAGCAGGGCCGCGCCCTCGCCCACAGGGCCGACTCCGGCCACGGCGCTCATGCCTCGCTGCCCATGTAGGCTTCGCGCACCGCCGGGTTGGCCGCCATCTCGTCGTAACTGCCCTCGGCTAGGACCGCGCCGCGCTGAAGCACCGTGATCCGGTCGCACAGGTCGGCGACCACGCTGAGATTGTGTTCCACCATGAGAACCGTTCGCTCGGCGGCGGCTCGGCGGATCAGCTCGCTGACCCGTCCGACATCGTCGTGGCCCATGCCCTGGGTCGGCTCGTCGAGCAGCATAAGCTCGGGATCGAGTGCGAGGGTGGTGGCGATTTCGAGCCCCCGTTTCTGGCCGTAGGGCAGTTCGACCGCCGGGGTTTGCGCCGCGTCTTCGAGACCGACCGAGGCGAGCAGCTCGAGCGCGCGTGCGTTCAGCCGCTCGAGGCAGGCTTCCGAACGCCAGAAATGAAAGCCCGCGCCGATCTCGTGCTGGAGCCCGATGCGAACGTTCTCCAGGGCGCTCAGGTGGGGGAAGGTCGCGGATATCTGGAACGAGCGGACCAGCCCGCGGCGCGCCACGTCGGCGGGTTTGGCGTGGGTAATATCGCGGCCCTTGAACAGGATGCGTCCGCCGGACGGCTTGAGGAAGCGGGTGAGCAGATTGAAGACGGTCGTCTTGCCCGCGCCGTTGGGTCCGATCAGGGCGTGTATGGTACCCCTGCGGACTGCCAAATTCAGATCATCGACAGCTACGAAGTCTTTGAATTTCTTCGATAATGATTGAACTTTAAGGATGATGTCGTCGGTCATGGGCGGCCGGAGGCTCCGTGGCGTCGGCTGGAGCGGGAGTTTGAGCGGGCGCGGAACTCTTGGCAAGGGCAGAACGTGCCTGTGAGCGCGCTGCGCCAGAGAGATGTTGCTGGCCGCAGGCACGCTGTTTATTGTCGTACACTGGCCACCGCGTCGTGCGTGAACGCCGGGGGAGACGCCCGGGATAAAGCAGAAGAAGGGCCCAGGAGATGACCAAGGAAATTCCCTCTCAGAGCCAGGTTGTGATCGTCGGCGGCGGGGTTATCGGCTGCTCCATTGCCTATCACCTGGCGAAAGAAGGCGTCACCGACGTGACCATCGTCGAGCAGGGCAAGTTGACCTGCGGCACGAGCTGGCACGCAGCCGGTCTCATCATGCAGCTCCGGCCCAGCCACACGCTCACGCAGCTTTGCTGTTACGGCGCGCGGCTGCTGCGTAGCCTGAAGGAAGAAACCGGCCAGGATACGGGCTTCAAGCAGAACGGCAGCCTGCCCATCGCCCGCCAGCCGGAGCGCTACCACGAAATTGCCCGGCTGGTCTCGCTGGGCAGACGTTTCGGGGTTGAAGCGCACATGCTCAGCCCCGCCGAGGTCAAGGAGCATTATCCGCTGCTCGACCAAAGCCAGGTGGTCGGCGGCGCGTTCATTCCGGGCGACGGCCAGGCCAATCCGGTCGATGTCACCATGGCGTTTGCCCAAGGGGCGAAGAACGCGGGTGTGCGGATCATCGAGGGGGTCAACGTCACCGGCTTTGAGACGCGCCAGGGCGCGGTGACGGGGGTCAAGACCGAAGCGGGCGACATTGCCTGCGAAACCGTGGTGCTGTCTGCTGGAGCATGGAGCCGCCACCTGGGCAAGCTGGCGAACGTGGATGTGCCGCTCTACGCGTCGGAGCATATGTACGTGACCACGGAGCCGAGCGACGACGTGCCGCGCAATTTGCCGGTGCTGCGCGATACGGACGGCTATGTCTACGTCAAGGAGGACGCGGGCAAGCTCGTGGTCGGGGCGTTCGAGCCGAACGCCAAGCCGCTGCCGATTTCCTCCCTGCCGGAGCGCTCGGAATTTCTCGAACTGCCGGAGAACTGGGAGCAGTTCGAATTGCCCATGACCCGGGCGATGGCGATGCTGCCTATCCTGGAAACGCTCGGCATCCGCCATTTCATGAACGGACCGGAGAGCTTCACGCCAGACAACCAGTTCATCCTCGGCGAGGCGCCGAAGCTTCGAAACTTCTTTGTTGCGGCGGGGTTCAACTCACAAGGGATACTTAGCTCGGCCGGCGTCGGCAAGGCGATGGCGGAATGGATCGTGGCCGGCCAGCCGACCATGGACCTTTCGGAAATCGATATCGCGCGCTTCCATCCCTTCCAGTCAAACCGGCGTTTCCTGCACGATCGGCTGCGCGAATCGCCGGGCCTGCTCTACGCCATGCATTGGCCTTACCGCCAGATGGAAACCGCGCGGCCCGTGCGCCTGACGCCGCTGCACGCAAGGCTCGATGCGCACGGCGCGGTGTTCGGTGAGGCGGTCGGCTGGGAGCGGGCGAACTGGTACGCACCCGAGGGCGTCGAGCGAGTCTACGAGTATTCCTACGGCCGGCAAAACTGGTTCCCCCACGTCGCCGAGGAACACAAGGCGGTGCGCGAGGCGGTCGGGCTGTTCGACCTCTCCTCGTTCGGCAAGGCGCTGATCCAGGGCCGCGACGCCATGGACCAGTTGCAGAAGATCTGTTCGGCGGACATGAGCAAACCCGCGGGCAAGGTGACCTACACCCATTTTCTCAACGAAAGCGGCGGCATCGAGGCGGACCTAACCATCACGCGCCTGGCGGACGACGAATTCCTGCTGGTCACGGCGGCGGCGGCGCAGCATCGCGACATCAATTGGGTGCGCCGCCATCTCGACCCCGACGCCCATGTCGCGGTGACGGACGTGACTTCGGGCTATGCGGTGCTCTCGGTGATGGGGCCGTGCGCACGCGATTTGCTGGGGCGGCTCAGCGACAATGATTTTTCCAACGACGCGTTTCCCTTCGGCACCGCGCAGCCGATCGAGATCGGCTACGCCAAGGGCTGGGCCATGCGCGTGACCTTCGTGGGCGAGTTGGGTTGGGAGATTTACCTGCCCACCGAGTTCGCCGGCCCGGTGTTCGACCTGCTGGTCGGGGAAGGGGAGGGCGTGGGCCTGCGTCTTGCGGGTTATCACGCGCTCGACAGCTTGCGTAGCGAGAAGGGCTATCGCCATTGGGGCCACGACATCAGCCCCGAGGACACGCCGCTGGAAGCGGGATTGGGCTTTGTCGTGCCGCGTGCCAAGGAGGGCGATTTCCTGGGCCGTGCTGCAATCGGAAAGCAGCGCGAAGAGGGCATCCGCCGGCGCATGGCGCATTTTTTGATGGAAGATGCGGAGCCCATGCTGTTTCACAACGAGCCGATCTATCGCAATGGTGTCCTGGTCGGGCGGATTACGTCCGGCTCGTTCGGCCATACCCTTGGGCGATCCGTGGGCATGGGCTATGTCGATCTGGAGGGCGCCTATACGCCGGGCTGGATCAAAGACGGGGCCTACGAAATCGAGATCGCGGGAGGCCGCTTCGCGGCCACGGGCAGCGCGCGCGCGTTCTACGATCCCGACGGTGAGCGCGTCAAAGGCTAAGGCGAAAGGGACTGGTCATGGCGAGCCCTTGTCACTGGATCGCCCAGGCGCTGGCCGAAGACGACGCCGTCTCGCCGGCACTCGAAGGCGAGCACAAGGCCGATGTCTGCATCGTGGGCGGCGGCTATCTCGGGCTGTGGACCGCGATTCGCCTGAAGCAGGAGGATCCCAAGCTCGACGTGGTGCTGATCGAGCAAAGTTTCTGCGGCTCGGGCCCGAGCGGGCGTAACGGCGGATACGTTCTGAGCTGGTGGGCGAAATACCAGACGATGAAGAAGGTCTGCGGCACGGCCGAGGCGATTCGGCTGTGTCAGGCCTCGGCCAGGTCAGTCGACGAGATCGGCCGATTCTGCGCGAGCCATGGGATCGACGCCGAATATCGCCGCGACGGCTGGCTGTGGCTGGCGACCTGTGCCGCCCATGATGGCGCCTGGTCGCCGATTATGGACGACCTGGAGCGGCGCCAGATCCACCCCTTCGAGCGCCTGACACCCGACGAAGTCTCGGCCCGCGCGCACAGCCGTGCCCATGTGACCGGCGTGTTCGAGCCGACAGCCGCGACGGTACAGCCCGCCAAGCTCGTGCGCGGCCTGCGCCGGGTCGCCATCAAGCTCGGTGTGCAGGTGTTCGAAAATACCCCCATGACCCGCCTAGTCCGCTCCTACCCGCCGGTGGTGGAAACCCCGCGCGGGCGCGTCGTCGCGAGCAAGGTTGCCCTTGCCATGAACGCCTGGACAGCGCAATTCGCCGAGATCCGAAAGGCCATCGCGGTGATCGGCAGCGACGTGATGATCACCGAGCCCATGCCTGAGCGGCTGGCGGAACTCGGCTACACCGACGGAGTGCCGATCAGCGATTCCCGCACACTCGTCTCGGCCTGGCGCAACACGCCCGACGGACGCCTGGTGACGGGCCGAGGCGGGGTTTCCTGCCTGCACGCCTATGGCGGGCGGGTAGGCACCACCTTCGACGGCCGCTCGACCCAGGAGAAGGGCATGCGGGAAATTCGCGATCTGCTCTATCCCGGGTTGAAGGATGCGCCGACCGCGACAAGCTGGAGCGGACCCGTCGATCGCTCGAAATCGGGCCTGCCGTTTCTCGGCCGCCTTGGCGGCCATCGGGACATCGTCTTCGGCGTCGGCTTCTCGGGCAATGGCGTCGGACCGACGCATGCATGCAGCCGGATCCTGTGCTCTCTGATAGGCGACAAGCAGGACGAATGGGCAAAATCAGGACTGGTGCGGCCGCTGACTTACGATTTCCCGCCGGAACCGATCCGCCATCTCGGGGTCTGGCTGGTGCGCAAGGCAATGATCGCCAAGGAAGAGGCCGAGATGGCGGGGCGCAAACCCGGCGCCATCGCAAATTATTTCGCCGGTTTCGCGCCGAACATGCTCGCGAGCGGGAAGACGCTGGACGAATAAGATTACTGGAGCGGACGCGTCGCGGTGAGATCGATCTCGATCGTCACTTCGTTCGCGACCATCGAGGTATCGCGCCACGGCCCCTTACCGACGCCGTAATCGATCCGCAGGATGTCGAGCGCGCCCACGACCTGCGCGATAAGAAAATCGGGAATTTCGGGGTGCAGCGTGATTGTTAGGCTGAAGGGAAGATCAACCGCGCGGGTGACACATCGCGGGGCGCCAGCCGGCCGTGGGCAAGGTGGCCGCTGTCCGCGTCGGAACGGGAAAACTCGTCCGCCTCGAACAACGCCGTGGGCCAAGTGGCGCTATCGAACAGGTCCTTTGAGCGGATGGTATCATCACGCTCGGCATTTTCCGGGGTCACGCTGGCGATCACGATCTCGACCCGGACCGAGTTGACATCGAGGGCGTTGGGATCGAAATGGATGGCGGCGGAAGATTCTTTAAAGTCACCCGGCACGGAACTGCTCGCCTGACGGGCGACGAATTCGACCCGGCTGGCCGAATGATCAACCGCCAATGCCGGGACGTCGTCCGCAAACGCCGGGACCGAGACCCAGGGCAGCGTGAGCGCGGCGGCGACAAACAAATACGTGAACCGAGACGTCATCAGCGGCTTCCCGGCAGCATGCGGCGGAGTGCGTCGTCGCCTAGCGTCAGGTGGCGGCGCAGCGCCGCGGCGATGTGCAGCACGACAAGAACGCCCAAGGCGAGGCTCGAAGCGAAATGGATGATGAGGAAGGCGTCCTTGAGCGTGTTGTTCGCCGCGATCGGGCTGGGCAGGGTGAACAGGCCGAAGATGACGGTGGAAAAGCCTGAGACAAGCGCCATCACGAGCCCGCTAGCGGGCTGGACCAGCAGGAGCGTGTAGGAGCAGGCCGTGGGTCGCTCTGGCGGCAAGCTGTTCGAGCCCGGATATCTCGTGTGGCAAGGGCGGGGGCGGGAAAGCGAGGCGCCACAGCACACGAACTCCCAGTAACAGCAGGGCGAGCAGGCCGAGTGATTTGTGCAGGTTGTAGAGCGTAAAGGCCTCGGGCCCGAGGGGGAGGCCCTCCATGTACCAGCCGAGGCCGAACTGGGTGAAGACCAGCGCCGCCATGGCCCAGTGGAGGGCTGCGCGATCGCACCATAGCGCAGGCCATCGTTATGCAGGCGCATTGCTATGCCGGCCCCCGACCCTAACCTTAGTACTGGCGGCGGAGCTCCGCCTCGATCTTGATCGTCACCGAGTCGGAGGTGAGCGGGGCGTAGGCGTCGATGCCGAAGTCGCTATGCAGGATCGTGGTGTGCGCTGAAAAGGCCGTGTAATAGGCGCCCGCGTACCAATCCATGTGGGGCGCCAGCGGATGCTCACCCGCAAAATTGGGGGTGACCGCGAGAGTAACCGGCCGGGTGACCCCCTTAATGGTCAAATCGCCGGTAATTAGGCCCGTCTCGGCACCGGTTTGGCGAACCTCGTTGCTCGCAAACGTGATCTCGGGATGGTTGGTCACGCCGAAGACGACCCCGCCACGCAGCTCGTCGTCGAGCATGGGACTGATCGCCTGCACGCTGGCGGATTCTATGGTGACCTCGACGCTGCTGTTGGCCGGATCATCCGCGTCGAATACCACGCTGCCTTCGAAGCTGGCGAAACGCGCATGCTGGGTTGGCAGCCCGAGATGGTTGTAGGTAAGCACGAGCTGGGAATGCTCAGTATCGAAGTTGTAACGATCCGCTGCGGCGGCAGGAAGCACTCCCACCAGAGCCAGTCCGCCGGCAAGAACGATAAATGCAAAAATATTATGCGTTTTCATAGGGCTGTCCTTCCCTACGAAGCTTGTTTTTTAACGCGATAAATACAACCGACTGGGGTGAATATAAGCGGTACGGTGGCTAAAGCCACTTCACGTGCGCGTGATCGAAGGCGAAGCGGTGAGCCGACGGGAGGCCATGGACGAACCAGACCACCGCGCCTATGTTTGTCTGGGAAGGCTGGCGAACAGCGATCGAAGGGAGAACCGAGCAAAATGGCCCTGGTTCCGGAAATTGAGCAGATCCGCGCCGCCATGCAGGAATGGCGGCGCGACATTCACGCCTATCCCGAGACCGCGTTCGAGGAAGTCCGTACGGCAGCTCTGGTGGCGGAAAAGCTGACCAAATTCGGCCTCGACGAGGTCCATACGGGGATCGCGACGACGGGCGTGGTCGGGGTGCTGCGCGCCGGGCCGTCGGCGGCGGGCAACCAGGCCCGCTCCATCGGCCTGCGCGCCGACATGGACGCGCTCGACGTGTTTGAAAAGAACGACTTCGAGCACCGCTCGACCCATGACGGCAAGATGCACGCCTGCGGCCATGACGGACATACCACCATGCTGTTGGGTGCGGCCCAGCACCTGGCTCAGACCCGGCGTTTCGACGGCACTGTCTATTTCATCTTCCAGCCTGCGGAAGAGAACGAAGGCGGCGGCGAAGCCATGGTCAAGGCTGGGTTGTTCGAGCGATTTCCGGCCGAGGGGGTTTACGGCATGCACAACTGGCCCGGGCTGGAGGTCGGAAAGATGGCGGTGCGCGCCGGCCCCATGCTGGCGGCCTTCGACCTGTTCGAGATCATCGTGACGGGTAAGGGAGCGCACGCCGCCATGCCCCATCTGGGCATTGACCCGGTGGTGGCTGCCAGTCACTTGGTCACCGCGCTTCAGACGATAGCCTCGCGGACGGTCGATCCGCTGCAATCCTCCGTCGTCACAGTGACCCAGTTTCATGGCGGCGACACCTGGAACGTGATTCCCGAAACCGTGGTCCTGCGCGGCACCAGCCGCTCGTTTTCCGCCGAGGTCCGCGACCAGCTCGAGAGCCGCGTGAGCGAAACCGCGGAGCGCATCGCGGCGGCGTTCGGCGCAAAAGCGGAAGTTCGCTACATGCGGCGTTATCCCGCGACCGTGAACAGCGAGGCCGAGACCGAAACGGCGGCTACGGTTGCCAGCCAGGTGGTGGGACCGGACAATCTCGACCGCGATCCCAGCCCGACCATGGGCTCCGAGGACTTTTCCTATATGCTGCAAGAGAAGCCGGGTTGCTACATCTTGCTCGGCAACGGTCCCGGCGAGGGAGGCTGCACGCTGCACAATCCTCACTACGATTTCAACGACGACGCGCTCGCGATCGGCGCCAGCTACTGGGCCCGGTTGGCCGAACATTGCCTGGCTGCCCCGGCATGATCACGCGCCGGGGCTTGGCAGGATGGCCGTTAAGCGCTATTGGGGGGAGCATCCGAGGCCGCCGGGAAGTGAGGACACGCGCATGGTGATGGGCAAAAGTATGGTGGAAACCCTGATGGGTGCCGTGGTGGTGGCCGTGGCCGCGGGCTTCCTCGTTTATGCCTACAACCGGAGCAATGTCGAGACAGTCGACGGCTACGTGGTAAGCGCTAAATTCAGCCGGGTCGACGGTCTGAGCGAAGGCAGCGACGTGCGCCTCGGCGGGATCAAGATCGGCTCGATCATCGCGCAGAACATCGATCCCGTGAGCTACAAGGCGATCGTGCGCATGAGTATCGACCCGGATTACCAGTTGCCCCTGGATTCTTCGGCCTCGGTGGTCAGCGACGGCTTGCTCGGCGGCAAGTATCTCTCGCTCAGCCCCGGCGCGGACGAACGCATGATTGCGCCGGACGGTGAGATCCGTTTCACCCAGGGCGCCATCAATATCGAGGAATTGCTCGGCAAATTTATGTTCGGCGCCGACGGGCCGTAAATCCACCGCATTTGACCCGGACGATGCGCGTTACCGCGCTGGGACGGGCGTCAGGCAGGGACCCCCGATGAGAAAACCCGGCCCCACGATACCCGATACCGTCTGGCGGGCGCCCGGCGGCGAGCCCCTCGCGTGCCGCGAGAAAATCAAAGTGCTCAACGAAAACCTCGAGGAAATCCGGGCCATGTGCCAGGACGCGGTGGAAGATGCCATGCTGATGGGTGGCGACGAGCGCCAAATCCGCGAGGTGCTGCACCAACTGATCGAGACCCTCGATGCGCCGTTCAAGGGTTAGGGCCGCGTGGGCGGGCGTTCTCCTTGCACTCCTCTTCGCCCTGGGCATAGTGGGCGGCGGGGTGCAGGCTCAGGACGAGAGCGAAGCAAGCAGTGACGGGGTTGTGGCGCCGGAGACGGTCATCCAGCTGCGTGGGCTCGACAAGGTAACCGCCCGGGTGTTGCCGATCGAGGTACGCATCGACGAGCCCGGCCGCTTTGGTAGCCTTGAGATCACCGTGCGCAGTTGCCGCAAGGCGCCGCCCGAGGATCCACCCGAGAGTGCGGCTTTCCTGGAAATCCGGGAACTCCGACCCGGCGAAAGCCCGGTCGAGCTGTTCAGCGGTTGGATGTTCGCGTCGAGCCCGGCCTTCTCGACCCTCGAGCACGCGGTCTACGACGTCTGGGTAATCGACTGCGCCGCGTCGCCCGCATCGGGATAGAAGTTCGCCGTCACCGAGAGGGCCGCGTCGAGCTGTTGCAAATAATCGGCGCGCGGGACCTCCACCGCGCCGAACTGGCGCAGATGCTCGGTAATGAACTGGATGTCGAATAGGGTGAAGCCCCCGGCGCGCAGCCGTTCGTAGAGTTGGACGAGGGCGATTTTGCTGGCGTCTCGCTCACGCGAATACATGCTTTCGCCAAAGAAAGCGCCGCCGAGCGCCAGGCCGTAAAGGCCACCGACCAGACGATCGTTGCGCCAACATTCCACGCTGTGGGCGTGGCCGGCGGCGAACAGCTTCTCGTAAAGACCCACGATGCGCTCGTTGATCCAGCTTTCCGTGCGCCCGGCCACGGTCTCGGCGCAGGCCCGGATGACCTCGGCGAACGCAGTGTCGACGCGGATCTCGAACGGCTCTGCCCGGACAGAGCGGGCGAGGCGGCGGGAAATATGAAAGCCATCCATTGGAAAGATCGCGCGCCACTCGGGATCAACCCAGTAGAGCCGCGTATTCGCCCGGCTCTCCGCCATCGGGAAGACGCCTGAGGCGTATGCGCGCAGGACCAGGTCCGGGGTCAGGAACGACACCGCCTGGCTTACGTTAATCTCTCCGTCCAACGAATTTTTCCAACCAGTGGATATCGTATTCGCCGTTCGCAAAGTCGGGGTTCGCGATTAAGCGAGAATGCAGCGGTATGGTCGTCTTCACTCCGGTGATGACCATTTCTTCGAGTGCGCGGCGCAGGCGCATCAGGCACTCGGTCCGGCTCGAGCCATGGACCACCAGCTTGGCGATCATGCTGTCATAGTAAGGCGGGATCACGTAGCCCGCATAGAGGGCCGATTCGACCCGCACTCCCAGCCCGCCTGGTGCGTGGTAGCTTTTGATGCGGCCCGGCGAGGGCGTGAATGTGTCAGGATTCTCGGCGTTGATCCGGCATTCGATGGCGTGGCCTTCGAACACGATGTCCTCCTGGCGCAGCACCAGCCGCGCACCGGCCGCGACGCGGATCTGCTCGCGCACCAGGTCGATGCCGGTGATCATCTCGCTCACGGGATGCTCGACCTGGAGGCGGGTGTTCATTTCGATGAAGTTGAACTCGCCGTCCTCGTAGAGAAACTCGACGGTGCCCACACCCTTGTAGCCCATGTCGCGCACAACCTTGGCGACGGTCTCGCCGATAGTATCGCGCTCGCTGTCGTTGAGCGCGGGCGAGGGGGCTTCTTCGAGAACCTTCTGATGGCGGCGTTGCAGCGAGCAGTCGCGCACGCCGAGGTGAACCGCGTTGCCCCGGCCGTCAGCCAGCACCTGAACCTCGATATGGCGCGCCCGGGTGAAGTATTTTTCGAGATAGACCACATCGCTGCCGAATGCGGCCTGCGCTTCCTGGCGCGTGGCCGAGAGACCCGCTCGCAGATCGTCGGGGCCTTCGACCAACTTCATGCCGCGCCCGCCGCCGCCCGCCGCCGCCTTGATCAACACAGGGTAGCCGATTTCCTCGGCTAGGCGCGGGGCGTTCTCGTCCGAGACCGCGCCCTCGACGCCGCCGATCACCCGCAGACCCAAATCGGCGATCGCTTTCTTGGCGCTGATCTTGTCGCCCATCATGTCGATATGCTCAGGCGAGGGGCCGATGAAGGTAAAGCCGTGTTCCTCGACAATCCGCGCAAAATTCGCGTTCTCCGAGAGAAACCCGTAGCCGGGATGGATCGCGTCCGCGTTGGTGATCTCGGCCGCGGCGACGATCGCGGGAATGTTGAGATAGCTTTCGCCGGGCGGAGGCGGGCCGATGCACACGCTTTCGTCGGCGAGGCGGACATGCATGGCGTCGGCGTCGGCGGTCGAGTGCACGGCCACGGTGTGGATGCCCAACTCGCGGCAGGCGCGGTGGATCCGGAGAGCGATCTCCCCTCGGTTGGCTATCAGGACTTTATCGAACATGGGCTATTGCAGGAGAAGCAGCACTTCCCCGTACTCTACCGGCGCACCGTTCTCGACCAGGATTCGGCCAACCGTGCCGCTGCGCGGCGCGCGAATCGGGTTCATGGTCTTCATGGCCTCGACGATCATCAGGGTCTGGCCCTCGGTCACCGAGTCGCCCGCCTGGATGAACGGTGGCGAACCGGGCTCGGGCGAACTGTAGACCGTACCGACCATCGGCGAGGTCACCGCGCCGGGATGGCTAGCATTCAGGACCGGTGCCGGCTCGGGCGCCGGGGAGGCGGGCGCCGCTGCCGGGGCAGGGGCGGGGTTTTGCGCAACAGTGCCCCGGGCAACCCGGATTCGATTGTCGCCGCCGCCGACTTCGATCTCCGACAAACCGGTTTCGTCCAACAACTCGGCGAGTTCGCGGATCAGGTCGGGGTCGAATTCGGGCCGGGGCATGGCGTGGAATTCCTGGTTGTTTCGTCTCAGCCGCAAGCGGCATCAAGCGCGCGACGGTGGCCGTCGAGGGCGAGCAGATAGCCGTCTGCGCCCAGGCCGCAGATCAAGCCACGCGCGGCTTCGCTGACATAGGAATGGTGGCGATAGTGCTCGCGCTTGAACAGGTTTGAGAGGTGAACCTCGATGGTCGGCACCTCGCAGGCGAGCAGCGCATCGAGCAGCGCGATGGAGGTATGGCTGTAAGCGCCCGCGTTGACGATCAACCCGGCGCAGCGCCCACGCGCCTCCTGGACCCACCCGACCAGTTCGCCTTCATCGTTGCTCTGGCGAAAATCGATCTCGAAGCCAAGTTCGGCGCCGCGCGCCGCGCACAGGGCCGCGATGTCGTCCAGCGTCTGGCGACCGTAAATTTCCGGCTCGCGGTTCCCCAGGAGGTTGAGGTTGGGGCCGTTCAAGATGAGAATCGTCTGGGTCATCAGATTGGGAAAACTCGCAGAACAATCGGCACAGTCACCGAATCCCTTATAGCACGCGTCCGGGGCGGTGCAACGGGGCTTATGGAGGCCGCCGGGTGCGTGCTTAGTTGAAAAGGCGGGGGCCTGTGGGCATATTCAAGTGACCGCGCACCACTCACAGCCACGAGACGAACTTAGCCCATGGACGTCGTCATCAACGGAGACCCGCATTCCTTTACGGGTCCGCTTACGGTTCACGATCTGCTGTCCCGGCTCGACCTCGATCCGCGCAAGATCGCCGTCGAGCGAAATCTGGAGATTGTTCCGCGCTCGACCTATGCCGAGATGCTGGTGGAGGAGGGCGATTTACTCGAGATTGTTCATTTCATCGGCGGCGGCGCACCCGAGGCGCCGGCCCTGGTCTCGACGGATAACGGCGGTCAAGCCGACGGGACGCTCGTGGTCGGCGGCCATCGCCTGAGCTCGCGTCTGATCGTGGGCACGGGCAAGTATCGGGACTTCGAGGAAACCGCGACCGCGATCGAGGCTTCGGGCGCCGACATGGTCACCGTCGCGGTGCGCCGGGTGAACATCATCGATCCCAATGCGCCGATGTTGATGGATTACGTCGATCCCAAGAAATACACCTATCTGCCCAATACGGCCGGTTGCTTCACCGCGCAGGATGCCGTCCGCACGCTGCGCCTCGCGCGCGAGGCCGGGGGCTGGAGCCTGGTGAAACTCGAGGTGCTGGGCGAGGAAAAGACCCTCTACCCGAATATGGTCGAGACACTGGAAGCTGCCGAGGCGCTGATTGCCGACGGCTTCCAGGTCATGGTCTACTGCTCCGACGATCCGATCATGGCAAAGCGGCTCGAAGAACTGGGCTGCGTCGCCATCATGCCTCTCGCAGCGCCGATCGGTTCGGGACTGGGCATCCAGAACCCCGTCAACATCCGTCTCATCATCGAGCAATCCTCGGTGCCGGTCATCGTCGATGCCGGGGTCGGAACTGCGTCGGACGCGGCGATCGCGATGGAGCTGGGTTGCGACGGCGTACTGATGAACACGGCCATCGCCCACGCCAAGGACCCGGTGACCATGGCGTGCGCGATGAAGGCGGCGGTCGAAGCCGGGCGTCTAGCCTACCTCGCGGGGCGAATGGGGAAAAAGCTTTACGCCGATCCGTCGTCGCCGCTGGCCGGTCTGATTTAGGTCGCCCTGTTTAGTTCATATCTTCGGTCACACGCTTGAGATCCTGCAGGCGCAGCCAGCCGGGCAAGCCCTCCGGCAGAATCTGCTCGGCCCGTTCCGTGTGAAACAACACATCGGCCTTGCTGCCGCGGAGCAACGCCTCTTCCGCAAGCGCCAGGGACGATTGACCGAACTCCCCCGCCCGGCCATAGGCGATACCGAGATAGCGCCAGGCGACCGCACTAGTTCGCTCGGAGAGCACGGCGCGGCGCAAATGGCCAAGCGCCACCGCGTTGAGCGCGGGATCGTTGGTCTCGATCTGGGCCTGGGCAAGGCCGATTCGGAGCTGGGGTTCGTCGGGCAACAGGGCAACTGCTCGCTCGTAGGCTGGAATGGCATCCCCGATGTGCCCGTATTCGAACAGGACCTGACCTTTCAGCTCGTGAAAATAGGGATCATCCGGATGGGCGGCGAGCAGGGAGTCGAGCTCTGCCAGGGCTTGGGGCAGGTCGGCCAGCTTATGATAGGCGACGGCGCGGGCGTAGCTTGCCCGCTCACTGGTATCGCTTTCGGGGTATTTCTTCAGGGTGTGGCCGGGCGGGTTGAGAAATCCATCGAGCTTGGCGACCATCCGGTCGTACAGCGCGATATATTCCGGCTCAGCCGGTGCGTCCGTAAAACGCGACAACGCCAGGTGGCTGCGAATAAACACGATCCGGTCGTCGGTCAGGGGATGGGTTCGAAGATAAGGGCTCTGGCGGGTGGACACGAGAAGCTCTTGTTTTTTCAGGATTTCGAAGGTCGAAAGCAGACCACGCGCTGATTGACCCGTCGTCTCGAGATAACTGACCCCCGCCTGGTCGGCGGACTGCTCCTGGGCCCGGCTGTATCGGAATAACGACGACTGGGCGATACCCGTGCCCGTCGCGATAATCGCTTCGCCCGCGCGACCTTGGCCCGCTACGAGCACCGCCGCACCCAGAATGTACGAAATCAAAGCCTCGATCCCGACGTTCTCAAGCGCTTCGGGCGCGCGCACGAGATGGCCGCCCGCGATATGGCCGATTTCATGGGCCACCACCCCGATCAATCCCTCCGGACCGCCGGCCTTCTGGATCAATCCGGTATGGATAAACAGATTCATGCCACCAGCCACGAAGGCGTTCAGCGCGTCGTCGTTCACGATGTAGACACGGACTGATTCGGCCGGAATCCCGGCCACCTCGAGGAGGGGCTTGGCAAAGGTCTTGATCGTGCTCTCGATTTCGGCATCGCGGATGAGGCTGATCGGTGGACGCTGCGCCAGGGCAGGCGCCACCAACGCGAACGCTAGGGCCAGAACAAGAATAAACGGGAAAATTCGCCTCGAAAGTCGCATTGCCGTATCTGTTGCCACGCCGTCCTGCACGCAGGAATTCAAAAGACCCGAACGAAGGTCTATATGACAGCCACCTAACCTGTTTACAATCCCGCACGCCCGTTACTCAGGTGCCACTATCAAGCAATTGTGATCGTACAAGGAGACCCCGATGCGCGCCTCGACGCGAAGCAACATTCCGCCCTTCCATGCTATGGAGGTGCTCCGGCTTGCGAACGAGCTCGAAGCGTCCGGGCGCGACATCCTTCACCTCGAGATTGGTGAACCATCGCGCCGTTCTCCCGCACGGGTCATCGAGGCGGCGCAGCACGCGCTCGCCAACGAGGCCCTGGGATACACCGAAGCGTTGGGAACCCCGGCGTTGCGCGAGCGTATCGCGCAGCATTACGAAGCGATCTACGGGGTTGACGTGGAACCGCGCCGGATCATCGTGACCCTGGGTTCGTCGGGCGGCTTTCTTTTCGCGCTTTTAGGCGCGTTCGAGCAGGGTGACCGGGTTGCACTGGCAAACCCCTGTTATCCGGGCTATCGCAATAGCCTTTCCGCGCTTGGCATCACACCGGTAATCCTGCCGGCGGGGCCGGAAACGCGCTACCAGCTAACGGTGGAGCTGCTCCAGGCGCAGGCGGACACGCTTGCCGGCCTGATCATCGCCAGCCCGTCCAATCCCGCGGGCACCATGATCCCCGATGCCGAGTTCGAAAAAATTGTCGGTTACTGTTGGGAGAAAGGCATAGCCCTGATTTCGGACGAGGTTTATCACGGCATCACCTACAGCCAGAAAGCCCAGACGGCTATCGCGTTTACGAACGACGTTATCGTCGTCAACGGGTTCTCGAAATATTACGCTATGACCGGATGGCGCCTGGGCTGGATGATCGTGCCCGACGAGATGGTCGGTGTCGTGGAGCGGCTCGCCCAGAACATGTTCGTCTCACCGTCCAGCCTGGCGCAACAAGCGGCGCTGGTCGCGTTCGACTGTCTCGATGAGCTCGACGCCGAAGTGGAGCGCTATGCACACAATAGGCGAATCCTGCTCGAGGGCCTACCGGCGGTGGGAATCGAGCATCTCGCGCCTGCTGATGGGGCCTTTTACGTTTATGCGGACATTGCCGGACTGGCGGACGATAGCCAGGAATTTTGCCAGCGTATGCTGATGGATATCGGGGTGGCCACGACGCCGGGGATCGATTTTGACCAGGCGACGGGCCACCGCTACGTCCGATTTTCGTTTGCCGGCGCCACGGCCGACCTGGAGCAGGCCGTCGAGCGTTTACGCTCATGGAAGGGGCTTGGTCGCCGGGATACCGCCTGAACGGGCCGAATGCGCCCGGCGTGCGATCAGGAGGCGTCGCCGCGCTGCCACCAGCCCTGGCGGCGAGGCTTGTCGGCCCCGTCTTCGGCGGTGATCGCTTCGGGGGCTACTTCCGGAACCGTATCAGCACTGTTGCCAGCAGCCGCAGCAGCCTCGGATCCACCGTCGGCCGGCTCAGAGCTCGCCTCCGTAGATTTTGCGACCTCACTCTTGTCTTCCGGCTCAGCCTCTTTGGCTTCGGCCTTAGCTTTTTTAGCAGGAACCTTGCGGCGCGGGCTTCGCTTGGCTCGTTTCGGCTTCTTCTTGGTCTCATCGGAAGCCTCGACCTTAGCTTCGGCATCGGCCGTCGGGGCTTCGTCGCTTGCCGCAGCCTCGGGCGCTTGAGCTTCATCGTCCGACGCGGGCTCGGTCACGGCGGTTTCAGCGGCTGTCTCTTCACTTGCATCGACACTCGCGGCTTCGCGCGTCGCGCCCGAGCGGCGACGCCCGCCTCGGCGGCCGCGCCGGCGTCGCTTGCGCGGTACGGCCTCGCCACCCTCGGTTTCGTCCTGGGCTTCACGCGGCGCGGCCTCGGCTGGAGCTTCCACAGCCTCGATTTCGGTTTCGACCACCGGCTCCTTGCTTCGCCGACGACGCCGGGAACGGCCTTCCGTTTCGCTCGACCGCTCCTCGTCCCGTCTACGCGAACTTCCTCCGGCGTCCTGTGCGCCGCCAATCCGATAATTTGGGGGTACGAGGCTGTCGTCGTTGGTGATCGAAATACGCAGTTCGTAGCGTCCCTCGATATCGCTCAAGGTCGAGCGCTTGTTGTTGAGGATGTAGAGAGCGACAGATGACGGCAACGCCACGCCGATGGTTTCGCCGCGCTTGCGGGTCCCTTCTTCCTCGATTGCGCGAAGCACCTGCAGCGCACTCGATTCGACGGAGCGAATGACGCCCGACCCGCCACATGACGCGCAGGGCGAGGTATGGAGTTCGAGAAAACTGGGGCGCAGGCGCTGGCGCGAGAATTCTAGCAGGCCAAACGGACTGATCCGCCCCACCTGGATCCGCGCGCGGTCGCTTTTCAACGCGTCCTTGACGCAATTTTCGACCAACCGGTCGTTGCGCCGGTCGCCCATATCGATGAAATCGATCACGATCAGGCCCGCGAGATCACGCAATCGAAGCTGACGGGCGATCTCGCTCGCAGCTTCCAGGTTGGTCTTTTTGGCCGTCTCTTCAATATTTCGGCCCTTCGTCGCGCGCCCCGAATTGACGTCGATAGCGACCAGCGCCTCGGTCGGGTTGATCACGATCGAACCGCCAGATTTAAGCTCGACCTCCGGTCGGTGTAGCTCGTCGAGCTGGTTCTCGACTTGATAGTGGATGAACATCGGGACACGCTCGCCATAGCGCTTGATCTTGCGCGCGTGGCTCGGGATCAGCATGCGCATAAATTCCTTCGACGTCTTATATCCATCCTCGCCTTCGACCAGAATTTCGTCGATGTCGTTAGTGTAGAGATCGCGCAACGAGCGCTTGATCAGGTTGGCTTCCTCGTGGATCAAGGTCGGCGCGGTGGATTTCAGGGTCTTGTCCCGAATGTCGTTCCAAAAGCGCAGCAGATAGTCGAAATCGCGCTTGATTTCGGCCTTGGTCCGCGACATGCCCGCCGTGCGTACGATGACACCCATGTGGGAATCGACCGGCAGGCTGCCTGTGATCTGCTTGAGGCGCTTACGGTCGGCGGGATCGACGATCTTGCGTGAGATGCCGCCGCCGCGCGGCGTGTTGGGCATCAGAACGCAATAGCGCCCCGCGAGCGACAGATAGGTCGTCAGCGCGGCTCCTTTGTTGCCCCGTTCCTCCTTGACGACCTGCACGAGCAGGATCTGCCGTTTCTTGATGACTTCCAGGATCTTGTATTTGCGCAGGGCCTGGGCGCGGTTGAGCGCGGCGCGGTGGCGATCGACATCGTCGACGTCCTCGCCACTGACGGTCTCGACATCCGCGTCGCCCTCGGCGGGAGCACCAACCTCCTCGTCGGAGGAATCAGCCGCAACCTCATCGGTCGCCTGCTGGAGCAGGGCCTCTCGATCGGCGATCGGGATCTGGTAGTAGTCGGGATGTATCTCGCTAAACGCCAAAAAGCCGTGGCGGTTACCACCGTATTCGATGAATGCCGCCTGAAGCGACGGCTCGACGCGGGTTACCTTGGCGAGATAGACAGTGCCCTTAAGCTGTTTCTTGGTCGAGGACTCAAAGTCAAATTCTTCGAGCTGACTTCCGTTGACGACCACGACTCGGGTCTCTTCCGAGTGGCTGGCGTCGATGAGCATGCGTTTGGTCATTAAATGAAAACTCCTGGTCGCGGAGCTCGAACGACCGTGCCGTCGGCACGGCGGTGCGCCCCGCGAGAATGTCGAAGCCATCGACGTCACGGATCGACCCGTCAAACTCTGCTGCACTCGCAGCCAAGACGGGGACCGGCGTAACGCTCAACCCACGGTGGGCTTTGCAATGGTTTCGGTGTTGAATCATAAAGGTTCTGGTCTTTAGGTTTGTTCGATGGCCCGGCCTGGATGGAACTTGGCGTTCGCCCAGCGGCCGCGCCCCGAAAGCAGATGTACTGTCGTCTTCTAGTATCAAACCCAGTCGACAACGGGAAATCAGAATTCCTAGTATAATGCCCGTAGATGACTTGGACAATCTATTTTGCACTCTTCGTCTTCGTGAGGTGGCTTCAACCCCGGGGATTTCCTTGGTTTTTTTAGTTGTCTTGAAACTCCCGACTAACCGGCCGCGTACCCGTCTCGCGCGAATCGGTGCCGGGGCACGAATCACTTTCGCCGGTTTGGCCCTGATCGGCCTGTTTGTGGCGGGCGCCGCGAGCGCGGGCGAACCGGTCGTCTACGACGTGCGCTTTGGCGAGCACCCCGACAAGACCCGTGTGGTCCTCGATCTTTCCGAATCGGTCAGCTACGAGGTCTTCACGCTGGCCCAACCCTACCGGGTTGTGATCGACCTGCCCGCCGTAACCTGGCAGGCCCCCGATGGCAGGGCGGCAGGGCGCGGCGTCGTCGATCACTACCGGTTCGCTCAATTCAAGCCCGGCACATCGCGTGTCGTGTTTGACGTCACCGGGCCGGTAGGCATTAAGAACGCCTTTCTTCTGCCGCCGTCGGGTAACGATTCCCATCGCCTCGTGGTTGACCTCGAGCGGCTCGGCGCAGAAGAGTTTGCGGCCCGTTCGGCCAGCGGCGGCGCGCCGGTAAGCGAGAGTGTCAAACCGGCGCCACTGATCGAGCCCAAGGAGGCGGGCGCACCGCGCATCATCGTGATCGACGCCGGACACGGCGGCATCGACCCCGGAGCGGTCGGCGTCAACGGATCCTACGAAAAGAACATCGTGCTGGCTGCGGCCCGCGAGTTACGTCGCCAACTCGAGGCCAGCGGCCGCTATACCGTGGTGTTGACCCGCGACGGGGACGTTTTCCTGCCCCTGCGCCAACGTGTGGCCATCGCGCGCGAGGCGCGGGGCGAGCTGTTCGTCTCGCTGCACGCGGATTCTATCGGCAACCGCAATGTCCGCGGCGCATCGGTCTACTATCTCTCGGAGAAGTCGTCCGATAAGGAGGCCGCCGAACTCGCTGCCCGGGAGAACAAGTCGGACATCCTCGTCGATTTCGAGGGTCTCGCCGATATTTTTTTGGACGACGACTTGCTCGGGGCAATCCTGATAACGATGGCCCAGCGCAAAACCATGAACTGCTCAGCGGAGTTTGCTTTGCTGCTCGTGTCCGAAATTGCCCGCAATGCCAAGACCCTGGGCAATGCTCACCGCTCTGCGGGCTTTCGCGTGCTCAAGGCGCCGGACATTCCTTCCGTCCTGATCGAGATGGGCTATTTGTCGAACAGCAAGGACGAATCGTTCTTGAACTCTAAGGACGGGCGCCAGGTATTAATGAAGAGCGTTCTTCAAGGGATCGATGCGTATTTCAAAAATAGTCCCTGCGCCATAAACTTGCCATAATCGTGGGCCTCAACTTGAGCCCCCCGGGGAGATGCGTACGGACGGGGCCGATCCAGCGTCGGGCGAATAATGCGACTACTTGCCTATACCGGCTTGGGACTCCTTGTGCTCGCACTGCTTGCGGCGGGCGGCGGGATTTTTGTGTTCTATCACTTCGGTCGCGGCCTGCCCGATTACCATCAGCTCGCCGACTACGAGCCGCCGGTGACCACCCGGGTTCATGCAGGCGACGGCCAGCTGATCGCGGAATACGCCACCGAACGCCGCGTCTTCGTACCCATCGAGGCCATGCCGCGCAAGGTCGTACTAGCGTTTCTGGCCGCGGAAGACGCCACGTTTTACGAGCATTTCGGGGTTGACCTGCCGAGCGTGGCCGGTGCCGTGTTGCGCAACATCAGGAACCTGCTGAGCGATCGCCGCATGGTCGGCGCCTCGACAATCACCCAGCAGGTGGCGAAGAACTTCCTGCTCAGCAACGAGGTCTCCTACGACCGCAAGGTCAAGGAAGCGATCCTGGCCTTCCGGATCGAACGCGAGCTCGACAAGGACCGCATCCTGGAGCTCTATCTCAACCAGATATATCTCGGCTTCGGTTCTTACGGCGTCGCTGCCGCTGCGCTTAATTATTTCAATAAATCCATGGTCGACCTGACCCTCGGCGAGATCGCCATGTTGGCCGCATTGCCTAAGGCGCCCAACAACTACCATCCCGTGCGTCACCCCGAGGCGGCGCGCGATCGGCGCGACTGGGTGATTTCCCAGATGCTGAAAAAGGGCTTCATCACTGCTGAGGAGGCCCGCAGCGGGCGGGCCGAGCCGATTGCGGTGCGCAAGCGCGACGAAGCCGACACGGTGCGCGCAGATTACTTCACCGAAGAAGTTCGGCGCTGGCTCCACGAACGCTACGGCGAGGCGGTGCTCTACGAGGGCGGGCTGACCGTACGCACGAGCCTCGACCCGGAACTGCAGGCGTACGCCCAGCATGCGCTTCGCGACGGGTTGCTCGCCTACGACCGCCGCCATGGCTGGCGCGGTCCGCTCGCCCGGATCGATCCGGATGCTGACGAGATGACTGCGCTGGCCAATTTTGCCCGCCCGGCCAGGGCGTTGGAGAGCTGGCGCATCGCGCTGGTTCGCGAGGTCGAGGATAGCGGCGCCAGCTTACTGTTTGCTGACGGCACCGCGGGATGGATCCCGCTTGACGAACTCGCCTGGGCCCGGGCATGGCTCGAGGGTGAGAAGCTCGGCCCCGAGGTCGCCGGGGCGGGCGACGTATTGGCAAACGGCGATATCGTCGCGGTCGCACCCCGACCCGACCTGGACGAGGGACTGTTCGATCTGCAACAGGCCCCGGAGGTCGATGGCGGGCTGATCGCCATGGACCCGCACACCGGACGCGTGCTTGCAATTGCCGGCGGCTTCAGCTTCGAGGACAGCGAGTTCAACCGGGTTACCCAGGCGCTCCGTCAGCCGGGCTCGGCTTTCAAGCCCTTCGTCTATCTCGCCGCGCTCGATAACGGATTCTCGCCCGCCGATATCGTGCTCGACACGCCCTTCGTGATCGACCTCGGCGCAGGCCTGGGCAAGTGGAAGCCCGAGAACTATACCCAGAAATTTTACGGCCCCAGTCCCTTGCGCGTGGGCATCGAGAAGTCGCGCAACCTCATGACCGTGCGCCTGTCACAACAGATCAGCATCGCCAAGGTGATCGATTATGCGCGCCGCTTCGACATCTACGACGATCTCCCCCGGGTACCCGCGGTGGCGCTCGGGGTCGGTGAAACCAGCCTGCTGCGTCTGGCCACGGGCTACGCGATGCTCGTGAACGGCGGCAAGCGGATCGAGCCCTACATGGTCGATCGGGTACAAAATCGTGAGGGCCACACCGTCTACCGCCGCGATGAGCGAGCCTGTCCCGACTGCCGCGAGGTCGCCTGGCAGGGGCAGGACGTGCCCGCGATCCCCGATCCGCGGCCCACGGTGGTCGACCCGCGCACCGCCTACCAGGTGGTCTCGATGCTCGAGGGCGTGGTGCTGCGCGGCACGGGACGGCGCGTCGCGGCGGTCGGCAAGCCGCTCGCGGGCAAGACCGGCACCACCAATGACAGCATCGACGCCTGGTTCATGGGCTTTTCGCCCGACCTCGTTGCCGGCGTGTTCGTGGGTTTCGATGCGCCGCGCAGTCTGGGCGCCCGGGAAACCGGCTCGTCGGTCGCGGCGCCGATCTTCCTGGATTTTATGATGGTAGCGCTGGCCGATGCGCCCGCAACGCCTTTTCGGGTGCCGCCGGGCATCCATTTCACCGCAATTGACGGGGCCACCGGCGAGCCGGCGCAACCGGGCACCGAACGGATCATCCTCGAGGCCTTCAAGGCCGACCAGGAACCTAATCGGCCGGGCTCGTTTGTCTGGAACTCGGGCGAAGGCGCCCCTGATCTTGCTGCTCCACCGGCCGGTGCCGGCGGGTTATACTGATCGCTTCGTTCTTACGCCCATCAGAGGAAATCCCATGCGCGCGGAACTGGAATCCATGGCCCAGGAAATTCGGCAGTCGATCGACCTGCTAAGGAGGCATCTTTGACCTCGACCGTGCCAGGAAGCGCCTCGCCGAGCTGAACACCCGGGCCGAGGATCCCGAGCTCTGGAACAACCAGGAGCGCGCGCAAAAGGTGATGCGCGAACGCACCCGGCTGGATTCGGCGATTTCCGCCTTTCAGGAGCTGGGCCATGAGCTCGATGACAGCCTCGAACTGATCGAGTTGGCCGAAGCGGAAGGCGACGAGGCGGTGACCAAAGAGGCCGAAGCCGCCTTGAGCGATCTGCATTCCCGGGCCGGCCGGCGTGCGCTTGAAAGCCTCCTTTCGGGCGAAGCCGACGGCAACGACTGCTTCATCGAGATCCATGCCGGCGCGGGTGGCACCGAATCTCAGGATTGGGCGCAGATGCTGGCGCGGATGTATGTCCGCTGGGCGGAGCAGCACGGCTATGGCACCGAGTGGATCGAAGAAAGTCCCGGCGAAGAGGCGGGCCTCAAACTCGCCAGCTTCAAGGTCATCGGCGCTGATGCCTATGGCTGGCTCAAGACTGAAAGCGGGGTTCATCGGCTGGTGCGCATTTCGCCCTTCGACAGCAATGCGCGGCGCCACACCAGCTTCGCGTCGGTCTGGGTCTATCCGGTGGTCGACGAGACCATCGATATCGCGATCGAGGAAAAGGACCTGCGCATCGACACCTACCGCGCGTCGGGGGCGGGCGGACAGCACGTCAATAAGACCGATAGCGCCGTGCGCATCGTCCATATCCCGACCAAAATCACCGTGCAGTGCCAGAGCCAGCGCTCCCAGCACCGCAACAAGGCAGCCGCGATGAGCATGCTGCGCGCCCGGCTTTACGAAGATGAGCTGCGCAAACGCGAGGAGGCAGCCGCTCAGGTCAAGGCCTCGAAGGGGGACATCGGCTGGGGCAACCAGATCCGTTCCTACGTCCTGCAGCCCTATCAGATGGTCAAGGACCTGCGCACCGGTATCGAGAACCCCACCCCCCAGGCTGTGCTCGACGGGGATCTCGACCGGTTCATGGAAGCCGCTCTTGCGGCCCGCCTCGATTCAGGCTCCTCACGCGCGGATGTTTCTGATCTAGATTAGATTACAGAACAATGGCTTAGGCGTCGTTTCTCGTCTTATTCAGGAATCTCAACGAGAGGCTCGTAGAACGATGCGGCAGGCCCCGCGGCGGCGCGCGCCGGACGGTTGAGCGGCGCCTTGAGCGGAGCTTTGTAATGCTCGGTCACGGGTCCGCGCCAGGTGGCTGCGGGATTCAGGCCGCGCTCGGCGCACAGATGGCGGAACCAGCGGTTGCCGGCTGCAACATGGTCAATCTCTTCGCGATAGACGGTCTTGAGGAGTGCGACGCTGCGATCGTCGCCCTCCCGGCGCAGGCGCTCGATCATAGTAGGCGTGACGTCGAGGCCCCGGGCTTCGAGCACGAGGGGCACCACGGCGAGGCGGGCGAGCAGGTCGCCCGCGCGGCATCCCACAAACCGTCATGGGCGGGCAGGTCGCCATAGGCTGCGTCCAATTCACCGAGGCGAGCCTCAATCAGGGCGAAATGGCGTGCTTCATCGGCCGCGACCGCGACCCAGTCGGACCAGTATTCCTGGGGCAGGGCGGCATCCGCGAAGCGGGCAATCAGGTTCCAGGGGAGATCGACGGCTTTCAGTTCGATATGAGCGAGCGCGTGGAGGAGCGAGATGCGGTTCGCCGCACCGATCCCCTTGCGCCGCCGGGGTATGCGCCCGGGCGCGAGCAGAACGGGGCGGCCTCGGGGCGAGCCGGATGATCGGGCGCGCTGGCCCGGCCTCCGGGGCTCAACGCACCCGTCGCCCAGGCCTCTGCTGCGGCGTGGGTCAGCGCAAGTTTTCCTGCCGGCGTGACTTCGTTAAGGACGGTACGCGCCGTGGAGGCGAGATCGGAGCTGCCGTCGAGCGTCACGACAGTGCCTTGACCGCGGCGAGCACTTCGTCGACATGGCTACCCACCTTGACCTTGCGCCAGGCCTTGCGGATTACGCCCTTGGCGTCGATGACGAAGGTCGAGCGTTCGATACCCATATATTTGCGGCCATACATGCTCTTCTCCTTCCTCACGCCGTAAGCCTCGCTAATCGCCGAATCTTGATCGGAAACGAGAGGGAAGGGGAGGTCGTATTTGGCCTTGAATTTGTCGTGCCGGGCCACACTGTCCTTCGAGACGCCGACGATTTTAGCTCCGGCGCGGGCGAATTTGGCGTTTGCCTCGCGAAACGCGCAAGCTTGCGCGGTGCAGCCCGGGGTATCGTCCTTGGGATAGAAATAGAGCACTACGGCCTTGCCTTTCAGCGCTGACAGCATGAGTTCACCGCCACCGTCGGTGGGGGCGGTGAAATCGGGCGCCTTGTCGCCGGGCGTGGGGAGATCCTTGGTCATGGTGTCAATTCTCCGGATTGGCAGGGCCCCCGTCGGGCGTGCCGATAATGTCGAGATGGTGGTGATACACGCGCTGCTCCGTGGCGATCAACCGCGTCTTGAGATCGTCGAAATCCTCGGCCCCCACCGCGCGGACCAGCGCGGCGCGCAAATCCTCGGGGTAGCGCGCCTCGTCGCGCACCATGCCCACGGTCAGACGCAGCAGACCCTGAAGCCGGGCGAGAAAGATGGCGGACTCGATCAGCTCGTTGGCGACGGCGGCGTCGAGGCCGCCCGCCTCGCTCAAGCGAGCAAGCGCCAGGACGGCAGAGCCCGCCAGGACTTCGGGATGATGCTCGGCATCGCGCAATTGCAGGTATTGGGCGATGAATTCCAGATCGAGCATGCCGCCGCGCGCGTGTTTGGTTCTCCAGGGGTTGTCCGTGGCGCGCTCCGCCTCGACCCGGGCCCGCATCTCGGCGACGTCGGTGCGTAACTGGGCGGGGTCGCGCGGTCGGGTGAGGGTTTCGGTGATCAACACCTCGATCCGGCTCTTGAGCGCGGGCGGACCGGAGACGACGCGCGCCCGGGTCAACGCCATATGCTCCCAGGTCCAGGCGGATTCGCGTTGGTACGCCTCGAAGCCGCCGATCTCGGAGGCAACCGGGCCGGCGTTGCCCGACGGGCGTAGGCGCATGTCGATTTCGTAAAGTGCGCCTTCGCTGGTCGGCGCCGAAAAGGCATTAAGCAGGCGTTGCGAGAGGCGGGCGAAATATCGCCCGGCGGAAAGCGGGCTCTTGCCGTCTGATTGGGCGTTGGGGTCGGGGCTCTGGTAAACGAATACGAGATCGAGGTCGGACTCGACGGTCATCTCACGCCCGCCCAGCTTGCCGAGCGCCAGGACCGCAAGCCCGCAGCCGTCGATATGCCCGTGACTGCGGGCGAATTCCTCCTCGACCCGGGGGTGAAGCTCCTGCAAGGCGGCGTCGGCAATGTCCGCGAGCATGGTGGCGCCGGTCTCGCCCGGGGTAACGTTGCACAGGATCTGGACGCCGACCTGAAAGGTCCGGTCGTGGGCCCAGCGCCGCGTGATGTCGAGCTCGTCCTGGAAATCCCGGGCCTGGCCGAGTTCGCCGGCCAGATCGGCCCGTAAGCCCGGCGCGTCGGGCAGGGGCTCGAGGAAATTCGTCGAGAGAACCGCATCGAGCAGGACCGGCTTGCGCGCGAGATGGGTGGCCAGGCGCGGCGCGCTGCCCATGATTTCAGCGACTAGGTTGAGCAGATCCGGGTTCTCATAGAACAGGGAGAACAACTGCACGCCCGACGGCAGGTTGCTCAGGAACTCGTTGAAGTGCCGAAAGGCAGCGTCGGGATCGACGGTCTTACCCAGCGCGCTCAGCAGGGTAGGCATCAGTTCGGTCAGCAGCTCGCGCGCCCGGGTGCTGCGCATGGCCCGAACCCGTCCGCGGTGCCAGCCGCGGACCACGTCGGAAAGGGCCGGACAATCCCGAAAGCCGAGCGCCGCAAGGCTTTCCAGGGTTTCTGGGTCGTCTTCCGAGCCTGTGAAGACGAGATTACCGGCTTCCGCCAGCTCCGTCTCGTCCTCGAACAGTCCGGCGTAATGCTCTTCGACGGTTTCCAGGGTCTTCTGGAGTTCGGCGGCAAAGCAGTCGGGATCGTCGTAGCCGAGAAAACAGGCCAGGGCGTCGAATTCCCCGGGGCTTTCCGGCACCCGGTGGGTCTGGCGATCGTCGACGATCTGGATGCGATGCTCGACCCGGCGCAGGAAGCGATACGCCTCGGCCATGTCGGCTGCCGCCTCTGGCGCGATGCGCCCGGCCCGTTCCAGCGCTTTGAGGGCGTCGCAGGTAGCAAGCGGCCGCAACGCGGGCTCGCGCCCGCCCCAAATCAACTGCTGGGTCTGGGCGAAGAACTCGATCTCGCGAATCCCGCCGCGGCCGAGTTTGACGTCGTGCCCGTGCAAGGCGATGTCGTGGTGTCCTTTGTGGGCATGAATCTGACGCTTGATCGAGTGAATATCCTGAATTGCCGCAAAATCGAGGTGACGACGCCAGACAAAGGGCGCAAGGCGCTTGAGGAAATCGGTGCCGGCGACACGGTCGCCCGCCACCGGCCGGGCCTTGATCATGGCCGCGCGTTCCCAGTTCTGGCCGAGGGACTCATAGTAATTCTCGGCGGCGTTGACACTCATTGCGACGGGCGTGGCGCCGGGATCGGGGCGCAGTCGCAAGTCGGTGCGAAAGACATAGCCGTCGCCCGTGCGTTCCTCGAGCAGGTGCACGAGCTCGCGCACCAGCTTGACATAGCCGCGCTGCGGCCCGCCCGGTCCCCGGTAGTCGACAATCTCGGGGTTGAACAGAATGATCAAGTCGATATCGCTCGAATAATTCAGCTCACCCCCGCCCAACTTGCCCATGCCGAGCACGACGAGGCCCGAGCCATCGACCGGCCGGCCCGGATCGGCAAGGCTGATGTCGCCGGCCCGCGCAGCGCCGGCCAGCAGGTGCGCGATGGCGCCATCCAACGCAGTCTCGGCAAATCCGCTGAGAGCTGTCGTGACGGTTTCAAGCGACCAGAGCCCGAGGATATCCGCGAGCCCGACGATCAGGGCGACCCTCCGCCGCGCGATCCTGAGTGTGCTGACAACCTGGGTCCGCTCGGCCAACGCCATAGCTGCCATACCGACCGGCTCACACGCCCAGGCGAGGGCGTCGTGAGGATCACCGGCGGCAAAGCGCCGCAGGGTCTCGGGGTCTTGGAGGAGACACTGGGTCAGGAAGGGGCTGTTGCCGAACACCGCGTCGAGCACCGCGGCACCATCCGGTGTGTCAGCAAAGGCGGTAACAAATTCGCCCACAGCGGCGTCATCGGCGCTTGAAGCCAATTCCTGCCAGCGTTCGTAGCCGCGCGCAGCCGCGCTCCCGTCGCTTGGATTGGGGAGCTCTTGAATCACGGAAAGCAGGGGAAAATTCGCCATTGTGCGGTGTCGTGCCCTCGGGCACAGTGCGGGAACCATGGGATCGGGTCAAGGTCGCGATAAGTCCTCCAAACGACGCCGTCTGCCCCGCGCGGTGCGGATTGGGATCCATATACTGGCGGCCGTTTTTGGCGGTCTCGTCATACTTTTTGCGGTAACCGCCTGGCGCTTGTCGTCGGGCCCGGTCTCGCTAGCCTTTCTCGCGCCCTACGGCAAGGAGAACTTTGCCGAACAGCATCCCGATCTGCGTCTCGATTTCGACGACGTCATTCTCACCTGGGAAGGCTGGAAGGACGCGCTCGATATCCGGGCTCTGGAAGTGCGCGTCACCGACACGAGGGGCGCGACGGTTCTGGCCGTGCCCGAGGCCTCAGTAGTGCTCAGTGCCCGAGCCCTGCTGCGCAACGAGCTGGCTTTCAGCCGGGTCGACCTCATCGCTCCCACGATCAATCTGGTTCGTACCCTCTACGGCGAATTCGCCATGGGAATTGGCGGCGAGGACGGGGCCGCGGCGCTGCTGCTTGGAGATTTGATCGCTGGGGCCGACGGGGGGCAGGACGATATGGAGCGGACCCTGCGCGAAATCCAGGTTCGCGACGCGACGCTGACGATCGACGATCAAATCGAGGAACGCACCTGGCGGGCCGACGCGGTCGACGCCAGTCTCGAGATGGTGGAACCCGGTCTGGCCGGCTCCGTCGCGCTCGACCTCGATCTGGGCGAGCGCCCGCTGCACCTCGAGGCGGACTACGTCTACGACGACACCACGGCGGTCGTCGCCCTGGCACTTCGCCTGCGTGAGCTATGGCCAGGCGATCTTGAAACGCTGCTGCCCGACCTAGCCCCGCTGGCCGCCCTCGAACTACCCGTATCCGGAACCCTGGAGACTACTCTCGACGACAATTTCGACATTGGCGACGTCAGCTTCGACCTCAGCGGCGGTGCGGGCCGGCTCAACCTGCCGGATATCTACGAGAACGGCCTCGATGTCGAACTGGTGCAAGCGCGAGGGCTCGTCAGCGCCGACTTCTCGACTCTGCGCCTCGACGACGTCTTTCTCGAGTTCGGGGGACCGAACCTGACGGCGAACGGTCTGTTCACGGGTGATGCGGAGAATTTCACGTTCAACGGGGCTGCTACGTTCCTCGATGTTCCCGTCGACCTATTCGTACGGTTTTGGCCTCCGACCCTGGGCCCAGATCCGCAACACTGGATGGCTAGCAGCATGAGCGGCGGCCACATGCCGCGGCTTCAGGTTCGCTTCGATATTTCCTCAGACGATCTCAAGGGGGAGGGGCTACCCGAATCCGTGATCCAAGGAGATCTCGACCTGTTCGGCGTTACTGTCAGCTACCTCGATTCCTTGCCCAAGCTCTACGACGCGAGCGGCCATGTGGATTTCGACGGCGACAGCTTGCATCTCGCGCTCCACGGCGGGCGTGTGCTCGACGTGATCGAGATTGCAGAGGGCGACCTGGAGATAACGGGGGTCGGCGTTGCCGAGGTCATGACCGCGAGCGTAACGCTTCAGGGACCGATCAAACAGCAACTCGAATTGCTCGATCATCCAAAACTCGGTTTTTCCAGCAAGTTCGGGATTGCCCCCGCGCTGACGAGCGGCCAGGCGGAGACCTATGCGGAATTTCATTTTCCTCTCCTCCTCTCCATGCCTGTCGAGGAGATCAACGTGCGCGGCCATGCGACGATCCGGGAGTTCGCCGTTCGCGACATCAAGCCCGGATACGACCTATCCGAAGCCGAACTTCATCTCGAACTTGATAACGCAGGCATGGATGTGGTCGGACCGGCTCGTTTGAACGGAGTGCCGGTCTATCTCACCTGGCGCGAGCGCTTCGTCGAGGATGCTCCGTTTTTGACCCAGATCGAGTTGGTCGGCTCAAGCGACGATGCGGATCGGGCTGCGCTTGCGCTTTCGACCGATCCCTATCTATCGGGGCGCGCGCCGTTCACCTTCCTCTTCACGGATGTCGACCGCGACCGCCAGAAAATCCACATTTCACTTGATGCTACGGGCGCGTGGCTGTCGTCACCCGAACTTTTATGGTCGAAACGGCCGGGAAAATTTGGCGAGATCGACGTTCGCCTCGACCTTGGTCCCGGCCAGCCTGTAAACGTCTCGTCCCTCGCTGTGCGCACGCCCGATCTTAATTTGCTCGCGCGCGGTATCCTGGAACCGGATTCCGGCGCCTTGCGTGAGGCAACCATCGATTCCCTACAAATGGGGTTGAGCCATGCCATGGGCACTGTCAAACCCATACCGGGCGGCGGGTTGGATATCGCCCTGAGCGCTCAGGTTTTCGATTTTCGGCCCTTTTTGGACGCGTTCGGCGCTGCGGACGACAAAAGCGGAACGCCGCCCTTTACCCTTAAGGCGACCGCAGAACGGGTGATCCTGGGCAGCGACGCCCGGCCCTACGAAACGGAAGGCAGCCCCCTTCATCTGCGGATGCTGAGCAACGTCGCGATGGCAGTGCGGCACGAACGGGATTCGTGGCGCGAAGTAGCGCTCGACGGCCTTCTGCCAAGCGGCGAATCGGTGAGTGCGCGCCTCAAGCCCAAGACCGGCGATGTGCGGCGGCTCACGGTCACGTCGGCGGATGCGGGTAGCGTCGCCCGGGTAATGGGGATCTACCCTAACCTCGTGGGTGGGACGTTGACACTCGATGCGACTATTCACGACGACGAACCGGACCACCCCATGCGCGGTCTGGCCGAGATCGAGAATTTCCGTATCGTTCGGGCGCCGGCACTTGCCCAAATGCTCAGTTTTATCTCGCTGTTCGGCATGCTCGATGCGTTGGGTGGTGAAGGCATCAGCTTCGATCAGCTAACCTTTCCCTTCGTATTGACAGACGATGTGGTGAGCACGGAAACGACGCGGATGTATGGGACGTCGCTCGGGATCAATTTTTCCGGAGACCTCAATCTCGCGACCAATACCGTCGGCGCCGACGGTACGCTGGTTCCCGCCTACATCATCAACAGTCTTCTGGGCAATATTCCGGTCATCGGCGATATCCTCACGGGTGGGGAGGGCGGCGGAATCGTCGCCGCCAACTTCTCGGTCGAGGGACCGATGCGCGACCCCGAGGTCTCGGTCAACCCGATCTCAATTCTCACACCGGGGTTCTTGCGCAACCTGTTTGGCGAAATCGGGTCGTACGGTGCCCCGTCGCTGGCACGTAGGGCGGGCCTGGGGCCGCCTCAGGCCGACGCGGCCCTCGCCGTTTCAGCGAGATCAAGAAGCGGCAAAAATGCTTCGGGCGGTTGGGCGCCGGCGACCACGTAACGCCCGTCGATCGCGAAGCAGGGCACACTCTGGATGCCCGCCTGTTTGACCTCCCGGTCCTCGGCCTCGACCGCTTCGACGCCCGCTCCGCTCTCGAGCAAATTTCGCGCGTCGGCGCCGTCCAGCCCGCAATCCTCGGCCAGTGCGGCCAGCACCGCGGTGTCGCCGATGTCGCGCCCGTCGAGAAAGAACGCCCGAAACAACCGCTCGACGAGATCGTCGTCGCAGCCCCGAATTGCCGCCCAGCGGATCAGCCGGTGCGAGGGGCGGCTGTCGGGCATGCGCGCCATCGCGTCGAAGTCGAACAGAATGCCGTCACTCCGACCGGCCGCTTCGACCTGGCGATAGATGTCGCGCGCCCGTTCAGCGTCACCAAACTTGCGCCGCAGATAGGTTTGCCGGTCCATTCCGCCCTTGGGCATCTTGGGATTAAGCAGGAAAGTTCGCCACGTAATCCGGATCGCCGTCTGGGGCGCCGCTTCAAGGGCGCGTGCAAGACGCCGCCGGCCGATATAGCACCAGGGGCATACCGTGTCGGAGACGATGTCAATCTGCAGCGGGGTGTTCACGGCCCCGACGATAGCGCGTTCTCGGAATTTTCGCCACGCTTCGGCTGCCCGCAGACAAGACCGCGAACGCGGGTCATCGCGCTAGCTGAGCGCGCAGTTGTCCGTGCTTGAGGCGCGCGTCCGTGCGATCAGGCCGCCGGCGCCGTCGCCCGGCCGGAGGCCGGCGCTGCCCGTACTCAGACGCACCATCACCGGGCGGTCGATGTCGGGCAGGACGAATTCCGCGAAGGATAAGACGCTCGCGACGCGACGCAGCATGGCTTGCGCCTCGTCCACTGGTGTATAGGGCATGACGACGCAAAATTTCCGCCCGTCGAAGCGCGCCGGCAGGTTCCTCGCCCCGTACCAGACGGGAAATCACCGTGCCCATCTGGCCCAGCAGGGTATCGCCGGCAGCGTAGCCGTAGGCAGCGGTGATGTGGTCCATATCGGCGAGTTCGAAATAGCCGACGCTGAGCGGCTTGTCGCGGGTCAGGGCGTCGTCGATCAGGCGCTTGAGATGCTCGTGCAGGAAGCCGTGGCTGTACAGACCCGTCAGGGCATCGTTGCTGACCTAACGCAGTGCATCGCGATAGACTGCACTCATCTGGGTGCGTAACCGTTCCTGCTTGATCTGGGCGGTCACCCGCGCGCGCAGGGTGCGTCCCGAGAGCGGCGATGAAAGCACGTCGTTGACACCGGCAAGATAGGGTTCAGCGCTATCCTCGAATTCTTCCGGCTGGGCGATCAGCAGCACAGGTAAATGGTAGAGACGCGAATTGTGCCGGATGTCACGGTAAGCGGTGAGACAACCGTCGACGGCGCCGTAGCTCGGAAAGACTACCAACTCCGCGGGCACACTGGCAGGTTGTTTAACCGCCTCGGCAGGTGTGTCGGCGCGCGTCACCCGTGCCTGGTCACGCAGGGCGAGAGCCGCTGCCGCAATCAGCGGGTCGTCTTGCGCCCCGACCAGAAAGATCTCGGGGTTCGAGGTGTCTATACTGTCGATGCCTTTGACGTCGTAGCTAACACCATAACGGCGCATCGCGTTGCGCCGGCTGACCAGTTCGTCGCGCATTGCCTTCAGCCGCAGCACTGTCTTGAGATGGCTGGCCAGCTCGGCGTCGTTGCACGGCACATGCAGAAAATAGTCCACTGCGGCGGCGCAATCCGACTCGGAGAGACCAACATCCGCAGCCTCGCCTATCAGAATAATGGGAATGCCGGCTGCGGCCTGTTCGCGGCGCAGGTTGCGAGCGAGATCGATGCCGGGGGCGCCATCGAGCGCGGCGGCCAGCAGGATTGCGTCCGGACGGTCGCGCCGGATCAGCGCGCTTGAACCCTCGCCGCCATCGTCGATCAGACTGTCATAGCCGTTTTGAGAGAGTTGACCGACCAAGGTGGGCGATCGTTCCTCGTCGCTGTCGATCAAGAGAACCCGGCCGATTGAAGTCACGAGCCTGTACCGAAAATCGTAAATATAAAGGAGAATTTAGCTCCCAATACGTGAACGATCGGTTAATCGCGCGCCGCGTCACCAGCCGTTGATACGCGGCCATTCACCGACGATGGCACCGCTGCCCACGACCAGGTGATAACTCGGGTACATGGCGCAGGTAATACAGGAATGGTTGGGCAGCACCCGTACCCGGCTGCCCACGGGCAGTGCGGCGAACGGCGCTGGCGCGCCGCCGGGTCCGGTCACGATGCCGTGTTCCTGATGGACTTCCGCCACCCAGGCCCCGCCGACGCGGCTTGTGCATTCGGCATCGAAGACCCAGCCGTAGCCCGCATCGTCGAAGAACTCGCCGGCGCTGATATCCTTCGACAACGCCAGCGCGCCGGCGTCGATCAGCACCGTGCCACGGGCGCGGTTGTGACCGATCACGCTCGCCAGCACCGAAACGGCGACGTCGTCCACGGCGCAACTGCCGATTCCGACCT